>Ga0105048_10013564_pt1 | contig 12731 bp, 7 predicted proteins | sample MAT05_FD_78382 | JGI IMG/M metagenome (GOLD analysis project Ga0105048, IMG submission 78382) | Freshwater microbial communities from Lake Fryxell liftoff mats and glacier meltwater in Antarctica - MAT-05 | ecosystem: Environmental > Aquatic > Freshwater > Ice > Liftoff microbial mat | place... | reverse complement strand
TTTTGCGCGTGAACTGGGCGTGCCGCTGGCTGAAGTGAAAGGCTCGGGGCCCAAGGGCCGCATCACGCAGATCGACGTGCAAGGCTTCGTCAAGGGCGTGATGGCCGGCGACAACCGCACCGAGGCGCAGAAGAGCAAGGCGCCCGCACCTGCCGCCGGCGGTGGCGGCGAGGCCTTCCCCGGCCTGCTGCCCTGGCCCAAGGTGGACTTCACCAAGTTCGGACCCGTGGAGCGCAAGGATCTCTCTCGCATCAAGAAGATCAGCGGCGCCAACCTGCACCGCAACTGGGTGCTGATTCCTCACGTCACCAACAATGACGAGGCCGACATCACCGAGCTCGAGGCCTTCCGCGTGCAGCTCAACAAGGAAAACGAAAAGAGCGGCGTCAAGGTCACGATGCTGGCCTTCGTCATCAAGGCCGTCGTCTCGGCGCTGAAGAAGTTCCCGGACTTCAACGCCAGCCTGGACGGCGACACGCTCGTCTACAAGCAGTACTTCAACATCGGGTTTGCGGCCGACACGCCCAACGGCCTGGTGGTGCCGGTGCTGAAAGACGCTGACAAGAAGGGCCTGCTGCAGATCAGCCAGGAGATGGGCGAGCTGGCCAAGAAGGCGCGCGACGGCAAGATGGGCCCGGCCGACATGAGCGGCGGCTGCATGAGCATCAGCAGCCTGGGCGGCATCGGTGGCACGCATTTCACGCCCATCATCAATGCGCCGGAGGTGGCGATCCTGGGCCTTTCGAAGGGCGCGATGAAACCGGTCTGGGACGGCAAGGCTTTTGTGCCCCGACTGATGCTGCCGCTGTCGCTGTCCTACGACCACCGGGTCATCGACGGCGCTTCTGCGGCGCGCTTCAATGCCTACCTGGGCGCTGTCCTGGCGGACTTCCGCCGCGTGCTGCTGTAAAGGCGCTGACATGGCAATCATTGAAGTCAAGGTTCCGGATATTGGCGACTTCGCCGAAGTGGCCGTCATCGAGGTGCTGGTCAAGGCCGGCGACACGGTCAAGCCCGAGCAGAGCCTGATCACGGTGGAAAGCGACAAGGCCTCGATGGAGATTCCTTCGTCGGCTGGTGGTGTGGTGAAGGAACTCAAGGTCAAGGTGGGCGACAAGGTCGCGATGGGTTCGGTGTTGCTGTCGCTGGAGACCGGCGCGGCGGCGGCAACCGAAGCCGCAACCGAAACCGCACCCGCACCCGCGCCCACACCGTCCCCGGCCGCTGCGCCCGTTTCGGCGCCGGCCCCCACCGCTGCCAGCTACTCCGGTGGCGCCGACCTCGAATGCGACATGCTCGTGCTGGGCGCCGGCCCTGGTGGCTATTCCGCCGCTTTCCGCGCTGCCGACCTGGGCCTGAAGACCGTGCTGGTGGAGCGTTACCCCGTGCTGGGAGGCGTGTGCCTGAACGTGGGCTGCATCCCCAGCAAGGCGCTGCTGCACGTGGCCGCGGTGATGGACGAAGTGACCCATTTCGCCGACTTGGGCGTGACCTTTGCCAAGCCGACGGTGGACCTGCCCAAGCTGCTGGCGCACAAGAACAAGGTGGTGGGCAAGCTCACCGGCGGCCTGGCTGCCATGGCCAAGATGCGCAAGGTGACGGTGGTCACGGGTGTGGGCGAATTCGCCGACCCTTTTCACCTGAAGGTCACCGGCCCTGACGGCAAGGTGCAGACGCTCAAGTTCAAGAACGCGATCATCGCGGCAGGCTCTGAAGCCGTGAAGCTGCCGTTCATGCTGACTCCGCAACTTCGGGATGACCCGCGCATCGTCACCAGCACGGGTGCGCTGGAACTGCGCCAGCAGCCCAAGACGATGCTGGTCATCGGCGGCGGCATCATCGGCCTGGAGATGGGCACCGTCTACAGCACGCTGGGCGCCAAGCTCGACGTGGTGGAAATGCTGGACAGCCTGATGCAAGGCGCTGACCGTGACCTCGTCAAGGTCTGGCAGAAGATGAACGCACCACGCTTCGACAAGCTGATGCTTAAGACCAAGACCACCGGCGCCGAGGCCACGAAGGACGGCATCCGCGTCCTGTTCGAAGGCCTGGATGGCAGCAAGAGCGAAGGCCTTTACGACCTGGTGCTGCAGGCTGTGGGCCGCACGCCCAACGGCAAGAAGATCGGTGCTGACAAGGCCGGCGTCATCGTGGGCGAGCGGGGTTTCATCCCGGTGGACGTGCAGATGCGCACCAACGTGCCGCACATCTACGCCATCGGCGATATCGTCGGCCAGCCCATGCTGGCGCACAAGGCGGTGCATGAAGCGCACGTGGCGGCAGAGGTTGCGGCCGGCGACAGCAAAGCGCAATTCGACGCGCGCGTGATCCCCAGCGTGGCCTACACCGACCCCGAGGTGGCCTGGGTCGGCCTGACCGAGGACGAGGCCAAGGCCAAGGGCATCATGGTCAAGAAGGGCCTGTTCCCTTGGACGGCATTGGGCCGCGCCATTGCCAACGGTCGTGACGAGGGTTTCACCAAGTTGCTGTTCGATGATTCGCCGCAAGCCCACGGCCATGGCCGCATCCTGGGCGGTGGCATCGTCGGCACGCACGCGGGCGACATGATCGGCGAGGTGGCGCTCGCCATCGAGATGGGTGCCGACGCGGTGGACATCGGCAGGACCATCCACCCGCACCCCACACTGGGTGAAAGCATCGGCATGGCCGCCGAGGTGGCACACGGCAGCTGCACCGACCTGCCACCCCCAAGACGCTGAGCAGCCGCGCCGGCAACTGAACCTGCGCAGCCGCTGTGGTCAGGGGCTGCCCTCGGCACGCCCGTACAGACGCGACAGCTCCAGCAGGCGGCCGCCATGCCAGGGCTGCACCTGGCCCCACTGGAAGCGCCAGCGCCACCAGCCGCTTTCCTGCCCCGGGTAGTTCATTCGGCATGCGCTGGGCAGCACCAGCACGTCCTGCATCGGGTGCACCGCCGTGTCGGCCACGCTGGCCATGGCGGCGCGAATCAGCGTCCAGGGCATGTCGTGCCCGTCGGTAGCCAGGTAGGCGCGGGCCAGGTGGCGCTCATGATCGGTGGCCTTGGCCCACCAGCCGGCGCTGGTGTCGTTGTCGTGGCTGCCTGTATAGACAACCGTGTCGGGCTCGTAGTTGTGCGGCAGGAAGCGGTCACTGGCGTCGCCCGCAAAAGCGAACTGCAGGATGCGCATGCCCGGGAAGCCGAACTTCTGGCGCAGCGCATCGACGTCGGGCGTGATCACGCCCAGGTCTTCGGCGATGATGGGCAGGGGCCCCAGCGCCTGTGCGATGGCCTTGAACAGGGCCTCGCCAGGCCCCGGCAGCCACCGGCCCTTGATCGCGGTGAGCTCGGCGACCGGAATCTCCCAGTGGCCGGCAAAACCGCGGAAGTGGTCGATGCGCACGATGTCCACCAGCTCGAAGGTGCGCCGGATCCGTTCAACCCACCAGGCAAATCCGTCCTTGGCGTGTTCGGTCCAGCGGTACAGGGGGTTGCCCCAGCGCTGGCCGGTGGCGCTGAAGTAGTCGGGCGGCACACCGGCCACCACCGTGGGGCGGCCGTTGGCATCCAGTTCAAAAAGTTGCGGATTGGCCCAAACCTCGGCCGACAGGTAGGCAATGAAGATCGGCGTGTCGCCGACGATCTGCACGCCCTTGCCGTTGGCGTAGGCCTTCAGCGCCGCCCACTGGCGGTAGAAACGCCACTGGCAGAAGTCCCAGAAGTGGATGCGGGTGGCGTGCTGCTGCGCCTTGGCGGCCAGAGCTGCGGGCTCGCGATGGGCCAGCGCGGGTTCCCACTCGCACCAGTCTTTCCAGCCGCAGGCTTCGCACAAGCTCATGAAGAGCGAGAAGTCGGGCAGCCAGGATGCGTGATCTGCCTTGAACAGCGCAAAGTCGGCCTGCTGTGCGGCGCTGCCCTGTTCGGCAAAACGTTCGGCTGCCCGTTGCAAACGTTCCATGCGGAAGGGGAAGGTCACCGCGTAGTCCACGCGCTCGGCTACCAGGCCGGGCACGGGTTTCAGGTCATCGGCGCTGAGCCAGCCCTGGACCTGCAATTCAGCCAGGTCGATCAGCAACACACTGCCGGCAAAGGCCGAGTTGCTCATGTAAGGCGAATTGCCGGGGCCGATGCCTGCCAGCGGCAGCATCTGCCACAGCTTCTGGCCCGAGTCCTGCAGCCAATCGACGAAGTGATAGGCATCGGGGCCGAAGTCGCCGCTGCCGTGCGGGCCTGGCAGGGACGTGGGGTGCAGCAGCACGCCGCTGGCGCGGAGGAAGCGCATGGTGTCTTGTCCTTGGATGTCGTCGGTTCAGGCGGCCGACGTGTCGCGCATCAGCAGCAGGCTGCGGGCCGGCAGCAGGTAGGGCATGTTGTCGGTCTGGCGCCAACTGCTGCGGCCATCGGCCGTGGTGCTGTCCAGTTCGCAAACCCACTGCCCACGGGGCAGCACGAAGGTGGCGTCCATGTCGCGGCCGTTGATGAGCATGAGCAGCGCCTGCCCACCCCGGCCGGGCGCGTTGATCCACGCTGCCATGATGCGCGACATGCGGTTGTTCCACTGGTCGGGCGCCATCGGTTCGCCAGTGCGACGCAGCCAGCTCAGGTCGTGACGGCCGCGTGAGTCGGGCAGGCCCGTGTACCAGCGCGCGGCCAGGGGTTGCAGCCTCTTGCGCAAGCGCAACAGGTGGGCGGTGTAGTCGATCAGGTCCTGGTCCGCGCTGTCCCATGCGATCCAGGTGATGGGGTTGTCCTGGCAGTAGGGGTTGTTGTTGCCACCCTGGCTGTGGCCCAACTCGTCCCCGGCGGCCAGCATGGGCGTGCCCTGCGCCAGCAGCACAGTGGCCAGCAGCGTGCGCTTGAGCCGGTGGCGGTGCAAGTTGACCTCGGGATCGGTGGTGGGGCCCTCCCAACCGCAGTTCCAGCTGAGGTTGTGGCCGTGGCCATCGCGGTTGCTTTCGCCATTGGCCAGGTTGTGGCGCATGTCGTAGCTGACCAGGTCGTGCAGCGTGAAGCCGTCGTGGCTGACGATGTAGTTGACGCTTTCCAGCGGTGAGCGGCGGTGCGCCTGAAACAGGTCGCTGCTGCCAGCCAGGCGCAAGGCCAGTTCGCCACGTGTGCAGTCGCCACCCAGCCAGAAAGCGCGTGCGGTGTCGCGAAAACGGTCGTTCCATTCGAGCCAGCCGCGTGGGAAATGACCGACCTGATAACCGCCTGGGCCGATATCCCAGGGCTCGGCGATCAGCTTCACGCCCTGCAGCACAGGGTCTTGCACTGCAGCCTTGAAAAAGGGCCCGTCGCGTTCAAAACCTGCGCTGCCACGCCCCAGCACCGGCGCCAGATCGAAGCGGAAGCCGTCGACGTGGAATTCCTGCACCCAGTGGCGCAGGCTGTCCATCACCATCTGCAGCACCCGCGGGTGGCGGATGTCCACCGTGTTGCCGCAGCCGGTCCAGTTTTCGTGGCGGTCGCGGGCCTGTTCGGGCAGCCGGTACCAGTTGGCGTTGTCCAGGCCGCGCCAGCTGAGCGTGGGGCCACGCTCGTCGCCTTCGGGCGTGTGGTTGTAGACGACGTCCAGCAACACCTCGAGCCCGGCCGCGTGCAGGCGCTGCACCATGCGGCGGAACTCGGTGCGCACGTCGGCCGTGGCCGCGTAGCGCGGATCGGGGCAGAAATAGCCCAGCGTGTTGTAGCCCCAGTAGTTGCTCAAACCCTTCTCGGCCAGATGCGCTTCGTCCAGGATCTGTTGCACCGGCAGCAGGCTCACGGCGGTGATGCCCAGGCGCAGGAAGTGTGCAATGGCGGCGTCGGACGCCATCCCGGCATAGGTGCCCTGCAGCGCTTCGGGCACACCCGGCAGCAGGCGAGTAAAGCCGCGCACGTGGGTTTCGTAGATCACGGTGTCGAGCAGCGGTGTGGCGGGCGGCTGGTCACTGCCCCAGTCGTGGTGCTCGTGCACGACACGGGCCTTGTGCGCGTGCTGCGCGTTGTCGAGCGTGTCCATGTGCTGCGGGTGTTGGCGGTCGGCACCGAAGTGCGGCGCCTGCCAGTCGAAGCCACCGGGCGGCGACACGATCTCCCGCGCCCACGGGTCCAGCAAAAGCTTGTGTGGGTTGAAGCGGTGGCCACGGTCGGGCCGCCACGGGCCGTGCGCGCGCAGGCCATAGATCTGACCGGGCACCAGGCCGGTGACACGGCCATGCCAGACATCGCCGCTTTGCACCGGCAGCGGCAGCCGTGCGGTTTCGACCGTGCCGCTTTCGTCAAACAAGCACAAGTCCACTTGTGTGGCGTTGGCCGAGAACACGGCGAAGTTGACACCGGGACCGGTGCCATCGACGTCATGGCTGGCGCCCATGGGCCAGGGCCGACCGCTGTCGATGCGCAGCGCGCCACCCAGGGTCAGGCCGTTGATCAATTGGTCCACGTCAGGCGCACCTTTGCCACTGGCGCACTCTCACGCCACCCACTCCAGGAACACCGTGGCCAGCGGCAGCACATTCAGCACGATGGGTTGCGCGCGCCTGCGCCCGACACCACCACGGCTGCGGTTGCGCCCGGCATGAAGGCGCGCACCCCCAGCCCGCCATCGGGCCCCGTGTGCGGGCCAAGCACGGCAAACGGGTCTTCGTGCCGGCCCTGACAAACGGCCTGGACCGCGGCTTCGCTGAGCATCCGGTTCAGGCCTTGGCCGCCAGGCTCCACACGTCTTTGGCGTACTCGCGGATGGTGCGGTCGGACGAGAAGAAACCCATGCCGGCCACGTTGGCGATGGCTTTTTTCGCCCAAGCCGTCTTGTCGTTGTAGAGCACGTCCACACGCGCTTGTGCCGCCACGTAGCCGTCGAAGTCGGCCAGCAGCATGTAGGGGTCGCCGCGCCACAGCAACGAATCCACCAGCTCGCGGTAGCGGCCGGGTTCTTCTTCGCTGAACTGCCCGCCGGCAATCGCGTCCAGCACGGCCTTGATGCGGCCGTTGCTTTCGTAGATCTTCAGCGGCTGGTAGCCAGCGGCGCGGCTGTCGGCCACTTGTTGCGTGGACAGGCCGAAGATGAAGATGTTGTCGTCGCCCACCTGCTGGCGAATTTCTATGTTGGCGCCGTCGTCGGTGCCGATGGTCAGCGCGCCGTTGAGCGCCAGCTTCATGTTGCCGGTGCCCGAGGCTTCGGTGCCTGCGGTGCTGATCTGTTCCGACAGGTCGGCCGCTGGCATGATGATCTCGGCCACGGACACGCCGTAGTTGGGCACAAACACCAGCTTCAGCTTGCCACCGATGCGCGGGTCGTGATTGATGACCAGGCCCACGTCGTGGATGAGCCGGATGATGTTCTTGGCCGCGGTGTAGCTGCTGGCAGCCTTGCCCGCAAAGATCACTGTGCGGGGCATCCAGCGAGAACCCGGGTCGGCCAGCATGGCCTGGTAGCGCGCCACCACCTGCAGCACGTTCAGCAGCTGGCGCTTGTATTCATGGATGCGCTTGACCTGCACGTCGAACAGGCTGGCCGGGTCCACCACCACGCCGGTGGTGGCGCAGATGTGTTCGGCCAGGCGCGCCTTGTTGGCGTGTTTGACGGCCATGAAGGCCTGGCGGAAGTCTTCGCGCTCGGCGTGGGGCAGCAGCCGCTGCAGCTGGTCCAGGTCCAGGCGCCAACTGCTGCCGATGGTGCTGTCGATCAGCGAAGCCAGACTGGGGTTGGCCTGCGCGAGCCAGCGGCGCGGCGTCACGCCGTTGGTCATGTTGGTGAAACGCTCGGGCCACAGGCTGGCAAAGTCGGCAAAGATGGTCTTCGTCAGCAGATCGCTGTGCAAGGCCGACACGCCGTTGATCTTGTGGCTGCCCACGATGGACAGGTGGGCCATGCGCACGCGCCGTTCATCCCGTTCGTCGATGAGCGACAGGCCGCGCAGGAATTCGTTGTCGCCGGGGCGGTGCGCCGCGGCTTCCGCCAGGAATTCGGCGTTGATGCGGAAGATGATTTCCAGGTGGCGCGGCAGCACCTGCTGCATCAGCGCCACCGGCCAGGTCTCCAGCGCCTCGGGCATCAGCGTGTGGTTGGTGTAGCTGAACACCTTCTTGGTCACGGCCCAGGCGGCAAGCCAGCCGAAGCCGTTTTCGTCCACCAGCAGGCGCATCAACTCGGCCACGCCGATGGCCGGGTGGGTGTCGTTCAGGTGGATGGCCACCTTGTCGGACAGGTTGCTCAGGCTGCCATGTTCGGCCTGGTGGCGAGCCAGGATGTCCTGGATGGATGCGCTGGTGAAAAAGTACTCCTGACGCAGTCGCAGTTCGCGCCCGGCCGGTGTGCTGTCGTTGGGGTACAGCACCCAGCTGATGTTTTCGTACTGGTTCTTGAATTCGGCGGCACGGGCGTAGTCGCCGATGTTGAAGGCGTGCAGGTCGATCTGGCTGGGCGCCACGGCTTTCCACAGGCGCAGGGTGCTGACACGCTGCGTGCCGTGACCGGGGATCACCATGTCGTAGGCCTTGGCGTTGACCTCGCCGGCGTGGCGCCAGATGGGCCGGTTTTGTGTCGCACTGCTGGGGTCGGCCGCAGGTTCCACCCAACCGCCAAAGCGCACCGGGTAGTGCACGCCACTGCGCGGAAACTCCCAGGGCGTGCCGTCTTCGAGCCAGGGGTCCGGGTACTCGACCTGGCGGCCACCCTGGATGCTTTGTTTGAACATGCCAAATTCGTAGCGGATGCCGTAGCCGAACGACGGCAGTTCCACCGTGGCCATGCTGTCCAGAAAACAGGCGGCCAGACGGCCCAGGCCGCCGTTGCCCAAAGCCGCGTCGGCCTCGGTGGCCACCAGGTCTTCCAAAGTCGCCGCATGGTCGCGTGCGGCCAGGGCCATCTCGCCTCTCAGGTCCAGCGCCGCCAGGGCGTTGGACAGCGTGCGGCCGATCAGGAATTCCATCGACAGGTAGTTGACCCGGCGAGCCTTGGCCGCGCGGTCGGCACTGTTGCTGGCCACCCACCGTTGGGACAATTGCTCTCTGGCCACCTGCGCCACAGCGTGCATGATCTCTGCATGTGACGCATCCTCGGGTGCCGTACCCACGGTGCGCAGCAGGTGGCGCTGAACGGCTTGTGCAGTGGGTTGCGCTACGGTGGCGGCAACGTGGGTGGAGGCAGAGGTGGTGTGGGGCATTGCAGGGGTCGGGGGCATGGCCCGGGGGAGCAAGGCAAGATCGCCGATGCTGGGGAGTGTCGGCGAACGCCGGCCGCAGCGTCAACGACCAGCGGCACCGGCGATTTGCAGTTCGACGACAAGCGGTGGCGGTGCCACCGAGTTGATCGAAGTCAGTACATTGATAACAAGTTCATCGGCATTGGTTTTTTGAAGTAACGATAGGAAGCAGTGCTTGAACAGAGCAAGAGACAAGATAGCCCAGTCTGCCTCTTGTGGCCGTGTGATTTTCTTGCGTCGTATCCAACAAGGAACTGAATGAAACCCATCGATGTCGCTCAAGGTCTGGACCTGCCACGCCGTGCGGTGGCGCTGGTGTTGGCTGGCGGCAGGGGCAGCCGGCTGAAGAACCTGACCGACAGCCGCGCCAAGCCTGCGGTGTACTTCGGCGGCAAGTTCCGCATCGTCGACTTTGCGCTGTCCAACTGCATGAACAGCGGCATCCGCCGCATCGGTGTCATCACGCAATACAAGAGCCACAGCCTGCTGCGCCACCTGCAGCGCGGCTGGGCCTTCCTGAAGAGCGAGATGAACGAGTTCGTGGACCTGCTGCCGGCGCAGCAACGGGTTGACGAAGACAGCTGGTACCGCGGCACGGCCGATGCGGTTTACCAGAACCAGGACATCCTGGCCGCCTACCGCGCCGACTACTTTGTGGTGCTGGCTGGCGACCACATCTACAAGCAGAACTACGCGCTCATGCTGGCCGACCACGTGGCGCAAGGCCGCGAATGCACGGTGGGCTGCATCGAGGTGGACAGCGAAGAAGCCAAGGCCTTCGGCGTGATGGCCGTCGATGAAAACCGGCTCATCATCGACTTTGTCGAAAAGCCGCCGGTGCCGCCCACCATCCCCGGCAAGCCCGGCCGCACCCTGGCCAGCATGGGCATCTACATCTTCAATGCACGCTACCTGTACCGGGAACTGGAGCGCGATATGAACGACCCGAACTCCAGCCACGACTTCGGCAAGGACATCATTCCCAAGATGGTGAAGGCCGGCGAGGCGGTCGCGCACCCTTTCGAACTGAGCTGTGTGGGCAACAAGCCGGGTTCGCCGCCGTACTGGCGCGACGTGGGCACGATCGATGCGTACTGGGACGCCAACATCGACCTTACCGCCACCGATCCGATGCTGAACCTGTACGACACCAACTGGCCGATCTGGACCTACCAGGCCCAGCTGCCACCGGCCAAGTTCGTGCACAACCAGGAAGACCGCCGCGGCATGGCCATCGAGAGCCTGGTCTCGGGCGGCTGCATCGTGTCGGGTGCGGTCTTCCGCTCGGTGCTGTTTTCGCAGGTGCGGGTGCATTCGTATTCGCAGGTCAACTGGAGCGTGCTGCTGCCCGGCGTGCAGGTGGGGCGCCATGCGCGCATCACGCGGGCGGTGATCGACCGCGACTGCGTGATCCCCGACCATCTGGTGATCGGTGAAGATGCGGCGCTGGACGCCGAACGCTTCTACCGCACCGAATCAGGCATCACCCTGGTGACGCGGGACATGCTGCGCAAGTTCGACTGAACGCGGGTTGCATGGTGAATGCAGTCAAGCAGGCAACAACCAACCGCGCCATGAAAGTGCTGCACGTGGCCGCCGAAGTGTTTCCGCTGGTCAAGACCGGCGGTCTGGCCGACGTGGTGGCCGCCCTGCCAGTGGCGCTGGCCGAGCAGGGCGCTGATGTGAGCCTGCTGCTGCCGGGCCTGCCCCAGGTGATGGACGCGGTGCAAGCGGCCCGGGTGGTGGTCGATATCGGTTCGTGCTTCGGGGCCGTGCGCGTGCGCCTGTTGCAGGCGCGCATGCCGCACAGCCAGTTGCCGGTGTACGTGATCGACGCGCCTTACCTTTACCGCCGGGGTGGCAGCCCCTACCAGGACAGCCTGGGCGAAGAGTGGCCCGACAACCTGCAGCGTTTTGCGCTGCTGGGTTGGGTGGCCGCGCACCTGGCCGCCGACGACGCCGACCCGGCCTGGGTGCCGCACATCGTGCACGCGCACGACTGGCACGCGGCCATGGCCTGTGCCTACATGGCGCAGCACACGCCCACGGCGGCGCGATCGGTTTTCACGGTGCACAACCTGGCTTTCCAGGGCCTGTTTTCGATGCACGACTGGCCCATGCTGGGCATGCCGTCCGAGCTGCTGTCGGCAGCGGGCCTGGAGTTTCACGGCCAGCTCAGCTTCATGAAGGCCGGTCTGCAGTTTGCGCACCACATCACCACCGTCAGCCCCACTTACGCGCGAGAAATCGCGACGCACGAGTTTGGCTGCGGACTGGATGGCGTCATCCGCAGCCGCAGTGGGCACGTCAGCGGCATCCTCAACGGCATCGACACCGAGGTCTGGAACCCGGCCACCGATGCGGCCATTGCCGAGCGCTACGACCTGGAGCGCTGGCAGGGCAAAGCCACATGCCGGACGGCACTGCAGCGTGAACTGGGTCTGGAGGCCAACCCGCAGGCGCTGGTGCTGACCATCGTCAGCCGACTCACGGCACAAAAAGGCCTGGACCTCGTGCTGGCTGCGCTAACTGACATGTTGAATGCCGGCGTGCAACTGGTGGTGCAAGGCACGGGTGAACCGGCACTGGAGGCCGCGTTCCGCATGGCCCAGCTGGCCCACCCGGGCCGCGTGCATGTACACATCGGCTACGACGAAGCCCGTGCCCACCGGCTGTTGGCTGGCGCCGATGCCATCCTGGTACCGTCCCGCTTCGAGCCTTGCGGCCTGACGCAGATGTACGGCCTGCGCTACGGCACGCTGCCCATCGTGCGCCGCGTGGGTGGGCTGGCGGACACGGTGTGTGACGTGGGTGGCGACCTTGACACAGGCTTTGTTTTTGATGCCGCCACGCCCCAGTCGCTGCTGCGCGCCGTGCTGCGCGCCGAGGCCCTGCATCGTGAAGGAACGGGCTGGCGCCAGCGTGTGGCCACAGCGATGGCTCGGCAGCTTTCGTGGGCGCAGCCGGCGGCTGACTACCTGGCGCTGTACACCAAGCTGCTGGCGTCTTGAGGCGCGAGAGATTGAATTCAAATGTGGCAAGGCCCAGGCGCCGTGGCGGAAGGGGCGTCTGTCAAGCACCCGCATGAATCCTAGCGATTCCAGATGGTCGAGTCCCTTTCAGCAGCCTGTCCGCCAGTCGCTGTTGTCAAACGGTAGCGCACCTGGCGCGTCACCAATGGAAATGATTCCGAGCGATGCAACTCGGCCATGGATCCCACGTCAACGCGGCCCCTCCACTTGCTGGCACTGCCGGCGGTTCGAAGGGATGCTGTACGGCGACACAGCAGCGGCGAGCACGCTGTCGAATGGCCCGCGCTTGCGTTCGGAGCCTGTCTGCAGAAGTCGTCCACGGGACATTGGCAAGTCCGGCCTGCCGCCCGCCTTCACCGGCCATGGCCTGGGCTCCAAGGCTGAAAGCAACAGGCGAGCGAGAGCCCGCACGAGGCGGGCTGGAAGTCATGGGGTCAGCTATTGCGAATCGGGCGCAGCTGTGCCGGGCTCGTTCGGCAAGCTCATAACCATCAGCGGGTCGCTGGTGTAGTCCAGCACTCCATCAATGAC
>Ga0105048_10013563_pt1 | contig 12732 bp, 17 predicted proteins | sample MAT05_FD_78382 | JGI IMG/M metagenome (GOLD analysis project Ga0105048, IMG submission 78382) | Freshwater microbial communities from Lake Fryxell liftoff mats and glacier meltwater in Antarctica - MAT-05 | ecosystem: Environmental > Aquatic > Freshwater > Ice > Liftoff microbial mat | place... | reverse complement strand
GACCACATCGCCATAAGCCACATAGACCCAGCACAGCCGAATCAGGATGAACAGCGAGGGCAGCACAAACAGCACGCCCGCCACAATGCCACCCCACGTGCGGTGCATCAGCCAGCCAATGTAGGTGGCCAGCTGCTGCGCCTCGGGGCCGGGGAGCAGCATGCAGTAGTTCAGCGCGTGCAGAAAGCGTGCCTCGGAGATCCAGCGCCTTTGCTCCACCAGCTCGCGGTGCATGATGGCAATTTGCCCGGCCGGGCCGCCAAAACTGATGAAACCCAACTTGAGCCAGAAGCGAAAGGCTTCTGCGAAGGACACTGGGGTTTGGGGCGATGTCATGCAGTAACTTGCAGGAGTACTCAGCGGCAACAAATCTAACGCGGCAGCGTCAGCTTGTAAACGGAGGTACCTGCCCGCAGATTGGGCATTACGCGAACCATATGCCCGCCTTGCAGGCCAAAGCTGTCCTGCACCTGCAGACCATTGCGCGCTGCCAACGCGGCCAGATCGGCGTGGGTGCCGACCCGGATATTGGGGGTGTCGTACCACTGGTAAGGCAGGCGTTTGGTCACCGGCATGCGGCCCTTCAATATGCTTAGACGGTTGGGCCAGTGCGCAAAGTTGGGAAACGCCACGATGCCCACGCGGCCCACGCGCACCGTCTCGCGCAGCATGACCTCGGCATTGCGCAAATGCTGCAAGGTGTCGATCTGCAGCACCACGTCAAACGACGCGTCGCCAAACAGGGCCAGGCCTTCGTCCAGATTGAACTGGATGACGTTGACGCCACGCTTGACGCAGGCCAGCACGTTGGCGTCGTCAATCTCCACGCCGTAGCCCGTGCAGCCGCGCGTTTGCTGCAAGTGGGCCAGCATGGCGCCGTCGCCGCAGCCCAGGTCGAGCACGCGCGAGCCTGGCGGCACCAACTGCGCCAAGGCGTGCATGGTGTTCAAGTCGGTCATGCGGATACTCCCTGCGCAATGCTATCGAAGTAGGAGCGCACTACGCCCATATAACGGGGGTCATCGAGCAAAAAGGCATCATGCCCATGGGGCGCGTCGATTTCGGCGTAGCTGACGTCGCGCTGGTTGTCCAGCAGCGCCTTGACGATCTCGCGGCTGCGCTTGGGGCTAAACCGCCAATCGGTGGTGAAGCTGACCAGCAGGAATTTACAAGTGGCCTTGGCCAAGGCCTTGCTCAGGTCGCCTCCATAGGCACTGGCCGGGTCAAAGTAGTCCAGCGCGCGGGTGATCAGCAGGTAGGTGTTGGCGTCAAAGTACTCGGCGAATTTGTCGCCCTGGTAGCGCAGGTAGCTCTCGATCTGGAACTCCACACCCTGGGTTGTGTATTTGTAAGCCCCCACGCTTGGCACTGCGTGTGCTGCGCTGCCCGGCGGCGCAAGCTCTCCAGCCTGTGCCACGACCGCGTCGCGCAACTGCCGGCCAAATTTCTCGTTCATCACGTCATCGCTCAAGTAGGTGATGTGCCCAATCATGCGGGCGATGCGCAGGCCGCGCTTGGGCACCGTGCCGTGTTCGTAGAAATGGCCGCCATGGAAGTCGGGGTCGGTGACGATGGCGCGGCGCGCTACCTCATTGAAGGCAATGTTTTCGGCGGTCAGGTTGGGTGCGCTAGCCACCACCACGGCATAACGTACGCGGTCAGGGTATTGCAATGTCCAGCTCAAGGCCTGCATACCGCCCAGAGATCCGCCCATGATCGCAGCCAGGGTCTTGATGCCCAGCACGTCCAGCAAGCGGGCTTGGGCGTTGACCCAATCTTCTACCGTCACCACCGGAAAGTCCGCGCCATACACTTTGCCACTGCCAGTAGGCGCATCCGGGTTGGCATGCATGGGCCCTGTGGAGCCGAAGCAAGAGCCCAGATTATTGACGCCGATGACGAAAAAGCGGTTTGTATCCACCGGCTTGCCCGGCCCAATCATGTTGCCCCACCAACCCTCAGAGTTGGCTTGGCCTGCGTAGCTGCCTGCCACATGGTGGGAGGCGTTCAAGGCATGGCAGACCAGCACGGCGTTACTGCGCTCGGCGTTAAGCGTGCCATAAGTTTCGAAGCTGAGTGAATAGTCCCGCAGCGATGCCCCGCTTTGCAGCGGCAAGGGATCGACAAAATGCTGCGACTGCGGTGTCGCGATCAATGGCGTAGAAGACAAACCAAACCCCAATAAAAAACCCGGCAATGCTAAAAACAAGGCCGGGTGCTTCAGTGTCTCGGTCCGTCTTTAGCTGTATTTATTAAGCGCCCGCAAGCTGGGCAAATTGGCGCTGTTGGCAGTATAGCTAAAGACAGGCCGGATAAATGTCTTGGACATGCCTTGAAATTGTTGCTCACTCCACCCCAAGATCAGTCACCAATTGAAATGATCGAGTTCAACCCCTCGCAGGCCTCTTCAAATACCGAAGTTGAAACCTGCTTCCAGTGATGTGGTCTTGCTTCGCATTGACGCCAGTCAAATGACTTTGGTTGGTGCGTAAGTACAAAACCAACGTCGCCTTTTGGCCCTGTGTATTTGATTGCAAATGGATTTTTCCCGTTAGATGCCACGTGCGTCATCGGCAGCCCAATCACAATTCCTGTGCGTTCGTTAAACGCTTTAGATGAGAGAACCAACATCGGATGCTCATCCCGCATCTCTGATCCCACCTGCGGATTGAAGTTGATCCAGATCATGTCTTGCCGGTCTGGAGCCCATTGCTTACTCACTGCGGCCATTAGAAGGCTTCCGCGCCGATACGACCACAGACCATTGCCTCGCCACCGTGAAGGTCGGGATCAAAAGCCTTGAGTTTCTGAGCCAAAGTCAGTTTGGGTTTGCCGGCGACACGCACAAAAAAACCGTCTGCCACCACTTCAATTTTGATTGGTGTACCGCGTGCAATGTGCGCCGCTTTGGCTAACGGTGCCGTTATTCGCATCCCAAGACCATTTCCCCACTCTTGGATTGTTTGGTCAATCACTATTGCTGATGTTGAGCGCATCTCGACCTCTCACAAAGTTGTTGAAACAAGTATAGATTTTCTTCGGTGGTGTATCAACATGTTTACACACGAAGATAGGGCAACTCCCCGATGGCAGATACGCACAGCCTTTGCCGCGCAGACCAATACGTGCTGTGCGCGCTCAGACCAAAGGCCACAGAGCAACGACACCTATCTCGACCAAGAAAAAGACCACAACAATATTGCCAAACACACCAAAACGCGGCGCATCGTCGTTGTTTAAATCGTCGGCCTTGTCGGGTACCAACGTCCAGGCGGCCATGGCGATGAAAGAGACGCCCAGCACCCGATCTCTGGTGCAATGGACCCAAATTGGCGCATTTATTGCTTACGTATGGTGCGTTATTAGAAAAACCCTCCATAACGCACCAATTTGCAGCTATTTACACCAAAGGTTTTATATGGAAGCACTAAAACAGGGCGCAGATGCTTTGTTCATACTCATGGGCGGCATCATGGTCTTGGCCATGCATGCCGGTTTCGCATTCTTGGAATTGGGCACCGTGCGCCGCAAAAATCAGGTCAATGCCCTGGTCAAGATTTTGGTGGATTTCTCGGTATCTACGGTTGTCTATTTCATGGTCGGCTACATGGTGGCCTACGGAACCAGCTTTTTTGTCGGCGCCGAGGTGCTCGCAGCCAAAAACGGTTACGAGCTGGTCAAGTTCTTCTTTCTACTCACGTTTGCCGCCGCCATTCCGGCCATCATCTCTGGGGGTATTGCCGAACGCGCACGTTTTTGGCCTCAACTGATAGCAACTGCGGTTATTGTGGGCTTTATTTACCCGTTTTTTGAAGGCATCGTCTGGAACCAGCACTTTGGCGTGCAAGCCTGGATCAAGGCGCTTACAGGTGCCGAATTCCATGACTTTGCGGGTAGCGTAGTGGTACATGCCGTAGGCGGATGGATTGCGCTGCCGGCCGTCATTCTGCTCGGAGCTCGCAGCAACCGGTATCGCAGAGATGGTGCAATCTCCGCCCATCCTCCGTCAAGTATCCCTTTTCTGGCGTTAGGTGCGTGGATTTTGACGGTGGGATGGTTTGGCTTCAACGTCATGAGCGCACAAACCCTAGACAAAATCTCGGGCTTGGTGGCAGTCAACTCGCTGATGGCCATGGTGGGCGGCACGTTAGCCGCGCTGGTCGTGGGCAAAAATGACCCTGGCTTCGTACACAACGGCCCGTTGGCAGGTCTGGTGGCGGTGTGTGCCGGCTCCGATCTGATGCACCCATTGGGCGCGCTGGTCGTTGGCGCAGGGGCTGGCACGGTATTCGTCGTTATGTTCACACTGACGCAAAACCGCTGGAAGATTGACGACGTGTTGGGTGTATGGCCGCTGCATGGCCTGTGCGGTACGCTGGGGGGAGTGGCCGCGGGCATTTTTGGCTCCACTGCGTTGGGTGGCCTGGGTGGCGTGAGCCTGGGCGCCCAAATCATCGGTACAGCGATGGGCGTGGGCTGGGCGGTGCTGGGTGGAACAGTGGTGTATGGCGTGCTGAAGGCTACGATGGGCCTGCGCCTTAGCCAAGAAGAGGAGTACGACGGGGCCGATCTTTCTGTGCACCGCATCAGCGCGACGCCGGAGCGCGAGGTCAACTGGTAACAAATCAGAATACTTGAATATCAACCGCAACTAAGTTCAAAAAAGTTGAACTGTTGCGACAAGTAATTTGAACTTTTGGGGGTGGGGTGCCTCCTAAACTCCTCCCCATGCCAGGCATTTGGTGCCTGACGGACAACAACACACTGCACACCGTCACCCATGAACACCGCATCTGCTCCCCACCGCTATACCGGTGTTGCCATCGCCTTGCACTGGTTGTTGGCGCTGGCGCTCATCGGTATTTTTTCGGTTGGCTTGTACATGGCCGATCTGCCTTTCTCTCCCCAACGCCTCAAGCTGTACAACTGGCACAAATGGGCGGGTGTCACGATTTTGACGCTGTCTGTACTGCGCCTGCTCTGGCGCTTGACCCACAAACCGCCGGCCCTGCCCCAGTCTGTAACTTTAGGCATGCCCAGCTGGCAACTGCGGGCTTACCACGCCACCCATGTGCTGATGTACGCACTGTTTTTCACCGTACCACTGGTGGGCTGGGCGTATAGCTCGGCAGCGGGGTTTCCCATCGTGCTGTTTGGTGTGCTGCCCTTGCCAGACTTTGTGTCAGTGAGCAAACCGCTGGCCGAGCTGATCAAGCCTTGGCACCAGATTACGGCCTTTACTTTGGCTGGCCTGGTGCTGCTGCATGTAGCCGCTGCGCTGAAACACCACTTCTTTGACAAAGACGGCTTGCTGCTGCGCATGATGCCCGGCAAGCGCTGAACGTCCCGCATCGGACACCCTGTATCCACTACCTGTACGGAACCCGCACCATGACCTCTTCTTCCTTTACCCCGATCGCCCGGGCTACCAGCGTGCTCTTCCTGGCGGCTTTGACCAGCCTGGCCGCACAGGCCCAGCAAAAGCTGCTGCCCGCACAAAGCGAGGTAGCCTTTGTTATCAAACAAATGGGCGTTCCGGTGGATGGGCACTTCAAAAAATTTGATGCGCAAATAGCGCTGGACCCTGCCAAGCCAGAGACCGGCAAGATCGCCTTCACCATCGACATAGCCAGTACCACAATGGGCTCGCCAGAAGCCGACGCTGAGTTGCCCAAGGCCACCTGGTTCAACACCGCCAAGTTCCCGCAAGCAACCTTCCAGTCCACCAGCATCAAAGGCTTGGGTGGTGGAAAATTTGAAGTCACCGGCAAGCTGGCTATCAAGGGCAACACTCGCGATACCGTGGTGCCGGTGACCTTGGTGCAAAGCGGTGCCACCACCACTGCCACCGGCGTGGTGGGCATCAAACGTCTGGCGTTCAAGATCGGCGAAAACGACTGGGCCGATACATCTATGGTGGCCGATGACGTGCAGGTCAAGTTCAAGCTGGCACTGTCGGGTGTTGGCAAGTTCTGATTTTTACTTCGACTCTCTTTTCCTCTCTCTCCCCTTCAACCCTCTTTCTTAAACGGAGCTTTCTCTATGCACAAATCCCTTTTCGGCCTGGCCATCGCCACCACTTTGTTGTCGGCCACGGCCCACGCTCAAACCTCCACCTATACGCTGGACCCCACACATACCTTCGCAACTTTCGAAATCGGCCACTTTGGTACATCCACCAACCGGGGCCGCTTCGACAAGAAGGAAGGCTCTGTGCAGATGGACCGCACCGCCAAGTCCGGCAAGCTAGAAGTGACCATTGACACCGCCTCCATCAACAGCGGCACCCCCGCTTTTGACAGGCATCTGCAAAGCGCCGATCTGTTCGACACCGCCAAGCACCCCACCATCAAATTCGTATCCGACAAGTTTGTCTTCAGCGGCGACAAAGTGACCGAAATCATGGGCAGCCTGACGCTGTTGGGCAAGACCCAGCCCGTTACGCTGAAGGCCAGCCAGTTCAACTGCTACCAAAGCCCCATGCTCAAGCGCGAAGTGTGCGGCGGCGACTTTGAAACCACCATTGACCGCACCGCGTTTGGCATGAACTACGGTATTGACTGGGGCTTTCCCAAGAATGTGCGTTTGATCGTCCAGGCCGAAGGCATCAAGCAGTAATCCGCTTGTCCTGCCCGCCCCACCGCTCGGGGCGGGTTCGGTACGCCGCCGCAAAGGCAGCGGACCCCTTTCTGTAAGAACCTGTGGACCAAGCCGACCAACAAGGCACGACAGCCCTATTGCGAAAGCGACCTCCACCATGTCACTCGTTCCTCCTTTCCTGCGCGGCCGTCTATGGCCCGCGCTCGCCGCGCTCGCAATTGCCCCCTTTGTGCTGACAACCACGTTACCCGCTTGGGCTGCCGCGCCGCATTGCGAAGTTCAGTCTGGCGCACAGCGCACGCCGGTTATCGAGCTGTTTACCTCGGAAGGCTGCAGTTCTTGCCCACCCGCCGACCAATGGCTGTCCGGCCTGAAGGGCGCACCGGTAGTGGCCCAAGCCTTTCATGTGGGTTACTGGGATTACATCGGCTGGGTAGACCGATTTGCAACACCCGCCAACACCCAGCGCCAACGCGACCTGGCCAGTACCAACCGCCTGAGCAACATCTACACACCCCAACTGGTACGCGATGGGCGCGATTGGCCTGGTTGGCGTGGCACACCCCCAGCGCAGGTTGGTCCGCTACCGTCTGGGCCGATGGCACGCGCCGCCATCACGTTACAACAGACCGATGGTGTGGACCAGTATTCAGCGCGCGTCACACCGGGAGAGGGCGTGGGCACTTGGAGCGCCTACTGGACCGTAACCGAACATGGTCACAACTCGCGTGTGAAGGCTGGTGAAAACCGGGGCGAATTTTTAAAGCACGACTTTGTGGTGCGCCAATACACGCCAGTGGGGCGCTACCAAGGCGCACAAACGCTGGGCTTTGTGGCCTTGGCGTCTACACCGGCCCACCCGCGACAAATCAACCTGGTAGTGCAAGACGCGCGCTCTGGCGAGCCATTGCAAGCGGTCAGCCTGCAGTGCAGCGGCTAAGGTTTGGGTCAGAGCGCCTTTTGTTGCCAGGCCAGTGCCGCACCCAGCCACAACGCAATAGCTGACACTACCAACCCGCGCGCCAAGCCGCCGGGTCCGTCGGCAATCCAGCCCACCACGGTAGGCCCAACAATCTGGCCTGCGGCAAACACCGTGGTGAAGGCGCTGATGCCCGCCGCCCACGCGCTAGCTGGCAGGTTGTGCCGCACCAGCGCGGTGGTGGACGCCACCACCGACAAAAAAACCGCGCCAAACAGCAGGCCCGAGGCCAGAACCACCGGCCAAGACTGGGTCAGCGCTGGCAGGATAGTTGCCACACCCAGTAAAGCGTTCAGCTTGGCCAAGGCACCACCGTTCTTGTGCCGGTCGAGCCAACCCGACCAAATGCGCGACGACGCCATAACCGCCAGCCCCAACAGGCTGTAAAACACGGTAACCGCCAGCGCGCTGCTGCCCTGTTCGCGCAGCAAAGCCACGACAAAAGTCATGTAGCCGATGTAACCCATGCCGAACAGTGTGTAGCCACCCAGCGCAAAACCAAATTGCCGCCACCGGAAGTGCACGGGTGCAGCGCCTTGTGTACCCGCAACTGGCATTGATGCCTCTGCCATTGCCCGGGCTGGCCACAGCAGCGCCGCACTGGCTAACACGCAGACCATGGCCAACAGCCACCAGGCCCAGCGCCAGGCGTGTTCTTGGCCGTCGGCCTGCTCCAGCACCCAGGGCACCAGCAGAGCCGACAACACAATGCCCACACCCGTGCCACCGTAGTACAAACCCAGCAGCAGGCCACCATGTGCGGGCGCATGTGCACCCAGGCGTGCCGCCAGCAGCCCACCGGCAATAAAGACAAAGGCGCTCGCCACGCCCGCCAGCAGGCGCTGCACCAGCAAAGGCTCGGTGGCGGTAAAAAATCCGCTCAAGGCCATGAACAGGCTTGCCAGGAAAGCGCCGCTCCACAGCAGCGTACTGGCACCCACGCGTTTGAGCAGCCAAGGGGTCGACAGGGCTCCTATGAAATAGCCCAAGGCATTGGCCGTATTCATGCCGCCGGCCAGCGCGTAACTCCAGCCCAGGTCTGCGCGCATAGCGGGCAGCAACAGTCCATAGGCAAAACGGGTGATGCCCAGTGACACCGCAGCGCCCAGGGACAATGTCAGGGCCAGCGCCCACACGGATCGCAGTGGTTGTGCTGGCGTCAAAACGGGCACCTATTCATTTGCATACTCATTTACTATCGTTTTTATAGCATTGTATTTATATTTAACGGGGGCTAGAGGCACATTTCTATCAAATCGAGTTGGTCTGACGGCTAACTGACAGGGTCACCAAAACAAGGGTATTCCTGCAGTTCGACTAGGCATAGCCTGCGTAGACTAACCGGCTCACAGCGACCCGGAGACCCAGCATGCACAGTACCCATCTGTGGACCACCCGCCTGATCACTGCCAGCGCCCTGTGCCTGGCCGCACTGGCAGCCCCCGCACAAACGCCCGCCACGCTAAAACTGGGCGTGATAGGGCCATTCACCGGCCCCTCGTCAGACTTTGGCGTGCAAATGCTGCAAGGCATACAACTGGCAGCCGAAGAGATCAACGCCGTGGGCGGCTACATGGGCCGTCCGCTGGAACTGGTCATCAAGGACGACCAGGGCATTCCGGATGTTGGCCTCAAGGGCTCGCAGGAACTGGCGGCCGCGGGCGTGGTGGCCACGCTGGGCTTTTGCAACACTGGCGTGGCGCAGAAATCGCTAGAGGTGTTCCAAAACGCCAAGCTGCCGCTCATCATCCCCTGCGCCACCGGCTCGCCTTTAACAGCCAAATACCCAGCGCCCGAGAGCTATATCTTCCGCACCTCGGCACGCGACGCCATCCAGGCACCCTATGTGGTGGACGACATCGTGCGCCGCGGCTGGAGCCGGGTTGCCATTTTTGCGGACACCACGGGTTATGGTGATGCCGGCCTAAAAGATGTCGAGGCCGCACTGGCTGCCCGCAATCTGAAAGCCGTGTATGTGGCCCGCTTTGCGCTGGGCGTCAAAGACCTGCGCGCGGAATTGAAAGCCGCACGCGAAGCCGGTGCAGACGTGGTCTTCAGTTACACGGTAGGGGTCGAAAACGCCGTCATCGCCAATGGCCGCAAGGATCTGAGCTGGAAGGTGCCCCAGGTCGGTGCCTGGCCGCTGTCGTTTCCATTCTTCATCAATGGTGCCAAAGATGCCGCCGAGGGCGCGATGATGGCCCAGACTTTCATTGCCGAGCCCAGCAACGAGCGCCGCGCAGCCTTTTTGAGCGCCTACAAGCGCAAGTTCAAACAGGCCCTGACGGTACCCATGGCGGCGGCCCAAGGCTATGACAGCGTCTACCTGCTGGCATTTTCTTTGTTTGCCGTTCGCGACGGCAACCCGACCGGCCCCGTGGTGAAGGCCGCGCTGGAAAACATCACCCGCACCTACTACGGGGTTGTTGCCACCTATGAGCGACCTTTCAGCCTGAACGACAAGGACGCCATCACCACGAACATGTTGATCATGGGCAAGGTGAGCAATGGCCTGGTTACTTTTGCGCGCAACGAAGACGCCAAGCAAAGCGTAGTGGCAAAACGCAAAAAATGACGTGCTTGTGTGCGCCAACCCACCTACTTTCGGGCATGAATCTGCTACGCTTTGTACCTCTTTACCGCAACTATTGAAAGAGGCACTATGTCTGACTCCCAAAATTCTTCTCTTACCTCGCAAGAAAAACTCGTCGTCGACATTCGGGCCGTCATTGCCGATGCCGAAGACATTTTGAAAGCCACTGCGGACCAGACGGGCGAAAAGATCGCTAACCTGCGCACCCGCGTACAGGACCGCCTGTTGGGCGCGCGCATTCGTCTGGACGCCGCTGAGGCTGCCCTGATGGAAAAAACCCGCGCTGCTGCACGCGCTGCCGACGACTACGTACACGAATCTCCATGGCAAGCCGTGGGCATCGGTGTCGGCGTAGGCTTTTTGCTGGGCATGTTGCTGAACCGACGCTAGCCTGCATCGTCTTACACGCATGATTACCTGACCGCAAGGCATGAATTCCGCGCAGGGCAATAACGGTGGCACTTGGGGTGCCGCACGCGAAAAGGCAGCCAACCTGTTGGCCATCGGTCACACGCGGCTGGAGCTACTGGGCAACGAGCTTGAGGTGGGGCGCATCACCATCATGCGCCAGCTCATGCTGGCCCAGGCTCTGTTGTTTTGCGTGGCGCTGGGCATAATTTTGACGGTAATGGGTTTGGTCATCTTGTTCTGGGATCAGCGCTTGGTCGTCGTCACTCTTTCGGCGGCTATGGCGTGGGGACTGGCTTTGTACGTGTACCTCGCCATACAGCGTACCAACCGGGAAGCCGCGCCATTGTTTAATGCGAGTTTGGCCGAATTGAAAGAAGACTTGCGCCAACTCAAAGCAGCCAGTGGCCATGGACAAACGCCTGGTTGAGCTTTATGTGCAACGCGGGCGACTGCGTGAACGCATAGGCGTAGAGCGTGGCCAATTTGCCCATGAATTGGCGCCTCTGGGCGAGGCTCTGGATTCGATGGACCGCGCTCGCGCACTGTTGCACCGCACAGGCCTGTGGATAGCGGCTCACCCGGGCATTGTCGCCTTGGCGGTGGTGGCGGTGGTGGTATGGAAACCCCGTGCCGTGTTGCGCTCGGCGCGGTGGGGATTTTCCATTTGGCGCAATTGGTCGCAATGGCGCAACTGGGCACGCATCGGACTCAGGGCTTTTTGAGCGGCTTGACCCATAATTGGCCCATGGGACCCTCAGAACAGTCAAAAACCTCCGCTGCACCTGCCGCACAACCGGCCGAGGTGCCAGCCTTTGACCCAAACCAGACTGTCTCTTACCAGTCTCGCATGAAGCGGGCTCCCCGGTGGTTTGGCTCGTTCTTGGCTAGTAACAGCCGCGAGAAAAACCGCATGCGCACCGAGCTGGGAAAGATTAAGGGCGCAATCCCTTTGCTGATGAAACCGCGCAATGGCAGCAAGTGGACGCCCCAGGATCGCCTGGAGCTGCAGCACATGTTGCGCGCCGCGTCTGCCGTCTACCCATACCTGATTATTTGGGCGCTGCCCGGCTCAATTTTGATATTGCCATTTTTGGCTTGGCACCTCGATGCCCGGCGCAAGAACCGGGAACGCAAGGCAGCTGCGGGACCTACGGCCTGACGATCGCCGATCGCTTCTGGGCGATGGCAATGTCCAACAATTCCACCAACGGCGCACAGGACTTCTCGGTCCAGTCGCTGTAACTGCAAGCCTTGACCAGCGCAGACCGCGCAGATTCCAGTGAATCCACACGCATATGCTCCATGGTCCCGGCCTGCTCGGCCCGCTTCATCACGGTGCTGAGCTTGAGAGTGGGCCGTGCGGGGTGCGCGATGTCTTCAAAAGGGAATGCAACGACCCAGATTGCGTCGAGGTTGTGGGACTGGCTAAGTGCATCCACAAACGGAGCCACCAGCCCTGCGACCTGAATCGTCTGGTACAGGCTGCGGCTCTTTGCAGCGATGTCGTTGGTGGTGGACGAAGCGACTTGGGGTAGATTTTGCGTGATCATAAATTACACAACGGAGTGCGTGTGTTTTCCGATGACACAGGTTGGCGTCTTGTTACTGGGGCGGCTTCCAACGCTTGAGCAGCAGTGCATTGGTCATCACACTCACCGAGCTCAGCGCCATGGCCGCACCCGCCAAAACCGGGGGTTGAGATACCCCAGCGCCGCCAGTGGAATGCCAGCGATGTTGTAGGCAAAGGCCCAAAACAGGTTTTGCCGGATCTTGGCCACCGTGCGATCCGATATATCCAGCGCAGCGGCCACCAACGACACATCACCCCGCATCAAGGTGATGCCGGCGGCATGCATGGCAACGTCGGTGCCGGTACCCATGGCCATGCCCACATCAGCTGCGGCCAGGGCGGGCGCGTCGTTAACGCCATCACCCACCATCGCCACCACGTGGGCATGGCGTTTGCCCTGCTGGGGGTTTGTTCCCACACCACCGTCTTGCTGGAGCGCTTGCACCCACGCGGCCTTGTCGCCTGGTAATACTTCAGCCATCACTTCGCCATCTTCGGGGTGCAGGCCAAGGCGGCGGGCCATGGCCTCGGCCGCGCCGCGGTTGTCGCCAGAGACCATCACCGTTTTGATACCCCGTG
>Ga0105048_10013561_pt1 | contig 12734 bp, 14 predicted proteins | sample MAT05_FD_78382 | JGI IMG/M metagenome (GOLD analysis project Ga0105048, IMG submission 78382) | Freshwater microbial communities from Lake Fryxell liftoff mats and glacier meltwater in Antarctica - MAT-05 | ecosystem: Environmental > Aquatic > Freshwater > Ice > Liftoff microbial mat | place... | reverse complement strand
CCACATCTGGTCAAGGAGGCCGCGTTCACCGAGACCCAACACAACACCTTCATGAACGTGCCGGAACAGTTCGAGTCCTGGACATCTGAGCTACAGGAGTTGAAGCCCCGCCAGGCTTACGTCAAGGTCGAAGGCCGACCGGCGATCAAGATGCGCACCACCAGGATCAGAGACCCGCGAGTCAACGCAGAAATCCTGGGCGAAGTGCTCTCGACCTATCGGAACCGCTACCAGCGCAGCCAGGACGAAGCGGAGCAGGCGATCGCCACCCTGAGCCTGCCGGTAGTTGCCTCACACCCTTCATCACCGGCCTATACCCGTCTCTATCGACCGACAACTCCCCAATCAAAACGCTGACTGCGTTCCGCCTTGCAGCTCCCGGCTACGAGTGTTGGGTGCTTCGTAAAACTCCTGCCGGCTCCAGGCTCTGCGGCCCAGCACGTGCCCCGCGTGACCTGTACGCCGCGAGGAACACTTCACAGCAGCCGCAGTTGCGAGAGTCCTGGCTCTTCATGCCCGCTCGCGTCCTCCTCGAGCCGACTGACTAGCTGCTCGAGTTCCCGAGTAACGGTGTCCGCCGCGTCTTCCGGGGGCCGCACTGCTTCCCAGGCCACCCTGACCGCTGGCAGGAGTTCGCGAGGACCGTGCAGCGCGAACCACCGTACCTGGTCCAAGAGGCGGCGCGTCACGCTCCCCTCAACGCGTGCCGACGCGCTCAGCGCCTTTTGGACAGCTATCAGCATGGCGTGCCAGTTCCCGCGCATCGCGTCGCGCGAGGCAACGATGCCGTTCAACCGGATCCAATCCAGGGGGAACTTCGACTCGTCGCAGAGGCGTTGCGTCTTCTTCACGATCAAATCGATACCGTAGTCGTCCTCACCTCGAAGCAACAGGACAGCGCACTGATTGATCAAACTTCCCAGCAGAAAGTAGATGTTCGGTGGCTCACACCTTCTTGCCCAGCCCTCCGCCTCAGTAAATCGCAGCATCGCCTCATCAAAATTACCGTCCTTGATGTACAGAACACCCCAAGAGTTATAGATGCTCGCCAACCTGCTCGGGCTTTTTGAGTTCCTGTTCACGGCAATCTCTAAAGCCCTGGAATAGTCCTCTTCGGCGGACGTTTTTGAGCCAGTCTCTCGATAGAGCCTGGCTCTTATGAGTGCAAAAAGGCTGTTGTACTGATGCGCCCTCCCCGTGGCGGTCATGTTAGGTTCGAGCGTCAGGTAGCCTTCCGCTTGTTGGATGTGCTCCTCGGCCTGTTCGAAGTCTTCCAGGTGGAGACAATCGCTTGCCAGACAGAGATACCCCTCGATCAGTTGGGCGGTGTCGGGATAGCCGCGCCGACGATCGATGCGCTCGATGATCCGCAGGCCCTCGCCATGCGCTACGAACGCGCGTCGCCACTGGCCAAGCACGCTGTACGACCAGCCCAGCGAGTAATGTGTGCGAGCGAGTTCGTACTCGCTTCCAAGCCTGACGAACGTACGCTCAGCCTGATCCAGCAACAGCTTGGCGTCCGCCGCTCGTCCCTGCAGGAGGAAGAGGCTCGCCTTCTTGCGCCAGATGCGAGCTTCCCAATGGTCCATCCAACGGCGCTCGACCTGGTCCTGCCCTTCATCTCGCAGCCGCGGATCCGCTGTACGCCATTGCTCGATGATCTTGAGTCCACGAGTGTAGTACTGCTGCGACGAGCCGTAACGCCCCTGAAACTTGCAAATGTCCCCGAGGCGGCAGTAGATCCGCGTCTGGAGCGGAAGGTCGGTTGCTACCTCCGCCGCACTCAGTGCCTGGTGCGCCATCTTGAGGGCGCTGTCGAACTCTGAAAGATGCTGGTCGGCCGCGATCTTCTGTAGGCAGAGATACGCGTAGTAGCGGGCTGCCGACTGGCGGATGGGCAGGTGCCATCGGTCGAACCCGTGTTTCGCCGCCGAAGAGACTTCCGCCCACTTCCGCCCATCGAGGCTCTGTCGTGTCTGGTCGTAGCCGGTCCAGGCTGCCACGACTCGACGCAAGTCATCTCGCATCACCCACTCGATCAGATCCTTGTCGGGACCATCGAGATGCTTGTTAGTCGCGCGCCGAACGAGTTCTTGGATGTGCTCCTCGGCCGCCCTAGCATCCTGGTGAAGCGTGCGCTGAAACACCGTCGTCGGAGTGTATCCGGCGGCGCTCAGAAGTTGATTTGCTTCCTGGTCGGAGAGTTCTAAGACCGCTACCAGACGCACCACATCATCCCGCTTACGTGGACGACGCGTCTCCTTTTCCCATTGCACCACCGTGGAAGGTGCCAGCAGCGCCCTCTGGGCGATCTGGGCCTTGGTGCGGCCCCGCTGCCGCATGTCGCGGCCAACGAACGTATGCAGCAGGTCACCAAATCCACGCTCCGCCATCGCACAACTCCCCTACCTTGCCCTAATCGTGAATTCACGTGAACTATTAAACACATCAAATCCAGCACTAGATATCGCTCAATGAGTGTGCAAGGATATCTCTATCCAGTAGCTGACGCAAGAACCATCGCTTTTGCGCGGCCGCTCACGAAAGGAGGAGCCGTCATTTCTTCTGCACCGGCCACCCAGCACGCCATCACGTCGTGCCTATCACCCCGAGGTGATTCATGTCCAAACGCATTCAGGCGCTCTGCCTGCTCGGCCCCCTCCTGCTGGTGGAAGCGACCGCCTACTGGAAGATCACCGCGTTTCTGAGCTGGGGGACCGAAGGGGTCCTCGCCTTCTCCAGCGGCCTGGCATTTGTCAGCCTGTTGTTGGGTGGCATCGTGGCCTTGAGTCAGGACATCCCAGACTCGATGCGCCGGAACATCTTCCTCGGCGGCCTGCTGCTCTTCGCGGTTCAGGGGCTCGCCAACGTCCTCGTGACCTACCAGTACGCCATGCTCGGTCTGCCAGTTGACGTGCCGATGCGGCTCTTCAAGATCGACTACGACACCGCCCTGACGTCCACGGCTGTCATTCAGGGCCTCACCCTCAGCCTGGTCAGCATCGCCTTCTGGCAGGTCATCGCGACCATGCTCCACCAGCACCTGGAGGAGGTGAAGTCACGGAAGACCATGCTCAGCCAGATCGAGGACTACTTGAAGGACGAAGTTGTCCCCGCCTAGGAGTCCACATGCCCAACTTCTTTGGGAGGCTGTTTAGCAAGCCACCCGATCCCGACCTTGAGGCGATGCGCCATCAACTCCGCGCGACGATGGCGGAGATGCACAACCTGACGATCGAGCAATTGAAGCAGGATCTCGCCCCCTACGACAACGAGATTGATTGGGAGAACCCCAGTGGCCGCAAACCCGAACGCACCGAACCCGAACCAGCCGATCAACATTCACGCGAGCCAGGTGAGCCCAGCCCCGCAGCGGGGTCTCAGCTACCCACCGCCGAACACCATGACCCCAGAGGCACCGCCGGTTGAGATCCGCGCTGGCTTCCTGGGCCTCTTCCCCGATCTCCAGGATGTCGGCCACCAGCGCAAGCTGAAGGACCTGGAGTACAAGCGCGACGAAGCGGCCTACGCCGGACGATGTGGGGTGGGGCTGGAAGTCAGCAACATCCACGTCACCCGAGAAGGCATGACCGTCGGGAAGAACCTGTTGGATGACGCCATCGACGAGGACATCGTCCAGGGTCCGATGGTGGACCTGCTTAACGGGATGGCCCGCAGGATCGTGGCCCGCTCCGAGACCCATGTGGGCCGCTACGACATCTGGGCCGAGCAGCGGATCTTCGGAAAGGAATGAACCCATGAAGGGAATCGCCCTGGGTATTTCCTACCTCTACGAGTTCATGGCGCTCCCGGGCCATTCTTGGCGGCTGTTCAAGCTGCGTGAGCAGCGCAACCTGAGGGCCTACGCCTTCATCCAGGAGACCATGGAGGACCTGGACGGCGTAACCCTGACGTACTGGGAACTCAGGAAATCCGAGGCCCGGCTGATCAATTCGGAGCTGTTCCTCGGGTTTAACCAGCGAGCCCACCTGGACAGCCTGCGCGCCGCGATCGCTCGGGTTCGTTTGCGCGCACGCGAGAACACCCCGGACCTCACGGCCGCAGCATGACCCGTCGTCGTCCTACGTACCGCCGCCCCGAGCCCCCCAAACACCACGGGGGGCTCGTTTACGTTCCCCCGAGCAAACCCGCTCGCAAACCCGTTTCATATAATCCTGAGAGTAAAAGTCGCAGTGTAACACCAAATCCGAAGCCCGAGCCGCAAAAGCCGCTCTATTACACCCTGCCCCTGATAGCCCCCAGTGGAGCCTTTAGCCACGAGCAGGCCTCGGAGCTGCTGGAGGCCGTCTGGTCGCTGGAAGCCTCTGCGATCGCCTCGATCAGCGCAACCGATTCAAAGCTCGAGCTTTCCATCACCTGCCCTACTGGGTCGGAGCTGGCTTGCCAGAGCACGCTCTACGGCGTCAAACCAGACCTGGACATCACCCCGAGGCCCGCCAACATCGAGCGTCGCCACCTGCCCACCCTGGTCTCGATCTCGGGCGAGCGACACGAGGACCTGGAAGCCCTGCCGATGAAGGATGTGGCCCGGCTGGGGAAGCACGACCCGATCAACCGCCTCCTGGAAGCTTGCTACCCCCTCGAAGACGATGAGACCGTTGACATTCACTTCTTCCTCAGGCCCGCATTCAACGAGCGTCTGGACCGCGCCTACCGGTCCAGCTACGTCGAGACGGGCTGGTGGATCTTCAAAAGCACCCAGCTCAAGTTCAACCCCAAGGTCTACGACGAAGTCATCGAGCGGATGCGTCAGTACGCGTTCGATGTGGTCTCGGTGATCGCCCTGTCCGGCCGTTCGGAGGATCGGCTGGCCCAGCGCGCCCATGCCATCAGCGCCGCCTTCTCTTCCCGTACCACCAACACAGGCTCGGAGATCCGCCACTTTGCCAGGGGCATCCTCCACGATGACTGGCAGCGCCACGCTTCGTTCAGCCTCAATGACGTCAAGCTCGATGAGCGATACGGGACCTTGATGACGGTCTCTGAACTAGCGAACCTGTTCCATCTCCCGAGCGACCAGGTCAAACTGCCTGCCCTTACTCGCCTCAAGCTCGCGCCAGTCGCGCTCTCGCCGCAGATGCTCGACGCCGAGGGCGTCCAGATCGGGCGACACACCTTTCGCGGCCACACCAGCGCCGTGAGGATCCCGGAACGCGACCTCGTCAGAGGGGTCAACGTCATCTTGGGCAAGACTGGCCAGGGCAAGACTACCCTCGCCCACCAGCTCGTCGCCGACGCTTCGCGGCGCAACCCTGACTGGTCGCTGGTCATCCTCGATCCGCACGGCCAGTGGGCCGAAGAGCACGCCGCCCAGAGCATCATCAAGGAGCAACTCGACAAGACCTACTTGATCGACTTCGCCGACGTCGCCTTCCCGATCGGCCTGCCGCTGTTGGCCAAGCCGCCGGGCCTGTCCCAGGACGCCTACGTCTCGTCCACGTTCGAGCTGATCAAGCTGCTGTTTGCCAACAACTGGCACCCCGGGCAGATGGAGCGGGTCATCAAGAACACCGTGCCCGTCCTGTGCTCAATGCCGAGCCCGACCCTGATGGACTTCACCCGCCTCTTCAACGACCGCTTCTTCAGGCAGAAATGCCTCGCGACCGTGACCGACCCCGCCGTCCTCGATTTCTTCCGCTACTACGACGGCTGCTCCGAGCCCCAGCAGCGCCAGATCACCAACCCTGTGCTCAACAGGATCGGCGCGCTCTACGAGACGGCCCCGATCCGCAACATCACCTGCCGACCCGACGGCCTGCTGCTGTACGAGCTGCTGGATGAAGGGGCCAACTTGTTCTTCAGCTTCGCCGGCCCCGAGATCGAGGCCGACGCCGACATGTTGATGGAGATCATCGTCGCCAAGATCCACCAGGCGATGCAGTCACGCTCGAAGATTCCCGAGCAGCTTCGACGACCGACCCTACTGGCGATCGACGAATCCCAGCGGATCAAGGGCAACTCCTTGCCCCAGATCCTGAGCCAGGACCGCAAATTCGGCATGATCCCCGTGCTGCTGACCCAGTTTCTCTCAAATTGGGCTCCTCGGTTGGAACAGGCCGTCATCGGCAACAGCGCTTCGCTGATCACCTTCGCGCTCGGGGATGACGACGCCAGGAAGCTGGCCCCGATGTACGCGCCGTTCACGGCCGAGCAGATCATCAACCTCGACGCCCACGAGCCACTGGTCAAGATCTCGGTTAACGGCAAGACCTCACCCGCCTTCACCATGCAGACCGAGCGCATCACCAGGCAGCCCAACCCCGAGCACCTACGGATAGCGCGGGAGAATGCCAGACGCAGGTTCGGGAAGCCTCGCGCTGAGGTGGATCGGCTCTTCCAGGTCCGCCCGAGCCCCAAACCGCACTGGGATGACTTCGATGTCAGTCCGCTTACCTGACGCGCTTACGGTAAGCGCACCTCTACCAGATACGGAGGCCCCTGACCTTCGTCGCTCGTCCTTGCGTCCTCGCTCCTCACCGCGCCCGCGTCTGCGGCCGACTACGCGGTACTACGCCATCCTTGATCTGCTATTGCGCTGCCGCGTGCTGACCCCTGCTCAGATCCACTACGCCCTGTTCCCACCAGGCAACCTGTCAGGCTGCATTCGCACCCTGACCCAGCTCACCAGGCACAGATGGGTCGATCGGCTTGAACGAGCCTCGATCAATCACCCGTACATTTATCTGCTCTCGTCGAAGAGCACGGTCGGGAACAAGATTCTCAGGGACACGCACGGGGAGCAGGCGTTCAAGGCGTCCCTCTTCAGGCTTGGCCCGCTGGAACACCAGCTCGCCCTCAACGACGTGCGCATCCGCGCCGAGAAGGACGGCGTGGTTGACCGCTGGCGACGGCCAGAGGAGCTGGTCCAGCGGCTTGGCCCCAAGCTTCAGCCCGATGCCTACTTCCGCGTCCAGGGCGAGGGGAAGGTCACGGGTCACTTCCTGGAGCTACAGCGCTCCTTGAAAAGTCATCGCGTCCTACTCTCAAAACTTGCCAGGTACCAGCAGCTGTTCACGTCCGAGGGCTTCCACAACCAGGCGATGAAAGTGCTGGTCGTGTTCACGACCGAGTACAACCGCACGGGCCAGCAGCGGGTCGTTCATGCCCTCAAGAACACGCCCGACAGGTATCCGTTCGTCTCCTTCGCCGGCCTGGACGCGATCAAGGCCCTGCCAGCGGGCAGCTTCTACACCGCCCCGATCTGGTTCCAGCCAGGCAGCACCCAGCCCGTGGGTCTCAGGCAAGAAGAGGCAAGGCAAAGCAGGCGACGGCTCGTGCCTCGCCCACATCTGCCGTAGGGAAGAGGCCTCCAGCTTCGCTCGAGAGCAGAGAGCGGGCAAGGGGCCACCCCTGCGCAGTTTGTGGAGGGGCTAAATTCACGAGCTGAGGATGCGCTAGCGGGCCTTCGGAGCAATACTGTCCCCGGTCCGACTGGGTCGGGGTGGCAGAGTGGCGATTGTAGCTTTGATACGACATCATGTCTATATTTGACCTGATTTGATCTCTTCACAGCGAGCCCGATTTGCGAGATGATGCAGCTATCTACTCGAAGGAAGGAGGTGATGGATCATGGCGAAATTGACCTATCACGTGACGCTCTCATCTGACGGCAAGCACGCTGTCCTGATCAGCGGCGACGACCAGCAAGAAGTGACCGATGCCCTCGTATGGGCTCGTGACACCTACGCCGACCTGGCTGGCCCACTGGGCCCGAAGCTTGAGATGTTCGAGGACGACCTCGGCTCGGAGTCCCCGATCTGCGCCGTGCATGCGGTTCCGATGGTGAAGCAGCTCGGCCGCAAGGGGTACTTCTGGAGCTGCCACCAGAAGAACGACGACGGCTCCTGGTGCTCTTATAAGCCCGAGACCCGGTAGCCGATCGTCAGGGGATCGTCACTTCGACGTAGCCCGAGAGTGTGACGCCGTCGATGACCTCAATGACCGCGTCAACGGCACGTCGAATGCGCGGCCAGCTCGTCGTCGTCAGCACGACGATCGCGATCCGCCGACCGGCAAGACGCTGCTGATATCTGAGATTTGCATCGGTGGTCACCAGCACCTCGAAGCCATCGCGCTCGGCGGCGTCGAGCAGCTCCCCGTTCTTGAGGCGCGACCAGCCACGCTCGTAGGCGGTCTCGCCCTGATACCCCGTCAGGTGACGGCGCAGCGGCACCGGGGTGCCCTGGTCGAAGAGGATGCGCACTCAGGCTGAGGCGGCCGGCGCGAGCGCGCTCTTCGCGGCATGCTCGAGCACGGCGCGGGCCCGGTCGAGGGTGACGCCAGGGAACCAGGCCACGAACTCCGCAACCTGAGCGCCGTCTTCGAGGTTCTCGAAGAGCGCGGCGACGGGGACGCGCGTGCCTCGGAAGACCCAGGCGCCGCTGACGCGCTCGGGGTCGTGCTCCACGGCCGGGCAAGACGACCAGTCGATCATGTGATTCCTGCGGTTCCACCCTGGCGTTGTCGATCAGGATCAGTATAGGCAACGTGAGCCCGAGGCACCCGCAACATCCGACGGTCAATCCGCGCCGAGGGGCCTGCTCCCCCTCTCGCGCAAGGGTCAAGACGTGCTCGCGCTGCTCGCCCTTGCGCGATTCACCCCGCTGGTGAGGGCACCTGGTATGAGAGGCAGGCAGCCTCTCCACATCCAGGAGAACAACTGCCAGAAAGGAGGTGACACCAACCAGATGACGACATTCCAGGAGTGGCTTGAGCACTACGCGAGGGCCAACGACGATGCGATGACGATCGCCGCGACGATCAACCAGATCATCGCCCGCCTTGAGGCCTTGCTCAAGATGCCAGGGCTCTCCGAATCGGACCGAGGCCAGGTCGAGGCAAAGATCAACCAGTGGCAGTTGATCCGTAGCCAGGTGATGGTCGCCTAACCCGACCGCCCGCGTACCAGGGCCTGCTCCCTCGGTTCGGACCGCGCCAGGCGTCGCCCAGATGCCTCACGCAACAGCAAGGTCTCACGAGCCGAGGGAGGATCGACACTGCCCTCTTGACAGATCTGCCGATCTCTGCTTTTCTGAGATTGCTTATCTCATTACCTTGAAGGACCGCGAATCACCTCACCAGTCGAATGCCCACGACCAACCCCCATCAGGGGCCAATCTTCCATCCGACCTGGCGGCGTTCCTCCAGACCCAGCGCCTAGCCTGTCTGCTGATCGGCACCGAGCGCGGCAGCAGCTTCGTGGTGAAGGCACCTGGCGAGGAGATCGAGGGCCTGCGTGGCCCGATACCGGTCCTGTTCCGCCAGGAGCTGTATCGCCACCGCACGAGCCCGGTGATCCGTCTCCTGCTCCGCCTGTACGACCGCCCGCCCTCCTCTTTCGCCTTCGAAAGTTTCGTCAATGTCGACGACGACGAGCAGCGAACTGACTACGACGGGCTGGCACAGCAGGACCTGGTCGATCTTCACTTCTACGACGACGCGCTCCGCCACCGCTTGACCAAGCGGATTACGAACAGCGTACGGTCGGATGTCCCGCTGGTGTTGGGCACGGCCCTCAGACTGCGAGCCAGGATCCCGAACGACCACTTCAACTTCGACCAGGCCAAGGGCGACGTGATCGCCCGCACATCTTTGTGAGCTGTTGGCAAAACACCATCTTGACAACTCGACGCAACTATGTCTTATTTCTCATTAGTGCAATACTATGACGGAGTCTGATCAACCTACTTATCCCGAACGCACATCCAGGCAACGGCCGACCGTGGCGCTCCCGCCCGATCTGGCCGCCTTTCTCAAGGATCAACCCTACGCCTGCCTGACCCATCGGACGAATGTCGGAACGGTCCTTGTCGCTAAGCTGCCCGCGACCGAGATCGAGAGCATCCGAGGCACGACGCCGGTACAAGTCCGCCACGAGCTCCACGCGCTGCCAATGGCACCGGTCATCCGGATGGTATTGTCGATCTATGACCAGCCCGACGCTCCACTCGCACTCGAGACCTTCGTCAACGTTGCCGACCCCGAGCAGCGGGCCGACTACGCCGATCTGATTCGCCGCCACGACCTACGGGTCCTCTTCTACGACGAGGCGCTCTCACATCGGCTCACCAAGAGGCTGCGTGGGACGAGTCCCGTCGAATTACGCCGGCTCCTGAGCCTCGCCGAACGGCTCCGAGCCACCATCCATCCAGACCGCTACGACTTCGACGCTGCCAAGGCAGCAGTCTTGGAGCAAACCGCTCTCTGAGGATCCATCGCTCTACGTAAGAACACTTCCATTTCTAATTTACACACTTCCATTTCGGCGTTGTATACTTCCTCATCGGCCATGATGCAGGCATATCGAGAGCCAACCCATCTCTTCCCGGCGATTCGCGGCATCCAGGCGGGGCGCGAATACTATGTCGCGATGTGCCCCATGAAGATCATCCCGAAGATCTTCATCTTCGACGATGAGGAGCTCCGGACTGAGTTACGAGCTCAGCGGACCCTCAACCGCGCACGAGTTCCCGAGATCGCTCGCTATCTGGTTGAGAACGCTGACAGCTACATCTTCTCGGCGTTGACGGCCTCCGTAGACGAGCAGGTCGAGTTCAAGCCAGCCGGCAACGAGGACGGCAACTCCAACGTCGGGCACTTGGCCATCTCGATGTCGGCCCGCATCCTGATCAACGACGGCCAGCACCGCCGCGCCGCGATCGAAGAGGCGCTGAAGAGCAGGCCGGAGCTCGGCCGGGAGAGCATCGCCGTCGTGTTCTTCGTCGATGCCGGACTCGAGCGCGCGCAGCAGATGTTCGCCGACCTGAACACCCACGCTGTCCGACCGTCGCTGTCGATCGGCATCCTCTACGATCATCGCGACCCGCTAGCAGACCTCGTTCGTGATCTCTCGGTCAGCGTATCGATCTTCGATGGACGGATCGAGCTCGAGAAAACGACAATCTCCAACCGCTCCACGAAGCTGTTCACGTTGAGCGCCCTCTACCAGGCGACCGAGGAGCTGCTCGAGCGCGCCAGACTCCTCAGGCGAAGCGACGCCGAGATCGCTCTCCAGGCCCGAGCCCGTGCCACCGCTTTCTGGTCCCGCCTGGCTGAAGTCATCCCTGAATGGCGCCTGCTACTCGCGGGGAAGGTCAGCGCAGCCGAACTCCGCACCGACTACGTGCACGCCCATGGTGTAGCGCTCCAGGCCCTCGGGCGGGCGGGCGGAGCACTCCTGCAGGCAGCGCCAGAGACGTGGTCGGAGCGATTGGCGGTCCTTGAGCGGGTGGACTGGCGCCGCACCAACAGCACTCTCTGGGAAGGACGTGCGTTGGTCGATGGACGGGTTAGCAAGGCCCACCGAAACGTCCTCCTGACGACGACCGCAATCAAGCGCGTGCTCGATGTCGAACTGACCGACGACGAGGCCATGATCGAAGCCGCCCTTACGACGGCGCCAGGGGCCGAAAGCGACCTGATTCCGAGCGAGACAGTGTGAGGATGCCGTGAGCGAGCCGCTTGAGCTCCCGATCGTTTCCAACCAGTACCTTAGCGACTCGGCCGCCCCGTCGATCTTCGATCGGACCTCGTTCGATCAGATCTACGAGGATATCCGGGCGATCTATCTAAGCGACGCGCGGCCGTGGGTGATCGGCTATAGCGGTGGCAAAGACTCGACAGCATCCCTCCAACTGATCTGGTACGCGCTCAAGGGCTTACCGACGGGGCTCGTCGTCAAACCAATTTATGTAATCGCCTCCGATACCCTGGTCGAGACGCCGGTGATCGTTGAGCGCATCGAGGGCACCCTGGCGCGGATCAACGAGACGGCTCGCCGCGAGGGCCTCCCCTTCTCCGCCCACAAGGTCCAGCCGACGGTCCAGGACAGCTTCTGGGTCAACCTGATCGGCAAGGGCTATCCAGCCCCGAACAACAAGTTCCGCTGGTGTACCGAGCGCCTGAAGATCAAGCCGGCCAACCGCTTCATCCTCGACCGCGTCGCCGAGCACGGCGAGGTTGTCGTTGTCCTAGGGGTCCGCAAATCCGAGAGCGCCACGCGAGCCCAGGTGATGAGCCTCCATCGCAGGGAAGGACACCGTCTCTCGCGCCACAGCGCGCTCCCGAATGCTTATGTCTACCCACCGATCGAGGATTGGAACGTCCAGGACGTCTGGACATACCTGCTCCAAGTGCCGTCGCCGTGGGGGGACGACAATCGAGACCTGGTCGCGCTGTACAGGAGTGCCCAGGCCGGCGAGTGCCCCCTCGTCATCGACAAGACGACGCCCTCCTGTGGCAACAGTCGCTTCGGCTGCTGGGTGTGCACAGTCGTCGAGCGCGACAAGTCGATGGAGGCGTTGATCGACTCCGGCGAGGACTGGCTCGAGCCGCTCCTCCAGTTCCGGGATGACCTCGCCGCAACCCAAGACCCGGCGGTGAAACGTCAGGTTCGCGAGCCTCGCGGACGCGACGGTCACGTTAAACGCACGGCCGAAGGGAAGATCATCCCCGGACCATACACGCTCGACTTCTGTCGGCAACTGCTCCGCAAGCTCCTCGAGATCCAGCGCGACCTGTTGACGACCGACCGAGGATCCGACATGACGTTGATCGCTCGCGAGGAGCTTCATGAGATCCGTCGGATCTGGCGGATCGAGCGTCAGGATTGGGATGACAGCGTCCCGCAGATCTACCGGGACGTGATGGGCACCGACCTCGACTGGGTGACCGACGACGTGGGGCACTTCACCGGCCAAGACAAGCACCTGCTG
>Ga0105048_10013560_pt1 | contig 12735 bp, 12 predicted proteins | sample MAT05_FD_78382 | JGI IMG/M metagenome (GOLD analysis project Ga0105048, IMG submission 78382) | Freshwater microbial communities from Lake Fryxell liftoff mats and glacier meltwater in Antarctica - MAT-05 | ecosystem: Environmental > Aquatic > Freshwater > Ice > Liftoff microbial mat | place... | reverse complement strand
CGGCGTTTTCAAATCAGCTCGAAATTATCGACGGCAAACTGACCGGCCGGGCGACAGGGCCGCTCTGCGACGCTGAAGCCAAAGCGCGCCACGTGCGCGAGGCGGCTGCGCGGCTGGGTGCGAGCCGCGAGCAAATCATGGTCATCGGTGACGGCGCCAATGACCTGAAGATGATGGCCGAGGCCGGATGTTCGGTGGCCTACTACGCCAAACCCGTGGTGCAGGCGCAGGCAAGCATCGCCATCAACGACGGCGGGCTTGACACCATCTTGTCAACGTTCCCGCCAGCCTGACGTTCGGTTGCCACTGGCGACGGTGGTCGGCTAGCGGCGGCGAATCTCCGCGAGCAACTCCGATGCGCCATAGATATTTTTCAGCGCCTCCAAGATTGCGCCGCTGGTCACGCCCACCGTGCGATTTCGCTGCCCGTCGAACCAGTAGGCACCGCTGAAGATATGCTTATTTCCGTCGAAGGCGAGCCCGACGATCTCAGCCTTGCGATTGATCATCGGGCTGCCGGAATTGCCGCCGATGATGTCGGTGGTCGCGACAAAGTTTAAGTTCTGTGCGAGGTTGAGTTTATCCTTCGACGCCAGCCACGATGCCGGCAGCGCATAAGGTGCCGCACCGGTATGTCGATTGAACGCACCGGCAAAGTCAGTGAATGGCGCCACCGGTTTGCCACGCTCCATCCAGCCCTCGACGGTACCGTAGCTCAAGCGCAGCGTGCCGGTGGCGTCGGGATAGCTTTTGTTGCCATCCTTCGCGAAACGCGCCGTGGCGATCAACTCGGCATTCTTCTGCTCAACCGCGCTCACCTCAGCGTCATAGCGCTTGCGGATTGTGCGCGCAGCGGCGTCGATGTCGCGCGCCAACCGAATAAACGCGTCATCGGATTTGCCGAGTGCCGCTTGATCGCCGGACCACAGCGCCTTGCGATAGGCCGGGTCGCCAAGCTTGGTGCCTTCGACTAAGCGCTTGGCAACCTGCGCGGGCGAGTCACGCCCCAGCACTTGCTGCACCATCGGATCGTCCGTGCCCAGCAGTTCGCGCATCTTGGTGAGCGAGAACTCAAGCTTCAGTATTTCAAAATCAGGATAGATCGGTGCCGGCGAATTGATCCGGCGCTCAAGCAGCGGTAAGCGCGTGGACGAAAACTCCGGCAGCCGCTCGCCATCGGCCTTTGCACGCTCCTCGACGCCGCGCACGATGTTACGCGCGCGCACGAAGTAGCGGCTGTGGAATCCACGCCCGGCTTCGATGGCCTCGTATTCACTTTCCATCTCCCGATAGGCGGCCTGCGCACGCGCAATCGCCTCCCACGCTCCACCAACCTCTGCGTTGAGTCTTGGATCGGCCGCGACGAACTTCTGTAAGGCGGCTTCTTCAGCGCGCTTTCGCGTCATCAGTTCCGGCGACTGCAACGCGACCAACTGGCCTGTGAACACTTTGAGGTCGTTCTCAAGCCCGGTCAGATCGTTGTAGGCGACGCGCGCCTGTTCGCCGCCCTGCTTTCGATATTGGGTGAGTACACCGCGCAATTCATAACCGCGTCGGAGATCGGCGATCAGCCTGACATCACGCAAGGTCTCGAGTTGTGCAACCGTCAACAGCCGGCTGGTTTCGTCGGGATTGCCAACCGTAAACACCAACTCTGCGGACTTGGCACCATCGGCGCTGAACGGGAAGAAATGTTTGACCGCCGCAGGCTTGCCGTTTTCATAGGCACGCAGCATCGCGGCATCCAGGACGAAGCGCGGAAAATTGAAGTTATCTGGGTCGCCGCCAAATCCGAGCGACGCAGCTTCCGGTGCCCACACCAAGCGCACGTCTGAGTAGCGGTGGTAGCGATACAAGTGGTATTGCCCGCCCTGATACAGCGTCACCACATTGCATTGCACCGTCGCCTGCTTGTCGCCGACGCAAGTCGCGGCAAGCTTGGCCAAGGTTGCGTTCAGCGCATTCTTGTACGCTTCGCCAACCAGCCCTTTGGTGGCGGCAGTCACCACGCCTGTTAAGTCCGTGATCTCTTCAAGCCGGCTGACTTCAGTCGTCGGGCACGTCATTTCATCTTCGGTTTTTCGAGCCAGAAAACCGTCTCGCAGGTAATTCTTCTTGGCGCTTGAGAGTTGCTGCAGGCAACTGGAAATGCAGTGATGGTTGGTCATCACCAATCCCTGCGCTGAGACAAACGACGCGGAGCAGCCGCCGATATTGACGGCGGCCCGCATGACATGGTCGGTCCAAGCCTTGTCCGGCACAAACAAATACTTTGCTTTCATCTGATCGCGCGGCAGATTGTCGAACGTCCACATCCCCTCCTCTGCGATGGAGGCGGTGGAGACGGTGGCGATTTGCAGGGCAAGCAAGACGGCAATGGCACGGGACATCATCGGTTGGTATCCTCTTCAGTCAGTGATAGACAGAAAATGAAAGTGCCCGACTGGCGGGCACTTTCAAGCATTTTTTGCTGGAACAGCCCGCCAATCGGGGACTTTACTGCTTCAGATCTTGTCGGCGTCCACAGCAACTGGCAACGGAAAGTAGGCATACGGCGCTTTCGGTGCCTCCGAATCCTGATCCCGCTTGAGTTGATCAGCATCGAGTTGCTTGTCCCACCAGGTGGCGCGGTTGTTCTTTTGCAATTCCTTGAGCGCCGGCTGCTGGTCGAGCATGTCGCGCACAAACTTGGTGATATCAGACTCATACATCGCCATATTGATACTTTCGCTAAAGCGGTTCGATGCGCAAATTTTAGCACCGCACCGCGACCGATGTATGGCACAAGCTTTGCCAATCCAGTTCTGCTACTCTCGTTCACGATCAAACCTACAACAACACATACCAACGATGCGGTTCCGCTACCCAACGTCTTTCCTGAGCCTGCTGCTGATCGGCTTTGCCATCGTTACCCTGCCGCTGATCGCCGGGCTGGTGTCGAACGCATTCTCCATCGAGCGCCTGTCCGAGCAGAGCCAGAAAGCGGTTTACAACGCCACCTTGGCCACGCAAAGTGCGCGCCAGTTAGGGGCGATGTCGCTGGTACTCGAACGAAACGCACGCTTTTATGCAGCCTCTGGCGATCGCGACCTCATTGAGAGCTACCAACGCACGCGTGACAACTGGCTGGCGCAGCTGAAGCAGCTGGAAGCCTTGCCGCTGGAAACGAGCATATTAAAGGCGGCGGCGGCGATTCGTGAACTTGAAGAGCCCGCCTATCGTGCACTCTCCACACTTCCCGTCTCAGTCGAGCTGCAACAACGCATGGAGCGCGAATTCGGCAATATCTCGGATCGCGCGCAGAAGCTGAATGCACTTGCCGACCAGAGTGTTGAGGCCGAGGTCGAAAAACTGCGTGCCTCGGCGGACAAGTCGCGCAACCAAGTGTTCTGGCAAATGCTGGCAATAGTGCCATCCGCGCTGCTGATGATCGCCGGATTCACTTACCTGCTGGCGCGGCCGATCGCTGATCTCGATGCGGCGATCAACCGGCTGGGCGAAGGCAAGCTCGCAAAACGTATCCGCGTGACCGGACCGCGGGATATCGAGAAACTTGGCGAACAGCTCGACTGGCTGCGTCAACGCCTGATCGAACTCGAAGACCAGAAAACGCGTTTCTTTCAACATGTTTCCCACGAACTGAAAACGCCACTCACCGCGTTGCGCGCAGGATCAGACCTGCTCGCTGAGGAAGTGGTCGGGCAGCTGAACGAAGAGCAGCGCGAGGTCGCACGCATTCTCAAACACAATTCGCAGTCACTGGAGCGCTTGATCCAGGATCTGCTCACCTACAGTCAGACGCAGTCAGCGCAACGGCTAAAGGAGGCCGACGCACTCGATCTCGCGCCGCTGCAGTTGCTCGACTTGATCGACGAAGTTCTTGACGCGCACAAGATCGCACTGGTGGCGAAAACGCTCGGCGTGCGCCGCCAGTGCGAAAAGACTTCCGTTGTCGGTGACGTCAAGAAACTGCGCGTGGTCATCGATAACCTGGTGTCCAACGCCATCAAGTACTCTCCGCCCGGTGGGACGATCACCGTCCGGCTCGTCAAGCAGGCTGAGAACGCGGTCATCGAGGTGCTAGATGACGGCCCGGGAATCGCTGAAAAAGACCTCGAGCGCGTATTTGATCCGTTCTACCGCACCGAAGCCGCCATCAAGTCCAGCGCCAAAGGCACCGGCCTTGGTCTGGCCATCGTGCGCGACTACGTCGAGCTTCACCGCGGCACCGTTGCGGCGGTGGCGTCGGTAGGCGCGCGCATTCGTGTGATTCTGCCAAGACATCGACACAGCAGACAAGCCAACTAGACGCGAGAGATACCAACTTCTAAACCTGACCTGTTACGCCGCCCTGCTGTTGGTCGCCGGGTGCACCACCGTCGCGCCGCCATCGATACCAGCCACCACCACCCCTGCGCCAACAAAAGTGGCGTGCGCCGCCGACCTGCTGGCCGCTGAACCGGCCCTTGTGCGCGCCATGCCACCGACAGAATTTGCGACGCGGCCGCCCGGCAGCGGAATGGTACGGCGTCCGACGGCAGACGGGGTGATCTTGACCTGAAGAACCGCATATTTGAGCGCCAGCTTCGCCAACTTTACGGGCATCTGCGGGCGCTGAAAACGTTCGGGGGCAGCGTCACAAGCTGGTAGCCGGGCTAGTCAGTCGGGGTCGGCCATTTGCGGCACGAATTGTGCATCTCTTCACCTGACCAAACCTTCAGGGGGAAAACATGCAAGACTTACTCGGACGCAACCAATCGCTCACGCGCAGACCGCTGATGACTACAGAACCCAAAGGACAACTGTTACTCGTCGACGACGATGACGACCTCTTGAAGCTATTGGCGCTGCGTCTCAAGGCAAGCGGGTATAGCGTTACTACCGCGTCGAGCAGCCAGCAAGCACTGTCGATGATCGCCGGCGAGCGGCCGGATCTGGTGATTACCGACCTGCGCATGGACGGCATGGATGGGATGGCGTTGTTTGCCGAAATCAGCAACCGCTACACAGGCCTGCCGGTCATCATGCTCACCGCCCACGGCACCATTCCTGATGCGGTTGCCGCGACCAAGGAAGGGCTGTTCGGTTACCTGACCAAACCCTATGACGCGAACGACCTGTTGGCGCAGATCGATCGGGCATTGGCGCTGCACGGCACGCACGGCGCGATCAACCGCGCACGCAACAGCGTCGGGCGCAGGAGCGGCAGCTTTGCGGCAGTCGCCCCTGTTGTTGGCGCTTGGCGGGCGGCCATCATCACCCGATCACCGACCATGGAAGAGTTATTGGTGCGCACCGAGCGCGTTGCCCAAGGCGAGGCAAGCGTGCTGATTCAAGGCGAGAGCGGCACCGGCAAAGAAGTGCTGGCGCGCGCGCTGCATCAGGCCAGCCCACGGGCGGGCAAGCCATTTGTTGCGTTAAATTGCAGCGCCATTCCCGAGGCGTTGCTCGAAAGCGAACTGTTCGGCCACAGGAAAGGATCGTTCACCGGCGCGATCGCCGACCATATGGGTCTGTTTCTTGAAGCCGACGGCGGTACGCTGTTCCTCGACGAGATCGGTGACATGCCGCTGGCGTTGCAGGTGAAGCTGCTGCGTGCGCTGGAAACGCGTGAAGTGCGCCCGGTCGGGTCAGTCCAGAGCGTTGCCGTCAACGTGCGGATCATCTCAGCGAGCCATCGCGATCTGGTGAAAGCGCGTGACGACGGCGAGTTTCGTGAAGATTTGTTTTACCGGCTGAATGTCGTGACGTTGCAGTTGCCACCGCTCAGAGATCGCCGCGAAGACATCCCCCTTTTGCTGATGCACTTTGTGAAACGAATTGCAGCGCGCTACGCCAAACGTGTTACAGGCTTCTCGCCAGATGCGCTGTCGATGATGCTGGCGGCACCCTGGCCGGGCAACATCCGACAGTTGCTGAATGTGGCCGAGCAGTCGGTGGCGCTGACAACATCCGACATCGTGCCGGTGAGCGTGGTCGAGCAGGCGATGCAACTTGGCAAAGACAACCTCGACGGTTTCGAGGAAGCGCGTAAAGAGTTCGAGTACGAGTACCTGACGCGCCTGCTTAAACTCACCAACGGCAGCGTGACGCAGGCGGCCAAAATCGCCAAACGCAACCGCACCGAGTTCTACAAACTATTGCAGCGCCACGGGCTCGAAGCGGTGCATTTCAAGTCGTAGCGAACCGCTTGCGCGCGCGCCGTGCCTGCGCAACAAAGCGACGCCGGGCTGAAATTTGGTGCGCGCGAAATGTCATGTTGGGCGGCAATTTTGTCGCCCATGGGTGACACCTTGCAGGCTATGTAATCAATTACTTAGCACTACGGTGCGAATTCGCGTCGTGATTGCCCGACAAAACGGCCGCAGCCGTCATCGCAAGCGCGCGCGATGCCCCGCAAAATTGTCATTCGATGTCGCCTCACAGCTGGCACGCAGTTTGCAATGTTTAACACGAGTGCTTGTGGAACGCCCTACCTCCCTGGGCGTGGCGCGGCGGGGATAGGTCCCCTCACTGTGTTTTTCTCCGCGAGTATTCGAGAGTGCGCCTTCGGGGGTGATCGAAAGATCACCCCATTTTTTTTCGCCTCAGTAACCGCGTCCCGCATTCACCGACGCCGGAATCGTCCCGCTCTGGCGAAACGCGCGAATGTTGCCTGCCACGATGTTCGCTGCGCTTGCACGGTCGGTGGGCGCAGAGATATGTGGCAGCAGCGTGATCGCCTGATGGTTCCAGAGCGGGCTCGTAGCGGGCAGCGGCTCTTGATCGAATACATCGAGCACCGCGTGGCCGAGACGCTCGTCGTCGAGTGCCGCTACCAGCGCATCGGTATCGAGCACAGCACCGCGCGCAAAATTGATGATATCGGCACCGCCGCGCATCCACCCGAGCCGCTCGGCATTCATCAGGCCGTGGGTGGACAGCGTCAGCGGCAACAGCAGCACAACGATATTAGCGTTGGTCAACACCTCGCGCAGTCCCGCTTCCCCGGTAAACGACTGAACCCCGGCCATTTGCTTGGCTGACTGGCTCCATCCGGTCACACGATAGCCGGCCGCGACGAGTCGTGCTGCCGCCGCCCGACCGAGCTCGCCCAATCCGAGGATGCCCACGGTGAGCGAAGAGGCGGGCTTGTAAGCGTGCGGCATCCATAAGCGCTGCCGTTGTTGACGTGCATAGGCTGGCATGTCTCGATGCAGATACAGCGTCCAGGCGAGCACTGCCTCGGCCATGGCATTGGCCAATGTCGGATCCACCAAGCGAACCAACGGAATGTTTCGCTCAGCCACCAGCGGAATCAAGCGCTCGACACCCGCCCACACGCTGTGCACCCAACGCAGATTCGGAAAGCGGGCGAGGCGCTCTGGCGCGGGGTCCGCCACAATGACTATTTCCACCGTAATTGCCTCCGCGTCATCGATGGCCGCGTCGTCAAGTAAGCGCTCGTCACGCATCGCAGCGCCAAGCGCTTCAATCCAGCCCGAGCCTTCATGCCGCGACACAAACGCAATCGGCGGGCGCGCCGCATCACTCATTGCGCATAAACCCGGCCCATGTCGGCAAAGCCCTTGATCTCCAGGGGATTGCCAAACGGATCAACAAAAAACATGGTGTGCTGCTCACCCGGCGTACCGGCGAATCTCACGGTCGGTGGAATGATGAACGACACCCCCTGCGCCGCGAGCCGATCTGCAAGCCGCTGCCATTCGGCCAGCGGCAACACCACACCGAAGTGCGGCATCGGCACCATGTGGTCCCCGACGCGTCCGGTCGGCGCTGTGGTAAGCGGCACGCCGAGATGCAAGGACAACTGATGGCCGAAGAACGAGAAATCCACCCACGTCGCAGTGCTGCGGCCCTCTTCACAGCCAAGCGTGCCGCCGTAAAAGGCACGTGCGGTATCGAGGTCGGTGATGTTCAGCGCGAGGTGGAAGATTGCGGTCATCGATGTCGGACGGGGTGAGTAAGTTCCAAGATAGCAAGCGCCAGCAAAGACTGCAAACTCCACGGATCTGCTAAACCGTAGCCAGGCAATTTAGCCTCAGCATCAGCGGGCATTTCAAGACTCTACGAAAGGATGATATCGAAGTCCCGCGTAGTATCCGCGATTACTGTGTGGTGCTCGGCAAGGGCGCGATATCGGCAGGCGTCAATCTGATCCGTTGACCTGAATAGTCGTCAGCATCACCGCGGCTCCTTCCAATATCCCGGACGGCGGCGTTGATGAGCAAGCGCGACAATTGAAAATAATCTGCTTCCAGACGATAGACCAGATCGTATGGATAACCCCGCACAACAAGGCCGTGCAGGTTTTTTCCTCAACGGCGTACCCATGGAAGGGCACTGTTCAATCATGCGTTCGGCGTCCCTCACGCGTCGCACAAAATTTCGCGCAACGCCGACACCGGCTTCATCGATCAGGTATGCACCAGCTTCTCGGTATTCATCACGCGCATCGGTAAGCCATCAGGACTTCACTCACTCGCCTTGCGAAGCATGTCCTCGATTTCAACAAATACTTGGTCGGCCGGTACCCACTCAACTTCGCCACGATCCATCGCGGCCACCCTCCGGGCGATTTCGGCATCCTAGGCAGCGGCGACATCTTCTGCGGTGTCGCTTGGATCACGATCACGACGCACAATCAAACTGTGTATCAGCGCCTTCTGCTCCATTGGTGGTCGTTGCAGCGCTTCTGCTTCAATCTGCTTTAGCGGCATAGTCACGGCATTTCATTTCCAAGGGCGCAAGATCAACAAATTGTATCGGTCCGAAAATTCCATGGCCACCCGATCCCATCTCGATTTCCTCAGTTCAACCTTGGCGTTACTCAGCTTCTTCAATCCACGCTGCCTGGATCGCTTCCAGAATTTTTTCGCCTGAGCGCTCGGCGTCGTCATCAAACTCTGGCAGCGCCATCACCCACGCGTGCAGATCGGTAAACCGGATTATCTTCGGGTCAATGTCGGGATGGGCATCGGCAAGTTGTATGGCGATTTCCAGAGTGTCGGTCCATTTGAGAGACATCAGTGATTTTCCCGCGCATGGTTGATGGTGTACTTCGGGATCTCAATGGTCAACGGCGTGGACTCGACGATCATCTGGCACGACAAGCGCGATTGCGGTGTCAGGCCCCACGCCATGTCGAGCATGTCTTCTTCCTTTTCCAGTGCTTCGGGCAACGACTCGAGTCCCTGACGAACCACCACATGGCAGGTGGTACACGCACATGATTTCTCACAGGCGTGTTCAATCGCGATCTTGTTTTGCAAAAGAGCGTCACACAGCGAGGTGCCGGGCGCGATATCGAGCGTGGCGCCTTGCGGGCAAAGTTTTTCATGCGGTAGTACGGTGATTGTTGTCATGGGGTGATGATGAGGTGTGGTTAGATCTTGGCGGTATTGGCGGTATTGGCGATGGTGCCCAGATCGTTAAGGTTTTTTCCGGTGAGCGCCGCCGCCACACTCTTGTCCATACGCTTGGCGGCGAACGATTCGGTGGCTGCTGATAGTAGCTCTATCGCCGCTTTGATGGCGCGGGGATCGGTTGATCCGCGTTCGATTTCGAGCTTGGCGATGTTGGTGGTAATTGACGCGCGCTCGTGCGCGCTGAGCAGTTCACTGTCAGCCTTCATGGCTGCGGTTGCGGCTTCAATCAAGCGCAGCGCGTCGGTTCGCGCCTCCGCGAGGACGCGCGCGTCAGCGTCGTCACGGGCGTGGGTGAAGCTCGCTTGCAGCATCGCGGCAATTTCAGCGTCGGTGAGTCCGTAAGAAGGCTTGACATCGATTTGCGCCGTGACACCGCTGTTGATCTCCTGCGCGGCCACCGATACCAGCCCGTCGGCGTCAACTTGAAAGGCCACCCGGATACGTGCCGCACCGGCCACCATCGGCGGGATGCCGCGCAAGGTGAATTGCGCGAGTGAACGGCAGTCCTTTACCAGTTCGCGCTCGCCTTGCACGATGTGGATGATCATGGCCGTCTGGCCATCCTTGAAGGTGGTGAATTCCTGCGCGCGCGCCACCGGAATGGTTGAGTTACGCGGGATCAGCTTCTCGACCAACCCGCCCATGGTTTCGATGCCCAGAGAGAGCGGAATGACATCCAGCAACAACATATCCTCGCCCGACTTATTGCCGGCCAGCACATTGGCTTGAATTGCGGCCCCCAGCGCCACCACCTTGTCCGGGTCCACATTGTTGAGCAGCGGCTTACCAAAGTGGCGCTTCACCGCGTCTTGCACATGTCGCATGCGCGTCGCGCCGCCGACCATGACGACGCCGGTAATATCATCAATGGCAAGCTTGGCATCGCGCATCGCCCTCTTCACCGGGCCAAGTGTGCGATCCACCAGATGTGACGTCATTGCGTGGAACTCTTGACGCGTCAACTTCACGTTGAGGCTTTGGCCGTAGCTGAGTTGAATCTCGGCGCTTGCTTGGTCGGCCCCGGTTAGCTGTTCCTTGACCGCACGCGCGGTCATCAGCATGCGGCGCAGGTCTTTGTGGTTGGCACTCACCAGCGCATGCAGCTTGCGCCAATGTGCGGCGATGGCCTGATCGAAATCGTCGCCGCCCAACGCCGAGTCGCCGTTGGTCGCCAACACTTCAAACACGCCGCGCGTGAGTTTGAGAATGGAGATATCGAACGTGCCACCGCCGAGGTCGAACACGGCGAAGGTGCCTTCGCTGGCGTTATCGAGTCCATAGGCAATCGCGGCGGCCGTCGGCTCATTCAGTAGCCGCAGCACGTTGATTCCAGCCAGCCGCGCGGCATCCTTGGTCGCCTGCCGCTGGGCGTCGTCGAAATAGGCCGGCACCGTGATGACCGCGCCGACCAGCGGGCCGGCCAGCGCTTCCTCGGCCTGCACGCGCAACACGCGCAGTATCTCTGCCGAAACATCCACCGGCGATTTCACACCGCCTGCGGTGCTGATCTTCACCATGCCCGGCGCATCGATGAATGTATAAGGCAATGCGCCGTAGCGTGCCACGTCGGCCATGCCGCGGCCCATGAATCGTTTGACCGACACGACGATATTGGCCGGATCGTCGGCTTGCTCAGACTTCGGCTTGGCACCGACTTCCACCCGCCCATCGGCAAAATAGCGGACCACCGATGGCGTTAGTTTTTCGCCGTCGTGATTCAGCAGCACCTCGGCAGCCCCGCTCTTAACGGTGGCAATCAGCGAATTGGTCGTGCCCAAGTCGATGCCGACAGCAAGTCGATGTTCATGCGGGGCGGTCGCCTCGCCCGGTTCTGCAATTTGTAGCAGTGCCATGTTATTCGTTAACCTTCGATCGCTTCGCTGGCGAGATCAATTTCTTCACCAAGTTTTTCCAGAAAGCGCAGTTTACGCACTGTTTCGCGCGCATCGCGCAGCGTCGCCTCAGATGCGAGCTGTTCGGCGAGCAGCGCAAACAGCCCGCCCTCCTGAGCGCTTTTTTCTAGGGCCAAGCGCGACAGCGAGGCTTCGTCACGCGCCGTCTTGGCATCCACGACCGCTTCGCGCCACGCCATTTGCTGTATCAGAAAGTCGACCGGCATCGAGGTATTCGACTCCTCTTCGGTGTCGACACCATGTAATCGCAGCAGGTAGCGGCCCCGCGCAAGCGGTGACTTGAGTATTCGATACGCCTCATTGGCTTGCGTCGCCCACTGCGCGGCGATGCGCTTTTCCACATCCGGCGCAGTAGTAAAGCGGTCGGGATGCACTTCGCGTTGTACGTCACGATACGCCGCGTCGAGCGCAGATACATCAAGCGCGAAGCCGGCGGTCATACCGAACAGGGCGAAATGATTTTTAGAAAAGTCGGGATTCATCAAATAAAAAAAGGGTGCAATTGCGCACCCTCTCCAGCCTCTCTCCCGTCAAGGGAAAGTGGCTAGCCTTCTCTCTGAGCTTGTGGGAAAGGGATTGCGGGAGAGGTGTTAGACATTAAAAGATTCGCCGCATCCACATTTGTCTTTTTCCTGCGGGTTGTTGAACTTGAAACCTTCGTTCAATCCTTCGCGGACAAAGTCGAGCTCAGTGCCGTCGATATACACAAGGCTCTTCGGATCGACAAATACCTTTACGCCGTGCGACTCAAAGGACTGATCTTCCGGTGTGGCAGTATCGACAAATTCCAGCTTGTAGGCCATACCAGAGCATCCCGTGGTGCGAACGCCAAAGCGCACGCCCAAGCCCTTACCGCGCTTGGTCATGTAATTTTGTACGTGGTTTGCGGCGCGTTCTGTGAGCGTAATTGACATGACTATTCCGCTGCGTCCTTGAGAGCTTCGACAACATGTTTAGCCTTGTAATCGGCGATGGCAGCCTTGATCGCATCTTCCGCCAGAATCGAGCAGTGAATCTTGACTGGCGGGAGCGCGAGTTCCTCGGCGATCTGCGTGTTCTTGATCTCGCCGGCCTGGTCAATCGTCTTACCTTTGACCCATTCGGTCACCAGCGATGACGACGCGATTGCCGAACCGCAACCGTATGTTTTGAACTTCGCATCGGTGATGATGCCGTCGGCACCGACCTTGATTTGCAGCTTCATTACGTCGCCGCAAGCAGGCGCACCGACCATGCCGGTTGCCACGCCCTCTTCGTCCTTGTCGAACGAACCGACGTTGCGTGGATTTTCGTAGTGATCAATAACTTTTGTGCTGTATGCCATGACATTTCTCCTTCGTCCGCAGGGAATCGCGGTTGTTTCGTTTGCAAATCATCAAGCTTTGCTTGCGATT
>Ga0105048_10013557_pt1 | contig 12737 bp, 10 predicted proteins | sample MAT05_FD_78382 | JGI IMG/M metagenome (GOLD analysis project Ga0105048, IMG submission 78382) | Freshwater microbial communities from Lake Fryxell liftoff mats and glacier meltwater in Antarctica - MAT-05 | ecosystem: Environmental > Aquatic > Freshwater > Ice > Liftoff microbial mat | place... | reverse complement strand
TTGCGTATCATACGCACATGAAAACCGGCGAAACCTTTCCGAATCTGACGTTCCTGAAACCCGGTGGCACGGCTGTTGTGCTCTCGGAACTCCTCACGGCGGATCGCACGCTGATCCTCATGATGCGGCACCTGGCCTGAATGCCTTGCGTTGCCCACCTCGGCGAGGTGGCCCGTAACTATCCTGCATTCCAAGCGGCCGGTATCGCAGTCTTCGGCATCGTACAGGCACCACCGGCAGTGCTACAGACGTTCCTGAAAAGCGAACCGCAACCGTTTCCCATCGTGGCCGATCCGGAACGGGCTTCCTACAAGGCATTCGGACTCGGGCGCGTCAGTATCTGGCACTTCTTGCGGCCACGCATTCTGTTCAATTTCATCAAGTTGCTGTTTCGTGGCGAGCGGATTCGCAAGCTCACGCACACCGAAGATGTCTTCCAGCTCGGTGGCGATTTTGCACTCGATCGAAACGCCAAGCTCGTTTACGCCTACCCGAGCAAGGACGCTACAGATCGCCCGCGGCTTGCAGATCTGATTGAGAAACTGCGGACCAAAGTCTAGATCGAGTTATCCGTCACCCGTTGGCCGGAGCCGCGGTTGTTTTGGTCGTCTGTGGCGGAGAAGTAGCCGAAACACGCGAGAAAGAACCCCACGCCGCCGACGAGTATGCCAACGGCCGGATTCGTCATCCCGAAGCTCTTGTAATCGCTCATTAACAGCCCGCGAAAAACATCACGACGACGCCCGCAATGGTCGTCCCGTTCATAATCGTCCCCAAAAAAGTGAAATTATTTTAGTTGATACGAGGTTAGTACACGGAATCGAATTACGTGTCGCAAAACTTTCGTGAAATGAAAATCCGCCGTCGTCGTTAATGTTTGTAAGCTCGCGGATTGTTGCTCGGCGCGAGAGTGACAGTCGGATAAACTATCGTCAGTCATGTCTGAGACGCGGACCGTGAGGTAACACCATGATTCGTCGCGATTTGTTTCTTTTACTACTTTTGTTCGCATCTGTCATTCCCGTTGCGAACGCCGAAGATGCGGTCGCTGTCGAACGCCGCGTTCAGCAGATGGTTGTGGCGATCGATCGCCGGATCGAGAGCGATTGGCTGACACACAACCTCAAGCCGGCGGCGGTGGCCGACGATTCGGAATACGCGCGTCGCGTCTATCTCGATCTCATTGGCCGCATCCCGAAAGTCGGCGAACTGACCGAATTCGCGAACGACAAATCACCGGACAAGCGGGCGAAATTAGTCGAGAAGTTATTGAATATGCCCGCACACGCCCGGCACTTCGCCGCCGGTACCCGCAACGAATGGCTGCCCCAAACACAGACTGATATCCGCTTCATTTTCCTCGGCGCGGGCGTCGAGTTGTGGCTCCGCGAACGCTTCCGGCAAAACACGCCGGCCAGCGAAGTCGTTCGTCGACTGTTATCCGTGAAGCTCGGCGAAGGAGCGGCAGTGCGGTTTCGCAACGCGCAGGTACCCGATGGCGATACGGAATCGCAGCAGCTTTTGAACTATTACCAAGCCAACGAAGTGCGACCCGATCAACTCGCGGCATCGGTGAGCCGCGTCTTTCTCGGTGTGAAACTCGAGTGTGCCCAGTGCCACGATCACCCGTTCGCCCCGCACACGAAGGAACAATTCTGGCAGCTCGCCGCATTCTTCGGCGAGTTCTCACCACTACCCGCTGTCGCACCGAGTTTCGTCGGCCCACTGCCTCCGCAGTTCGACAAAAACCAGATCACGATCCCGAATACCGAAAACACCATCATCGCGACGTACTTCGATGGCACATTTCCGGAATGGAACGCGAAACGGCTGCCCCGCCAGGAACTCGCCGTCTGGCTGACCTCGCCGGAGAACCCGTACTTTGCACGCAATTTAGCGAATCGAATGTGGGCACGTTTCTTCGGCATCGGCCTGATCGACCCAATCGACGAACCCGGCGACAACAACCCGCCGAGCCACCCCGAACTTCTGGACGAACTCGCAAAAGGCTTCGCAGAAAGCGGTTTCGACAACCGTGTGCTGATTCGTGCCATCGTCCGCAGCAAGCCCTATCAGCTAACGAGCCAGCTCACGCACCCGACGCAAAACGATCCGCGACGCTTCGCCCGCATGGCGATGAAAGGGTTGAGCGGCGCACAAATCTACGATAGTTTCGTCGTCGCAACGGGCATGGCAAACGACGGGAACCTGGAGCCTGTTTTCTTCGATGCGCAATCGCAGACAGCGCGCGGCCGATTCGTGAAGCAGTTCCCAACGGGCGGGAAGGTGACCGAATCGCAGACGTCGATTTTGCAAGCCTTGATGATGATGAACGGGACCGAGATGGCACAACAAACGACGATCAAAACCGGCCAGACGCTGACCGCGATCGTGGATGCGCCATTCCTTACGACGGAAACGCGAATCGACGCGCTCTATCGTGCCGTCGTTTGCCGAAATCCAACCGTAGAAGAACGCGAAAAATTAGCCAGCTACGTCGATCGCGGCGGCCCGTCCGGCAATAAAACGAAAGCGCTCGCCGACGTGATGTGGGTGTTGCTGAACAGCACGGAATTTCTGTTTAACCATTGAGTGGTTCCGAGGCATTAGGCGAGCGGTGGGTGTAAGCCCACTGATCCAGCCACCGTCGTACACAGCAGTAATGGATCGAGATTGCCTCATCGAAATCAACATGATCTGCGACTCAGGAAGAATCAGGGGAGTTACCTCCCGCGCTCGCCAAGAATGGTAACCCGGTTTTGAACCGTGCCGATTTTGGTCGAAGTCAGTCGGGTTCTTCGGTCCTGAAGAGGATCGCACTCGTTATTATGTTCGACAGTTTCCGTAACCATTCCGAGGTGATGCCGATGTTCGATCGCGATGCGTCTCGCAGGCAGTTCATTCGGGTGGGTGCGCTCAGCGTGGGCGTATCGGTGTCGGGGTGGTTGGCCCCGCTCGCGAACAGCCTTGCCGCCGACCCGAAACGGAAGCGGTCCTGCATTCTGTTGTGGATGAATGGCGGGCCGTCGACCATCGATCTTTGGGACTTGAAGCCCGGCCACGGGAACGGCGGACCGTATAAGGAAATCGCAACGAGCGTACCGGGGTTGAAGATCGGAGAGCACCTGCCGACGCTGGCGAAATTCGGCGACCGCCTCGCGATTCTGCGTGGAATGTCTACGAAAGAAGGCGATCACGGGCGGGCGACGTTCCTGATGCGCACGGGGCAACTTCCGCAAGGGCCAATCCATTACCCGACGTTCGGCTCGCTCGTTTCCAAAGAGATCGGCGACCCGAAAGCCGAGTTGCCGAACTTCGTGAGCATCGCACCGCGCCGGTTCTTCGATGCCGATCCGAACACACCCGGGTTTCTCGGGCCGCAACATGCTCCCCTCGTCGTCGGGGCATCGAACGACTTCCAGGAACCCGTTGCCGACGACATCGGCAGCCGGTTGAAGGTCGAGAACATCACCCGGCCCGAAAGCGTGACGACGGCCCATGCGGACGCCCGGCTGTCACTTTTGCGCGATATGCACGACGATTTCGCCACCAAACGCCCGACGAGCATCGTCAACAGCCACGTCTCGGCGTACGATCGCGCGACGCGGTTGATGCAATCGTCCGCCGGGAAAGCGTTCGACCTCAACGAAGAGAAAAAGGAAGTGCGCGAGCGTTACGGCAAGTCGCTGTTCGGTCAAGGCTGCTTGCTGGCAAGGCGACTCGTCGAGAAAGGCGTGCCATTCGTCGAAGTCACGCTCAGCGGTTGGGACACGCACGGTAACAACTTCGACCAGGTCAAGAAGCAGTGCGATCACCTCGATAAAGGCTGGGGTTCGCTGATGACCGACCTGAAAGAACGCGGGTTGCTCGATTCGACGCTCGTCGTCTGGATGGGCGAATTTGGTCGCACACCGCGCATCAACGGCTCAAACGGCCGCGACCACTTCCCGAACGCATGGTCGACCGTGTTGGCAGGTGGCGGAATTAAAGGCGGGCAGGCGATTGGCAAAACCAGCGCCGATGGCACGACGGTCGAAGACCGCCCGACGACAACAATCGACCTGCTCGCAACCGTCTGCGGTGCGCTCGGTATCGATCACGAAAAACAGAACATGTCGAACGTCGGTCGGCCGATTCGCATCGTCGATAAATTGGCAAAACCTGTCACCGAGGTGATCGCGTGACCCGTACCGCGTGTTCACTTTGCACAATGCTTTTCTGCACGGCGACCGCAATGGCCGAACCGCCTAATTCACTTACGCGCGGTTTGCCGCGACCGACGGGACCGCGCGGCGATGCGTTCGTTCCGGGCATCGTCTCTATTGATGCGGCCCCGATCCAGCGACGCCGCCCGCAGTTCGTGCTGCCATCTGCGTCGCCGATCCGCGATTCGGTCGATGTGATTTTCTTTGCGAAGGATCGACCGATCCGCGTGCAGATTCACGTGACCGTCGATGATGTGGCGGTCGATGTGGCCTGGCGGAATCACCTTAAAATGCTGTTTACAGCATTCGATCGCGACCGCGATGGCTTGCTGAACCGCTATGAAATCGAGCACATTTACAGTGCGGCGGGGATGGCAACGCTAGTCGATGGGAACGCCTATCGCAACTTGAGCCAGCCACCGACACTCGAGGAAATCGATCGCGATGGCGACAATCGCGTATCGGTCGATGAGTTCGCATACTATTACCGCGAAGCGGTCGAAGACCTCGTGCAGCCCCGTTCGATATCGATCGACAGCACGCCGAATCGCAAGATGACCGAGAAGCTTTTCGCTGCGCTGGATCTTAACAAGGACGGCAAACTCTCGAAAAGCGAGGTGTGCGACGCGGAGCGAATTTTACTCTCGCTCGATCAGAACGAAGACGAATGCCTATCGCCAAACGAGTTGAACCTCGGCACCGCAGATCGAACGCCGACTGCCAAACCGGAACCGCTAGCAGCCTTGCGTCGGGTCGGGTCGGTCGAACAGCGAGGCGATTTGCAACTCTTTAGTGAGGCGATACCCGCAACGATCGTGCCGCAACTTCTGCAACGTTACGATGCGAACAAGGATGCATTCCTGACGCAAAAAGAGATCGGCTTCGACAAGGAGACGTTCGACCGCTTCGACACGAACCGCGATGGCAAACTGTCTGCGGCGGAGTTGGAGTTGTGGCGAACGGGGCCACCAGATTTCACCGCCAACGTCAACATCAGCGATCTTGCCGAACGAAGAAAGATGACGATTTACTACGCATCGGGTAAGACACTGCCCGCGGGGTTGGAAATTCGCACATCGAGTCCGGGCCGGTTGGTGTTGCGGGTGGGCGGGCAGTTGCTCGATCTTTACGCAGGGGCGGCACCGTCGTACGTCATCGACCGCCTCGACGCGGAAGTGAAGTCCACGTATCCGGCGGGGAAAACCATCGTGACCGAAGACGAAATCGGCGGGCAGGAGTTCCAGTTTCTGCGTATCGTTTTCGATGCCGCCGACTTCAACGGCGATGGCAAACTGACCCGCGACGAATACGCGAAGTATATGCGGCTCCAGCAATCGACGATCGACCTCACAACGATCGCCGGATACGCGACGCGGACGCCGAGCTTGTTTCATTTGATGGACGAAAACGGCGACGGGAAACTGAGCGTTCGCGAACTTCGCACTGCGTGGGATCGCTTGATCGTACTCGAACCCGGTTCGGGAACCGAAGTCACGCACGATGCGATTCAGCCATCGGCATCGATCCGCTTCGGGCGAGCGAGTTCGTCAATTTTAGCCGAGTATGCCTCGTCGATGAATAACTCTAACGCACCGCGAAAAGTGGCGGGCCCGCTTTGGATGCAGATGATGGACCGCAATGGCGACGGCGATATTTCGCGGCTCGAATTCCTCGGCACCCGCGCCGAGTTCGACCGCATCGACACCGATAAAGACGGCATTATTTCCACCGCCGAAGCCGAGACGTACGACAAATTGAAACGGGTGGCCACGAAGAAATGAAATCACCGCACCGCTTCACGGGACTTCCATTCGGCGCGTTCTTCGAGGTACCACTTCACGGTTTGCATCAGCCCTTCTTCGAACGTCACCATTGCCTCGTAGCCGAGGTCGACGCTCGTCCGGCGCAAATCGGCCTTGGAAAATCGCACATCGCCCGTGCGGGTCGGCGTAAAGATCGGATCGAGGCGCTTGCCCAGAATCGCGTTCAAACCCGCCACGAGGTCGAGTACGGTCACGGTTCGCCCGGTGCCGACGTTGTAGACTTTCCCCGAAATTTCCGGCACTTCCGCCGCGCGTTCGAGTGCGGCAATCGCGTTGCCGACGTAGGTAAAATCGCGCGATTGTTTGCCATCGCCCTGCACTGTTGGGCGTTCGCCGCGTGCCATCATCGCGGTGAATAACGCGATCACGCCGGAGTACGGGCTGTCGTCGCGCTGACGCGGGCCGAAGATGTTGAAGAACCGTAGTCGTACGGTTTCGATGCCGTAGGTGGCTGCGAATGCCTGCATGTAAAATTCGCCCGCGAGTTTCGCTGCCGCGTACGGCGACTTCGCAACGGGCAGCATATCTTCGGTTTGGCCGACTTCGGCGGTGTTCCCGCCGTACGCGCTCGAACTCGCGGCATACACGACGCGCCGCACGCCGACTTTCCTTGCGGCATCGAGCAAGTTCAGCGTGCCCGTCGCACAAGCCGCGTGCGACACCGCCGGACTTTCGACGCTCCGCGTCACCGAAGCGAGCGCCCCCAAGTGATACACCACGCCGACGCCCCGCATCGCCCGCGCGATGGCTGCCGGATCGGCGAGGCTGCCTTCGACGATATCGATGTCATTGTCGAAATTTTCGAGATTCGAATGTAAGCCGGTGCTGAAGTCGTCGAACACGCGAACGGGTCGGTTCTGCCGAACGAGACTCTCGACGAGGTGCGATCCGATAAAACCCGCGCCACCCGTAACCAGACTGAGTTCGCCCATGAACCCTCTCCCCAGATTTTGTCGATTCGGCATAAGTGGCGCGAGTTTACCCAAATCGGCGTCGCGGTGTCTAGTGGGAGTGGTGGCACAAGACGCGATTCGATTACAATGTTTGAAGACCATTCCTGAGCCGGAGGAAATCGTGTCGTACGCCGACTTCACAATCGAATCTGCCGAGACACGCTTTGGCCTTGTGGCCGTTCCTGGCGACCTGTTGGCGGGTGTCGTGTCGTTGTCCGTTCCCGAGTGGCTTCAGTCTCAGTTAGCACGCGGTCAGGAGATGGCTGCACTCGTCAGCGAGAAAGCGCGTTCGGAGTTTCTCGTCGCGCCGATATTGCTCGCTTGTCGCGGTCTGGTATCCGGTGCGCTGTCGGTCTATTCGGGGCAACGGCTGGACGTGGACGCCGAACTGGGGCTTACGGGCGAATGCGATTACATCCTCGCGCTCACGCCGCCAGTTCCCCGGCTGCGCGCCCCACTTGTGACCGTGCTGGAAGCGAAACGGGGCGACATCGAACAGGGTCTGGGCCAATGCGTGGCGCAGATGGTAGGGGCGAGGTTGTTTAACGAGCGTGCCGGCTCCAGCATCAAACACGTGTTCGGCGTGGTGACGACAGGCGAGTCGTGGCAATTCATTCGTCTCGAAGGCAAGTCCGTGACTTTGCATCGGGAAAGAGTGTTCCTCGCTGAACTTGGTGTTATCCTCGGCGCATTACAGATGATGCTGTCACAGCCTTAAACGCGCACTTCGCGGCACAACCGAACTTTCGCCTGGCACCCTTCCCTTCGCAAATATCCTCTTGTGACCGCGTCTGCGTCTGAAACAATAGAACTACGTGTGACGCACACTCTCCTGGCGGACGATGAGCTACTCGCTAATCACCATCTGGTACGAACGGACCCGGTTTCTACCGGCGATCTTTGCCGTGGCATTCAGTGCCATCCTGATCGCGGTGCAGTGCGGCCTCGTCATCGGTTTGCTATCGATGATGTCTTTACCCGTAGATAAAGCCACCGCCGATGTATGGGTCGGCTATCCCGGCGTAAGAAGCGTCGACCTCGGCCAACCGCTACCCGAACGCTGGGTCAGCCGCGTGGCCGATCAACCCGAAGTCGAACGCACTGAAACCTCGGTGATTGGCTTCTCGATGTGGACGCCGGTGTCGACATTTCAAACCCCCGGCACGCCGGAGCCGGTTACCATCGTGGGAACGCGGCTCGAACGCGATTCGCTCGGTGCCGTCGAATGCCTACGCGATTCGCCCGATATTCAAGCCTTGCTCACCGAGCCGTTCTCCGTGGCCGTCGACGAATCCGAACTCGGCCGCCTGAGCATTTCCGGCGTCGGGGATCGTGCGGAAATATTGGGTAAGCGCGTAAAAGTCGTTGCACTGGTGAAGGGCTACAAGAGCCTCGGCGGGCCGTACGTTTTCTGTTCCATCGACACCGCCCGCGTACTGATGAAGTACTTTCCGGGGCAAGTCACGTACATTTTGGCGAAGTGCAAAACCCTCGAAGACGCCGAGCGCGTGACCGCGAGACTTTCGCAATACACGCAACTGAGCGCCTTCACCCACGATGAATTTTCGCACCGTTCGCGAATGCACTGGCTGACGACGACGAAGGCGGGCGTTGCGGTCGGCTTCACGGCACTGCTCGGGTTGCTCGTCGGTGCGGTCGTTACCAGCCAGACGCTGTATGCAGCCACGGCGGCCTCGCAACGCGAGTTTGCCACGCTCCGCGCGATGGGCATCCCCCGCTGGCGGTTGCAACTTTCGGTGCTGATGCAATCGTTCTGGGTGGGGATGTTCGGCATCCTCGTCGCCGCGCCGATCTCGTTCATTCTGGCAGAAGCGGCGAACCGCGTGGGTACGCAAGTGCAATTGCACCCGCTCGTTCTCGGCGCGTCGGCACTCATTACCATGGTCATGGCTATCGGCTCCGGGCTGGCGGCACTCCGCTCGTTCCAGAACGTCGACCCCGCACACAACATCCGCTAACCCACGGTGCCCCGATGGCCGATGGCCGACGATTCCCAAAGTTCACCACGCTGTTCGGCTTGCTCCTCCTCGGCAGTTCGATCGCGGCGGCGGCGTACTTCTACAACCGCAAACCGCCCGAGGTCGTGCCGACGGGGCCATCGCTGAACAACCTCGATGTCGTCTGTTCGGGCCGCATCGATTCGGAAAAGTTGGTCGTCACGCTCACCCCGTCGCAACCCGGCCGCGTCGAGTCGGTGTTCGTTTCCGAGAATGCACTCGTAAAAAAGAATCAGGAGATTCTCAAACTCGATGCGACGCAGTTTCTGATTGCCGTTCGCGAAGCCACCAACGGCGTGTTGGCAGCGCAGATCGAAATCGATGCGGCCAGCCAACGCTTCAAACAGCATCCGTCGCTGATCGTTTTGCAGGAAAAGAAACTCGCCTCGGCGATCAACGAAGCGAGCGCGAACGAAGACCGCTTGACCCAGATGCGCGAGCAAGCGAGCCTGAGCGGGCAACTGACGAAGTCCGACATCGATGCCGTTGCCGCGCGTGTGAACAGCCTGAAAATCCTGGTGGATGTGGAGAAAATTCAGCTCGAGAACCTAAAGTCGCTCGACCCGAATTTGGAAGTGCGGGCCGCGAAGGCGAAGAGCGATGCCGCCCAACTAAACCTCGACCGGGCGAACAAAGCGGTCAACGACTGCGTGCTGCGTGCCCCCTCTGACGGCACGATTTTACGTCTGCAAACGTCGCCAGGTGCCACGCTCGCGCCGGGTTCGCCGATGCCTTCGGTCGTGTTCGCGCCATCGGGGCCACTGATCGTTCGCGCGGAACTCGAGCAAGGCGGCCTCGGGCGCGTTCGCGTCGGCATGAAGGCCAAAGTCCGCGACGATGCCCGCGTCGATTCGCCGATCTGGACCGGTCGCGTAAAGGAAATCGCCGGTTGGGTGGCATCGCGTCGCTCGATCGTTTTCGAACCCGGCGAACTGAACGACGTACGCACGACCGAAGTGATTATCGAACTCGACCCATCGACCGAACGCCTCTGGATCGGGCAACGAATGCAGATCCGCATCAGCAACGAGTAGACTGTCCCCCGAATTTCACGTGAGGTCGCGACATGCCTTTTTATCGTATCATCAGCTCGCTGTCGGCGATTGTGTGCGGCGGGATCTTGTTCGTGTCGTCGCGTGCGGACGATGCGAAAATGCCTGTTACACAAGCCTCATTCGATGATACGGTCCGCCCGCTTCTGAAGGCGTATTGCCTCGGGTGCCATTCGACGAAGTCGAAGAAAGGCAGCCTCGACCTCGAGCGGTTTGCCACGCTCGCCGACCTTCGCGGCGACGTGAAGCCGTGGCTCGGGATGATCGAACAGATCGAAACCGGCGAGATGCCACCTAAAGACAAACCGCAACCGACGGCACTCGAAAAGAAACGACTGATGACGTGGGTGCGAAGCTTTCTCGATGGCGAGGCCGTGGCAAAATCGGGCGATCCCGGTGCCGTTCCCGCACGCCGACTGAGCAACGCGGAGTACGATGCGACGATCCGCGACCTCACGGGCGTCGACATGCGACCGACCCGCGAGTTTCCCGTCGATGGCGCAGCGGGCGAGGGCTTCACGAACGCGGCTGAGGCACTCACAGACATTTCGCCGACGCTACTTTCGAAGTACATGGCGGCATCGAAGGAAATCGCGAATCGTGCGGTGTTGCTGCCCAGCGGATTTCGCTTTTCACAAAGCAAAACGCTTCGCGACTGGAGCGACGAAAGCACGGCGAAACTGCGGCAGTTTTACTCGCGATTCGCAAGCAGCGACGGCAAGACACCGATCGCGGCACACCTGCTCGCGTCCGTTCGGCACCGCGATGCACTCCTCAGCGGAAAATTCACGACGAAGCAAGTCGCGGCACTCGAAACGCTGAATGAGAAGTATTTTGACGCCGTCTGGACCGCACTCACTGACAAGGCACCGTCAGTAACCCTCGACCCAATTCGAATGAAATGGAAGACTGCCACCGAGAAGGATGCTCCTGCCATCGTTACGGAAATTGCGAAAGTGCAGACGACTTTGTGGAAGGTCGTACAAGTCGGCAGTTACAAGCAAGATGCGGGCAAGGGCTACGCCGAAAGTGTGAGTCGGCAGGTACCGGGCGACGTAGCAACCGACGGCGATAAAGCCGCGTTCCGCGCGGTGTTCCCACTCTTCATCTGCTTCCCGCAAGTCATCCCCACCGATGAAGTCGTCTGCCTGAAAATGTTCCACCGCGAAGACGAACCGCTCGTTCGCCTTTTCTTAAATCCCGGACAATTGAAGGAACTCGAACGGCTCTGGGCGGAGCATCGCTTCATCAGTCGGCAACCGGTTGCAGAGTTCGCGTATCTGCCGCAGTTCATCGGCTTCGTCACGCAGGATCAGCCGAAGGCAATGGTCACATTTTTTGAAAGCCTGAAGCCCGCGTTTCAGAAACGTGCCGAGACGTTCCTCGCCGAAGAAACGGCGGCGATCCCGTCGCAACTCGATGCCTTACTCGCGTTCGCAGCCAAGGCGTATCGCCGACCGTTATCAGCGAACGAAGCGAAGGCACTTCGCGAACTTTACGCGACGATTCGCAACAAAGGGGTGCCGCACGAAGAGGCGTTCCGCAACGTGTTGGCCCGCGTGCTGGTATCCCCGGCGTTCCTGTTCCGCATCGAGAAAGCGACTGCGGGCAAGACCAACGTCGCGATCGACGATTGGGAATTGGCCACGCGACTGAGCTACTTTTTGTGGTCGTCAGCGCCCGATGAAGAACTGCGAATCCTCGCGACGGCAGGCACACTTCGCGACCCGAAAATCGCGGCCGCGCAAGTGCAACGAATGCTGAACGATCCCCGAGTCCGATCGCTCGCCATCGAGTTCGGCACGCAGTGGATTCACGTTCGCGGCTTCGACGAGCTCAAGGAAAAGAACGAGGCACTATTCCCCACGTTCGACGAGAAACTACGGAAGGCGATTTACGAGGAATCGATCCTGTTCTTCCAAGATTTCTTTCAGGGTGACAGGCCGGTGTCACACCTCCTGAATGCCGACGCGACTTTCCTGAACGACACGCTCGCGAAACACTACGGCATACCGGGTGTGACTGGGCCGGAATGGCGACGAGTGAGTGGCATTCGCAAGTATGGTCGTGGCGGGTTACTCGGGTTGGCGAGCGTGCAAACCAAGGAAGCCGGGGCTTCGCGGACCAGCCCGATTCTCCGCGGCAACTGGATGGTCGAAACGCTGCTCGGCGAGAAACTGCCGAAACCGCCGACGAACGTGCCGAAACTTCCGGAAGAAGAGGGCGGGGCCGACAAACTGACGATGCGACAACTCGTGGAACGGCACACGAAACTACCCGAGTGTGCGACCTGCCACCAGCGGATCGACCCGTTCGGATACTCGCTGGAAAAGTACGACCCGATTGGCCGCTTCCGCGAAAAGGATTTCGGCGGCCTACCCGTCGATGCGAAAGCCAAGCTCAAGGACGGCTCCGAGTTCGACGGCATCGACGGGCTACGCACGTACCTCCTGAACAACAAGCACGACGTCATCGTCCGTCTGTTCTGCCGCCGCTTGCTCGGCTACGCACTCGGCCGCGCCACCTCGCTATCCGATACGGCACTCATCGACGAAATGGTGGCCACGATGAAAGCCAACGACGGCAAAATCTCGTTCGCGGTGCAAGCCATCGTCCGCAGCTCACAGTTTCGGATGGTACGAGGAAGCAACCAAGAGTAGTATCGATACCACCATCAGTATCAGGA
>Ga0105048_10013556_pt1 | contig 12737 bp, 10 predicted proteins | sample MAT05_FD_78382 | JGI IMG/M metagenome (GOLD analysis project Ga0105048, IMG submission 78382) | Freshwater microbial communities from Lake Fryxell liftoff mats and glacier meltwater in Antarctica - MAT-05 | ecosystem: Environmental > Aquatic > Freshwater > Ice > Liftoff microbial mat | place... | reverse complement strand
ATGTTTGGCTGCGGCGCACTCAAATCAGGTGTTGGGGTAAAGGTCGGAATGCCTGTTGGTGGTGAACCTAAGATCGGGGGTAATGGCCCAATCATTGGGGATATCATCGCGCCGGGCTGCGGCATGAGAGGCATCGGTGTAGGGAAAATAACACCCAAAGGCGTTAAAGACGGTGTAAGCGATGATGCAATTGTCGATGTTGGCGATGAAGTTGGTGTAGAGGTTGCTGTGGAAGTTGCCGTTGTAGTAGGGGTTTCAGTTACTTTAGGTAACTCCGTAGTAGGGGGGGGGGATAATATCTTGTGCGGATACAATAACGGATAGAAGCAGCAACAGCACTGTAAACACAAATAACAGCGCCCTGATGGGAAGATTGCGACGTTTATCAAACATACGTCTCTTTTCTGCTGCATGGAACGATGTAATTAGCGTAACAGAGGCGGTATTAATTAAGCAATATACATAACAATTCTCTAACCACCGTTTGCCCTACGATTGCCCTATGCCAAAACAAAATGAGGCGGCACACTAACCTAGTGATGCCGCCTGATCTGTTGTGGTTTAACCTAAAATTAGGTTTATGGCACGTAAATCTGCTGACCGACGAAGATACGGGTCGGGTTGGCGATGGCATTGCAGGAAGCTAACGCACTCACTGATGTTCCGAAGCGGCGCGAGATGCGGAACAATGTATCGCCTGCTTGTACAACATACACACGCGCACCGCAGCCACTCACAGGCGAACTAATGCCGACAGTCTGATTAATGACTGCACCGGGCGACTGGTTAATCACCGCGATTTGCTGAATACCCGTGCTGGTAGATGCGATACCCGTCAGCGGGTCAATCACATAGGTAACGGGTACAGTGGGGATCGTCACGTAAGGTGAGGGCGCAACGTAGGGTGCGCCGCCATAAGGATAGCCATAACCCGGATTGGTGGCTCGGAGCAAATCGGTGTAAACCGTAAAGGGGCCAGGGCATTGGAAGGTCTTGGAAAAATCCCCGTAGCCGCTGGCATAATACGGGCCACCCACCCACGCAGCGCGGAAGTTGCCGAGTAAATCCACCGAGACCGCGACCTGCCCATATTGCGAAGAACGGTTGAGCGAGCCGGACGCAATCAGATCGCCATAGAAGAATGAGCCGAGGAAAACCCCCGTGCCAATATCCGTACCGCCCCAAACTTCCACCACAGTGGATTGGCAGAAGACGATCACCCGATCACCGGGAAGCTGATCCAAGCCGCCTTGCGCGAAAACAGGCTGTGCCACGATACCCAGCACAGCAATAACCAGAATTAGAACAATTTTGAGCGTGTTGATGCGTAATTTTCTCATGTTTACCGCCTGTTATAACATCATCTTTAACTTCTGTTCTAATCATAATCGCAATATATCAATTTTGTAACAATCCAACTCGTATTCGTACATAACTATAACGCTCTTATTACGTCCGAACATTTTGATTCCGGTTAGGGTGTATACTATGCGATTGATTATGGGATAAATCAGGTATGAGATAGCCTTTATGCGTCAATCAAGTCGTTATTCTATCCAAGTCGTTTTACTTTTGTGTCTGATGAGTGTTCTATTGATCGGCTGTGACCCGATGATGCCACAAGCCACGCCCGTCGCCGTCGTCATCACCGCCGCGCCTTCAGTTACACCGATTCCTTTGTCATCCAACACGCCCATTCCCTCCCGCACAGCCTTACCCACCAGTACACCGGACTACACGCCAACGCCGACGTTGTTCCCGTGTGAGATTGATGCCGGACAGTTGGTGGAATTCAGTCAATTTCCAAGTACGGTAGCGGGCGGGGAAAATTTGCGTTATCAAGTTTACGTGCCGCCCTGTTATTACGAGACAGAACGCCGCTATCCGTATGTACTGCTGCTGCACGGACTGAGTTTCCGTGAGACACAGTGGAGCGATATTGGCGTGGTGGAAGCGCTCGATTCGGGGATTCGGTTGGGCGCACTCCCACCCATGATTCTGGTCATGCCCTATTATGGCGCGATTGGCGGCACAGACAGCTATCCGCCCGACCCATCCTACGAGACAGTGATTTTAGACGAACTGCTCCCCGCCATTGAGCGTGACTTTTGTACGATCAGCAACCGCGACAATCGTGCTATAGCGGGTATTTCTCGTGGCGGATTTTGGGCGTTTGAAATCGGCTTCCGCCATCCAGAGGTTTTCAGCATCATCACCGGACACAGCGCCTTCTTCCCCGATATTGATGTCGTGCCACCTGCTTTTAATCCGCTGGAAATCGCGCAAACATCGCCCACGTTGGCGGACGCAGGTTTGCGGATTTATATGGATAACGGCTCGGCGGATTCAGTGGCTTTTAGCCAGCAGACCCTATCGGATCGGCTGCGGGCGCGGAATATCAGCCACACCTACGTCATTAATCCCGGCGGCGACCATAGCAACGATTATTGGGCAGCGCACATCACCGAGTATCTGACGTTCTATGGGCGCAATTGGACGAAAAGCTACGCGGAACTGCCGAGTTGCAGCGAACCTAGTCCGTGATGCGAAAGGCAACAAATACGTAAGGCCAGTATGTACCTTGCATCAAATAATTTGACCTTGCCAATAGCTATAAAAGTCTTTCAATTCTGAACTACTAAGGCACCAAGAGTCACCAAGAATATTTTACAAAAACTCCTCTTGGTGTTCTTTGTGTCTTGGTGGTTGTCATTTTTCGCATTATTCGCACGGATTTACTGACGGCTAAAAGCTAACCGCTGCCCTCCCCCTCGGCAGTCGCTTCTGGCGTAGGTGTCGGTTGTATAACGACTCCGCCGCACTGCTGCGCCAACGTGGGGTAAGCATCCAAGACAACTTGATCTTCCAATACTTGCGCGGTTTCAATCGCGGTTTGAAGGTAGGTCAGGCAGCCTGAAAGGTCATTGAGTTGGCGACTTGCCTCCGCTGCCCAATAATTGTAACGCGCAAAAAGTTGATCACCGGAGACCGAGAGGTCTATCGCAGTCTCGAAGGAAAGCAGCGCGTCACTGTAAAGTTCCTGCCGCATTCGGGCGCGGCCTAACAGATAATGACAGCTTGGATTATTCGGATTGGCATTCGTACAGCGCGAGAGATAATCCGCAGAGCGATTGGGATCGCCGACGGTGCGAAAGTAATAATCGCCCATCCAATAAAGCGCCCGCGCATTATCTGGATTAAGCTCCAAAATGCCTTCAATCCGTCCTTCAGCTTGGGTAAAATCGGGGGCTTCGCTGGCGACTTGAATTTCGCTTTCGAGATAAGACATCTCGATCCCAATATAGATCATGTTGGGCATCGTGCCGTAAGCCGTATCAAAATCCTGCATAGCCGCTTGACGATCAATATTATAAAACCAGTTGACCAAACCGCTGACGTAATACGCTTCAAAGCAGTCAGGATCAAGATTAAGTGCCTCTTGCACCGTTGAGGCAGCGCGTTCATATTGATCGTCGTAGAAATAGGCTTCCGCTAAAAATGCCAATGCTCTGGCGCGGGATTTGGCAACGGCCAAATTATCTTGTGCAGCATCCTGTGGGGCGAGTTCCAGCGCATGGAGCGCACTAGCGACAGCCTGACCATAATTCCCGGTTCGGCTGAGTGCCATCGCCCGAATAGCCCACGCATCCGCCACAAAAGGATTCGCCGTAACCGTATTTTCTGCCGCTTCCAGCGCTTCTACGTCCTTATCCTCCATAATCAAGCCGAGCGTGTAATGATAATGCGCGTTCAAATCATTCGGCACCGCGTCGATGATTTCGGCATAAGCTTCTACCGCTTCTTGAATCGCACCGCGTTCCCATGACGCATTGGCACGGGCGATATTTTCTGTCGGGTCTTGGGTGGGTACGGGCGTAGGCGCGTTGATCGTCGCAATCCTATCTCCCGCCGAATCAACCACTGTATCGACCACACCGCCGATGCGCTCCCGGAATATTCCCTGATTCTGATAAATGCCAATTCCAGCGACGACAACCAGCGGCGTTAAAATCCACAACCAGAGCCAGCGCAAACTCAGCGGGCTGCGTTTGCGCCCTTGCCGGGTATAACGTTTAGGGGTACGAACATACATCGGTCAACTTCCTTCACTTGTCGCTGGCGTGGGCGCTCCCACTGGCGTGGGCGTACCCTCAAGCGGGGCGATCAAATCTCCGGCTTGACCGCTGAACTGAGGGCAGGCCTGCTCTATAGCGATCAGCCCTTCACGAATATCGGCAATCGCATCTTCGGTGCCAGAGCGTTCACGCGCCATTGTCAGCGCTTCACGTAAAATTTGCCATGCTGCGGCGCAATCTTGCAGATAAAAATAAGACAAGCCGCGATAATAGGTGCATTCAAGGTTCGATGGGTCATTCGTCGTACAAGCCGTAAAGGATTCCAACGCACCTCGGAAATCGTAAGCGTTATAGCGCAGCCGCCCCACTTCATACTGGGCGGTAGTTAACGTAGGATCAGCCGCTGCCGCATCCTCACAAAAATCAAGCGCCCGCTGAAACTGCCCAATCTTGCGATAGGCCGTACACAGCCGGAGCATAGCACGGGCATTATTTGGCTGCTGAGAAAGCACCACATTGTAGAGGTCAATCGCCTCTTGATCGCGGTTCGCCGCCAGATATTGATACGCTAGTTCTAAATAAGCCGGCACACGATTCGGGTCTAGGCTGATGGCTTGTTCCAACTGGGCGGTGGCTTCGTCTCGAAAATTGGACAAGTTCAAGGCATAAGCATAAGCGCGGCGGGCATCCACATCGTAAGGATCCAACTCGGTGGCGCGTAAGCCCATATCGACCCCATCCGCCAGCCGCCCTGTATCGGTATAGGCGCGAGCCAGCGCGGAATACAACGGCGCGAAGCTGCCATCAATTTCCATGCCGGAAAGCGCAACCGGAATCGCAGCCGAAGCCGCGCCGGAAAGCACTAAAGATTCGGCCTTTAATGCGAACCCACGCGGGTCACGCGGGGACACCTCGATACAATGATCGGCTAAGGATTCTGAACGCGCATAATTCCCAAGATCAATCTGTAACCGCCCATATTCATACAGATAATCCACATCATCAGGCCGCTGCTGGACGACCTGCTCAAAAAGGGCAGCCGCAGCACTTAAATTACCATCGACGGCCAAGTTTTCCGCCTCAGTCGCCAAGGTGCTGGCATAAGGCGTGGGCGTGGGCAGCAAGCCCATCATATCCATTGCCGTGACCTGAAGCTGATCGAAATTCGCTAAAATGAAGATCAACATCGCGCCGAAAAATAATCCCAAGAAGAACAGAAGGCGGCTGCCGCCACTCCGCCTTCTGCCTTTATCTTTTTTAAAGAAAGGCTCAGAATAATCGCGTTTGATTTGCATGATGACTTATCCGAAGCCGCCGCCAATAGGCGTAGGCGGGAGAAGGGTGGGCGGAGGTGAGGTCGGGACGGTCTGTTGCTGAAAGCCATCACAAATTTGGGTGACGTTATACAAGCCTATATCGATGGACTCCATAATCGACGGCGCTTGGCCCTGCTCCACTGCCTTCACGGATGCTTCGTTCAAAACGCGCCAAGCATCTTCACATTCATCTAACCAAAAATGCGCCAATCCGCGCAAATACCAGCATTCAATATCGGTTGCACCCAACCGGACACAATTTTCAAACGATTCAATCGCCCCTTCATAATTGCGCCGGTTATACTGCATACGTCCGGTTTCTCGATACGCCGAGCCGTAATTAGGGTCAATCTCCAATGCCTGATCGCAATAACCCTGCGCGACATCAAATTGGGCATATTCCACACGGGCATACGTCTCGCATAGGCGCAGATAGGCCTTCGCGTTGTTGGGTTCCATCTCGATAATGCGGTTATAAATAGCAACCGCCTTCTCCGGTTGGCGCACTTGTGGCAGTGCATACAGCGCGGCGAGGTAAAAATAGGATGTGGTCAAGTTTGGGCTAATTTCGATAGCGCGAGTCACCGCATCAATCGCGGCCTGATAATTGCCGATATACAGCAGCGCAAAATGCGATGCGATATAGACAAACGGGTCATTGGGGTCTAAATCCACTGCCCGCTGCCCTTCCCGAATGGCCTCTTCAAAACGCTGCAAATTATAAAAAGCCACATCGGAGGCGGCATATAAAGGCGCAAAGTTGGGGTCTGCATCTTTGCCGAGGATGGCGGCTTGAATGGCGGTGGGCGGGTCTGACCACATCAACGCGATAGCCTTAATCGCATAACCACGTGGGTCATCGGGATTCAGGGCAATCGCTTGTTCAGCAACTTGGACAGCTTCATCAGTCTGGTCAAGATCGATTAGAACACGCCCATATTCATACAGATAATTGATGTTTTCCGGCTGCTGACTGACGGCTCGTTCATAAAACGTGAGCGCTTCCGATAAATCTCCGGCAGCAGCCATCACCGCCGCTTGATTAGCAAGATCGCTGGCAAAGGGAGTCGGCGTGGGCGCATAGCCAATCGCTTCTAACGCCGTTAGTTGTAAGCGCCCGAACTGCGTATAAACAAAGACCAAAAATCCCCCCAGAACCAAGCCATAGATGAACAAAAAGCGTGAGCCTTTACCACCACGTTTGGGGTCACTGAAGAAGGGTTTGGAGTAGTTACGTCTAATACGTGTCATAAAATGACCTCTAACAACACATCATTTACGTTACCAGTATAAGCGAGATAAGGACAAAATCCATTGCAACTTACTCGCAGTACATTACGTTGAGATGACATCCTTGACTATAAATGATGCCGCCATCATTTAAAACAAAAAGAGCGACGTATCTACATCGCTCCTCATAATCTATTTTATGACGCTATACGTCTTAGTCGCCGCGGCTGAAGGCTGCTTCCGGCAGTACACCGCTTTCCACTTTTACGCCTCGCCAAAAGGCAATATGATCGGTGATATGCTTCGCCGCATCTTTAGGGGTGGGATAAAACCAAGCCGCATCTTTATTCGTTTTATCGCCAACAACCACATCATAATAGCTGGCGAGACCCTTCCAAGGGCAGGTGGTGTGGGTGCTGCTGTCGACAAAATAATCCCAATTGACGGCTTCACGCGGGAAGTAATGATTACCTTCAACAATCACGGTTTTTTCTGACTCAGCCAATACAATACCATTCCAAGTTGCGCGTACCATAGCGTTAAAAACTCCTCTAGCCCTCGATTTGTTCAATACTTCACGACCATTAGAAGCGATCATCGACTCTGATCTTACTTGCTAAGTCGAGGGGCGACTCTTGCTTCGGTTTGGGTTCGCGCAAAAATGGGCGCACGAGGCTGAAATACACGGCTGCGCCGATCATCGCAAGTGCTAATGCCGCCCATAAAAGCGCCAAAATAACAGGCGGCACAAAGGGCATCACTTCTGCTGTAAAGGCCGCCGCGTCGTTGCGAATAAGCCCGCCCCGCGCCTCCATGATAATTCCACTGTTGCGGATTAAAAACACGAGGTCTAAAACGGCATTCAACGCCGTCATAATCGCCAGAATATTGAGCATAATCAGGTTCGGGATTAATCCAGTTTTGATGCCTAATCCGATCAAACCGAGACCTGCCAGTAATCCAACCACGAGCGCAATTGGCACACCATCACTATCGGGACGGGCAAAAAGCGCGGAGAAGACCACCAACATAATCCCGATACAGACCGAGACGGAACGTGCGGCATGATAGCGATTGACGATATAAAAAAGCACAGCGCCAAAAAAAGCCGCGCCCAAATAACCCGCAGGTAGAATCAAGAGGCGGCTGCCGCCTTGTGTTGTCGCCAAGCCAGAGCCATCAGCGAAAATCCTAAAACCGACCACGCGCCCTCCAGAAAGCATCGCCATGATGCCGTGTCCGGCTTCATGCACATAGGAGACGAATAAGCGAAAGGGATACACCAAAAAATCAAGCTGCGGGATGTTCCACAGACCATAAACGATAGCAAGTGCGCCAAAGGTAATGATGAGCGCAGTACGGCGCGAAAGGCGGGGCGAAGGAAAATGGACTTTTTCATCTGGGGTGAGCATCGAATTCGTAGCCTCAATATGATACAATTGTTCTTTGATAAGGTGAAACTGTTTTCACAAAACAAGCTCACCGCCGCAAACTATATTCATATCATTATACGTTCCAGAAAAGGATTTGTCGCTTGACAACCGCTAACGATCAACTGCGTTTTGGCACCGTCGGCGCACCCACCGGCACCCCGACTAGCGGTACAACCGCCGCTGTGGAACATATCGCCCGTTTGGGCTTGCAGCATCTGGAAATTGCGTGGGTACAAAGTGTGCGCGTTACCGATGAAACATGCGCCCAGATCAAAGCCGCTGGTGAAAAACACCACGTTACCTTGAGCGTTCATGCCCCTTATTATATTAACCTGAACAGCCAAACGACTGAACTGATGGAAAAAAGCGATGCGCGTCTTTTAGCCGCAGCCCGCAAAGGCTTTTTGGCAGGCGCACACGATATTGTGTTCCATCCCGGCAGCTATCACACGCAGCCCGCCGAACAAGTTTATGAACGCGCTAAAGAAAAATTGATCGAAATCACAGGCATCTTGCGCGAAGAAGGCGTAGATGTGAATCTCCGCCCAGAAACAATGGGCAAATCCGCCATGTTTGGCAATTTAGATGAAGTGTTGCAACTCAGCCGTGATATTCCTGGCATCCTCCCCTGCATTGATTGGGCGCACCTTCATGCGAGGCGCGGCGATGGCAGCTTTAACAGCTATGCGGAATTTGATGATGCGCTGCAGCGGGTGCGCGAAACATTGGGCGAAGAAGGTCTTAAAAAATTGCATTTTCACATGAGTGGCATCGCCTACACGCCTAAAGGTGAAAAAGAACATCTCCCGCTGAATGAAGCGGATTTGCACTATCGGGAACTGTTGCAAGCCTTTGTCGATTATGATGTGAAGGCGACGGTTGCCGTAGAAGCGCCTGACCCGTTCCATGTGGCGGACGCGCTCACGCTGCAAGCGACTTATCGCCGCTTAGTTGCATTGCGTGATGGTGAAAAACAACCGCCGCGCCACTCAGAGGAACCTGATGCAGACTAACAAAAGTCTCATATTTTGCTAAATTAAGTCTCAATTTGGCTTTCAATTAACTCCTCTCTCACTTATCAGCACTATGATGTCCTCATATTTGCGTATGTGCATAGGAGGGGAACATGAAAAGTACAAACAATCCACAAGGGATCGACATCAAGCGCTTTTTGCCGATTATCGTGTTAGTGGTATTAGGCGCTATCGTCTTGTTACTGACCCGATCGGGCAGTAGCGATAATGATAATGATATTGAAGCGACAGCAACACAGCGGGTAAATATTGAAGCGACAGCAACACAGCGGGTAAATATTGAAGCGACAGCAACACAGCGGGTCGCCATGCAGCAAGTAAATCAAGATAACGCTGCTGATGCCGGCATCGTATTTGGCAATGTCGTCGTATCAGAGTCAGTTGATCGTGATGGATGTGCTGTCAACACGACATCGAGTTTTAACTCGGATACATCACAATTTTATGTTGTAGCGGAAGAAAGCACAATTCCAGCCAATACGGAAGTTTTCGTACGCCTCTATCGTGATGGACAACCGGTTGAAGATTTACCCCCCATCACCTCAGCAGACTCGTTTGAAAATACCTGTATCAACTTCGTCTTTGAAAGCACCAGCACTTTTGAATCCGGCAATTATGAAGCCGAGTTCATCGTCAATGGCAACCCAATGAACTCTGTCCAATTCGAGATTAACTAGGAGCATTGACGATGGATACCGGTACAATTTGTCTCTTAGGGATCATCTTTGTCTTGGCCTTAGTCGTGATTTCACGCTTAATGGCCCAAAATAAACCCTTCATTGGGAACACCCGCCCCGAATACGACGATCCAAACATCGGGGGACAAGGCAGCTTTGGTCGTCCTGACGGAGATAGTGACGGTGAAGAGTCGCCACGTTACAATGACCCCAATATTCAAGGGCGCGGCAGCTTCGGCAGACCACGAGGCGGCAGAGGGGTTTCATCGCCCGCTCCGCGAAGCCAACCCCCTAAGCCGACAAAAAATAACGACGATCCGAATATCAGTGGTCGCGGCAGTTTTGGACGCGACAAAGACTAGGCAAGCAGCTCGCTCGCTGGCCTAAGCACCCCAATCACCAATATAAAAACCCCGCGAGTTCACGGGGTTTTTATATTTCATTCATAAGTTGCCTTTATTTATGAAATTTCCTCTGTTACGTAAAAAATAGCCCACGAAAGGCTGATATAGTCCTTAAATAGATGATAATGGATGGTATTCAATTCCAAAAATTGTACTCAGTAGGAATTCTTGTGATGCCAACTTTTTCTTCTATTTCTAACCAAATAATCCGTCGTCACCGTCCCCTTATGGGGATGGCAATTACAGCTATGTTGATACTGATTTCGCTCTACCTATCGAAAATGGTTGCGCTTGCGTCCATTGATGACAGCACCAATATTACTTGGACAACGGTTGCTTCACAGCCTCATAGCAACAGCGAGGGACAAAGCGCCGTCGTGAACGGTTTGCTTTATTCTTTCGGCGGTTTTGACAGTACACGAACCTGCTGCACACCTACGCGCCGGGCCTACGTTTATAATCCAACCACTAATCAATGGTCAGCGCTGCTCAACATGCCGAAAGGGGCTACCCATGCCGGGCTAACTACCGACGGCACAAATATTTACTACGCAGGTGGTTATATCGAAGGCACAAACGGGACAGGGCAAATCTTCGGAACACGGGAAGTCTGGCGTTATAATATCGCTACCAATACCTATTCTTCAATGCCACAACTGCCCACAACCCGCGCTGCTGGTCAGCTTATTTATATCGCAGGCGAACTGCATTATATCGGTGGGACGAATCAAGCTCGCACCCAAGATGTGGGCAATCATTATGTGCTCGATCTTCCAAACGGCACGGCTTGGCGCACAGAACCGTCGCTCCCCAATCCGCGACACCATATGGGGGCAGTCGTGCTCAACAATAAAATTTATATCGTCGGCGGACAGCATGGACATGATGGCAACCTTGTCCCGCAAGCGGATGTTCATGTCTACGACCCTGTAACAAATACGTGGTCACAAGTCGCCAGTTTACCATTCGGGCGTAATCATATCACGTCATCCACCCTCGTGATTGATGGCAAAATTGTCGTTTTAGGCGGGCAAAGACAGCATAATACAGCCGTTAACAACGTCACTATTTATAATCCAACGACGAATACATGGACAGATATCACCCCCCTACCTAATGCGCGTCACTCAGCCGTGACAGGCTACATCAATAATCTGATCTATTTTTCGACAGGTAATTCTTCCATCACCTATCGCGGTGTGTTGAATTCTCCAACGCCAACGGCTACTGCAACCGCGACAAGTACGCCAACAGCGACCTCAACTGCCACTTCTACCGCGACAAGTACGCCGACAGCGACCTCAACTGCCACTTCTACCGCGACAAATACGCCAACAGCCACCTCAACTGCCACTTCTACCGCCACAAGTACACCAACAGCGACCTCAACTCCCACTTCTACCGCGACCCAATCGCCGCCGCCTGCCACGCCAGCCCTGCTGAACCCGCTATCCGGGACGACGATCACCACCAGCGGCGCATTGCTGTTCTCGTGGCAGCATGTCGCCAACGCCACGCGCTACCAACTTTATATCGGCACTTGGGATGGGACGAATACTAATCCTCTCCTCACCGAATGGGTCGATGCCGCTGGCATTTGCTCAGGACAAGTTTGCACTTATACGCCATCTTCCCTCCTCTCGCTGGCGAATGGTACGTATGCTTGGAATATTCAGGCCGCCAACCTTGACGATATAGGCACATGGAGCAGCGGTGCTTCCTTCACCATCGCAGTACCGCCCATTACCCCTACTGGCGTGATCGTCACAGGCAACCTCACCACCGCTCCCGCACAGCCGACCTTCCAATGGAACCGCGATGCGGCTGTTGAGTGGTATCGTTTGTTCGTCTCAACCCCCGATTACGCTACCACTCTGCTCGATCAATGGGTGTCGGCGGCGACTGTATGCAGCCCATCTTTATGCAGTGTTAATCCCACCTTAGCGCTCAGCAATAGACAGTTCGTCTTCCATCTACAAGCCTATACCAGCCTTGGTGGTCTCAGTGGGATAACCAGCGCGGTGCAATTCACGATTGATACCGCTCCCGCTATTCCGACCAACATTACCGCCCTGCCCAATCAAGGTCGTCCGACGGTTAGCTGGAAGGACGATCCCAAAGCTACCCGCTTTTTCATCAGCATTTTCAACCGCACCACTAATACTTGGGCATACACCGCCTACCAAGAAAAAACCAGAACGGGTTTATGCAACGGCACGACCTGTTCGCTCACCTCAGACGCATGGATTTTCGCCAACGGCACATATGATGTGTATATCAACGCCGAAGGCTCCGGTGGCGCGAGTGTGGGCGGCGCGTTTGGCAACGGCTTTGGTGGCCCGGCGACGTTTAGCCTCAACTTCCCAATTCCGCCGCTGGTCAATAGTGTGGTTGGCAGCGCAGGTAGCGGCAATGTCACGCTCACTTGGACGGCGACAGGTGGGACAACATGGTATCAAATTTGGGTGGGAACGGCTGGCGCAGCGCAGACCTACACCTTCCAATGGCAGTCTTCTAGCGTTCTAGGATGCATCAACCCCGGTGCGACCTGTACGGCGGTGCTGCCT
>Ga0105048_10013555_pt1 | contig 12737 bp, 9 predicted proteins | sample MAT05_FD_78382 | JGI IMG/M metagenome (GOLD analysis project Ga0105048, IMG submission 78382) | Freshwater microbial communities from Lake Fryxell liftoff mats and glacier meltwater in Antarctica - MAT-05 | ecosystem: Environmental > Aquatic > Freshwater > Ice > Liftoff microbial mat | place... | reverse complement strand
CTTTGCACAACCCGCCCGCTCTGGTCGGCATCGCAGCCGCACGCGACGCGTTCGGGGCTGCGCCGCACGTCGCCGTGTTCGACACCGCCTTCCACGCGGAGTTACCACCCCACGCGTTCACCTACGCGCTGCCGCACGAGCACTATCTCGAGCGGGGCGTGCGTCGATACGGCTTCCATGGCCCGAGCCACCAGTACATGGCGCTCGCCGCTGCGGCGCATCTCGGCACCGATCTCTCGCGGCTCAAGCTCGTGACCTGCCATCTCGGCGGAGGTGCGAGCATCTCGGCGATCGAGGGCGGCCACTCGGTGGACACGTCCATGGGCATGACGCCCCTCGAAGGGCTCGTCATGGGCACGCGCGCCGGCGACCTCGATCCCGGCATTGCGCTGATGCTCGCGCGTGGGGGCATGACGACCGACGAGATCGATGCGCTCCTCAACAAGCGCTCGGGCCTCGCGGGTCTCAGTGGTGTGGCGAGCGGCGACTACCGCGACATCGAGACTGCTGCCGACGGCGGTGACGTGCGGGCTCGACTCGCCATCGACGTCTTCGTCCACCGACTGCGCAAGTACATCGGTGCCTACGCCGCGGTGCTCGGTGGTCCCGACGCGATCGTGTTCACGGGCGGCATCGGGGAGAACAGCGCGCGCGTGCGCACTGCCGTGTGCGACGGCCTGTTGTTCATGGGCGTCGCCCTCGATACCGAAGCCAACGCGAAGGCCGCTGGGGCGCTGCACGGGGGGATCGTCGACATCGCGGCCCCACGTGCGCCGACCCGCGTTTTGGTCGTCGCCACGCAGGAGGAGATGATGATCGCGCGCGAGGTCGTGCGCTGCATCAGCGGCCCCGCCGCGGCGATCGACGGCTTGCGCGGCAAGCCGATCCCCGTCGGCGTGAGCGTGCGGCACGTGCATCTGTGCCGTGCGCACTGCGACGCTCTGTTCGGCCCGGGCTACGAGCTCACCGCCCGCCGCGACGTCAGCCAGAAGGGACAGTACGTGACCCGCGAGACCGTCGACCTCGTCGGGCCCAGAGGCGAGCTGCGCGGCGTCGCGATCATCAATCCACTGCGCGAGCGCACGCAGGTCGAGATCGCCAAGACGGATGCCTTCACGCTCGGCGTGAAGCCGCCGATTCGCGAGAGCGGACAGATCGACGGCACGCCGGGCCTGCGGCTGCGCGGCCCAGCCGGAGAGGTCGCGCTCGCGGAAGGTGTGATCCTGGCGCTGCGTCACGTGCACATGAGCCCCGACGACGCGCAGCGGTTCGGCGTCGCCGACAAAGACGTCATCGAGGTGGCGGTCGCAGGCGATCGAGAGATGACGTTGGGTGACGTACTCGTCCGGGTCCGCGAGGACTTCGTGCTCGACCTGCACATCGACACCGACGAAGCGAACGCGGCCGGCCTCGACAATGACAGCGTCGTCGCGTTCCGCGGCGTCCAGCGAGCGCGCTCGATTCGATCGTGAACGGGCGGCGCCTGGATGTCGCGGGGGCGATGAACCCCAGCGCCAAGGCTCAGCGCAGGCGCGATCGTCGGCAGTCGGACGAGCCGCCGCGGGCGCTGCCTCCGATGACGCAATGACTGGGCCACACCCGCCGCCGCGACATCGGCTTGCGCAGTCGTTCACTGCAACGGGATACTCCTACAGGGTCGTCGATGAGCGACGACCCTGTACCTTACCGAATTGGAGCTGAACCATGCGACGTAGTGGATTGACCCTGAGCATCATCTTGTTGGCGACCGCAGCGTGCCCCGCTGCCGACGAGAACAACGACACCGACAACGGTAGCAGCGACACGACCGACTCGACGACCGACTCGACGACCGTCTCGACGACCGTCTCGACGACCGACTCGACGACCGTCTCGACGACCGACAGCACCGACACGAGCGAGTCGTCGGGACCCGATCCCGACACCGGCAGCAGCAGCGACGGTGGCACCGATGCCGAGAGCAGCAGCGGCGAGTCGACCGGCGGCACCGCGGAGTGCAAGCCGACCGGCGACGCGTGCGAGGACTGCCTCAACGAGGCATGCTGCCAAGAGATCACGGAGTGCTTCGCCGAGAAGGAGTGCGGGTGCACGGTTGCCTGCCTCAACGAGCCGAAGGCGACCTTGGAGGCCTGCACTGTGGAGTGCGGCCAATCGGAGGCCTTCGGGACGCTCCTCGGATGCTTCCAGGGCGCCGGCTGCGACAAGGCCTGCGGCTGATCCGTCGGGCTCCCGCGCGGGGGCTCACCGATCCCGAATGCGAGGCGCACGCGCCCGGCGACAACTCGTCGACAGCACGCCGACGCCGAGTCGACGGGCCGCGCCCGCGTTGTGACGCCGACGGCCCGGAATTTTCGCGGAATAACGACGTTCCGGCCCGTGGGTGGTCGACCCGACCGCATCCCGATTTTGCCGGCGTACGATTGCGCCCGCGTGACCGCCCCGCCTCCCGACGACGAGCTCGCCCGGCTGCGCGCGGAGGTGACGCGTCTCGCCGACGACCTCGCGGCCGAGCGGGGGCTGCGTAACGCGGTCATCGATCACTCGCCCGACTTCATCGTGCTGTGCGACCTGCAGGGGCGCATGAAGTTCGTCAATCGCCTCGCGCCGGGGGTGCGCCTCGCGGACGTCGTCGGTGCGCCGATGACGTCCTTCGCACCACCGCAATACACCGAGATCATCAACGACTCCATCGCGCACACCGTCCGCACGCGCGAGGTCTCGATCTTCGAGAGTTTCGCCGATGCCGGCCCGGGCAACCCGAGGCACTTCATCAATCGCATCGCGCCGGTGCTCGAGGACGGCGAGGTGACTGCGGTGATCCTCGTCGCGACCGACGTGGAGCGCCTGCGGCGTGCCGAAGAGGAAGTGCGCGAGCGCGACGCTCGCCTGCACATCATCGTCGACGCCGCACAGATGGGAATCTGGAGCATCGATCTCGATCACGGGACCGCGAACGCGGACGACCGCGCGAACGCGATCTTCGGTCGGGCCGAGGGCCCGCTGCCGCTCGAGCGCGCGCTCGACGTCATCCCGCCCGAGGACCGGACGATCGTGCTCGCGGCGATCGCCGCCGCGCGAACGACCGGTAAGTACGGACCGCTGCAACATCGCGTCGTGCATCCGTCGGGTGCAATTCGCTGGGTCCGCACCCTCGGCCAGGTGCATCGAGATGCCGATGGCGCACATCGCCTCACCGGCGGCGTCGTCGACATCACCGAGCAAAAGCACACCGAGGTCCAGCTCGCGCAGGCGCAGCGCCTCGACAGCATCGGTCGACTCGCGGGCGGCGTCGCGCACGACTTCAACAACCTGCTCACTGCGATGTACGGCTCCGTCGATCTGGCGCGCGCGTCCCTGCCGCCCGACTCACCCGCGATCGCCGAGCTCGCGGACATCCGCGCATGTGCCGAGCGCGGCGCGACACTGACCGCGCAGCTCCTGGCGTTCGCGCGCCGACAGATCATCGAGCCGCGGGTGATGGCGCTGTCGGGCCTCGTCCGCGACATCGAGCGCTTGCTGCGGCGCGTGCTCGGCGAGGACATCGAGCTCGCGGCCGTGTGCGACGCCGAAGGCCGCGTGCGCGTCGATCCGCACCAGATCGAGCGCGTGCTCGTGAACCTCGCCGGCAATGCTCGTGATGCGATGCCGACCGGCGGGCGACTCACGCTCGAGATCCTCGACGTCGAGCTCGACGAGCCGTACGCGACGACGCACACCGAGATCGTGCCGGGTCGCTACGTGATGCTCGCGGTGTCCGACACCGGCGCGGGCATCGATCCCCTAGATCTGCCGAACATCTTCGAGCCGTTCTTCACGACCAAGAGCGCGTACGACGGCACCGGCCTCGGGCTCGCGACGTGCTACGGCATCGTGCGTCAGGCCGGCGGCTACATCCACGCGTACAGCGAGCTCGGCCACGGCACGACGTTTCGGATCTACCTGCCGCGCGTCGACGCACCTGCGGATCCGGAGCCGAGACCGGAGCCGACGCACGAGGCTCGCGGCAGCGAGACGCTCCTGGTCGTCGAGGACGACCCGATCGTCCGCCGCGTGACAGTCCGCCGCCTTCGCCGGCTCGGCTACACGGTGCTCGAGGCGTGCAGCGGCCCCGAGGCGCTCGCGCTCGCGGACGCGCACGACGGCGTGATCGATCTGCTGCTCACCGACGTCGTGATGCCGCACATGAGCGGCCGCGAGCTCGCGGAACGAATGCGCGCCCACAAGCCGGACCTGCGGGTGCTGTTCGTGTCCGGCTACACGGCGGACGCGATCGTCCACCACGGCGTGCTCGATCCGCGCATCGAGCTCTTGGCGAAGCCGTTCAGCATCGCGGTGCTGCACGCACGCCTCCGGCACCTGCTCGGAGACCGCGAGTCGGCGTAGCTGCCGGTGTATCCTCCGACGCGATGCGCTCGCTTTGTCGGAACCTCTGGCTCGTATTCGCCCTCGCCGCGTGCGCCGACGACACCGGCGAGATCCTCGGCACCTCCGACACCGGCAGCTCCACCGACGCCGTCGACACGAGCACGACCGACGCACCGCAGGTCTGCACGCCGCGCACGCGCACGTGCGAAGGCAACGACGTGCGCGTGTGCAACGACCTCGGCGAGGGATGGTTTCTCGAGCCGTGCGGCAGCGACGAGAGCTGCGAGGACGGCGAGTGCATCGCGCCGTCCGCCGTGCAGATCGATACCGAGATCCTCGAGCCGGGGCAGGTCGGCACGCCATACCTCGCGCAGCTCGAGGCCGATGGCGGCGTCGGCGAGTACACGTGGTCGACCGACGACGATCCCCCGCCCGGCCTCGAGCTCGATCCCGCCGGTACGCTCGAAGGCACGCCGGAAGCGGCCGGTGATTTCGTGCTCGACGTCCTCGTCGAGGATTCCACCGGCGCAACCGCGTCGCGCAAGCTCGCGCTCGCGATCCACTCCGAGCCGCTCACGATCCTGACGCCACCCGATCTCGGCGCCGTCGACGAAGGCCTACCGTTCACCAAGCCCCTCGTCGCGCAGGGCGGCATCGCCCCCTACGGATGGTTCTTCGTCGGCGGCGCACCACCGGCGGGCGTGTTCATCGACGGCGCCGGTGTGCTCGGCGGCGTGCCGACCGAGGCCGGCGCGTTCGACTTCCGCATCCGCGTCGTCGACACCGCGGATCCGCCGGGCTGGGACGAGCTCGACTTCAACCTCGACGTCGAGCTGCGCCCGCTCGAGATCATCGGGCAGGATGAAATCGATCTCCTCGCGTTCAAGATCATCACGCTCCCGCTCATCGCGATCATCCCCGGCGTGCCCATACCGTACGCCGCGCAGCTCGACGCGACCGGCGGGCTGGTGCCGTACACGTGGACCGAGCAACCGGTGCCCGACGCGATCGCGTTCCTCGTCACCGAAGCGGGCGTACCCGACGGCCTCACGCTCGACTCGGACGGCACGCTCACCGGGGCCGTCACGAGCAACGATCAGGTCATCACGCTCGACATCCCGCTGTCACCGATCTCGCTCACCGGCTTCTTCTTTTACGCGGAGGTCACGGACAGCCAGGATCCGGCCGAGAGCGACGCTGCGCTGTTCCTCATCCCGACCTTGCCCGTGGGCGGTTGATCGGGCTAAGAAGGCGCGCCCGCACCGCGGGCGAACAGGATCGCCATGCGCGGGAAACCCAAGTCGTTCATCTCGGCGCCGTCCGCGGCGATTCGTCTGTTCGCATGGCTCGCGTTCGCGCTGCCGATGCTGCTCGTCTCGACGCTCGCCAGCGCAGCCCCTGCCCGCACACGCGTCGTGCTCAACGGCGATGCCGTGCCGGTCTCGTTCAACGACGGCGACAGCTTTCGCGTGCTGTCCGGCACGTACAGCGGCGCGCAAGCGCGGCTCGCTGGCTTCAACACGCTCGAGTCGCACGGGCCCGTGCACGTGTGGGGCACGTGGACGGTCAAGGAGATGTACGTCCTCGCGAAGATGGCGATGTACCACGGTCGCCAGGGCGTCTGGACGTGCACGAGCGACGGCAAGACCGACACCTACGGTCGCATGTTGACCTGGTGTCCCGATCTCGCCGAGTCATTGATCCGCAACGGCCTCGCGCACGTGATGACGATCGACGACGAGCCCGGCAAGCCGGAGCTCGTCGAGGCGCAGCGCGAGGCTCAACGCGAGCGTCGCGGCATCTGGGCGCACGGCGTGCCGCCCTTCGTGCTCACGTCGCTGCACTCGGTCGAAGAGGACACGACCGGTGAAGGCACGTACAACCGCCTGGTCTCGTCGGTCGACGGCCACTCGGTGAAGTGGAAGCACACCGACCGCTACGTCGAGTGCGCGAAGATCTGTCACATGGTCTACAGCGTCGACGACGCGAGGATCGACGAGGTCACCGAGACGGTGGCGAACGATCCGAAGGTCGCGAATATCGTCGGCAAGCTGTCGCGCGTCGAGCTGCGCGAGGCCGTCGAAGACTTCGCGAAGTGGCGTTACACCAGCCGCGCGATCGCCCAGGACAAGCGCCTCGACTTCGAGGCCTACCTGCAGGGCAAGGCAGATGCCGGCGCGTTCGGCAGCCAGAATCGTCGCTCCGGCTCGTGCATGGTCCACGTGCCGTTCGAACGGCGCTATGGCGGAGGTCGAGCCGCGTGTCTTCGCTGAGCGCACGCGTGCGCAACGCAGCGCTCTGGCTCGCGCTGCCGCTCGTCGGATCCTGCTATCAGGATCCGCTGCTGCCGATCATCGGCTACGAGAACAACGACCAGGCGTGCGCGGACGACCTCGACAACGACGGCGACCTGCTCATCGATTGCGCGGATCCCGACTGTCTCGTCGAGTCGACGTTGTGTGGCGAGATCGTGCCCGAGGTCCCCAGCGAGGACGACGAGGCCGATCTGTTCACGTGCCACGACTTCGTCGACAACGACGACGACGGCCAGTTCGACTGCGGCGACCCGGTGTGCCGCGACATTCCCGAGACCTGCTGCATCCGCGAGAACACCGACGAGACCTGCGCCGACGCCCTCGACAACGATCAGAACGGCTTTGCCGACTGCGAGGACTTCGGCTGCCGCAACGGCATCTTCGTCACGGTTTGCGACGAGCGGACCGACGCGACCTGCAGCGACGAGCTGGACAACGACAACGATGGTGACGCCGACTGCGACGACAGCGATTGCAGCCTGCTTCCGGCGTGTCTCGCACAGATGGGGCCGGAGACGAGTCTCGACGCGTGCAGCGACGGCACCGACAACGACGGCAACACGTTCACCGACTGCATGGACTTCTCGTGCTCGATGTCGATGGACCCCGAGGTCCTCGCGTACTGCGCGAACGTGCCGTCCGAGGACACGCTCGAGGCGTGCACCAACGGCAACGACGACGACGGCAACGGCTTCATCGACTGCTTCGACTTCTCGTGCTCGATGTCCGACGACCCCGCGGTCGCCGAACTCTGCGCGGACATGCCGATGGAGACCTCGCTCGACGCGTGCAGCAACGGCGAGGACGACGACAACAACGGCTTTGTCGACTGCCTCGACTTCTCGTGCTCACAGTCGCTCGATCAAGACGTGATCGAGCACTGCGAGGACATCCTCGAGATCACGCCCGAGGCGTGCAGCGACGGCATCGACAACGATGCGAACAGCTTCACCGACTGCGCCGACTTCTCGTGCCGCACGAGCGACAATCCGCTCGTCCTGCAGGTGTGCCAGGAGAGCATCGGGGCGACCACCGAGCTCGCGAACGCCAAGTGCACCGACGACATGGACAACGACGGCGATGGCTTCGTCGACTGCGACGACTGGGATTGCAGCCACAACCCGCTCGTGACCGAGTGCCCGACTCCGAAGGTTTGCCAACCGTGAAGCGCGTATCCCTGGCCTGTTCGTTCCTGATGGCACTGTTGTCGATGTGGCTCGTGCCGATGCACGCGCACGCCGCGTGGTCACCGGAGGTGCCCGAGCTTCCGGGCGATCCCGTGAGCAGGCCAGCCGACTCGGCGCCCGCGTCCGAGGCGACCGAGACCAACTGCGGCGACGGCAAGGACGACGACGGCGACACCGTCTACGACTGCGGCGACGACGACTGCCGTGAGGACAAGGCGTGCAAAAAGGGCGGCTCGGAGAACAACGAGACGACGTGCCACGACTGGGTCGACAACGACGACGACGGCTACGTCGACTGCGACGACTTCGATTGCGGCAGCACCGAGGCGTGCAAGGGCTCGTGGGATGCCAAGGGTGCGGCGGGTGGCGGTGGCACCGGTGGTGACATCGTGCCGGGCGAGGGCCAGACCGAGGCCGACCTCATCGGCAAGAACGGCGACAACGACGGCGAGCGCGACAACATCGTGTGCGCCGACGGCGTCGACAACGACAACGACGGTCGCGCAGACTGCGACGACCTCGGCTGCAAGCTGTCGTCCGAGGTCACGGTCTGCCAGCCGAGCAACAACTTCCGCCTGTCCGTGGTCGCCCGCGTCGCGCAGAGCTACGACGTGCAGGAGAAGAAGTCGGACACTTCATTCGACGTGCTGCAGCTCCGGGCGCTCGGCGAGATGCCGTTCATCCAGAACTCGTTCTTCCTGATCTCGGCGCGCATGGAGAAGACGCCGCGCGTCGTCTTCGCGTTTTTCCAGGTGCCGCTCGGCAAGAAGGGCCACTACCTCAACGTCAACAGCGGTGGTGGCGGCCTGTCGCTCGAGCTCGTGCGCTCGGTGCACAAGCGCATGCTCGCCGACCCGGCGTTCTACGTTTACAACGCGTTCGAGCAGGGCAACGGCGCGGCCGTCGAGTTCGGTGGACCGATCGACAAGAAGGGCAAGTACCTCTACCGCACGTTCCTCGGCGGCGGCAGCGGTCGCTTCGCCGGCAACATCGGCGGCACCTTCTTCCCCGACAACAACAACAACTACACGTTCTCCGTCGGCGGCCAGTTCTGGATGAACTTCGTCGGCTACTACAACCGCTGGGACACGCCGTTCATCTACACGCCGTCGCCGCTCGCGGTCGCGCTCGCGGTCGGTGCGAAGTACGACCAGCGATCGCAGGAGAAGTACCCGGCGGGCAACGTGCAGTTCATCGTGCGCTGGCGGCGGCTGCAGTTCTCGGCCGAGAACTACACCAAGCGCGAGCTCGTCTTCAAGAACTGGCAGACCGCCTACAACGTGCAGCTCGGCGTGCTCGCGATCTCGAAGCGGCTGATGCTCGCGGCCGACTTCGGGCAGTACCTCGCGACGGACTTCGAGCAGCCACCGCAGGTGCTCGGCTACGATCTGCGGCGCCAGATCCAGGAGCTGCAGTACCGCGGTGCTGCCCACGTGTATCTGTGGCGCGACGTGCTGTTCATGACGGCGATCTGGCGCGACCGTCGGGTCGAGCCGGCGGCCGGCGAGACCGGCGTACAGGTCATGCAGGACGCACGGATCCTGCTGACGTATCGCTGGTAGTGAGTACTGCTACTCGCTCCAGCCGAGCGGCAACGCCTCGACCGCGAGCAGCGCGGTCAGTGCGACGCCGCGGATCTCGGCGGACTCGCCCGCCGCGACCCATGCCCACTCCGGACGATCGATGATCAGCGCCGCGACGGTGGTGCGATCGCGGCGCATCTGCACAACCGGCGCCGCGAGATGACGGCGCACGAGCTTGAGCCGCACCGCCCACAGCAGGATCTCGAGCTTCATCGGCGCGGCGCCGTCGGCATCGATCGCTCGCAGCTCGCCGCCGACGTTCTGGTCGAGCCGGCCCTGCGCGGACAGCCGCCAGTGGTGATCGCCTTGCACGTCGCAATCGATCTGGACCTCGTCGTTGTTCACATCGGCGATCTCGCCGTAGTCGGCGACGATCGTCGGCACGCGCAGGCCGGTGCAGCGCGCGACATACTCACGATCGGGCCCGCGTACGGTGAGCTCGACGTGCCAGCGCCAGCCGGGCTGGCGCGGCGCATCGGTGCGCGTCCCCGCGTCCTCGTCGACCGCGGTCTCGCGCAGCTCGGGTCGCAGCACGGTGTAAGGCCCGAGCTGGAAGCCGCCCTTCGCATGCTCGCGCTCCCACCTCGGGTTCTTCTGGACCGTCGGATCGATGATCTTCAGCGACGCGCGACGCAGGCCGTCGCACGACGTGCTGCCCACCAGCGCGATCGCCAAAACCGCAAGAGCGCTGTGGATCGTGACGCGCACGGATCGGCGTCGTCACTAGCATCGCTGCGCGCGTTGGTCTAGAACTGGCGTCGGTGGACTCGATCGCGACGTGCGTGCTCGCTGCGCTGCTGCTCGGCGCCTGCCCCGCTGGGTCCGCACCCGCGGAGCCAGCACCGGACGAACAGATCGCCGTCGAACGCACCGGCGACAGCGTGACGTTCGCGATCATCGGCGACTTCGGCTTCGCCGGTGAGCCGGCCGCCGATGTGTCGAAGCTCGTCCACGGTTGGACGCCCGAGCTCATCCTGACGACCGGCGACAACAACTACAACGACGGCGCCGCAGCGACGATCGACGCGAACATCGGCCAGTACTATCACGACTTCATCGCGCCCTACTCCGGCAAGTACGGCGACGGCGCGAAGGACAATCGATTCTTCCCGGCGCTCGGCAATCACGACTGGCGCACGACCGATCTGAAGCCGCACACCGACTACTTCGTGTTGCCCGGTAACGAGCGCTTCTACACGGTGTCGTGGGGACCGGTCGACGTCTTCGTCGTCGACAGCGATCCGCACGAGCCAGCTGGCATCACGTCCGACTCACCGCAGGCGAAGTGGCTCGAGCTGACGATGCGCGCTGCGGATGGGCCGTGGAAGCTCGTGATCATGCATCACCCGCCCTACTCGTCGGGTGATCATGGGTCGTCGGAGGCGCTGCGATGGCCGTACGCCGAGTGGGGCGCGACCGCGGTGATCGCCGGCCACGACCACCACTACGAGCGGCTCGAGATCGACGGCACGCTCTATTTTGTCAACGGGCTCGGCGGGAACCCGAATCGCTACGCGGTCGGGGAGCCGATCGCCGGCAGCGCGTTCCACTACAACGCAGATCACGGCGCGATGCGGGTCTACGCCGACGCGCAGGGGATCGTGTTCGAATTCATCGATCGCGCGGGGACGACCATCGACACCGTCAGCCGCAAGCGCGGCGACTGACGCGGCCGGCGCCGTACTTTCGCGGTGGCACGCAACGGCGGGTTGTTCCATCATCGGCCCTTCCGTGACGGCCCGGGTCCGCAGCATGAAGATGTCGATCCTCGTCGGCGCGAGCCTGACGATGGGGGCATGGGCATGCGTTCCGGGTGGCGAGGGCTGCGATCGTCCGCAGTCGCTGTGCGACGCGACGACGAGCAGCGGGGATCCGACGACGACCGCGTCGACCTCGACGACGACCAGCAACAGCGGCGATCCGACGACGACCGCGTCGAGCGCGACCATGTCCGAGGTCACCACCGATGCCGACAGCAGCACCACCGAGCCGCTCGTGTGCGGCGGCACGAGCCTGCGCATCGTCACGTACAACGTGAAGTCGGTCGGCTTCGAGGACACCGAGCAGTGGAACGCGCTGGGGACGATCCTCGCGCGCCTCGCCCCCGACCTCATCTGCTTCGAGGAGGTCGGCGACGACGAGACCGGGCCCTTGCGCGCGCTGACGATGGCGCTCGGCTGGCCCGAGCCGATCCAAGCGGAGTCGTCGAACCTCATCGGCGGTGAGCTGCACAACGCGTGTCTCGGGCCCCACCCGATGTCGCGCATCGCTTCGTACGGCAACGAGCTTTCACCGGATCCGAATGCGTCCGACGTCGCGCGCGACTTCCTCGGCGTGCGACTCGTGCACGACGGCTGCGCGGTGAACGTAATCGCCGTGCACGCGAAGTCGGGTCAGGAAGATGTCGACTTCTTCCGGCGTCAGGTCGAGTTCATCCGGCTCGGGCAGGCGGTCGACGACGTGCGGGCGCAGTACGGTGACGATCCGATCGTCGTGATGGGCGACTTCAACGAGAACCCCGAAGACCCGGGCATCGGCACCGTGTTCGATGGGCTCCCCGGCGGCCTGCCACAGTCGTACGAGCTCGGCGACGACATCGAGTTTCCGCTCGTCTACGAGCCGTTCGAGACGATCGCTGCTGCCGGCGTCACGATGCTCGATCCGACGCACGAGGACTCGCCGCGCATGGGCACGTGGGGCGTGAGCGCGGACTTCGAGGGCATCCGCCTCGACTATGTCTACCTCGATGGCCCCCTCGTCGAGGGCGCCGTGGTGTTCGACTCGTGTCGCGACGACGGTGTCGACGAGCCACCGCAAGGCCAGTGGCTCGCGATGGCGGGCGATCCGGTCGCATGCGGCGTGTCGGAGCTCGCGTCCGATCACCTGCCGATCGTCGTCGACCTGACGCTACCCGCGGATTAGAGACTCGCGAGGCGGCCCGCGGCGTCGGGGTGCCTGAGCGACTTCGCCTTGCGGTACTGCTTCTTCGCTTCGGCGACGTTGCCCTGCTTCACCAGTGCGTCACCGAGCGCGATGCGAGCGGCACCGTCGTTCGGGTTCGCACCGACGGCACGACGGAAGTAGCTCGCCGCCTTCTCGACGTCGTTGGCGCCGAGCTGCATGCGACCGAGACCGAGCAACGCGCCGAGGTGCTTCGGCTCGCGGACGATCGCGCGCTGGTACAGCGCCTCGGCATCCTTGGCCCGGCCCTCACCGGCGGCACGATCACCTGCAGCGACGAGATCGTTCGCTGTCGCGGCGACGTCGGCGGAGATGTCGTCGACCGG
>Ga0105048_10013551_pt1 | contig 12739 bp, 4 predicted proteins | sample MAT05_FD_78382 | JGI IMG/M metagenome (GOLD analysis project Ga0105048, IMG submission 78382) | Freshwater microbial communities from Lake Fryxell liftoff mats and glacier meltwater in Antarctica - MAT-05 | ecosystem: Environmental > Aquatic > Freshwater > Ice > Liftoff microbial mat | place... | reverse complement strand
TACCGGTTCCATTATGAGTCCAGACATAAGTCGATCCTACAACGGTACTTGTAAAGTTTACCGCAGCGGTTGCGAAACCATTACAAACTTGTTGATTGGCCGGATCTGTTAGTACACCGGTTGAATCGATCGTTACAAGCGTTGTTGACGTAGATGCCGCACATCCCCCTGCCGCTACAATAAAGTTAGTCACGGTATAGGTACCTGCCACGCTATTTGTAAGATCGATCTGCCCTGTACTTGTACTTACAAATGCTAATCCTAAAGGAAGTGCACTGAAAACACCTGCACTCGCTCCTGCTACAAATACCGGAGTAGGATCAATGCCTGACTGGCAATAGCTCAATTGTGCATAACTGAATCCGGTGGTTGGTGCCAATGTAATTGTAACATTGAATGTTGAGGAATCCGGACATGGTCCAGGGGTTACATATTTTACGGCGTATGTATTTAATAAACTTGCAGAAAGATCAATCAATCCTGTTGCCGTATTAATATTCAAACCCACAGGAGTGGCACTGAATGTTCCTCCAAGGGTTGCGCCTGCTCCAAAGATTGGTAAAGGATCTATTCCTGTCTGGCAATAGGTTGAAGGATTATAAGAGAATGAAGGATTTTGTCTTGGTAATACAGTGATGGTAAATACTTGGGTAGCACCATCACAATTGGTGGTAGATGGGCCCGTTGGAGTTACTGTAAAGGTGGCGATAATAGGGGTTGTTCCGATATTGATCGCTGTAAAGGCTGGTATATTATTACTTCCTGTAAGTACAAGGCCGATATTAGCTCCGGCAGTTGCGGTGTAGGTCCATGTAAACGTTGTTCCGAGAACGTTACTTACAAAATTGATTGCGGTTGTACTTTCATTATCACAAACCGTTTGATTCGGAATCACACTTAATACAGGGATCGGATCAACAGTGATCGTGAAGGTATCGTTGGTTCCAGGACAAGTACTTGCATCAGGTGTTACAATAATGATTGCCACCTGTGGTACGCTGGTAGCATTGATAGCTACAAAAGTAGGAATGCCTGTAACAAAACCTACGCTGCTAGCCGCTAAACCAATGGAAGGATTAGAGTTGGTCCATGAGAAGTTTGTGCCTGCTACATTACTTCCGAAAACGATAGGTATTGTATTTATTCCAGCACATAAAGTCTGATCTGCAATGGCAGCAATATTCGGGGTTGGATTTACCGTGATGGTAAAAATTTGATTCGCACCTATACAATTGTTTGGCAAAGGACCTGTTGGAGTCACTGTAATCGTTGCAACAATAGGCGCATTGGAAATATTCACTACGGTAAACGAAGGAATATTTCCAGAACCACTTCCCAATAATCCTATCGCAGGTTGATCATTGATCCATGTGAATGTAGTACCCGCCACTGTGCTGATAAAGTTCACAGCAGTTGTATTCGCATTATTACAAAGGATCTGATCGGAAGGATCTGTCAATATCGGAAGCGGATCAATAGTAATTGAAAAACTTTGTGTTGCACCCGGACAACCATTGGCTGTTGGTGTTACAACGAACAACCCGATATTAGGAACATTCGACGAATTCAATCCAAGGAATGAGAAAATATCGCCCGTACCTGAAAGAAGCGGCAAGCCTATGGTGTTATTACTGTTGGTCCATGAGAATGTCGTTCCCGTTACCGTACTTCCAAAAAGAATATCTGCTGTTACATCGCCTGCACAGATACGCTGATCTGTAATGGCTGCTAATACAGGGGTTGGTTTAATTGTAATCGTAAAAGTCTGATCGGCACCGACACAAGTTGTGATGGCCGGGCCTGTTGGCGTTACAGTAAATGTCACTACAAGATCTGTACTTCCTGTATTCACTGCTGTAAAGGCAGGAATGTTTCCTGTTCCGCTGGTTCCAATACCGATGGCAGCAGTGGCATCATGAGTCCAGCCAAATGTAGTTCCAGGAACATTCGCGGTAAATAAAACTGGGTTTGTCAATGCATTATCACATAAAACCTGATCGGCAGGATCGGTCATAGAAGGAATAGGATTTACCAACACATCAGCCGTATCTAAATTAGAACAACCGGTTGTGGTATTCAATCCTGTTACAATATATTGAGAACTTCCAAGCGTCGGCACAAAGGCACTGCAATCGTTAATACCACCAGTCCATACATAACTATCGGCGCCTGTTCCACATAATGTGATAGCAGTACCATCGCAGACTGTATCATTTGGCGTAGCTGTGAAGGACACAATTGGTAATGGAATAGCAGGTACTGTAGCGATTAATGTATCCAGACAACCTTTGGCATCGATGGTATAAATAGAGTAGGCACTGGCAGCAAGGTTTGAGTAACAAAATATTGCCCCTGCAGCTTGCACAGGACTATAAATTCCTAATGCGCCTAGTTTATATTGATAGCCGGGAGTTCCGCCGGTATCGATCACACAAATTTCTCCATCTGATGTTCCAAAACAAGTAGCATCAATATCATCTAATAATAAGTTTAGTTTAGTTGGTTGGTAAATGGTCACTACGCTGTCTTTTGTACAGAGGTTCTGATCACGTACACGAATGGTATAGGTTCCTGCAGCTAATCCGCTGAAAACATTCGGTGCCATGGTTGGTGCGAGGAATGGAGAGAAAGGAGCCGCACCGAACTTAATCGCATATTGATACGCGTTCGCACCCGTTGTTCCTCCTGTAGCTTGTGCAGTGATTGTACCTGTTGAAGTACCAAAACACAAAACACTATCCACCACGACAGATGAATAAGTAACCGGAGCTGAAGGTTCAGTCATGATTACACCAAAGACCGTATCCGAACAGGCATTGGTATTTGTAATAATAAGGTCATAGGTTCCCCCAGGAACTCCACTATATAAACCATTTATACCACCCACACCAGAGACGCTCACCGTCATTCCCGTTACAGGGAAAGGCTGATAGGTATAGTTTGCCACGGTATATGGAGGAGTGCCATTTGTAATATTTACTGCGATGGTTCCGGTGCCACCAAAACAAGCTACCGGTGAAATGATTCCAACATTTAAAACCGGAATAGGCGGAAGTGATAATGTAACTAGTGCCGTTGACGTACAACCAAGTGCATCTTTTGCAAGGATCGTATAGGTACCGGCACATAGATTATAGAATTTGTTAGCCGGTGCCACTGTAGTTACTACAGAATCCGCATAAGTTCCGGTTGCTATATCAAAAGGATATTTGTAAAACTTCTTACCTCCTGTTCCTCCCGTTGCAATTGGTTGAAAGGTACCATTACAGTTATCAGGGCAGGTAGGATTCAATATCGTAGCTGCAGATGTATTGATTGTAATGAGCGACGGCTGGCTCAATGTTTTTGTAGCCGTGGCAGTACACCCATTCGCATCAGTAACAGTTATCGTATAGATAGCAGCAGGAAGATTATTAAAGCAATTTCCAGGAGAGGTGGTAAATGTCATATTCGGGTAGAGAGGAGCAATTGAATAGGAGTACAAAGGTGTTCCTCCCGTGGCTGCAGTAAAACAGATCTTACCGCTACTATCTCCAAAACATGGAGGATTGGTAGGAGCCGGCAGGGATAACGAAAGCACTGTTGGATTTACAAGGTTCTTTAAGCCGGTTTTTGTACAACCATTTGCATCCGTTACTGTTACTGTGAATACAGTTCCTAACCCTGGAAATACAATATTCTTCCATTTGGTAGGATTGGCAGGAGTTGGCACATAAATAATACCGGGAAAGCTTGGCGACAAACTGAATGAATAGGGCCCGATACCGCCAGATTGAGAAATGACAGAAATTGAATCCAGACTGAATTGATCATGACATGGCGGACTTGCACTGGCACTCAGATTAGGTGCGCCGAGAGCAAGTACAGATACTCGTGTTAAGGTTGTATCCACCTCACAGCCACCTGCATCTCTAATGGTGTAGGTTACAGGAGAACCTCCCGACACGGTATATATTGTATAGCCAGGTATCGCAGCCCCATAGGTCCCTGCCGCAGCAGGCAAACCGCCACCAACAGCTTTGTACTGATAAGGAGAAAGACCATTCACACCATATACGGTATCAATATATTTCTGCGCAATACAATCAAATCCTGAACGAACAGAATCTTTGAATGGAGCGGGTACAAAAAATGTAATAGGTAGTAATGAATCGGCGTTACTATTAAAATCTCTAAACGCAAGATTTAATGGAGTAATAGTGTATGTTCCTGGGGCCAAAGCCGAAGGGAATGTAATTTGAATAGAATCAGTACCATTGCCAAAGTAATTTGGGTTTATATTTAATGCAGGCGCAACAGGTACTGGACAGGAACAACCTCCAAGCTGGGTTTCGCTGAAACCTGTTATAGCACCCGCTGCCGATGCTATACTGAAATTCGGGGTTGTTGCAACCTGATCACAGCGTACATATTCAGATAACTTAATTTTTATACTTGTTACAGGCGAACACGGATCAAAAGGGGCAATTGAGGCAAGATAAGGCTTCTTAGTATCTGTTATACTGGCAGTTGTGCCTCCGAAACTCAATGTAAAGCCACCGGTATTTCCGCCCCCGGCGTTACTTATACCAAGAATATAAGTACTGCCAGCCGTAATAGTAACATTAGCCGCGAAATTTACTGCTGGTGTTCCTCCTGTTTTTATACCAGTTGCATAATTACCAGCACCACCATTCGCTGCATTACATTCTATTCGGTTTCCTAAGCCAAGAGTAGAACAACCTGTAGATGTTATATCCCATAAGGACCAATCCAAATCTGACGCAACTGTAGCACTATCATTCGGACTTAGCCTGAAATTAAATATACCTGTGGTATAACATGTAAAGCGGTAATACATAAAATTCCCATTGGGAGTAAAAGTCCAGGCATTACATACCGGCGAGGCATAATTAAACGGTACCGTTGTAAAATAAGAAAAGGGCATATTAATTGTAGTCGTGCCGACTAATGCCCGCGCATTACAAGCTGTCTGGCTTTCGCATTGGTTTGCGGGCAACAATTGTGACTGTCCCTGAAAAACAAAACCAATAATGAATGCAAGAGAGGTAAGAAATCTTTTCATAAAGAGGATATTAAAGTAAAAACGAAGTGTTATTTTTTTCTAATCGAAAGGCTAAAGTAATGTGAAAAGCTCTCTGGGACAAACTTTTTTTGTCATGTTAATTCAATATTTCACAAGCACAGTTTTTTGCCCGTCGAAAACAGCAAATGTATCATACGATATCCAGTCGCCGACATTTATAAAAGTGGCGTTCTCATTGAGTTGTATGGCACATGGAATATGACGGTGGCCAAAAATGAAATAGTCGTAGTGTCTTGTTTTCAGCAGGCTGTTGGCATATTGCAATTGGTATTCTTTTTCGTGGGTTTGCATCTCCAAATCATCATACTTATGTTTTGGCCCCAGGCGACTGAAATAATCGGCCAGCCTTAGTCCTACATCAGGATGAAGTTGGCGATAAATGAATTGCGAAAGACGGTTGTGAAGAATTCCTTTCATCATTCTGTATCCTTTTTCCTGTTCTGAGACCCCGTCGCCATGAGCGAGATGAAAGATTTTCCCCGCGATTTGTATGGTCTGTGGCTCTTTAAAGACCTTGATATTCATTTCTTCTTCAAAATAACCATGCATCCAAAGGTCGTGGTTCCCGGTAAAGATGATGATTTCTATCCCGGCATCAGACAATTCGGCCAGTTTACCAAGGAAACGAACACTACCCTTAGGCACCACTTTTTTATATTCCATCCACGAATCAAAAAGATCGCCGAGAAGATAAATTTGCTGCGCATCCTTCCGAATACTTTCCAGCCAGCGGCAAACTCGTTGTTCCCGTTTCCGGGTTTCGGTATAATCCGGTATCCCGAAATGAAAATCGGACGCGAAATAGATTTTTTTGCCGGTTTGTAAAATGATATTTTCAGGAGATGAACGCATGAAGGCTGCAAATATAGGGTGTCGGAAACTATTGCGTCGCAGAGCCTCGCAATAACGTCGCAGAGCCTCGCAATGACGTTGCAGAGCCTCGCAATGACGTTGCAGAGCATCGCAATGACGTTGCAGAGCATCGCAATGACGTTGCAGAGCCTCGCAATGACTAAACGCTGGCAGGGTTTGAAACCCTGCCAGCGTTAAACTTGCGTCGCAGAGCCCCGCAATGACTAAATCAGTTTTTACTCAAATGTTGTATTCACCGTTGTCTTTCCAGTAGAAGGAGACTCCGTGTCGTTCATGATTGTTTTGCTATTGTTGGTCATATTCACATGCTGCATCTGCACTCTTCCGGTTTTCGTATTCACCATAATCTCTTCTTCAGTCAGGGTATTCACTTTGGTAGTCATGGCCATACCGCCACGATTCATCGCCACATCTCCTTTGGTCTGACTTTGAACTGTTACTGTTGCCATATCCCCCATCATAGCTCCAAGGGTATATTTTCGTCGGGTTTTCATGCCATCTTTTTCAACTGTTGTTTCCCATCCGCCTTTGGCCACAGCATCTTTCGGGATCAGTAAGAAAGCAGATTCTGCGGTAGAGGAGCTACTCATACCCATCATCTTCATGATACCTTTACTATCGCTTTTTGGGTCGTCTGCTTTCTCATCTTCGATCACTTTTCCATCAAAACCAAGGATAAGTTCTTCCGACTTACCGACCGATTCCCCGATTTGCTTCACAAAAGGATTATCCTGTTTTTCCTTACTCTCCGAATCGTATTTCATTTTCTGACCAAAGCCTTCGAAATCGAGGGTCATTTTCTTCAGCGTCTGACTCACTTTGTAACCCTCAGGAAGTTGTTCTTTTATTTCCAGTTCTGTATAGGTATGTATGATTGCCTTCGATTCCATGGGGTCGCCACCCATCATAGCTTGTGTATTCGCCGAATTAATGTCGGAGGTGACTTTGACGATGTCACCTTTTTGCAAGGTTAGTTTGTCTGCCATATCCTGTGCAAATGCAGTGGAAGAGATCAATAGCGCGGCAATAAAAAAAGAGATTTTGTTCATGTCTTTGATTTTTAGAGGCCAAAAGTAGGTATTTCTTCAAGAAGTTATACTAATACTATATTCATTTTAGTCCAAATGAATAATGCCGTAACAGTAGATGTTAGTTCATGCCTCATGGAGTATTACATAAACGAGAACGGTATTAAAAGGTATTTTACCAGAGGTGAATGGGCTTGGCGAAAGGAAACCTGACAGGCAGTGGCCGTTAAAAAAGGTAAACGCCGTTCATGAATCTGAGGTTAGCAGAAAATAGTATTTAATTGTATCATTTAAGGCCCTGTATTCAACCTGTTAAAAATGTTCATTAACCTTAAACCTGCAATTTTAGGTGTAAAATGCTTTAAGTTTGCCGGATGGAGCAAAAAAAGCGTGTCAAATTCGTCAACAAGGAAAAAACACAATTCCTAAAAACACTCAAACAACGAGTCGACCAATACTTCACAGATAATAATATAGATCGCCAGGGGAATGCAACGATGATTATCAAATCGGTTGTTCTTTTAAGCATGTACTTACTTCCTCTCGCGACAATGTATGTGTTTCATCTGCCTTGGTATGGTGTTCTTTCATGTTTCATTATCTCCGGGTTTGGTGTGGCCGGTGTAGGTATGGGTGTTATGCACGACGCTAATCATGGCGCTTACAGCCATAACAAAACTGTAAACGCGATTATGGGTAGCACGCTGAACCTTCTCGGTGGTTTTGATGTCAACTGGCGTTTTCAGCATAATATCCTGCATCATACGTATACGAATATTACCCACGTGGATGAAGATCTTGAACCAAGGGTAAGGATGCGCTGGTCACCTCACTTCAAGTATTATCCAATTCAACGTTTTCAGTTTATCTATGCGTTTATTGCCTATTGCCTATCTACCTGGAGCTGGACTTTTATTAAAGATTACAAACAGTTTTATAATTATGCCAATAATGGCGTGAACAAAAGCAGCAGAAGCCAGAAAGCGTATGACCTTTTCAAACTGATCGCGACCAAACTGTTTTATTATGCCTATATGCTCATTATTCCCATCTTCGTCTTGGGTTATGGAGCCGGCCTGATTATCGGTGGCTTTATGCTGATGCACGCCATTGGTGGCTTTATGCTTTCAACAGTCTTCCAATTGGCGCATGTAGTGGAAGGCGCTGAATTTCCTCTGCCGAACGAGAAAGGTGAGATTGAGAACGAATGGGCGATCCATCAGATGCAGACTACCGCCGATTTTGGTCATGGGAATAAATTTCTCACATGGTATGCAGGCGGACTGACCCATCAGATCGAACATCATATCTTCCCTGATATCTGTCATGTCCATTATCCTGCTATTGCACATATTGTAAGAGATACAGCGGAGGAATTTGGTGTGCCTTATAACTATAATGAAACTTATTTGGGTGCCTTAGCTTCCCATGTAAGGATGCTTAAGAAATTCGGCCTTCAAAGCGACTTTGATCTGGCGAATGCGTAGTGGCAATTCGGCAATTTGACAATTCGGCAATTCAGCAATTAAATGTAGCTAGAATAGAACAATTTTGTTTGTCATATTGAGCATTCATTTTGGCGAGCCAATAAAAAAATGATAATGACACGTCAAAAAAGGTATTGATAATCAACGAATTAAAACCGCGTCATTGTAAGCCTATCGAAACAAGGTAATGAAATGCAAATGTGAGAATCGCCTAGGCTGTTGTGATAATGGAATGCAGCTAGAATGGATTCATTTTGTTTGTCATGTTGAGCCTATCGAAACACGTCAATGGTCCATGGTCAATTAATTGTCATTTGTTGCCGCTAATTCCTGCAAAAAATCTACTGCCTGATCGAAATTCGTAAGAGTGAATTTTGCAGGAAGTTTTAACTTTTTTGACCCTTTACGGGTATTGCCATTATTTTCGTCAATGGCCGAATAGGTCGAAAATTCATAGTCTCCTGTCAGCATATTGACACTCTGAGTTCCGGCGCCATCATGTATGGCATTTCCAAAACTCTCGGAATCAAATCCGATCAACTCAAGGGTCATGAGTTTTTTAGAATACCTGAATGAATACGTTTCGAAATATCGCATCCCTGTCGTGGTGATCGAAACGATCCCATTCTTAATGTTCATACTGGAACAGCATCCAAAGAAATCCAACGCCGGATGAGTCAGCATTCTATACCCTTTCGATCCCTTCGAGATATAGGCAATCAGTTTCGCATTCCCTTCTTTATCTATCACAGCAATAAAATCCTTCTTTCCATCCTTATTCAAATCGGGACGTGCACTCAGAGCACTATCGTTTACGCCATTCGTAATCTCATAGCTTTCAGGTATTTTGAATTGCGCCACCGAAACCATAGACATTCCTATACATCCACACAACAAGCCGATAAATTTATTCTTCATAATCCAATAGTGGTAGCAAATCTACTAATAGGAAGAGAAAATATACTCTTTTTCAAAACTACTTTTTACAATACCTAACCATTATATTTGCCAACCTTTTGTGTCACCTTGTCAGAAAATTAAAAGGTAGCACATAATTTGAAAACAGAAAAACAACCCTGGCAAATGGGTTTAAATATTAAACAACAGTATGCTAAAATTTATCAATAAATTATTCGGAGGTAGTAAATCCGAAAAAGACGTAAAGAAACTGATGCCTGTCATCGATGAGATAAATGCCTTCTTCGATTCTTTCCAATCGCTCTCTCATGACGAACTTCGGGGACGGTCGTTTGCACTTCGCGCGAGGATACAGGAACACGTTTCGGGGATATCCAATCAAATTCAGGAGCAACGTGCAGAAGCAGAAAACACAGAAGACATTCATGCAAAAAGTGCTCTTTACAAAGCCATCGATGAGCTAATTAAAGAAAAAGATAAACAACTGGAAGTGGTACTTCTCGAGATTTTACCGGAAGCCTTTGCAGTGGTAAAAGATGCCTCCCGCCGTTTTAAAGAGAATACTCAATTGCGCACTACGGCTACCGATCTTGACAGAAACTTTGCGTTGCGAAAAGACTATGTAACTATTGAAGGTGACGAGTCGATATTCAATAATACATGGACAGCGGGTGGCGGACAGGTTACTTGGAATATGGTTCATTACGATGTACAGTTGATAGGAGGCTACAACCTTCATGAAGGAAAGATTTCTGAGATGGCAACAGGTGAAGGTAAAACCCTTGTATCTACCTTGCCTGCTTACTTAAATGGTCTGGCCGGAGAAGGTGTTCATATCGTAACTGTGAATGACTACCTTGCCAAACGTGATAGTGAATGGAACGGTACTTTGTTTGAATGGTTGGGACTTACTGTAGATTGTATCGATAAGCATCAGCCAAACTCCGAAGCACGACGCAATGCCTATCTGGCAGATATTACCTATGGTACCAATAACGAATTTGGGTTCGATTACTTGCGTGATAATATGGTGCATACACCTGAAGAAATGGTGCAACGGAAACTTCACTTCGCCATGGTGGATGAGGTGGATAGTGTATTGATAGATGATGCCCGGACGCCATTGATTATCTCCGGACCTGTTCCAAAAGGTGATGACCAGGAATTTCACTTATTAAAACCAAGGATCGAAAAACTGGTGGAAGTTCAACGTAAAGTGGTGAATGCTTTTTTATTAGAAGCAAAAAAACTGATCAACGAAGGAAACGATGATAAAGAAGGCGGCGGACTAGCATTATTACGTGCACATCGTGGTCTTCCAAAAAATACAGCAACCATTAAATACCTGAGTGAAGTCGGCATCCGGCAGGTGATGCAAAAAACAGAGAACTATTACCTTGCTGATCAGCAAAAGAATATGCCTAAGGTGGATAAGGAACTTTTTTTTACCATCGACGAAAAGAATAACCAGGTTGATCTGACCGAGAAAGGAATTTTATTACTGACAGGAACTGCTGAAGATCCAAATTTCTTTGTAATGCCTGATATCGGTGTGGGACTTGCTGATATTGAAAATCTACAGATCCCTGCAGACGAAAAAATAAAACAGAAAGATGCCTACCTGCAGGATTATTCCGTGAAAGCAGATAGAATTCATACCATACAACAACTTTTAAAAGCCTATACGTTATTTGATAAGGATAAAGAATATGTGGTAATGGATGGTAAAGTGAAGATCGTGGATGAACAAACAGGTCGTATTCTTGATGGCCGTCGTTACAGCGATGGCTTGCACCAGGCCCTTGAAGCAAAAGAGAATGTCGATGTAGAAGCTGCGACGCAAACTTTTGCGACCGTAACGCTACAAAACTTTTTCCGTATGTATCACAAACTCGCGGGTATGACGGGTACTGCCGAAACAGAAGCCGGTGAGTTCTGGTCTATTTATAAACTCGAAGTAACGAATATCCCTACAAATGTGAATGTGATCCGCAAGGATGATGAAGATCTTGTATATAAAACCAAACGTGAAAAGTACAGGGCTGTGATCGAGGAAGTGAAACAATTGCAGGCCGCCGGCAGACCGGTTCTGGTTGGTACCACCTCGGTAGAAGTATCTGAGTTGCTGAGCAAAATGCTCACGTTCGATAAAGTCGCGCACAATGTATTGAATGCAAAACAACACTCCCGTGAAGCACAGGTAGTAGCGGAGGCAGGTCTTCCGGGCGCTGTGACGATCGCTACCAACATGGCCGGGCGTGGTACGGATATCAAACTCGGACCGGGCGTAAAGGAAGCAGGCGGACTCGCCATCCTGGGTACTGAGCGGCATGAAAGTCGCCGGGTAGACAGGCAGCTTCGTGGTCGTGCGGGAAGGCAGGGAGATCCGGGAAGTTCTATGTTCTTTGTTTCGTTGGAAGATGAACTGATGCGTCTTTTCGGAAGTGATAAACTGAGCGGATGGATGGATAAACTCGGTCATAAAGATGGCGATGTGATACAACATAGCATGATTTCGAAATCGATTGAGCGGGCACAGAAAAAAGTAGAGGAAAACAACTTCGGTGTTCGTAAGCGTTTGCTTGAATATGATGATGTGATGAATGCACAACGTGAGGTAATTTATACACGTCGCCGGAATGCCTTGTTCGGAGAACGTCTGGCGCTGGATCTTGATAATGCCTTTTACGATAGTTGCAGTCTGGTGGCGAATCAGTTTGATAATAACCGAAATTTTGAGGAATTCAATATTGCAGTGCTTCGCGATTTTGCCTTTGAAACTACGATTACTGAACAGGAATTCTTAAAAATGGATCCCAACGTGGTGACCGAGCGATTATATACACAACTGAAGGAAACCTATCAACGTAAAACAGATTTTCTTCGTGAACAAACGGCGCCTGTCTTGAAGAATATCTTTGATCAGAGCGGAGATCGTATCGACAATATCGCTGTTCCATTTACGGATGGAATTCGTGGCGTACAAATCGTTACAGATCTAAAGAAAACACTTAGTTCGGGCGGTAAAGAAATGATTGATGCATTGGAGCGGCAGATTACCTTATCGTTGATCGACGAAGCTTGGAAAAATCATCTTCGTCAGATGGATGAGATGAAACAGAGTGTGCAATTGGCCAGTTACGAACAAAAAGACCCTTTACTAATTTATAAGTTTGAAGCCTTCAATCTCTTCAAGGCGATGATCGGTGAAACGAACAAACATATTGTATCCTTCCTGATGAGAAGCGGTATTCCGATGCAACAGGAACAGGATATTCATCGTGCAGAGATCGAGAAAACGGATATGAGTCATATGCGCGCCAACAAGGAAGAGATCGATGAGGCCG
>Ga0105048_10013548_pt1 | contig 12741 bp, 9 predicted proteins | sample MAT05_FD_78382 | JGI IMG/M metagenome (GOLD analysis project Ga0105048, IMG submission 78382) | Freshwater microbial communities from Lake Fryxell liftoff mats and glacier meltwater in Antarctica - MAT-05 | ecosystem: Environmental > Aquatic > Freshwater > Ice > Liftoff microbial mat | place... | reverse complement strand
GCCACAATTGGAAATGCACTTATTTAAGTAGTTGCGCCTAAGTGATATTTTTTTATTTGTAGCCAACGTTTACTGGTTACTAAAATGGGTTTATTACTTTTTATGTAATACTTTTTTTTACAGGATTGTATAAAAAAATAAGATTAATGGGTAAAAGGCTGGTAATACTTGGGGCGGGCGAAAGTGGTGTAGGTGCGGCTTTACTGGCAAAGCAGCAAGGCTACAATGTGTTTGTAAGTGATGGAAGCCCCATCAAAGAAAATTTTAAAAATGAACTACTGCAGCATAATATTTTATTTGAAGAAGGCAAGCATACAGCAGAACTTATTTTAAATGCAAATGAGGTAGTAAAGAGCCCGGGAATTCCGGAAAAGAATGAACTCGTTAAAAAAATAAGAGCAAAAGGAATACCTGTCATTAGTGAGATAGAATTGGCCTACAGGTATAAAGGAAATAGTAGAATAATAGCCATTACTGGTACTAATGGAAAAACTACTACCACTGCTTTAACATATCATATATGCAATAATGGTGGTGCCAATTGTGCAATGGTGGGTAATATAGGGTATTCATTTGCAAGGCAGGTTGCCGTGGAGCCAAAAGAATTGTACATAGTAGAAATAAGTTCTTTTCAGTTAGATGATATCAAAGATTTTAGGGCTGATGTGGCTATACTAACCAACATCACCGAAGATCATTTAGACAGGTATGAATACAACATGCAAAACTATATCAATAGTAAGTTTAAAATCACAGCAAATCAAACTGCATCTGATCTGTTTATTTATTGTGCAGATGATGAAGTAACAAGTAACAATATAAAAAACTATTCCATTCAATCAACATTATACCCCATTACCATGAACAATGAACTGCCACAAGGTGCGTATATAACCAATGCCGAAATGATTATTAAATGGAAAGGAGAAGATATGGAAATGAATATTCAGGATTTTGCCCTTAAAGGCAAGCATAACCAATATAATAGTATGGCAGCCGGTGCGGCTTCTGTAGCTATGGATATTAAAAAAGAACACGTGAGAGAATCGCTGCAAACTTTTCAAAGTCTCGATCACAGGATGGAACAGGTGGCCACCATTAGAGGCGTTGAATTTATTAATGACAGTAAAGCCACCAATGTAAACAGTGCATGGTTTGCATTAGAAACTATGACAAAGCCAACCATACTTATTTTGGGTGGGGTAGATAAGGGAAACGATTATTCCATTATGCATGATGCTGCACGTGAAAAAGTAAAAGCAATTATTTGCCTTGGTACAGATAACGAAAAATTGCACAAAGAGTTTGGTGGATTGGTGCCCATGATGGTTGATGTTACTACTGCTGAAGCTGCAGTACAGGCAGCCTTTCGCATTGCAACAAAAGGCGATGTGGTACTGCTTAGTCCGGCTTGTGCAAGTTTTGATTTATTTAAAAATTATGAAGACAGGGGAAATCAGTTTAAAGCAGCAGTAAAGGATTTATAAGTAAAGCATTACCAAATTTTTTACTGGCTTAATAGTTGGAATCATACAATTGTTAAGCAAAAAACAGTACTTAAAAATATAGTAGTAACTGTATTTACAGGCTACAAAAAAATGTCAGAAAGTATAACCATACTAAAACAATTACTAGGCCTGAACGAAAGTACTGAAGGAGCTTTTACCGCTTCTATGAAGGAGCTTGGCAGTACTAGTATTGTAAGTAAAACAAAAGGCGATAGAGTAATATGGGCTATAGTAATTATCCTTACGTTGGTTAGCTTGCTGGTAGTGTACAGCAGCACAGGATCGCTTGCTTACAAATATAGCAAAAGCACAGAAAGTTTCTTGTTTAAACAGTTTGCTTTTATAATGACGGGTGTACTTATTATATATTTTGCACACAGGGTTAACTATACCATTTATTCAAGAATAGCACTGATATTATTTTTGATTTCTATTCCCTTATTGTTGTACACCCTGTTTTTTGGGGTACAGTTAAATGCAGGCAGCAGGTGGATAAAATTGCCTGTATTTAACATGACTTTCCAAACATCAGATTTAGCAAAATTAGCTTTGTTTATGTATTTAAGCAGGCAGCTAAGCCGAAAGCAACAGGTAATTAAAGATTTTAAAAAAGGGTTTTTACCTATCATTATACCAGTAGCTATTATATGTTTACTTATTGCACCTGCTAATTTATCCACTGCTGCTTTAATTGCAGGTACAAGTATTTTGTTAATGTTTATTGGCAGGGTAAATACAAAACATATTTTGGCTACTATTGGTGTAGCAATAATTCCATTGGCATTGCTGATAATGGTAGCAGTAAAATATTACGATAAAGAAACACACAAATCAAAAGATCTTCCGGCATTTTTATCTGCTGGCAGGGTACCTACCTGGATTGGAAGAATACAAACATTTATTTACAGCAGTAAAGAAGATAACAATGATAAACTATACCAGATTAACCAGGCAAAAATAGCCATTGCAAGTGGCGGATGGTTTGGAAGAGGACCCGGAAATAGTAATGCAAGAAATTTTTTACCTCACTCTTACAGCGATTTTATTTTTGCTATTATACTTGAAGAGTATGGTTTGCTCGGCGGCACATTCATTGTGTTTATATACCTGTTGTTTTTGTACAGATGTATTCGGTTGTATCAAAAATGTCCGTTTGCATTTGGTGCATTTTTAGCACTGGCATTAAGTTTTACATTGGTTATTCAAGCCATTGCTAATATGGGTGTTAATGTAAATGTTTTTCCCAATACGGGCGTTACATTACCCTTAGTGAGTATGGGTGGCAGTAGTTTCCTGTTCACCTGTTTATCTATTGGTATTATATTAAGTGTGGCAAGAAATGTGGAGCAAAGTGAAAGTTCGTTAATACCGGTGCAAACAATTGTAAGTAAAGAAAAAATTGAAAAAGAAAAAATTGAAAAAGAAAAAGTTGAAAAAGAAAAAAAAGATAAAATTGAAAAAGTAGAAAATGTAGAGAAAGTAAATAACTAAAGGATAGCGTTTATTTTAAAAAAGCGCATAATTGTAAACTTAAACAGGAGCAAATTATAAATAGTAAAAATCAACAATAGTACAATTGAACCAACACCATAATATAGCAGATGCCAGTAACCTTCCCTTAAAAGATAAAGGGGATGTTCATCATTTTATTCTTGCTGGTGGTGGTACAGGCGGCCATATTTTTCCGGCTATCGCAATTGCCAATGCACTAAAAAAATTACAGCCCGCTGCTCAGTTTCTTTTTTTAGGCGCAAAAGGTAAAATGGAAATGGAAAAAGTGCCTTTAGCTGGCTATCAAATAAAAGGATTGAATATAGTTGGTTTCAATAGAAGTTCATTGATAAAAAATATTGGATTACCAATTCAATTGCTTAAAAGCTTTTTGCAGGTACGTAGCATTTTTAAGGAGTTTAAACCAACAGCAGTTATAGGAGTTGGAGGTTATTCAAGTTTTCCTGTATTAAGGGTTGCACAAAGCAAGGGCATACCAACATTTATACACGAAAGCAATTCTTTTGCTGGCAGAAGTAATATTTTATTGGGTAAAAAAGCAACAAAAATTTTTGTTGCTATTGATGGAATGGCAAAGTTTTTTCCTGCATCAAAAATTATAATATCAGGTAATCCGGTACGTCAAAATATTACACCTGGCAAAGTAAGCAAAGAGCAGGCGCTAGCTTTTTTTGGATTAGATATCAATAAAAAAACAGTGCTGTCAATAGGTGGTAGCCTTGGTGCAAAAAGTATAAATGAGGCCCTGGCAAAAAATGTAGATGCCTTTGAAAAAAATAATTTACAGTTGATATGGCAAACCGGTAAGCCTTATGCAGCAAAAGCAAAAGAAACTGCCGCAGGTAAAAAGTATATCTGGGTAAATGATTTTATAACACAAATGGAATATGCATATTCAGCAGCAGATATTGTAATTAGCAGAAGTGGTGCCATGAGTGTGGGTGAATTGTGTGTAATGCAAAAGCCTGTATTATTTGTGCCATATCCTTTTGCAGCAGAAGATCATCAAACTGTAAATGCAAAAATGCTGGTAGATAAAAATGCAGCATTAATGTTAACAGATAGTGACGTTGCAGAAAAATTGGTACCAGCTATTATTGCTCTTGCCAAGGATGAAGAAAGGCAGGCTTTATTAAAAAAAAATATTACACCCTTAGGGATAACCAATGCAGATGAAGTGGTAGCAAGGGAAATATTAAAAGCACTCAATTAAAAAATATACATGAGTAAACTCAATGAAATAGTAGCATCCTTATCACGGTTACCGCATGGTGATAAGGGCGTGCCTTCCATCTATTTTATTGGTGTAGGTGGTATTGGTATGAGTGCATTGGCAAGGTATTTTAATGCAAAGGGTTGTAAAGTAAGTGGCTACGATAAAACGGCTACTGCACTCTGCAAAACATTGCAAGCGGAGGGCATTCAAATTCATTATGAGGATGACCTTGAATTTATAGATAAAGCGGCTGCAATAGTGGTATATACACCAGCAATACCGGCAGCACACAAACAATTAAATTATTATCAGCAGCATAATTATACAGTTGTAAAACGTAGTGATGTACTTGGTGCCATTACCAATAACTCCTTTAATATTTGCGTTGCAGGTACGCATGGTAAAACAACTACCAGCAGTATGGTGGCGCATATTTTACGGGATAGCAATTTTGGATGCAACGCATTTTTAGGTGGTATAGCGGCCAATTACAACAGCAACTTTTGGAGTAGTGATAAAAACGTTTGCGTGGTAGAAGCAGATGAATACGATCGTAGTTTTTTAAAGCTTAGTCCGGATGTAGCTATCATTACATCTATGGATGCAGATCATTTAGATATATATGGCACTGCTGAAAATGTGGAACAAGCCTTTATTGATTTTTCCAGTAAAATAAAGCCAGGCGGCTGTCTTATTTTAAAGCATGGATTAAAGCGAAACAATGATTTTAAAATACCTGATACCACCACTTACAGTGTAGCAACTGAACAGGCTAATATTCACATTGCTAATTTGAAAATAGAGGATGGCGCCTACAGGTTTTCTGTAGTTAATAATTATTGGCAATTAGATAATGTGGTACTAAATATGGGAGGACCACACAACATTGAAAATATGATTGCTGCCATCGGAGTTGCAAAATATCTACAGATAAATGACGAAAAAATTAAAGCAGCAGTAAGTTCTTTTAAAGGAGTAAAGAGAAGGTTTGAGTACATTGTTAAAAATGAAAAGCTGGTACAGATTGATGATTATGCTCATCATCCGGAAGAATTGAGAGGGTTGATTACAGGTGCAAAAAAATTATTTCCTGCAAAAAAATGTATTATTATTTTTCAACCGCATTTGTATAGTCGTACCAACGATTTTGCAGACGGATTTGCCGAAGTGCTCGACGTTGCGGATGAAATTATTTTGTTGCCAATTTATCCGGCAAGAGAATTACCAATGGAAAATGTATCAAGCCAAATGATTATAGATAGAATGCGCAACGAAAATAAAATGGTACTTTCTAAAGAAAATTTATTAAAGCATTTGCAGCAAGAAAAAGATGCACATGTAGAAGAAGGATTTAACGGCCTGCTCTTAATAACGGCCGGCGCCGGTGATATAGATGCAATGGTTGGGCAAATTAGCATGATATTGAAAGATTGATTTTAATAAGATAATTATTTTATTGAGGGAAAAATTTTCTGCTGTTTATAGCAGGAACGTATTAAAAAATGATAAAAAAACAAACGATATTACAATGGATACAAACTACACTTTGGCTAGCCATGGGTGCAGGTTTGGTAGTATTGTTGGTGGCAGCTATCCGCAAAGAAGATTCACAACTTTGCACAGGTATTAATGTGGCGATAATGGGTGTAAGTAATAATTTTTTTGTAGATAAAAAAGACATTCTCAAATCAATTAATGAGTATATAGATGGATCACCGGTAGGGCAACCTGTTCACTTGCTAAATTTAAAAGCATTGGAGAGTGATTTACAAAAAAATGTTTGGGTAAAGCAGGTTCAATTATTTTTTGATAACAATGCAATATTGCAGGTAATAGTGTTAGAGCGGGAGCCGGTGGCAAGGGTATTTACCAACAGTGGTACTACATTTTATATAGACAGTGCTGTTGCAATGTTGCCACTCAGTGAAAAGTATTCTGCAAGGCTGCCTGTATTCACCAACTTTCCTTCCGATAAAGCTGTGTTGCAAAAGCAGGATAGTTTGTTGCTGAAAGATATTTATACTATTAGCATGGCTATACAAAAAGATACTTTTTGGATGGCTATGATTGATCAGATTGACATTACACCTCAGCGAAATTTTGAATTGGTGCCAAAGGTAGGAAACAGTATTATTGTTTTTGGCAATGCCTTAGATGCCACAGAAAAACTGCAGAAACTATTACTTTTTTATAAAGAAATAATTGTAAAAACCGGATGGGATAAGTACAGTGTTATCAACGTTCAATTTGCCAATCAGGTAGTGGCAAAGAGAAAAGGTGCCGAAGACATAACATCCGATTCGTTACGCACTTTGCAATTGATGCATTTAATGGCTATTTCTGCAGAGCAGCAGGCAAATGATTCTTTACAAAATTTTTTACAGGATACCGAACACAATACAACTGATATAAACCTTATTCAGCAATCAATACAGCGGGATGATAATAGTGACGTTTCAAGTATCACTGAAGCCACTAATTTACAGGGTATGCCTATTATTATCCCGTCTGTAAGGGTTAAGCCTGTTGCTGTAAAAGAAACAGTAAGTACTGCAATTGTACTTCATCCATTATCTAACAAAGGCAAGCCCTTAACTGTAGGAAGAAGTAAGTTGATAAAACCAATAAGCAGTGCAGTGGCGCCAGCTTATAAAAAAGTAATACCAGTTACAAAAAAAGTTGTAAACACAAAGCAGGTAAATAGTAAACCAGTAGAAAAAAAGCCTGCTGTTACACCCAATAATGATTACTAAAAAAGAGATGATAGCAATTATATAATAACACAATAACATAATAATACAATAGCATAATAACACAATAGCACAATAGCACAATAACACAATAGCACAATAACACAATAGCACAATAACACACAAATACATTTTAACTTTTCCGTCTTAAAAAAATGACAGAAAATAAACACACACAACTATGAGCAGCGAACAGATTTTACCAACAACACACGATTCCGCTGTGGAAAATGATAACCCGATAATTGTAGGACTAGACATCGGTACCACAAAAATTGCAGCTATAGCCGGTCGTAAAAACCGGTATGGAAAACTAGAAATACTAGGCTTTGGCCGGGCAAATAGTAATGGCGTACAGCATGGCATGGTGCTTAACATAGATCAAACTATCAAGGCTATTCAAACAGCATTGGAAAACTGTTATGCAAACAATCCATCCCTTACTTTTGGAGAGGTGTATGTAGGTATTGCAGGGCATCATATAAAGAGTTTGCAAACACGGGGCGATATTGTAAGGCAAAATACTGAAGATGAAATTCGCCAGGATGAAGTGGATAAATTAATTGAGGATCAATACCGCACTTACATACCTGCCGGCGATCAAATTATTGATGTAATACCAAAGGAATTTACGGTAGATAATTTCCCAAATATTTCTAATCCAATTGGTTATAGTGGTGTAAAAGTTGGAGCCAATTTCCACATTATTACAGGCGATAAAAATGCCATCCGTAATATTAAACGCAGCGTAGATAAAGCCGGCCTTATTACCAAGGATTTGGTATTACAGCCCCTTGCTTCTGCAGCAGCAGTAATGTGCGACCAGGATTTGGAAGCAGGTGTAGCCATTGTTGATATTGGCGGTGGCACTACAGACCTTGCTGTGTTTTACGAAGGTATTTTAAAACATACAGCGGTTATTCCTTTTGGCGGCGAAAACATTACCAATGATATTAAAAACGGATTAGGGGTTTTAAAAACGCATGCAGAGCAAATGAAGGTGCAATTTGGAAGTGCTTTAAGTGAAGAAGCCAAAGCAAATACGTTTATCACCATACCCGGTTTACGTGGCATGCAAGCCAAAGAAATTAGCGTAAAAAATCTTGCAGGTATCATACAGGCCCGTATGAGCGAGATAATGGATTTTGTTACTTTTCAGCTAAAGCAAGTTGGCTTTGATACCAGGTTATTAAATGGTGGTATAATTTTAACCGGTGGTGGGTCTCAACTAAAACACCTGATACAACTAACTGAATATGTAACCGGCCTTAATGCAAGAATTGGTTATCCCAACGAGCATTTGGCTAGCGGCCATATAGAAGAATTATCTAAGCCAATGTATAGCACCTGTATTGGATTAATATTAAAGGGCTACAATGATTATGAAAATAAGAACAAGCAGTTTGAAGAAAAATTTAGAAAGGTAGAAGTGCCTGCAGCATTCAGGCAGCCAATGGTGCCGGTTGATGAAGCTGTGTCAATAGGAGAAGAAATAATGCCGGAAGCAGAGCAGCCAATTACAAAATTAAAAGAGCGTAAAACACTAAAGACTTTTATGGATTCTTTTAAAAATGGTTTAATTGATTTATTTAAAGAAGAGGGCGATGCCAAATTGTAGCAGTATTTGTACGCTAAGGACAAAAAGTATTCGATACCAAATGTTCTTTTCAATACTAACCCATTAATTCATTCAATAGCTTCATTTTTATTGCTATACCATCAGCATAAAAATGAAGTTATTGAGATTTAAAAACTGCTTCTTAATTCCCCCGTGGGTACAAGGAGCTAATATTTTTTATTATGATACATTTCGATTTGCCAAAAGAGCAATCCTCCATCATTAAAGTAATTGGTGTAGGAGGTGGCGGTAGCAATGCCGTAAATCACATGTTTTCGCAAAACATAGAAGGCGTAAACTTTATTATTTGTAATACAGATGCGCAGGCTATTGCTCAAAGTAAAGTACCCAATAAAATACAGCTTGGTCCACACCTTACACAGGGCCTTGGTGCAGGTGCTAACCCTGCAATTGGCAGGCAGGCAACAGAAGAAAGTTTGGAAGAAATAAAACGCATACTGGAAGTAAATACCAAAATGGCATTTATCACAGCCGGTATGGGCGGTGGTACCGGTACGGGGGGAGCTCCTATTTTAGCAAAAATTTGTAAAGAATTGGGTATTCTTACAGTAGGTATAGTTACTACTCCTTTTGCTTATGAAGGTAAAAAACGACTTGCGTTGGCCGAAGAAGGAATTGCTTTATTAAAAGATCAGGTAGATACGTTACTGGTAATTAGCAATGATAAACTAAGGCACCAATTTGGTAACCTTAAAATGAAAGAGGCATTTGAAAAAGCAGATAATGTTTTGTCAACTGCTGCAAAATGTATTACTGATGTAATTAATAGTACAGGCCAGATTAATGTTGATTTTGCTGATGTATGTACTGTAATGCGCAATGGCGGTGTTGCTATATTGGGTAGTGCATCTGCCGGTGGCGAAAACAGGGCGCAAATGGCAATTGAAAATGCACTCAATTCTCCCTTGCTAAATGATAGTGATATACGTGGTGCAAGGTGGATTTTGATCAATATAAATTCTGCCGAAGGCGATCATGAATTTACAATGGATGAAGTGGAAGTAATTAACAGTTATTTAATAAGCCAGGCAGGGGAAGATAGTGATGTAATTATGGGATTGGGATACGATAATACGCTGGGTAATGAAATTGGTATTACCCTTATTGCTACTGGCTTTGAGTATAAAGATCCTTTTGCTAAAACTATCAATATGCCAAAGGAAGAGAAGAAGACGGATAAGGTAGTAATGACATTAGAACTGCCGGTAAAAGAGGTACATAAAATGACACAGCCTAGTTTTGAATTTGATATAGCGGAGGTACTAAAAGAAACAAAAGTGCCTGCCATTGAAATACCGGCAACCGTACCACTTGCAAGGGAAGTAGTAAAAATTGTAACCCAATTAGTATTACCTGCTGTAACCGTAACTACAGAGGCCGAAGCTGTAAAGCCTGAAATAAAATTTGAACAAATAAATCTACCGGCAGTCGAAAATATTTCAGAGGATGCATCTGTTTATTTTGAAATGGCAGTAGCGGCAGAGCATACAGCATTTTATTCTTTTGATACAGTAATCCAGGAACCGGTTAAGGAGCAAGCGCAAGTTTCTGTTACTCCTGGGCCAACGCCTGAGCAAACGCCTGCGGCTACTCCAAAAGCGCCTATGCAAGTTACTGCTACACCTGAGCCAATGCCAGCAGCTACTCCAAAAGTGCCAATGCAAGTTATTTTTACACCTGAGCCAACACCAGCAGCAACAAAGGCGCCTGTACAAGCTATTGTTGCACCTGAGCCCACCCCGGCAGCACCTGTTTTTATTCCCTTATACCAACCAGAAAAAAAAGAAGCTAGCGCACCTGTTTCGTCTGCAGGTGGATATCTGGCCAAGCCGATGAATATATATGTTCAGGAGCAGCAGCCACAGAAACCAGAGTCCAATACTACGGAGGAGCTAACCCCATTGCAAAGTATGTTGAAGGAAGACGAGCCTGAGACTGAAATGCGATTGGTGGTTAAAGATTCCCATCAAGCGGCGGAGGAAAAGCCACCAGTTCAAGTACACCAAACCCAGTCTATCATGATGTCTAACGTTGAGGAGCCCGCTATGCAGGACGAAACGGAGGATTTACGGCGCCGGGCTACGGATCGAATTGCAAAACTGCGTAATTTGTCATTCAATATTAACGCAGCCGATCCTAACAATGAGTTTGAAACAGTGCCAGCTTACCTTCGCCGCAATATGGAATTGCACAATTCTATTGCTGATGTAGAGAGCTTTTACAGTAATTATACTGTAAAAAGCAACGATAGTAACCAGGCAGAAATTAGTAGCATTAATACTTTTCTCGATGGCAATAAACCTGATTAATACCTGCTTATAGTTTATGTGTTTTTTAATGCCCCTTGCTGCAAAGCAAGGGGCTTGTGTTATACAGCAATGCTTATTAATTATTTCGTGGTTAATTAAAATTGTATCATCATTGCATCAAAAAATACAATTATTATTTAAAAAAATAAACAGAAGCAAATGATAGAATTTAACGAAGCAGATATTAAAAATTTAATCTTTCATCGCATTAGTAATGAAAACGAAAAATGTTTTTTGAGTATGGATGAGTATGCTTTTTCTGGCATTGAAGAGGTGGAAGTATTTAAAAAAATATTTCTGAAACCATTTATTAACCATGCCACCACTTATGAGTTTAAGCATGAGATAGATATTGATTTAAATCCGCTGTTCAAGCTATCTAAAGCAATTGTTGAAAACAATGATTTTATAGCAAAATCGCATGATATACACCAACACCTAAAAACGGTTTCTAAGCACCCCAATATTAAGGATGGAGATTTGTTTATTGTAAAGTATGATGCCATTCAACTAAACCAAATTGACTATAAAGCACTCGGAATATATAAAATAGAAAATAAGGAAAGTTTTATAGAAACCACAACCAGTAATTCGGGAGCTATTGGCCTGCAGTTTAAGCAAGGTATTGGCAGCAGGAAATTAGATAAGGCTTGTTTGATATTATTTACTGATGAACCTTACACCATCCTAACCATTGATAATGGTAGTACAGAAGCAGATTACTGGCAAAATGAGTTTATAAAAATCAACCTGAAAAAGGATGATATCAACAACACCAACCAATTTCTTACGCTTACTAAAACATTTTTAACTGAGCAGTTGCCCACAGATTTTAATGTTTCCAAAGCTGATCAGATAGATTTATTAAACCGCTCTGTAGATTATTTTAAAACCCACGAAAGTTTTGATAAGGGAGAATTTGAGCAGGAAGTTTTTCATCATGAAAACATAATCAAATCTTTTCGAAATTTTGATGATACATACAGCCAGCAAAATGAGTTGGATAAGGCCGATAATTTTCTTATCTCGCCACAGGCGGTAAAAAAGCAGGCAAGAGTTTTTAAAACTGTGCTAAAACTAGATCGTAATTTTCATATTTACATTCATGGTGATAGGGAGTTGATTGAGCAGGGAGTGGATGAAAAACGCAGAAAATTGTACAAACTATATTTTGAAGAAGAAAGCTAAATCCTTGCAGTTGGTGAAATGTATAAAGTATAAAAAAGTCCCTTTATGCAGGGACTTTTTTTAAGTAGATTCGGGAAGAATTTTATACCGGTTGTACATATGCTATAACCCGGTTTTTGCAGGATATACCTGGGAAATTACTATTAAGAATTAGCTTTAATTTTAGTATTAAAAGTACAGCTTTTGGCCAGGTTGTACTTGCAATTGGTGTTACTTTTTAGCCAGGGTAAAACTTAAAGGGATGTTTAATTTAACGCTAAAAATTCTGCCCATATTATAAATGCCGGTACGCCCTGTTACCATATTTTCTGCCGCATATTTTAGTCTGCTTAAATGGTTTTGATAGGCCACATCAGCAAGATTGCTAACCGCCAAATACAGGCTGAATATAGGTTTTCCGTTAGCTGATACTACTGAAGCACCCAAACCGGCATTGAGCAATGAATAACCATCGGTAGTAGTTTCTGTATTGTAAGCCATAAATATCCTGTCTTGTTTAAAGGTGCTATCTAACGCTGCTATCTAACGCTGCTATCTAACGCTGCCTTTGAATAAAAATTTACTATGCATTTGCTAAGTTTAGTAAAGTTGAACATCAGTTAAATTATCAATTTTGGAG
>Ga0105048_10013543_pt1 | contig 12743 bp, 12 predicted proteins | sample MAT05_FD_78382 | JGI IMG/M metagenome (GOLD analysis project Ga0105048, IMG submission 78382) | Freshwater microbial communities from Lake Fryxell liftoff mats and glacier meltwater in Antarctica - MAT-05 | ecosystem: Environmental > Aquatic > Freshwater > Ice > Liftoff microbial mat | place... | reverse complement strand
GAGAACGTCGTTCGATCAAACTCTGCGTCTCCCAATCTGGCTGACGCCACGTTTCCCACCCATGCCTTCGTCCCGGCCGTACTGCGGCCCGGCACCGTCGCCGAAGTCCAGATCTGCATACGGCTGGCGGCCCGGAACCAACTTCAAATTCATCCGATCAGTACGGGCAAGAACTGGGGTTACGGATCGGCAGTTCCTTTTGCGGACTCCTGTCTGCTTATCGACCTCGGCCGCCTGAATCGCATCCTTGAATATGACGATCATCTCGGCTACGTAGTGATCGAGCCGGGAGTGACCCAGCAACAACTCTATGATTTCCTCCAACAGAACGGAGGGCGATTCTGGATGGACGCTACGGGATCGTCGCCATCCTGCAGTATCATTGGCAACACTCTAGAGCGGGGCTTTGGACACACGCCGTTCAGTGATCACTTTGCAAACTCCTGCGCATACCAGGTGGTTCTTCCTTCTGGTGAATTGATCGAGACGGGTCTAGCCGCTATGACTGAGTCGGCCACAAAAAACGTCTTCCGCTGGGGCGTTGGCCCTTTCGTCGACGGACTGTTTTCCCAGTCCCGCTTTGGCGTCGTCACACGCATGACGATCTGGCTGATGCCGGCTCCGGAATCTTTCCTTCCCTTCTTTTTCAAGTGTCGATATGACGCAGCACTTCCGCGATTGATCGAGGTTTTACGCGAAGCTCGGCAGAGTGGAATTCTCCAAAGCTCCGTGCACATTGTCAATGATTACCGCGTGCTGTGCGGAATGCAGCAGTATCCATGGGAGGAAGCCAATGGAAAAACCCCACTTAGCCCAGAGCTAATCACAACTTTTCGCAAGCGGGATGGTTTTGGGGCTTGGAATGGGTCTGGAGCGCTGTATGGTCCTGCCCCCTTGGTTAAGACTATGCAAAAATTACTCGGTCGCCTGCTTCGACCCCATGTAAACTCACTGCATTTCACCAGCGAAAGTCTGCTTGAATTCGCTAAAAAGCACACTGCATTTCTTAGCCCTTTATCCGGAATTAATTTAAAGAAAACTCTGAATCTAATTGTCCCCTCTATCGAACTACTCCGCGGGAGGCCCACTAGCCACCCCATGAACACCGTCTACTGGCGAAAGCGGATTCCCATGCCGGATAACCCGAACCCCGACCGTGACCGATGCGGCCTTCTCTGGTCGGCACCAGTCTGCCCTGCCGACGGTCCTTCTGCAGTAAAGCTCAGTCAGATCGTCACAGAAACCCTTATTACAGGCGGTTTTGAGCCGTTTTTGTCATTTACGCTTGTTTCTCCTCGCGCCCTCATTGGAGTGATTTCGATCAGTTACGACCGAGATCTGCCCGGAGAGGACGACAAGGCGCTCGCCACAAACAACCTCCTCAACGAGCGCTTGATGGCCGCAGGTTTCCCTCCATACCGACTCGGCGTCCAATCCATGCAGTTCTGGGATAAACACCAAAAACTCCGCGCCCTCTCTCCCCTTGAAGCCGCCCTCGACCCCCAATCATTCCTCTCCCCAGGCCATTACAGCCTTTACTAACCTTTTTCACATCCTAAATATCTCAACATTCCACTAAAGATATAGCCCGTTGATGACGATCAGTGATAAGCTAAGTTTCGGTATTGAAGACCATACGGTACCGGTACTACTAGTTCGCAGTAATCAACTTGCTGGGTCGCTATACCCAGCTGAGGGAGCTTTAGAGAATGTTTGCACCACTTCATGGAATGCCAACGAAGTTGCCGGGTTCGCATCGCCGAAGGGTACTTCTCGCCCCAGTCACTCAGTCGGCGGTTTATCATTTCTCCTGTACCTCGCATTCCTCCGCCCGGCACGGAAAGCTACTTACCAAACTTCAACGCTTCCGGGGATCAAACTACCTGAGTGACGGAGCGATCCAAGCGCATGATCTCAGTTCGGACGGCCGTCATGCGGAAGCTATTGACCTCGACAGTTGGCACTTTCTCACTCTCGACGCAGACGACCAGATCCTGAGTTGCGCCCGTTACCATGAGAACTCGAATCCTTCATTTGAAAGCACTGTTGCTGCCACCTGTGCATTGGCTGAACATCCGCTGTGGCAAGCCAGCTTGCGAAGTGCCGTCTCCAATGCAATCCACTCGGCCCGTAGCCGCAAAATGCGATTTGCCGAACTAGGTGGCTGGTGTGTCTCAAAGCATTGCAGAAACAGTTCCCAAGCGGTAAGAACGGTGTTATCGATGTACGCCCTCGGCGAGATCCTCGGCGGTACTGTCGGCATAAGCACAGCCACCATGCGCCATGCATCGTCCGCTATCCTGCAAAAGCTCGGCGGCAGCCGTCTCGGAGATGGCGGACAGCCGCTACCCTCCTACCTCGATCCCAAATATCGCTGCGAGATGCAATTGCTGCAATTCGATACCTCTAATCCAGCTTCGCGATATGCGGACGCTATATCGGGCCTAATTGGCGAGATGAGGACCAGCGTCGAAGTGCTCATCGCCTCGTCGCAACTCTCGGTAAGCCAGTCGCTGATCTGCCTTTCCAGTGCCGTTGGCACGCGGACCGGGGCCGTGCTCGCCACCTGATCGGCTAAAGCTCAAGCTGTTTGCGAACAGGTGACGTGCGTCGATTCGTTGCGTAGATTTCATCGCAGCCTGGAAGAAAGAACCTGTCCGCCCTTTGTGATTGGCAAGTCCCGTTCTTTGCCCGTGCGATGGAGACTTGATGCACGAAAGCGGGATCTCTCAGTCGGGGAGTGAAGGGAAAATCAGGCTGATACTTGAAAGATCTTAAAAAGATTGCCCTCGCCCAGATTTGTATGCGCGAGTTGGACAAGGAACTGAAGCTGAGTTGCTAGTAGGAGAGCGGGGGCGCATCGTGACAGGACTTGCGCGCTTTCCGGTTGAGTCTAAAAAAACTGCCGCTCTAGTTTTCGACAAGTGCATCGGGGATTCGTTCAAACCCTGAAGACTGGTGACCATCAGCGAGTAGGCCCGTGTTCGGACCTAAGGTTAACAGCTAGTCTGGCAGGCAAACGACCTTTCCTGTGTCGCTGGTGGAGCGATGCTGGCCAGGGGGGCAAGGTGCAGGAGTGCCCTGGTCTCCAGTTTGACCTTTTTGTCCCGTATCGCCCATTTGTCCAGGCTGTCCGGCTTGACCCGTCTGGCCAGCCTGGCCTGTTGCGCCAGCTTGACCGGCGGGACCCTGCGCCGCAGGTTGCGGAGCCAAGGTACATCCGCCAAGGAATAATGTACCCGCCATTAAGGCGATGCCTATCGCTGTTTTCATTTGAATCTCCTCCAAAGTGTTGTCTCTTGCAAATTGCCGCTCTGACTGACTGATTTGCGGCGATATTGCGTGCCTGACAAGCGTAGAGAGCACGTTCAGGGCCGAGCTTGATAGCGGAGAATTATGGGCAAATTCCAGAGAGCGGGTTGTCCAGCGTTGCCAACATATGGCCAAGTGACGTTGGCTGGTCATAACTGTCCATCTGAATTCAATGTGCGGGTTGGCACCGCATGGCGAGGATCTCGCGAAAGCGTGTGTGGGCGCGGCCTAGCTCAAGGAGGTTTTCGAGCATGCCGGATTTGAGTGACTCTGCTCGTTCCAGTTCTTCAAGGGCGGCTTTGGATTCACCAAGATTCATCAGGACGGTTGCCAGCCCTTTTTCCATTCCGCTTTTCAAGCATCCCCTTCCGGCAGTGATGGGTTCTTCGATACGGCTTGAAGGCCCCAATTCAACTCTGTGCGGTTATGGCCAGGACTTTTTCACGAAGGAAAGATTCGGCGGTGGTGAGTTCGATACTAAAGGCTTTGGAGGTGGCGAGGGCGGGTAACGTATTTTCAGTTGAGGAAAGATAGTTGAGCCACATCAGGTTAGCTCCGGCAGGGTTGAAGGGCTGAAGGACCGTCGATAGAATCCGGAACACAAGCTTTGGGGTCTTCGAGATTTTCAGGTTATAGCCGAGGAGCTTTTCGTAAATCCGAACGATGTCGACGTAAGTGAGAGCTTCAGGGCCTGCAAGCGGAAAGATTCCCGAAGGCCCGCCTATCGCAGCGGCGGCATGAAAGCGGGCAACATCGGCAACACAGATGAAGGCGTGGCGAGTGGTTCCGTCACCGGGGATGCGGGCCACGCGATCTGTCTCGATGCTGTTCTCGATTCTGCGGAAGAAGTTGCGGGCGAACTTGAAGGGCCGAAGGATGGTTGGGTTACTGGCGTTGCGCAGGGGAATACGGCTGCCCATCATGGCAAAGGAAACATCCATAAAAATGTCAGCCTCAAAGATTACATGATCCATTCCGGATTCTTTGATGAGCTTCGCGTTTTGTTGCTTGAGCTTGAAGAATAGCGATAGCGGGGCGGCGGCCGGGAAACGTACGGAAGTGTAGACGAAACGGGATACCTTCGCCTGCACCGCAGCGGCGATCAGGTTTCGATAGCCGTTGCCTTCAACGGAACTGAAGGTATCGGTTTTGCGCGAGGGGACGGCGGAGTTGGCGGTGGCGACGATCGAGGAAATGTCACGGCAGGCGGAGTCGAGCGAATCGCGGAGCGTGAGGTCGCCGAGCACGGTCTCCACGCCGATGGAGTTGAAGCGATGTGCTGAATCCGGGTTACGGATCAAGGCGCGGACGCGTCGGCCGCGGGCTAGCAATTCGTGGATAGTGGCAAGGCCAAGTTGCCCGGTGGCGCCGACGACGAGAGTGGTGTTCATGGGATTCGCGATTCACAGTTTAACGAATCGGCTGGAGCTTTTCCATTACTTCATACGATCGCGGCAAATGAAGCCCCGCAATCTGTGGGCGGGAGCATATGTATTGGACAAGGGTCGGGTAGAGGTTGCGCCTATAGCCGCTTCCGCCATACGGGGCCTTGCGGCGAAAGTTCCGGCAGCAATGCGCGCCCGCAAAAAAGCGGCAGAGGCGATGAGAGAAAAGCTGGCAATTGACGCAAGTAGAGAACTCTACCAAAAGCGGCAAGGAATCGTGGAACCGGTCTTCGGACAGATCAAAGAAGCGAGAGGCTTCCGGAGGACGATGACATGGGACAGTGTCTCACAGCCTCGAATCAACGATCTGCTCCGCAGTCGAGTCTCGCGGTTCTCGCTCGACTTCCTAGTGAATATAGCGACGGCGTTAGGGTGCCGTGAGCGTTTCGAACTCGAAGCCGCCTAAAGCGTTTAGTCAGTTGTGGTTCCTGGGTGTATTGCGGCATAACTCAAGATCAACGGGGCCGCGCCAAGCTGTGCTGCGCGACAATGACAAGATCATGATGCATTTCATTCGCAACATGGCTGATTCCGACATAGCGGCGGTGGACGCGATCCTGATGGCGGCGCATCTGGTGCAGTCCAGCTACGCCACGATTCTCAGGCGCAATTTTCACCTCACACGCGATTGCTGGTGGGTGCTGGAGCAGGATGGCACCACGATCGGCGTTGTCGGCGCAACCGATTTTGGCTCTTTCGCCCATATCGGACTGATGGCGATTCACCCGTCACATCAGAGCGGCGGCACCGGATCCAACTTGCTGCGATACGCCCTCGATCAGCTCGACCAGCGGGGATTCGATTCCATTACGCTTTACTCAACCGATGCCGGCCTGGCCTTCTATCCCCGCCACGGCTTTGTCTGGCAGGGCATCAGTACAGAGTGGAAACTGCGAAAGCGCAAATCTCATAGCAGGCACTATACGATCAGCGCAACGACTGACCTCGAGAGAATCGTTGTAGTGGACCGCACCATTTTTGGCGGCAACCGACTTGCCTTGCTTGAGGCGCTTGAGGCCGAAGCCCCCGGGCGCATCCTGATTGCCGAAGACACAGCAGGCGCGATTCAGGGCTTTCTCGTTGCACAGCCAAAAGTGCTCGGCCCCTACATGGCCCTGTCAAAACAAGCTGCAGCAGATCTGCTCGATGCCGCGCTCGATCTTGAGTATGACGGGGAAACACGTGTCGCGCTACCGGACGCTCACGCCGATGCCGAGAGCCTGATGGCGGAAGCGGGCTTTGTGCCTGTGCGCACCTCACGCTATTTCATACGAGGCAAATCCCCGGCACAACAGCGTCACCTCATGTACGGCCAGGCCGCCTATTCGCTCGGTTAATCGCCGCCGCGGGCAGCAGCCTCGGCACTGAGCGCGGCTTCTTTCGCATTGCCCTTGTTGTCATAAACGGCATGAACGCGATCATCAAAGCGGCCAAAAATCATCTTGCCGGCTGTCGTCTGCAGGACGCTGGTCACCGCGATATCGATTGTTTTCGAGATCATCCGGCGGGCATTGTCGACCACAACCATAGTGCCGTCATCGAGATAGGCAACGCCTTGGCTATGCTCTTTGCCTTCTTTGAGGATGAAGACTCGCATAAGCTCACCCGGCAAGACGACCGGTCGCATGGCGTTGGCCAGTTCGTTGATATTCAGCACCTGCACACCATGCAACTGCGCCACTTTGTTGAGGTTGAAATCATTGGTGACGATCTTGCAGTCGTACATCTTCGCCAGCTCAATGAGCTTGAGATCCACTTCCTTTACGTTCGGGAAGTCGTCCTCGACGATCTGGATATTCACCTTGGTCATCTTCTGGACCCGCTGCAAGACATCGAGCCCACGGCGTCCACGATTTCGCTTAAGCGAATCGCTGGAATCGGCGACCATCTGCAATTCGCGTAGTACAAATTGGGGGATCACCATCACTCCATCGAGAAAACCCGTCTCCAGTACATCTGCAATGCGCCCGTCGATGATGACGCTGGTGTCGATGATCTTGAATGAGGCCCCTTTCTGCGCATTCTCGCCGCCGAAGATACCGCCCAAAGCGGACAGGTTGAGAAGGTCACCCTTGGTCGCCCCGACAATCAGGCCGACATAACCCATCAGCAAGAGTGTTGCGAGTTGAAGAAAAGGAATTGTGGAGGAGGAATCTGTAATCGACTGGCGCAGAATCAGCGAGATCATCAAAGCACCGACGATCCCAAGAATCGAACCGATTGCAGCACCAATCAGCCGTTTTAGACTGACCTCTTTCAGACGCATCTCAAAGAGGACAACAGCGGAACCGAAGATAAACCCGAGACCGGCAGCAAGTGGGGGGTCGAGTTGGAAGGGGTGCAGAAACCAGGCGCAAATCGCCAGGAGCAATACGAAGAGGGCACGTATGAGAAAGAGATCGAGCATGAGATTTACCCTGCCGGTAGACCTCAGGCGATTCCCTCCGGAATCCAAAAGTCAAAACCCGGTGCCTAATTCTAGCACCGGGTTTTGAAATGTAAAGATTTAGCGAATTTGCGAGACGCGAAAATTTGTTTAGAAGGAATTTCCGAGGCTTAGAGAGCTTTGGCGAGTTCTTCTGCGAAAGCGCTGGTGCCACCAGGCTTGCCACGGCGCTTGGCTGCACGATTGCGATCTGCCGATGTGGCAGAAGCAGCAGCCGTGCGATCACCTGCAGGGGGACGATCACCCGTCGGGGGACGGTCACCAGCAGGACGGTCGCCAGCGGGACGGTCCCCGGCGGGACGGTCTCCAGCGGGACGATCACCAGCAGGACGCGCGTCCGTACCGGCAGCTCGGGCTCCCATGGGGGCACCCTCTCTGCGACGGTCAGCGCCCATGCCGGGTCTGCGGTCTTCGGGGCGTCCCATCGGAACGCCTGTCTTGCCCTTGGGGGGCTGTGCCGGGTTTGCACGCAGCAGCTTGTCTTCAAGCGGGGCACGGTCAAACCGGCGAATGATTGCCTGCATCTCTTCCGCATTCGGAGCTTCGATGAAGGCAAAGCCTTTGGATTCCTGGGTCTCGGGATTGCGGATTACTTTGATGGAATCGGCAACCAGAGCTTCGGCATTCAACCATGACTGGATGTCATCGGCCGTAACCCAGGTGGGTAAATTGCCAAGAAAAACGGTAAAACTCATTCGGTGGGGCGTCTCGCTAACAGGGGATCTGACGAAGGTTGGTGAAAAATCGTAGTCGTCAGGCAGTTTTTATGCTACCACCAAATATTTTCTCTTACAACGAATTCATGAAATTTCATTCAATTTTTTTATTGCTTTGATTTGACTGACTTGCCGACCTCGACCAGTCGCCCCGGAAGCTTTGATTTCAATTTAATCGCAAAAATCAAGTTCGAGACGATAAGCATATTCAGAACGGCTTGAACAATGGAAACGACTGACATCAACGTTGAGAAGCCTCTGGCGGCAGAAATTCCCGCCAGCGAGATGAGTCATTCCCTTATGGCGCTCATCCAGACTCACGCCAAACCTGACAAGCCCCCGGCCGATACTATGAGTCAGTTGGCTGAAGGCCTTGAATCCACGATCCAGCAGCGGGAACGGTTTCACGAGGCAGACCGCACACACTCTCGCAGCATTTCAGAAATGCTGCTTGCAATAGGACAACTGCTTGAACTGTTGCACGACAAACTGGTCGACGATCAAACTCCGCAGTCAATTCAAGTCTCACCTGAAATAATTGAAGAGATCCAACAGATCATCGGGGACAGTGAAGAACGCCAATTTAACACGATCGAGGCTGCCCTCAAGCAGTTGGAATCTGAGCGAAAGTCTCACGAAGCCGAGCGAATGATCCACATGGAATCACTCCAGGTTCAGGCACAAATCGAGGTGAACAGACTCCTGCGCATCATGTGGATCGGCACAGGTTTTGCTGCAACCGGAGCTGGCACCGCTCTTTTCCTTATGCGTAATTGATACCCTCGTAAGAATGGCTCGCGTTTATTCTTCAGAACCCCGTAACGTCCCTCAGGTCGACACAAAACTCCGCAAGATCGTCACCCAGATCCCCGCACCGGGATCGATCAAAACTATCGAGACTCTCTGCCGCAATGAGCCCATTGCGATGCAAGGCCAACCACCTGTAGTCTGGGACCACGCCGAAGGCTTCCAGGTTTACGACAAATGGGGCAACTGTTGGATCGACTGGTCCAGCGGCGTCCTCATTACCAATGCAGGGCACGGGCGCAAAGAAATCATCGACGCGATCGTTCACCAGGCCCAGTCCAAGCTCCTCACCAACTACTGCTTCCCCAGCGAGATCCGCGCTCAACTTACCCAGCGCCTGATCGACCTGTTGCCCGAACCCCTCAAGAAGGTCTTCCTGCTCACTACTGGCTCTGAAACCGTAGAGTGCGCGATCAAACTTTCCCGCGCCCATGCCGTCAAACACCACGGCAAAGAAAAGAACATCATCGTCAGCTATGAGAAGGCCTTCCACGGCCGCACGATGGGTAGCCAGCAGGCAGGCGGCATCCCTGCGCTGAAGGAATGGATCGTCAACCTCGACCCCGGCTTCGTGCAAGTGCCCTTCCCCGATGGCTTCCGCACCACCGACACCAGCTTCGAATATTTCCTGGCCAGTCTCGATCAGCAAGGCGTTAAGCCCAGCCAGATTGCCGGTGTCATCCTTGAAACTTATCAAGGCGGCAGCGCAAGCTTCGCCCCTGTCAACTACATGCAAAAGATGTACGCCTGGACTCGCGAGCACGACATCGTCCTCACCTGCGACGAAGTGCAGGCTGGCTTTGGCCGCACCGGCAAGCTCTGGGGCTTTGAACATTACGAGATCGTCCCAGACCTTACCACCTGGGGCAAAGGGGTCACAAGTTCTCTGCCGCTGGCCTTCGTCGCCGGCCGTCCCGACCTGATGGACCTCTTCCCCCGGGGCAGCATGACCAGCACTCACACCGGCAACCCCGTCTGTTGCGCTGCGGCGCTAGCCTCCATCGACCTTGTCATCAACGAAGGTCTGGTCGAACAATCCAGGACCATGGGCGACCTGCTGCTGGACCGCCTCAATTCTCTGCAAGAGAAGTACCCCGACGTGATCGCCTGCGTCGACGGAAAAGGCCTGGTTGCCGGCATGGCCTGCGTCAAGCCTGGCACTCTCGATCCCGATCCCGACCTGGCCTTTCAGATCGTCAACAGCATGATGGAAAAAGGCGTTCTGCTCTTCTCGCCGGTCGGATTTGGTGGGGCGACGATCAAGATCTGCCCACCGCTCTGCATTACCGAAGAAGCCCTGCTCGAATCGACAGCCGTGCTCTCGGAATGCTTCGCTGAAGCGCTGGTCGCAAAATGAGAATGCACGTCACCGTCATTGGCGGCGGCATGATCGTTCACGATCAGATCCTCCCGTCGCTGTACCAATTGCGGCGCAAGGGTCTGGTGGGCAACATCACGATTTGCGCGCGCAACAAGGCGACGCTCGACACACTGGCCGCCAATGAACGCGTCGCCAAAGCCTTTCCCGGGGAAAGCTTCACGGCCACAACCGCCCCTTATAAAGACGTCCTGGCCAATGCCGCCCAGCGAAATCTCACGATCATCGCCCTGCCAGACCAGCTCCACTTCGATGCCGTCATGACCGCCATCGACGCCCAGCAGCACGTCATCTGCGTGAAGCCACTGGTGCAGAAAATCCAGCAAGCCAAGATCATCGAAACGGCCGCCCGAGAGCGCAACCTCTTCGTCGGCGTCGAGTATCATAAGCGCTTCGACGACCGCGCACTGATGGCCCGAGACCGTTACCGGGCTGGCCACTTTGGCGACTTCAAACTCGGCACAGCCCGGTTGTTCGAGAAATGGTATTACCGCCACTCGAACTTCCAGAACTGGTTCTCAATGGAGAATTCCGACGCCTTTACTTACATCGGCTGTCACTACGTCGACCTGGTGCACTTCATCACGGGGCTGCTGCCGGTGAGCATCTCCGTGGCGGGAATCCCCGAGAAATTCCCTAACGGCACCGACGCCTGGATGTGGACCGACGCCCGCGTCAAATGGTCGAACGGCGCACTCTTGAACGTGCAGAACGCGCTAGGCTACCCGGACCAGGGCCCCGGCTCGAACACGCAGGGCATGACGCTCTGGACCAGCCTCGGCGACCGTGGCGGCTTCCTCAACCACACCGATTCGCACCGCGGCCTCGAGTATTGCTACGTTGACGGCGGCTATTCCGAGCCCAGCCCCGACTACATGCAGTACGTCCCCAATCACCTGGGACCCGGCGAACGCGTCGTCGGATACGGCTACCGTTCGATTGAAGCCCTCGTCGAAGCGGCCCAAAGCGTTGAAGTCGACCCCACCCAGCTTGAAGTCATTGAGAAGCAAGGGATTATCGCCACCGCCAGCAACTCCAGCTACAACGAACTGGTTACCGAAGCCGCGCGGCTTTCACTCGAATACGACGGTCGCGAAGTATTAATTCAGTACGGGGTTTTGCCTTTTGTTCACCTAAAGAGTTATCTCTAGAGAGTGAGCAATTTGCTATTCGACTTTCCGGAGGATGAGGCAACGCGCAAAACGCTGCCCATTCCCCGTCGCGAGACGGTGATGCAGGCCGTACAGCGTTTTGAAGAGATCTCAAACAAGCCGGAGTCTCCGGTGCGGTCGATCCGCCACGTCCCGGCGCGTGAAGGCCAGTATTCGTTGATTCCGGCCGCAGTCAATCCCCTCCTCGCTGCAGCCCTCAACAAACGCGGCATCGAAAAACTCTATTCACACCAGGCGGCCGCCTTCGATCACGTCGACGCGGGGCGCAACGTCGTCATTGTCACCCCCACCGCCTCTGGCAAAACCCTCTGCTACAACCTGCCAGTGGTCAACAAACTCTTGAGCGACCCAGGCGCAAGAGCCCTCTATCTCTTCCCCACCAAGGCCCTCGCCGAAGACCAACTTAATGAGTTGCATGGTGCCATTGAACAGATGGGTTCCGACCTGAAGTGCTTCACCTACGATGGCGACACCCCGCAGGACGCCCGCCGCGCCATCCGCGAACGAGCTAACGTCGTTCTAACAAATCCGGACATGCTGCATTCCGGCATCCTGCCCCACCACACCAAGTGGGCCAAGCTTTTTGAGAACCTGAAATACTTCATCATCGATGAGCTGCATTACTATCGCGGTGTTTACGGTAGCCACCTCGCCAACATCATCCGCCGGCTAAAGCGTCTATGCGAATTCTATGGGTCAAAGCCGCAGTTTATCTGCTGTTCGGCCACTATCGCCAACCCCAAAGAACTGGCTGAAGCCATCACCGCCGAGCCATTCTCGCTGGTCGATCAGAACGGCGCACCCTCGGGCGAAAAGTTTTTCGTGATGTACAACCCGCCGGTGGTGAACCGGCAACTCGGCATCCGCCGCAGCTACCTGCACGAGAGCCGCCGCGTCGCCATTGATGCGATTCAACGCGGGCAACAAACTCTTGTTTTTGCCAACAACCGCCTTGCCACAGAAATCCTGATCACCTACCTCAAGGACGCAATAGAGAAAGGCCCCACCTCGCAAGGCCTGATCCGCGGCTATCGGGGCGGCTATCTTCCGAAAGAGCGCCGCGAGATCGAAGCCAAGCTCCGGTCGGGCCAAATCCGCGGCGTCGTCGCTACCAACGCGCTCGAACTCGGCGTCGACATCGGTTCGCTCGATTGCGTCGTGCTGGCTGGCTACCCCGGCACGATCGCCTCCACCTGGCAACGTTCCGGCCGGGCAGGACGCCGTCAAAACACCTCACTCGCCGTCATGGTGGCCAGTTCCGCACCCCTCGATCAATTCATCGTTGAGCATCCAGAATACTTCTTCGGCCAGCCTCCAGAGCGCGCTACGATCAATCCCGACAACACCGAGATTCTGATCAACCATCTCAAGTGCGCCGCCTTCGAACTCCCCATCAAAGAAGGCGAACAGTTCGGCCCGCACGACACTGCAGAGCTATGCCAATTCCTGGCCGACCTCGGGCTAGTG
>Ga0105048_10013542_pt1 | contig 12744 bp, 11 predicted proteins | sample MAT05_FD_78382 | JGI IMG/M metagenome (GOLD analysis project Ga0105048, IMG submission 78382) | Freshwater microbial communities from Lake Fryxell liftoff mats and glacier meltwater in Antarctica - MAT-05 | ecosystem: Environmental > Aquatic > Freshwater > Ice > Liftoff microbial mat | place... | reverse complement strand
GCAGCGGGCGGCCGGCGTGGCCGAGAAGCTGTACCTCCGTATGCGCGTCGTGGGCGGCGGCTGCTCGGGATTCCAGCACAAGCTGGACCTCGACCCGATCGCCAATCCGAAGCTCGACGAAACCTTCGAAATGCACGGCGTCGACGTCGTCATCGACAAGCGCAGTCTCTTGTACCTGGGCGGCGTGACCGTCGATTTCCACGATGACCTCAACAAGCGCGGTTTCAGCATCACCAACCCCTCCGCCAAGGGCACGTGTGGCTGTGGAAGTTCGTTCTCGATGTAATCAATTGTCGTTGGTCATCGGTCATTAGTCATTGGTCATTAGCGAAACCGATCGCCACCACTGACTAATGGCTAATGACCAATGACCAATGACTAATGAATCACTTCGATCGTCTCGGTCTGCCGACTCAATTCGAGTTGGCAGGCACTGAAATTGAACGGCAGTACCTCCAGAGAAGTCGGGCAGTGCATCCCGACTTCTTTCAAAGCGGGGGGAATGTCGAGCAGCGCGCGAGCCTTGATGCCTCAAGCGCTCTCAACGAGTCGTACGCAGTTCTGAAGGACCCGTTCAAACGGGCCGATTATCTGCTGGGATTGCTCGGCGGGCCTGGTGCCGCTGAGTTGAAGCAGATGCCGACAGCATTTCTGGAAGAGATGCTCGAGCTGCGGATGGAAATCGACGACGTACGCGAACAGCCCGACTCGCCGGTGTTCGCTGCGATGGAAGATCAACTGCAGAAACGGCAGGCCGGCCTGCTGAGTCAGATCGCCACCCACTTTGCAGCAATCGATTCACCTCATACAAAGACGTCGATCCGCCAACTGTTGAATGCCGGCAAGTACATGCAGGGATTGCTCCGCGACCTATACGCGGATTGATCCGTTTAGCGGTTGAGCCTCCGGCTCTTCCGTCGCCTTCGGGGCGCTTAGCTCAGCGGTAGAGCGTTCGCCTTACACGCGAATGGTCGCAGGTTCGATCCCTGCAGCGCCCATCAACACCAGTGTGACCCCATGCCCCCGTCCTCTCCCTATGATCGCCGTTCCTTCATCCGCAAGACGGCCGCGACGGGCGCGTCGCTGGGGCTGTCGGCCGCCAGCTACGCGCGCATCCCGGGAGCGAACGAGCGCGTGGGCATCGCGTTTCTCGGCTGCGGCGGACGGGCGCAGGCGCATCTCGATCTGATCAACCGCTTCCGGGCAGCCGGCCAGCCGATTGCCATCATGGCCGTGTCCGATGTGTGGGACGGGCAGGAAGACGACTACGAACAGGAGTTCGGCGGCCGGGTCACGAAGCGCAAGTATGCCCAGGGACTGTACCCGTCCGCGAAGAAGGTGGGGCTGGATCCGGATGACCGTCGTCGAGTAGTGAAAGACTACCGCCGGGTGCTGGAACTGGCGGACGTCGATGCGGTCTGCATCGCCACGCCGGACCATTGGCATGCCCGCATGACGATCGATGCCGCAGCGGCCGGGAAGCATATCTACTGCGAAAAGCCGATGACGCGTACGATCGACGAAGCGTTTGCCGTCGTCGATGCGGTCGAACGGGCCGGGGTCGTCATGACCGTCGGCGTACAGTCGATGGCCGACCCGACTTGGGCCCGCGCCGCGGAGATCATCCGGGCCGGTCGCATCGGCCACGTCGCGCAGGGGCAGACCGGCTTCTACCGCAACGACGTTCGCGGCTTCGGCCGCTACTACCGCCTCACCCGTCGGATGACACCGAAGTCGATCGACTGGAAGATGTTCCTGGGCACCGGCTTCGAAGTGACGCCCGGCCTGCCGCTCGCCCCCGACATGCCGTTTGATCGCGCCGCCTTCGGTCAGTGGCGCTGCTACTGGCCGTTCGGTGCCGGGCTGTTCACCGAGATGCTGCTGCAGCAGACAACACACATGATCGCTGCCATGGGAGTGCGCATGCCCTCGCGCGTGACCGCATCGGGCGGGCTGTACGTCGAGCGCGACGGCCGAGACGTTCCTGATATCGCCACGTTCATCGCGGAGTACGAACAGGGCTGCCAGTTGGTGGTCAGCGGTTCGACGATCAGCAGTTACCCGGTGGAAGAAGTGATCCGCGGCCGGCAGGGGGCGCTCCGCTTCACGCCGCGCGGTATCGAGTTGTTCGAAGACAACCCCACGCGAGGCTCGGCCATGCCGCCACGGCTCGGCGATCGGCCGATCGTGCCTGCCGAGGTGATCGCCGTCGAACGGCCGAAGAACGAGACGGAAGCACTCTGGTCGAACTTCCTCGATTGCATTCGCGCCGGGCAACGGCAAACCGCCAGCCCGCCCGACCTGGGTGCGGCCGCGCTGGCAACGATCGCCATGAGCCTGCTGAGCTACCGCAACGGCCAGGCACTGAAGTGGGATGCCCGGCATCGGCACGCGGTTCCCGCCGACGGCTCATGGGCCGCACGCAGCGAGCCACGAAGCGGCGGCACAGAACCGCCTGCCTACATGAACCTCGCCGGCCCGTGGATCGACGGCGTCGAACCGCCTATTTCTTGAACTGATCGAACTTCAGCAGCGTGAACGGCGCGATCGTGAACACCCACACGGTTCCATCTTTCGCGGCACAGACGCCCATCGGTTGCCACGGCGTCAGCGTGCCGTCTTTCTCCTTGCGCATCGTGTGATGCCAGGGCTTCGCTTTACCATTCTCATCGGTGAAGGTGGTGTAGTCCGGGTTGGCCACAGCCACTTTCCCGTGATCGACCGGGGCCTTGTCGCCCGACTTGAAACTGACCAGATGCAGTTGCCCCTGGCTGACACCGCGATCGGTGACGGTCGCCCACACTCGGCCATCGGGCCCTACGCACATTGCACGGCAATCGGTGCGTTTGGAATCGGGAAGCAGCGCACCCAGCGAGCGACCCGGCAGCGTGTCACCTGAGGCGGTCATGTCGAAGGCGTAGAGTTGATTGGTCGACATCTCGACGCAGTAGAGCGTCTTGCCGTCGGGCGTTGCGTCCCAGTTCTGGATGCAGGAGTCTTTGGTGAACTCAGCAGGGGCAGGCTTGCCGTCGATTGAGATCTTCAGTTCATCGAGCTTCTTGTTCTTCGGATCGTACCGCATGACGGTGCCGCCGCGTTTCGGGTGATAGGCCCGGTGCTTGTCGTCGAGCACAATGAACGCGTAGGCATGCTCGCAGTCGCCCAGGTCGGTGTACTTTTTCGTCTTGAGGTCGAGCACCATGAAATGAGTGTGATCGATCGGCCGACTGTCCGAGCACGTCGAGATATAGGCGAGGCCCATCTCTTCATCGGGCATCACACTGATGATGCCATGCCCTTCCTTCGCGATGCCGAAGTGTTCACTCTTGCTGTTGTTCGGGTCATAGGTGATCGTGTAGCCGCCCTTGTACAGGTCGCGGGTTTCGTCCTTCTCGGGATAACCCTGCTTCGAGCCGACGTAAATCTTGCCGCTGGCACCGACGTTGTTGCGCGTATGCAACTTCGCCTGCGCGGCGAAGCCTTTGGCATCTGAACCGATGGATTTCATCACATCGAGAATCATGGCCGACTTCTCGGCCTTCGGGTCGAACTCGATCAGGTAACCGTTGACCCCGTACTTGGCCGCCCCGATATAGACCCGGCCATTGTGGCCTTCGATGATCGAGAAGTAGCCCGATTCCTGGTTCGTGTATTCCGTCGGCAGCTTGTAAGCCTTCCCCTTGATCCAGTCATCCGCATGAAGGTAAGGGGTGACGAGGACTAAAATCGCGAGAGTGACGATTCGCATGGTGGATGCTCCGGAGAGGGATGATGCAAGAGTCTACTCAATACCGCCACTCAATGCCAAAATCAAAACCCTGTGCGAAGTAATCGGTCTGCACGAACTGCGGCGCGGGAGCGCCGGGGCCGGTCGCGGGACCGCGACCGGGCAGCTGCGTCGGGTTCAGGTGGCCGTCCATCTGGTCGCCGGGGCAGAGGACCCTGTTCCAGTACAGCGCGTTGTAGCCGACACTGAGCGCGATCGCCTCGCTGAATCGGTAGCGCAGTTTCACCTGCGCCTCGGGGACGACCGCGATGCGGCTCGACGTCTGCCGGCCGATGTTGCTTGACAGGGCGAGTACCGGGCCGGGGAGCAGGCCGTTGTTGCCCGACGTGGCCAGGATCGGCGAGCCGGTGATCTCGCGCACCTGATGCGATTCGCCGATGGCGACTTTGCTGCCGACCATGAACGCCCAGTTGCCGCGTTCAAACGTGAAGCGACTGCCGATCTGACCGCCCCAGAACTGCGTATGCGTGGTGAAGTTGGCCGCCCCGTATGCGAACTGCGACGGATCATTCAGCAGCCACAAGCGGTTGGCGACATCAACTTTGTCACGCAGGTTCAGGTAACGGAAGCCGAGGAGGAAGTCACCGCGGACGTTCATCTTGGTCCGCTCGACGGTGATGCCGGCGACGAGGTTCGCTTCTGTTCCCCACAGCCACGTGCGACCGACCGCTTCGGAGCTGCCTTCCACCTGTCCCGGGACGCTGAACGGCAACGCCTGGGCCTGCTCGCTGGGCGTGCGGTAGGGGATGTAAGTTGCCGGGCTACCGCTGCCGCTATTGCTGTTGAAGGTCACACTCGCCCGCCCCTGTTCGAGGAGGAAACCGGTGGCTTCAAACGCCAGCGAATCATCATCGCTGAGCCAGTAGCCGATCGTCGCCCGTCCGCCGGACATGGCGCTGAACTCAAACTTGGATCCGCCCTGGATCACCTGCGTGCCCGGCTGGCCGAACGCACCGGGCGCGGCATCGCCCGGGTTGCCGACAGTCAGCGTCGACGGCTTCAAACAGACCGGCTTGCTCCACCAGAGAAGGTACTCCGCCGAGCCGTAGAAGCGAGGGATCGACTGCACCACGGTCGGCTCAAGGCCGATCGCGACATCGGCCGGGTCGGCGGCGTTCAACGGTGTGGGTGCGTCCTGCGCGTTAGCACGCAGCGCGACCATGCAAAGCAGGCAAGCTATTCCAATTCGCATGACGGTCCCCGTTGGGGAGAAAGCGCGGCGACACTCTTCTATCGGCAAACAGGGCAAGCTGTATTCAAGAAATCGATTGTGAGGAAGATAACGAAGTAACCGGTTGACCGGCCCGGCGAAGTCGCAAATAATGGGCGTCCCGCGTGCACACTTCGGAGTATGTCCATGAAGCTGATCCTCTCCCTCATCATGTGCTTCTTCGCCGTTGCAATGATCCAGGCAGAACCGTCGCATCCACCGATGCGCGTGACACCGACCAGGACCGATCGACCGCTTGGTGCAGGGCCTGCCTACTTCGTCGATGCCCAATCCGGCACTGACAGCGCGGCCGGCACGGCCGAGAAGCCGTGGAAGTCAATCAACTTTGCCATGACGAAACTGCAACCCGGCGACACACTATGCCTGAAGGGAGGCACCTTCTTCGAACGCATCTACGTCGGCCTGCGTGGCACGCTCGAGAAACCGATCACCATCCGCTCGGCCCCCGGCGAGATTGCAACCATCGACGCCGGCATCGCCGACTTCTCACAGTCGCCAAAGACCCACTGGGAACCGAACCCGAACGGCATGCCCGGCGAATATCGCTCGACGAAGAACTACCCGAACGCCCGCGATCTCATCGGCAGCTTCGGCGATTCGATGATCGGCCTGCAAACCTACTACCATGCCATCGACTTGCGATCGACCAGCGAAGTCATTGACTGGGAGAACTGGAACGATACGGCCAACAGCGACTACAAGCCGCTCTACTGCGGCCCGGGGCTTTGGTACGATGCGCGCGATGGCCGGGTCTACTGCCGGCTGGCGCACACGAATCTGCCCGCACCGATGCCGAACTACCGGGGTCCGACCGACCCGCGACAGGTGCCGCTGGTCATCGCACCGTTCAACGCGGTCGCCCTGCATCTGGATGGGGCGGAACATGTGCAACTGCAGGACATCACAATTAGAGGCGGCGGCTACACAACGGCCGTTCTCGATCACGCGAAGAACATCGAAATGGATAACGTGACAATCTGGTGCGGCACCTACGGCATCCGCGCGACGCGCACGGTCGGCTTCAAGTTCCTCAACTCGGCCCTGTACGGCAACGCGGCCCCTTGGACCTTCCGCACCGACACCAGCAAGCGCGACTACCCTGGCAGGCCGCACCGCAACATTACGCGGCTGAACACCCATTCGCTGCTGGAACTCGACGGCGGCCGTGAATCGTCCGTGTTCGCCACGCCGCAGAACGATCACTGGGAATTCGCGAACAGCGAGTTCACCGACGCGCATGATGCGTTGTATCTCGGCGGCATCGCCTGCAAGTTCCATCACAATTTGATTGAGAACATGCAGGACGACGGCATCTACCTCAGCCCGATGTACTTCCGACACAAGCTCGACAAATCCGAACCCGAGATCCACATCTACCAGAACATGATCCGCCAGGTGCTGACGCCGTTCGCCTTCGGCGGCACCGAAACCGTGAATCGAGATCGGGTCTTCATCTATCGCAACATCGTCGACTTGCGGCAACCGATTGCCACACAACGGCCATCGGTCAAAACACAGAAGGTCGGCTACAGCGGCGGCAAGCCGATGGGCGATCATGGCTCGCCGCCGTGGGCACGGATGAACATCTACCAGAACACGTTCGTGATCAGCGAGCCGGTCCGCGATGTCGCGATGGCGACGACCGGCAGCACGAAGGCGGGGGTGTCGAGGAACGTGTTCAACAACATCTATTTGCACTTCACGAAGCTGCCCGGCTACCTGCCGCCGGTGGCCGCGAACGGGGCAGTCGAAGACGGCAACCTCTTCTGGTCCCCGGGCGCGGATGAGAAGTTGACCGCGGGGCTGTTCACCCGCTATCGCGCCTCGGCCGAGTTCGCCGACAGCAAGAAACTGTATGCCGACGGATCGAGTTCGCATTCGCTGGTGAAGGACCCAAAGTTCGTGAAGGCCGAGGCAGTTCCTACCGTTGCGAATGATTACCGGCTGGCGGAGGGAAGCACCGCCATCGGCACCGGCGTACCGATCCCGGTCGAGTGGCCCGATCCGCTGCGCAAGGCCGACACGAAGCCGGATATCGGCGCATTGCCTGCCGGCACAAGCATGTTTCAGGCAGGTCGGCCGAAGGCGAAGTAAGTTCAACTGATTTTGAACAGCAAGCGCGCGTTGCGAGTCGTCTGTTCCGCCAGGCGCTCCGGCGTGATGCCCAGGCATTCCGCAAGGCAAGCGGCCGTGTGCGCGACATAGGCCGGCTCATTGCGCTTGCCGCGATGCGGGACGGGTGTGAGATAGGGGCTGTCGGTTTCCACCAGCACACTGGCGAAGGGAATACTGGCGGCCACGTCGCGCAGGGCTTGATTGTTCTTGAACGTCAGCATCCCGGCGAACGAGATGTGCAGGCCCATTTCGAGGCAGGCGTCGGCCGTGGCCTTATCCCCGCAGAATGAGTGCATCACCCCGGCGATCGGGCCATGGCGGTCATACTCGATGCGCAGCATCCGCACGACATCGGCTTCCGCCTCACGGCAGTGGATCACCACCGGCTTATCGACCTGCCGCGCCAGTCCGAGGTGCCGGGCGAAATAGTCTTCCTGCATCGGGAACGGGGCACGGTCCCAGTAGCGGTCGAGCCCTGTTTCGCCGATGGCGACAACGCGGGGGTGGACCGCCCGGTCGAGGATGTGCGACCAGTCGTCGGGCTTCATTTCCGCGACATGATTCGGCTGAATGCCGATCACCGCCGCCAGGACGGAGTAGCTTTCGGCCAATTCCATCGCAGCGATACTCGTCGCGGCATCAACGCCGATGGTAAGGATCCGCGCGACGCCGGCCGCGGCGGCACGTTCCAGCACCGCCTGCAGATCGCCGGCGAAGCGTTCGTCATCGAGATGGGCATGCGTGTCGATGAGGGTCATGTGATTGGTCCGGTCGCGGCAATCCAGCAAATGAAATTGGGGCCACGGGAGGTGAAGGATACCAATTACCGCCGCGGGAAGCACAAGCGCCACTCTAAATCCGGTATCAACGGCCACGTTGATATCGATGAAAATCTCAAGGGCCCGCACACGCGAATCGGTAAGACGGGCTCGCAGCGCTGGTGACAACCCTGCGAATCATGCGGCTTTCAGTAAACGATGCGCCGTCGGGTAGCCCGCACGAACAAGCCAGACCTGCGCACCGGGAACGCGTCGATGCAATCGATCCACCGCCGAGTGATCGTCTTCGTCGATTTCAGATTGTCCGCTCTCGACATCAATCGCCACGAATTTAACGTCATCTTCCGCACGAAGTGCTGGACGGATCTGACGATCAAACGCCTCATTGCCGCGACGGGCAAGTTCGTCACGGCTCAGTCGCAGATCGGAACCGTGCATCTTGATGCCCTCGTTGGATTTACTACCCCGCCTGCGTCATCTGCTCGAAGTCGCTGACGTGTCGCCGGTTCAGCGCCACCAGCGTTGCCAGGGTCGCCCTCGCTGCCGGGTCGGTGATTGCAGCGTAGGCGGCTTCCAGATCGGCCAACTCGCGCATCTGCTCGGCGATCAGCGGTTTCATCAGCTTGCGGATGGCAACGAAGTTGTAGTTGGTGAATGTCGTGGGAAATGCCCCCAGATACGGCAGGGGGATGCGCTTCGCGTCCATCCACTCCGCCAGATCCGTCAGGGCTTCCATTTCCTCGTCGCCCAGCGAACGCAGCTTTTCGACCAGGCCACGATCGCCTGAACTGGACCAGGGAGTTGCCTGATTCACATATTGCAGGAACGAACGGTTCTCGCGCCGGAACAGGTCTTGCAGCCGCTTTTTGGTCTGTTGATCAATCATACTGTCATTATAGCACGCACTCTTATCCCGCCGCCTGCCGGCAGGCTTCCGCGAGGGGGTTCCACAAGATTCCCAGTGCAATCACCACGCCGGCAACGAAGACCACGAACACCGCACCGGCGCGACTGGATCGGCCTGTCGGTTCCACGTCGTCAGGGGTATCCAGCACCATCACTCGCAGCACTTTCAGGTAGTACCCGGCACTGATGACCGTGTTGATCGCGGCAAGTGCCAGCAGCCCGAAGTAGGCGTACTGCAGGATCGGCAGGTTGCTGGCGTGGCGTCCCGCGTCGTACAGTACGGCGAACACCTGAAACTTGGCGGCAAACCCGGCCAGCGGCGGCAGCCCCAGCAGGCTCAGCAGGCAGATCACCAGCGCGACGACGATGGCCGGCTCACGCTGCACCATGCCCGCCATGTCGGCCAGGTTCTCAGACCCGGTACGGTTTCGCAGCAATGCCACGCAAGCGAACGCCCCCAGGTTCGTGAACAGGTAGGCCGCCAGGTAGAAAAGCACCGCGCTGTCGCCGGCCTGCGTCAACGGCACCAGTGCCATCAGCATGTATCCGGCATGTGCGATCGTCGAATAGGCGAGCAGGCGCTTCAGGTTGGTCTGCCCCAGTGCCGCGAGATTGCCGAACGTGGCCGTGATGCCGGCTATCACCGCCAGCAACAGGCCCAGCGACCCCGCGAACATGATGGCGGACTGCGACGTTTCGGGACCGGCCAGCGCATTCAGAAAACGGATTGCCAGAGCAAATGCCGCCCCTTTCGACGCGACCGACAGAAACGCTCCCACTTCGGCGGCTGCCCCTTCGAACACGTCGGGGCACCAGAAGTGGAACGGCACGGCCGACAGCTTGAACGCCAGCCCGACGATGATGAACAATGACCCGGCGGTCAACACCGCGTCGAACCCGCCGGCCTCCACCGCCGCCTGAAACCCGGCCGCCAGATCGGGCAAGTAGCCGGTGCCGAAACGGCCTGCCAGCAGGCTGATCCCGTACAGCATGATGCCCGACGCACTGGCCCCGTAGACGACGTACTTGAGTGCTGCCTCGCTGCCCTGCCGTCGTCCTTTCAGGAACCCCGCAAGCACATAGCTGGGCACGCTGGCCATCTCGATGGCGATGAACGCCATCAGCAGATGATTGGCCGAGGCCATCATCATCATGCCGAGAGTCGCCCCCAGAATCAGCACGTTGAAGTCAGCCGCATCCTCGCGATCGGGGATGCCCGTAATCCGCGTCAGGATCAACAGCAGCACCACAAACGACAGCAGCAGGATGCGCATGTAGATCGTCAGGGGATCGTAGACGAGCAAGCCCGTGAACATCGCGTGGCGACCGGCGGGGAAGGGATCGACCTGCAGCCACTGCGCGATGGCGACGCCGCAAGCAGCGGCGGCACCGGCGATCGCGACCGTGTTGGAGTGGATACGTCGAAGCGGGGTGACAAGGCGAGCCAGCAATAGCAGGACGATGGTGCCGCACACAATCAGTTCCGGCAGAAACGCGAGGAAATCGCGGTTCAGTGCCGACTGCAACTGATCGACGAAAGCGGTGTTGGGAAACATTCCTGATGTGATATGGAACCGGGGAAGCGCAGCACCGTCTCTCGCCGCGCCCGGCCAAAAGCCTACAACACCGGAAGCCCCCTCAAGGAACCGCCGATGAACGACTTCCAGGCCCGCAAGCAACTGCTGCGGGAACAGTCCCATGCCGCCCGCAACGCGCAACTCGACAAGGACGGGCTGAGCAAGACCATCTGCGATCGCTTCACGGCGATGCCCGAATACGCGTCGGCAGAAACGGTGATGTTCTACATCGACGTGCGCTCTGAAGTGCGCACCCGGCATGCACTTCCCGCCGCACTGGCTTCGGGCAAGAAGATCGTGGTGCCGTGGTGCAATGCCGCGGGCGAACTGGAACTGTTCCACCTGACCGATATGGAGGAACTGGCCGTCGGCATGTACAAGATCCTCGAGCCGAAGGCCGAGCTTCGGCAGCTTCCCGAAAAGGTGAAGACCGCGACCGATCTCGACCTGGTGATGGTCCCCGGTGTGGCGTTCGACCGCCGCGGGGCACGCATGGGCCATGGCAAGGGCTACTACGACAAGTTGCTGCAGCACGCCCGGCCAACGACGCCGCTGGTGGCGCTCGCCTTCGAGTGCCAACTGTTCCCCGAAATCCCCACGGCGAACCACGACATCTTCATGGATCGCATCATCACCGAGTCGGCCGTGTATGAGGGCCTGGGCCGCAAGGCCGGTTGATCTTCCGCCCGCGCCACGATGCGGGTACGCTCATGTTTCGGGAACGGATTCCCCGCTGAAATCGAGGATGATCGGATGGAGCAGCTTTTCTCGCAGATCAAGAGCGTCTTTCTCAACCTGTTCAACAGCGAAGCGCTGATGGCCACGCTGGGTCAGCCGGAGATCATGCTCGCGGCATTCATCGCGCTGAACCTGATCGTCTTCACCGAAACGGGCCTGCTGATCGGCTTCTTCCTGCCCGGTGACTCGCTGCTGGTGACGGCCGGCATTGTCGCCTGGGGCAGCGACTGGCCCCTTTACTGGCTGATCCCGACGCTGTGCATCTCGGCCATTCTGGGCGACAGTGTCGGCTATTTCATCGGCATGAAGTCCGGCCCGAAGCTCTTCTACAAAGAGAAGTCGTTCTTCTTCCGCAAGGATCATCTGCTGGCCGCGCAGAACTTCTACGAGCGCCACGGCGGCAAGACGATCATCCTCGCGCGCTTCATGCCGATCATCCGGACCTTTGCGCCGGTCGTTGCCGGCATCGGCAAGATGAACTACCGCCGGTTCCTGATGTTCAACATCGTCGGCGGCATCGGCTGGGTCGTCAGCATGATCATGCTCGGCTACGTGCTCACCCCCGTCCTCGACCCGCTGCTCAAACCAATCTTCGGTGCCGACTTCAAGGTGCAGAAGCACATCGAGAAGGTGATCATCCTGGTGGTGCTGCTGTCGATCGCACCGGGCATCTATGCCGGGCTGCGGGCATGGATGAATAAGGGGAAAGCGGCGGGGGCGGCCACGCCGGGGGCGTAACAATTCATCGTGTAACCGCGACCCGGAGGCTTTGCGGAGGGGAGCGGGGTCACGCGATGCTCGCTCCCCTCCGCAAAGCCTTCGGGTCGCGGCTACACCGGGCAAACCAATCTCATGAACCGTTTCACCACGCATCTGCAACACGAACTCGACGCCCTCAAGGCTGCCGGCCTGTACAAGCGCGAGCGGCGCATCGAGACGCCACAGGGGTCGTCGATCGGTGTCGCCGGGCGGGAGGTCGTCAACTTCTGCGCGAACAACTATCTGGGGCTGGCGAATCATCCCGAGATCGTCGAGGCGGCCCATGCCGGGTTGCGCGAATGGGGCTACGGCCTCTCCTCCGTGCGCTTCATCTGCGGGACGCAGTCGCTGCACAAGGAACTCGAAGCGCGCATCGCATCATTCTTCCAGAAGGAAGACGCGATCCTGTACATCTCCTGCTTTGACGCCAACGGCGGGCTGTTCGAACCGCTGGTGGGCGAGCAGGATGCCATCCTCTCCGATGAACTGAATCATGCCAGCATCATCGACGGCGTGCGGCTCTGCAAGGCGAAGCGCTTCCGCTACAAGCACAACGATATGGCCGATCTCGAAAAGCAGTTGGTCGAGGCGAAAGAAGCCCGGTTCCGCCTGATCTTCACCGACAGTGTCTTTTCAATGGATGGTGACGTCGCGAAGCTTGCCGACATCTGCGCGCTCGCGGACAAGTACGATGCCCTCGTCGGCATCGACGACTGTCACGGCACGGGCCATCTCGGGGCCGGTGGCCGGGGCGGGGCGGAACTGGCCGGGGTGCTCGATCGCGTCGACATCATCACCAGTACGCTGGGCAAAACCGTGGGCGGGGCATCGGGCGGCTTCACCGCCGGGCCG
>Ga0105048_10013541_pt1 | contig 12745 bp, 11 predicted proteins | sample MAT05_FD_78382 | JGI IMG/M metagenome (GOLD analysis project Ga0105048, IMG submission 78382) | Freshwater microbial communities from Lake Fryxell liftoff mats and glacier meltwater in Antarctica - MAT-05 | ecosystem: Environmental > Aquatic > Freshwater > Ice > Liftoff microbial mat | place... | reverse complement strand
CTAAGTTCGCGATTCTTGGGATCGGTATTTAGGGCTTTATTGAGATAGATTTCGGCTTCACGGAGTTTTCCCACCAAAATTAACTCGTTACTCCACCGATGATAAGTCACCGCTTTCCAATGCATTACTTCAGGTGAAGTAGGAAACCTTTCGCTCATGCCTTCGACAACTGCGATCGCTACAACATATTTTTTTTGCTTTAGCAAATCCTGCACGCGCCGCAACATATCCAATTTGAGCTTTAGTTCTGGATCGCTATTGATTGGATCGACTTGATTATTAACTTGCTTGACCTCGATTTTGATTTTTGATTGAGGCTGAGTTACTTTGCTAGGAGGATTTGGAGCAGGTGAAGATGGCGATCGCTCTGTAGTCTTAGTTGATGTAGTCTTGGTTGGTGTATTTTTAGTAAATATTTCTTTGGACAAATCTGCTTTATCGGCATTTTTGAGCATTGTGTAAGCTTCTTGCACAAGTCGAAATTTATCGGTTCCCGCAGGATCATTTTGATTAACATCAGGATGATACTTACGCGCGAGGCGGCGATAAGCCACCTTAATATCATCTAAAGTAGCATTACGCGGAACGCCTAAAAGTCTATAGCATTCAGATAAGTGCATGAATTGAGAATGGGCTAACAACCCCAGTAAAAAGCTAATAATGAAAGAGCTAAGAAATAGTCAATAAAAGTTTGTAACTAGTCTGGCTTTTTGCGAATTGAATATTTTCCTTTAGTAGTAACAGGCGAACCCTTATTTGCCTCTACCAGCTTAATATACTTATCCAAAGCCTCCTCTTTGGTTACATGTTCGGAAATAACATGCACTTTTCGACTTCCAGATATTTCGAGGACAACTTGATGCATAAATAAATGATTAGAAACTAGCCTTAAATTTGTAAACTTATTAAACTTATAAATCTTTGGAACATTTTAACAAACTAATAACAAAAATTGAAGAATTCATCATTACCCCGCCAATGCTATAGGATCTGGAACGATTTATCAGAAAGGTGAACCTCATTAATTTGCTGCATTAATTTGGTAGTGACCACACAAATTTTCAAAGATTAAGATAGTTTTATATCCTATAACGTTGTTAGACTTAAAGAACTGATTAATATCTGATTTCAATCAAAACTGAAAATCTCTGACGCTATCCAGAATTTTGATACTCCCAGTTCGCATTTTGTTTTTATTAGGCTTAGATGACTGAAAATTTTAATACTGTCGAAGAAGTTTTAAGTTGGCGCAGCTTTTCATTAGATGATCAGGTTTACGACTTATCCCACTTAAATGCTCACTTTGTTGAATATACTGATGAGGAAAACCAAGGCAATAAAATCAAGTTTATTGTTACTTATGGTCTACATTGCTTTACCAAAGACTCAAAAGGATTTTCAAATGAAGAATTGAGTTTATACATATACAGCTCCTCTAAAGAGACTAGAGCATTTGACTCTGAAAGGTACGAACTATCAAAACATTTGCCTAAAATCATAGAATCTATCGGAAATAAATCAACGCTGGTATGTCATGCAGGACATGGAAATTATGCAATTATCAGAGTTATAGACTTAAGAGGTAATGCAATTGATTATTTTGTTGTATTCAAATTGTTTAGAGAGATAAAGCGATTCAGATTACATGTTATGAGTGCTTATCCCTGTAAGAAAGAAAAAATTCAGAAAGTGGGATTCTTCAAGATAGTCAAAAAGTTGTTGGAAGGTAAAAATTTGCCATTGCCTTCTCAAAAATAACAAAGGCTCCTTAAGGAGCCTTCGCCAAAAATATTTTTTGGTTTTCACAATAGTATTTTTGGTATTCAGAACGTCTTTACCGGACTAGCCTCGACCCCCAATCGAAAGACGATTAAGGGTAACGGGATGTCACTACTAACAGAGTAGGTCTGCATCATCCTTATTTAAACCAAGATCTCTTCTACAATTAATTGTTTGACGACTAAGTGTAGACCCATCTAATATAGCACTGTTTTTGTTTTAAAGGAAGTTTTGAATAAAATTGCTGGCAATGTTTAAAACCATCATGCTTAGCGCTTCGCAAATTTCTTAGTTAGCTTTCGTAAGCGAATTGACTCTGGTGTGACCTCAAGGATTTCATCGGGACCAATGTATTCCAAGGCGCGCTCGAGACTCATCTCGATTGGCGCTTGCAATTGCACGATGTCATCTGCACCAGCCGCTCGCATATTAGTAAGCTGCTTGCTCTTACAGACGTTCAAGTCCATATCTTGAGGGCGATTGTTTTCACCAATGATCATGCCTTTATAAACTTTAGTACCTGGTCTAATAAAGAACACGCCACGATCTTCAGCATTTTTCAATGAGAACTCAGTGGCTACACCTTCTTCAAATGAAACCAGTACTCCATTGCGACGGGCGCTAATGTCCCCAGCTGAAGGACGATAATCGAGGAAGCTATGGTTCATAATGCCAGCACCACGAGTTGCCCGCATAAAGTCACCACGAAAGCCAATCAGTCCGCGTGCTGGAACTACAAATTCGAGCTGAGAACGTCCGCTACTTGACATTTGCATATCGACCATTTCAGCGCGACGCTGACCTAAGCGTTCGATACAACCACCGACTGCATCTTCAGGCACATCAAGAACGAGACATTCATATGGTTCGCACTGTTTGCCGTTAAGTTCGCGGTAAATAACTTGAGGCTGTGTAACTTGGAACTCGTAACCTTCACGGCGCATAGTTTCGATCAAGATGCCGAGGTGCAATTCACCACGTCCTGCAACTGCAAAGCGATCGGGGAATTCGGGGTTTTCTTGGACGCGCAGAGCGACGTTGGTTTCAAGTTCACGCATTAGGCGATCGCGAACTTGACGAGTAGTGACCAACTTACCTTCTTGACCAACAAATGGCGAATCATTGACACAGAAAGTCATTTGCAAAGTGGGTTCATCCACTTTGATCATTGGTAAAGCTAGAGGCTCATTCGGGCAAGTGATGGTTTCGCCAATATTCGCAGTAGCAAATCCTGAAACAGCGACAATGTTACCCGCCGAAGAGGTTTGCATTTCTACTCGTTTGAGACCATCAAATCCTAAAAGTTTGGTGATTTTACCTTTGGTGATCGTGCCATTTTCCGAGATGAGCGCTGCTTGCTGTCCAGAAGTAATTGTGCCGTTATGGATTTTGCCAATCACAATCCGACCAAGATAATCGGAATAATCAAGGGTGGTAACTTGCAATTGCAAAGGCTTGGCAGGATCGCCAATTGGTGGGGATACATGGTGTAATACTGCCTCAAACAGAGGCTTCATATCTACACTTTCGTCTTCTAGCTTGTCCTTCGCAAAGCCACCCATACCTGAAGCAAATAAGTAGGGGAAATCGCACTGGTCATCGTCTGCACCAAGCTCAAGGAAAAGGTCGAGAACTTTACTAACTGCGATATGAGGATCGGCAAATTCGCGATCAATCTTATTAATGACGACCATTGGACGCAAGCCTTTTTCCAACGCTTTTTTTAACACAAAGCGCGTTTGTGGCATCGGACCTTCATTAGCATCAACGATTAGCAAACATCCTTCGACCATGCCAAGCACGCGCTCAACTTCGCCACCGAAATCGGCGTGTCCGGGGGTGTCAACAATATTAATTAGCGTATCTTTATATTTAACGGCAGTATTTTTGGAAAGGATGGTAATACCGCGCTCACGCTCTAAATCGTTAGAATCCATCACACATTCGACAAGGGCTTCACCTTCACGAAAAGCGCCAGACTGTCTGAGAAGTGCGTCAACTAAAGTGGTTTTGCCGTGATCGACGTGGGCGATGATGGCGACGTTACGAATGAGGAGAGACATGGGTGATGTATCGAGTTGATCGAAAAACTTATTATTTCTTTATTCATTATGCTCGAATTTGACAAAAAACTTTCATTGATACTGATACTGATAAAATTCTGAATCGCGGATTAGGCGGATGTAAGGGATGACGCGGATTTCTACTACCCTCCCAGTGAAAGATTAGACAGTAAAACCTAAGAATTAGCGTTGCGGCGCAACGCTAATTCTTAGGTGGGAAATAAGTAAGGTATTTTCAGCGATCGCAAAAACAATAAAGCAGTAATAACAAGTTGTGTTATTACTGCTTTACGCAATAAAAATCCGTGAAATCAAATAATCCGTTTAATCCGTGATTCAGAATTTATAGTGGACTTAACCCACTTTGCTGAATCAAATTAAATGAATCTTTAAAAATCATCACCACCCCTAAACCGAGGAGAATTACTAACCCTCCTTGCATAACATTGTTTTGAATATTTTCAGGCAAAGGTTTACCGCCACGTAGAGCCTCGATCGCCAGAAATACTAGTTGACCACCATCAAGAGCAGGTAAAGGCAAGATATTCACGATCGCCAGATTAATACTAATGATCGCTGTAAAGTCAAATAGAGCGGCGGCATCTGACTTAACTAACTCTGAACCCATTGCCACGATCGCTACTGGTCCAGAAAGTTGAGAAGCCGTGTTTTGAAAATTGGTAGCAAGTTGTTTTAAACCTTGCACAGTCATCACCACTAATCTTTCAAAACTTTGGGTGGCGCTATCAAAAGCTTCGGCAAGATTGTGCACCGCACGACGATGGGGCTTACCTGTAAAGTCGAGTCTAACTCCGATTTTGCCTTTACCTGATTCTCCTACGGGTAAAATCGACATCTGGAGCAATTTCTGATCACGAACCACTTCTAAATCAACATTTTGATCGGCACTTTTAGAAATTAGAGTTTGAAAGCGATCAAGCGTGGTCAGACTAGTATCAAATTTAATCCCATTTGCCGACATGATGATATCACCAGCTTTTAAGCCTGATATGGCAGCAGGTGCATTTGGCTCAATAATTTTGGTGATTCTTACACCTGGTTGATCGACTGTGCCAATGCCGACACTTAAGGTCATTACTAATAGAACTAAATAAGCAAATACAAAATTAGCAATCACGCCCGCACTGATGACGATCGCTCGATCCACGATTGGGCGATTTTTCATCAAATTTGGATCGTTAGCGGGAATGTCGCTCTCTTCATCATCATCAGGAAAGCCAACATAACCACCAAGTGGAATAGCCCGCAGCGCATACTCTGTTTGTTTACCCTGATATTTCCACAAGACGGGACCAAACCCAATCGAAAATCGATTTACATGAATGCCCTGTATGCGAGCTGCCATGAAGTGACCAAGTTCGTGAACCAAAATCAGAATCGCCAAAACAGCGATCGCGGGCAATGCGGACATAAGCTTTGCTCTAAAAATCTATATATGTTTAATGTTAGATGCAATCTATAAAGCAATCTATAAGGACTACTTAGTTTGCGATCGTAACACAACCAATTAAGCATTCAAATGCAGAAGAATGATCAGCTTAACTCATCCTTTTGAGGATTTACGCCAAAAAAAATTATGTTAAGATTGGTGTATATAAGTTATAAGTTATTTCGATATTTTAATTTTTGTTAACAAAGGCACTTTTAAATGAACAATACAACTCGCATCGTTGCATCAACTGGTCGATTATTACTAGGCTCGGACTCTGCGCCAGTATGGCTAACTCAAGCATCACTTCTTTTACTTAGAGTTGTGCTTGGAACAGTAATGGTACATAACGGCTTAGATAAGCTGTCTGATATTCCTGGTTTTGCAGAAGCTTACGTAGAAGCGATCGGTCTACCATTCCCAATCTTTTTTGCGTACTGCGCGGCAATAACTGAAGTAATTGCATCTCCACTCTTAGCTTTAGGCTTTTTAACTAGACCAGCCGCCTTAGGACTATTTATGACCATGATGGTAGCCAATTATCATCACATCTTTGTTGGTGGATTCTCAATTCCATCAATCGAATTATCCTCAATTTATGCAGCATCTTTTGCCTTCTTTGCAGTTTATGGTGGCGGCAAATACGCGATCGATACACTACTTGTAAATGTATTAACCGAAAAGTTTTTAATACTCTCAGATGCTCACTCTACCGTCAACTCAAATAGCGTTTCTGTTTTGTCTAAATAGCTTATTGTACCTCGTCCATGTTGAGAACCGAGGTTTTCGATATGGACAAAAAGAAAAAACCGAAGCGGGGCTTCGCCCTGCGACCCTCCATAAGAACTACGGGTTTCATCCTAGACGCGGTATATTCACTAAAAATCAGTAAGTAGATAAGCATCAAAGCTGTTTATTTACAAACATAAAACTAGAAAAGAGAGGCAGCACTTTGTACTGCCTCTCTTTTTAAAATTGATTTTTAAAATTGAGATAGGGTTACAAAAACAGAGCTTTGTGTCATTATCTTTGCTAGTTGATTGCAAAAAATCTGTGAATTCTTGGCTAAATTTGTTGCAACAGCATCGCATTATTGCTGTTATTCGGGCTGATAATGCTGTTATTGCACGGGAAATAGCACTTGCCGCCGCTGCAGGTGGGATTAAGTTAATTGAGATCGCTTGGAATACTGATCGCGCCGAATCGCTGATCCCCAAATTGCAGCAGGAGCTACCTGATTGCAAAATCGGAGCAGGAACAGTTTTAGATCTCGACAGTGCCGAACGAGCGATCGCTTGTGGTTGTAGTTTTCTATTTACGCCGCATACAAATCTTGACCTTATCTCTAAAGGTTTAGAAAATAATGTGCCTGTGATTGCAGGTGCACTTACGCCCACAGAAATTCTCACAGCGTGGCAAGCTGGAGCCGCCGCCGTTAAAATTTTCCCGATTAAAGTAATGGGCGGGGTCGATTACCTTAAGTGTCTACAGCCAATATTGCATGATATTCCTTTAATTCCCACAGGGGGCATTACCCTTCAAAATGCCGCTCAATTCTTAGCCGCAGGAGCGATCGCAGTTGGTATTTCTAGTGATTTGTTTTCCGCTGAAGTGATCGCTGAGAATGACTGGACAACGATTATTGCGCGATCGCAAATGTTAGTTCAAAAAGTTCAACCATTTCAAAATAACTAAGGCGGCTTAAGGGCGCTTTGCGCCCTTTAAGTGAGAAGTATTTATGCAATATGCAGCGCTAGGTTTAGATGTCGGCAGAAAACGAATCGGTGTGGCTGGATGCGATCGTCTCGGTATATCGGTTCATGGAATTACTACTATTACCCGCACATCATGGGATGAAGACATGGCAATTTTGCGATCGCTAATTGTCGAGCGTAATATTGATATTCTTGTGGTTGGCTTGCCCTACAACATGGATGGCTCAATCGGTCATCAAGCCAAACATGTCCAAAAATTTGCCAATGGTGCTGCCAAACAATTAGGTATCGCCGTTGAATTTGTCGATGAGCGTCTGACATCTTACGAAGCCGAAGAAATGATGCGATCGCAAGGTATTTCCACAAGACGCAACAAAGAAATGATTGACCGCAAAGCTGCGGCTCTCATCCTGCAACAATGGCTAGCCCTCAAACGTTAAGTAACCATTAAAAAGTTAAGTGAAATATGATTTTTTTATGGTGACAGATGGAAGTGGGAAACTTCGTAAACTTTTTATGTCATGTTAAAATCAAGTCAACATAATCTCTTGGAGGCATGATGGAAAGCACTCAAACTTTACTTAAACTGACTGCTCCACAATCACAACCCGTTCAAGAGACTAAAATCAGTCTTCCTGATCATAAGCAACTTCCAGACTCAGACGGAACCTTTGTGAAAAATTTTCAGGAACATCCACAAAGTATTATTTTAACTAGCTCGATTACCTCAGTTTTAGAAAAATTACATCCTGATGGACGCTATTGCATTGGTCAAGACAGCGGTATTTACTGGCGAATGATGGAGCCACCCGAAAAAGGAGCCGAAGCACCAGACTGGTTTTATGTGCCGAATGTATCGCCGCTTATTGATGGCGAATATCGCCGTTCTTATGTACTGTGGAAAGAATTTGTCGCCCCTTTAATTGCGATTGAATTTGTCTCTGGTAATGGTTTAGAAGAAAGAGATGCAACACCACCTAGCGACAACGAAAAAGCAGGAAAGTTCTGGGTTTACGAGCAAGCGATTCGGATTCCGTTCTATGTCATTTTTGATGCATGGAAAGATAATGTTGAGGCGTATCAATTAGTTAATGGTCGTTATGTCAACATGCAGACTAATGATCGCGGACATTTTGTGATTGCCCCTATGGGTGTGGAAATTGGACTGCAACAACAAGGAACGACCACATGGTTACGCTGGTGGGATGACTTGGGAAATTTGCTGTTGACTGGCGATGAACGGGCAATAAAAGCTGAGGCGATCGCCAATCAACAAACTGCGATCGCCAATCAACAAACTGCGATCGCCAATCAACAAACTGCGATCGCTACTCAAGAGCGTCTTGACAAACAAGAAGCAGAACAAAAAGCGCAACGTCTTGCCGAAAAGCTCAGATCGCTAGGTGTTAATCCTGATGATGTGTAAGGTGGCGATCGCTACAAAATCACTGGACTCAAGTAATATTTCATCGCTTTCCAAGTCAAAATAAGAATGCAGTAAAGCGACTCCTAAGTGCTCCACTTTACCGTGTTTTTTTACATATCACGAATCTTGATCAGACAATCTGTGTCACCATCATTGATTGGCTCGACAGCTATTTAAGGCATCGTGTTTTGGTAAAGATGCTATAACTGTCCCCTTTGCTGGCATAATGCTTAAAAGCGCCAAAAGCCTTATATAAGAGGGTTTCTCTGAGCTAGTAGTGCTATAGGATACAAAGCATCAATCTATGGAAGGATCAACGATCGTAATTACGGATGACGCAGGCAAAAACTTGCCTTGCACTATCGAAACCACCTTTAACGTGGACAGCATTGAATATATGCTGCTTCAACCAGTTGACTTTTCTGTGCAAATCTTTGCATGGCAAGAAACCGATGACGAAGAAGAAACTGAATTGGTTGATGTCACCGAAGAAGAAATCGATTTGATTTTTTCAACTGCTCAGGCAGTTTTAGCCGAACAGAATTTATCTTTACGTCGCTCCGCTTACACTTTGACAGTTGAAGGGGAGCTTCCTGAACCAACCGAAGAAGATATTATTGAGATTGATACTGAAGAAGATGGAAACTGTGGCGAATTCCAAGAATTAGCGCATTTCTACTATGAAGAGCAAGCTTTTTCAGTATTTACAGCCCTTGATCCTTTAATGTTTATTGCCAAAGTTGGAGATAGCGGTCTACCTGAGATCCTTTCACCTGTGGAAATGGCAGCACTAGAGCCTTATGTGGAGAAATATTTAGACCATGTCCTCAGCACAGAAGATGCCGAAGAAGAGTTCTAATTGGTTGTTTTATGGTGTTGCTGTGCCATTAGTCATCTTATTTACTGGCCTAGCCAGTAGTTCATGGTGGATTTGGGCAAGTGCCGCACCTAATAACTTTGGGGCGAAAGTGAGGTTAACCATATCTGATGGGATGCCAACCCAAGCGATCGCCCAAGAACTAGAATCAGCAGGTATAATTCGCTCCAGCTTAGCGTTACGTTTGTGGGTAATATGGCAATCTTTGCGAAGTAGTGAATCTGTAGCATTAAGATCTGGAACTTATGATTTTGCTACGAATCAATCTCTACCAGAAGTTGTCGCGCAAATTCAGACCGCGAAGTCAGCAGAAGTCCGATTTACAATTCCTGAAGGTTGGTCGATCGCGCAGATGGCTGATTTATTTGAGAATCAAGGATTTTTTACAGCCAAAGACTTTGTGGCAGCAACCCAACGGACTATTCCCAAACGCCGTGCTTGGATTCCTGAAGACGTGCCGAGTTTAGAAGGGTTTCTCTTTCCCGATACCTATCAAATATTGCCATCCGAGGCAACTCCTGATCGCCTTATTGATTTGATGCTTAATCGCTTTGAGCAAGTCGCATTGCCTGTTTATCAAGAAAATCAGTCTGGTAAACCGAAGGTCAAAGTCAGTCTCAAAGATTGGGTCACTCTTGCCAGTATTGTCGAGAAAGAAGCGGTGATTGAGTCAGAGCGCCGTATAATATCTGGCGTTTTTTGGAATCGACTCAAACGCAATATGCGTTTAGAAGCCGATCCAACGGTTGAATATGGCTTAAATATCAAACAAACCCCTGAAAATCCGCTTACTTTGGAACAAGTGCGAACGGCTTCTCCATACAACACTTATCTAAATGAAGGACTGCCACCAGGGGCGATCGCTTCGGTTGGTTTAGCTAGTCTCAAAGCTACACTTGATCCTGCGGCAACCGAGTATTTATTTTTTGTTGCTAAGTACGATGGTAGTCATGTATTCAGTCGCACTTTAGAAGACCACGAAAAAGCATTGCAAGTGATTGATAAAAAAATTCAGCAAAAATCACCAAAACAATAGCTATATATATCTCGCCTAGGATGAAACCCATAGTTATTTTAGAGGGTCGCAGGGCGAAGCCCCGCTTTGTTTTTTTCTGCGTCCATGTTGAAAACCGAAGTTTTCAACATGGACGCGGTATATACAGCAGTTATTGATCAAACCCACCACGACAAGGGTCGCAGGGCGAAGCCCCGCAAAGGGTTTTATATTATTATTTGTGGTAGGTTTAAAAGCAAATTGCTGTAAGTTAGCCAAGGGGATTAAGTTCCTTACTAACTTATTTCAAGCAATTTCCTAGAATATTGAGATGACTATTCTGAGTTAAAATAGTGTTATAGCGCTTTGCGACGAAACCAAACCCAGATTTTTGTAAAAGCCCCCGCGAAGCGGGGCTTTTACAAAAATCTTGTGGTTCGTTTGTTCGCAATTTGCTGTAACTATTTAATTAGCATCCCCCAAAAACATTTGTGAAACCTTGGCTGCTTATTGCTCCTGACTTAGTCTTGTCAGCACCGATTACCGCGATCACTCCGCAATTAATGGAAAAGCATGGATTGCGAGGCTTGATTTTAGATGTTGACAACACTCTAGTTGGTGATGATGAATTAGATGTATCAGAAGAGATTCGTCTATGGGCGGAACTAATGAGTCAGCCATATTCAATTTGTTTGGCAAGTAATAATTTTAGCGATCGCCGAATTAAAAAGATCGCCGATAGTCTAAATCTTCCTTATCGAAGCCGTGCTGCAAAACCTTCACGACGCGTAGTACGTCAAGTTCTCGAAGAAATGAAACTACCGCCTTCACAAGTAGCAATGGTAGGCGATCGCTTATTTACGGACACTATTGTCGGTAATCGGTTGGGCTTATTTACGATTTTAGTACAGCCGCCTTGTGAAGAACTTGTATTCAAACCATCGATCGCTACCATATTTAAAGCGCGATCAAATTTTCTCCGCAATTGGGAAATTTGGATCGCCCGTAAGTCTGGCGTAAAAATCTAAACCCCAATTAAGACCAAGATTGGCACATCGCGCCAATCTTGGTCTTAGTTTGGAGATGGGACTGGGCGAATAATTGGTGGTGTGGGTTGTGGCTCTGGTTTAAAGATAGCGGCGATCGCCTGTTCTAAAGTTTCTGCCATGACTATGCGATTTTCGTAGGCGACAATGACGCGAACTAGGGTGGGGAGTTTATTTTGCGTTGATTCTAAATAGAGTGGCTCTACATATAGTAGAGATTGTTCAATCGGAATGATTAATAGATTTCCTTGAACTACTCGCGAACCTTGACGATTCCAGAGCGAAATTTGTTGAGAAATAACAGGATCTTGATTGATTCGTGCTTCGATTTGCTCCGTACCATAGACAAGAATTTGTTTCGGGAATGTATAGAGTAAGAGCTTTCCGTAGTTCTCTCCATCCGATCGCGCTGCTAACCAAGCCACTAGATTTGTGCGCTCCTTGGGAGTAAAAGGTAATAGCAGGATGAATTCTGCAAAGGGAACTTCGGGCAAGCTGGTAATCAGGTAATAGGGTTCTACCAGACGAGGTTTGTCACCATAGATTTCATTAGGAATTTGCCACTGATCTTCACGGTTATAAAACACTTGAGCATCAGTCATGTGATAGGTCATCAAGCGTTCTGATTGAATCGAAAATAAATCCACAGGATAGCGCAAGTGTTGACGCAAGTTGGCTGGCATCGCGCTCAGTGGCTGGAATAGCTCAGGGAAAAATTTTGACCAAGTTTTAATAATTGGATCGCTGGGATCGGCAATATAGAAATTCACCGTACCATGATAGGCATCAACCACAACTTTGATCGAGTTGCGAATGTAATTAATTTTTTCTTTACCAATATCGGAATAGGGATAGCGATCGCTAGTTGTATAAGCATCAACAATCCAATAGAGATTACTAGGATCGTTTGCTTGAGATTGAGCGTTTGCGGCAACTAAATAAGGATCGCTGTCATAGCGCAAAAATGGCGCGATCGCCTTAATCCTTTGCATGATATTTCGCCGAAATAGCAACTTAGTTTCGGGCAGAAATTCAGGAGTAACCGCCATGCGCCAATCATTTAGATATTTGGCAAAGAGCATCCGCCGCCAAAACGAATCCAGCGCAATACCACCCCTGCCATCGTAAATGTTGTACACATTATCATTGTCGCTGGGATAGTCTAATTCCTTTACCTTTGTGCTAGTCATCACATAAGTATTGGTATTCTCTCCGTAATAAATGCGCGGTTTGCCAATGGGAATGTTATTTCGCACAGTTTCGCTAGAAGTTGTGAGGGGTGTGCCTTCCGTGACACCAATATCTTTGACAAAATATTCAGGCAATCCCCCTGCACCAACACGGTTTACAGGACTGAGGGTAAAGCCATAGCCGTGAGTGTAGATGAGATGTTGG
>Ga0105048_10013539_pt1 | contig 12745 bp, 7 predicted proteins | sample MAT05_FD_78382 | JGI IMG/M metagenome (GOLD analysis project Ga0105048, IMG submission 78382) | Freshwater microbial communities from Lake Fryxell liftoff mats and glacier meltwater in Antarctica - MAT-05 | ecosystem: Environmental > Aquatic > Freshwater > Ice > Liftoff microbial mat | place... | reverse complement strand
GCGGCGATCGGGTTGACCTCGGTGACGATCACCTGCGCCCCCAGCCCGCGGACCCGGTTGGCGACGCCCTTGCCGCACCACCCGTACCCGCACACCACCACCTTCTTGCCGGCGACGAGCATGTTCGTCGCGCGGATTACCCCGTCGATGGTGCTCTGGCCCGTCCCGTAGCGGTTGTCGAACATGTGCTTGGTGTCGGCGTCGTTGACGGAGACGACCGGGAACTTGAGCACCCCGTCCTTCTCCATCGCCCGCAGCCGGATCACCCCGGTCGTCGTCTCCTCCATGCTCCCGATCACGTCCTTGAACTTGGTCGCCCGGTCCGCGGCCGGAATCTTGGCGGCCCACTCGCGGACCTTCGGGTGAACGTCGTCGAGCCGGTCGAGGGCAACGAAGACCATCGCCGAGACGAGGTCGGCCCCGTCGTCCATCGTGACGTGCGGCTCGTGTTCGAGGGCCATCGCCACGTGCTTGTAGTAGCTGTCCCCGTCCTCGCCGTGGACGGCCCCGACGGTGATGCCGAAGTCGCGGACGAGGCTGGCGGCCACGTCGTCCTGAGTGGACAGCGGGTTCGACGCGATCAGCACCAGGTCGGCCCCGCCGGCCTTGAGGGTGCGGGCGAGGTTGGCGGTCTCGGCCGTGACGTGCAGGCAGGCCGACATCCGCAGCCCGGCGAGCGGCTTCTCCTTCTCGAACCGGGCGCGGATCTGCTGGAGGACGGGCATGTCGTGGTCGGCCCAGAGGATGCGCTTCTTCCCCTGGTCGGCGAGTTCGGGCTTGGCCACGTCACTGCGGACGCCCTTCGCGGCGGTGGTGGTGCTGGGCATGCGGATTCCTTCGCTCCTGGGATGGTGGACGGACCCACGGCCCCGTCCGGCCGGCAACTTGCCACCCGCGGACCACGGCCTAGTCGGGACGATTTTTACGGATATCGTGCGCCGATGCTACCCCAACCCGGCCGGCCGCCCCGTTGCTTCCCGTCCCGACCGGGGTATACGATAGCCGGAACCCGCCCGGCGGCGGGCACCCCCGACCGGGGTCTTTCGACGAAGTCCGCTCGCTCCGCGAGCGGACATTTCGGCTCGGGTTTCGCCCCTCCGGAAACGACGACTCGCGGAGCGAGTCGCCTACTAGGAAAGACCCTGCGGGCAGCCCGGCCGGGAGGATTCGTGGGACGACGCGCGGTTAAACTGTTCGGCGGGCTGGCCGCCCTGAGCTTGTGCGCCGCCGGAATCGTTCTCTGGCTGGGGCGACCGGAGCCGGTCGTCGTGCCGGACTGGGCACCCGACTACGACCTGACCGCCCGCCCGCCAGACGCCATCCTCCCGGGTACGGTCGTGGAGCAGTCCGCCCCCGCCGGGTGGTCGCACTTGATTATCAAGAGCCTGCCGCGGGTCCGCCCGGATCAGCGCGCCGGGCTACCGGCGATCGTGGTCGAGAAGGCGTCGTGGATGTTCACCGCCTTCGTCGCCGACGTGGTACCCGACACGGGACGGGATCGCCACCGCCTGCGCGCCGTCGCCCTCGGGCTGGGGGCGCGGGTGAAAGACCGCGATACCATCCTGACCGCCGAGACCGGCTGGCAACTCGGGGCCGACCTCGGACTGTTCGGCGGCGAGATTCTCCGCAAGGGGTACGACGTGCAGCGGAAGGCGGTGGTCGTCGTCCACGGCCCGTCGCTCGGACTGCTCGACACCCCGGTCTGGTTCCGCTGCGGCGACGACAACCGCCTCGCCCGCTACCGCTACGCCCTGCTCGTGGACGCCACGACCGGCCGCCTCGACGTACTCCTCTGGTCGCTCGGGGCCGACGGCGCGGCGTGCGGGGAACTGGCCGAACTCGTGGTCGTCGCCCCGGACACGCTCGACCCGGCGGAACTGGTCGTGGACCGGAAGAAGGTGAACGCCCTCGGCATCCCGTCGGACGACGCCTTCGCGGTGGACGCCCTCCCGCCCGGCCGCCGGCTCGCCCTGCCGCCCGACCTCCGCCCGCTCGCCGCCCAAACCCGCTTCACCGCCGACGCCGCCCACGCCCTCGAAACCCGGCTGCGGTCCGTTCTTGCGGAATCCCACATTGACCCCACGGAGTAGCCCGATGCTCCCGCTCGTCCTCTCCCTCGCCGTCGTCGCCCCGGCCCAACCCGCCGGGCACGAGGCCGAGAACCCGCTGTACAAGTCGCTCCTCGACCCCGGCCTGACCGTCGGTCCCGACCTGCGGGTCAAGTTCCCGCCGCCGGTGATGCCCGACGGCCTCGACGCGGCGAAGCAGAAGGCCGTCGTCGAGAAACTGATCGGCAACGACTTCGGCTCCGACGGGTATCTGGAGTTCACCCGCAAGTCGGTGGTCGCCCCGAACTTGCTCCGCATCGGCGACGCCAAGCCGTCCGACCCGGCCGCCCCGACCCGCACGGCGGACATCTACTTCGTCGCCTACGGCGACTTCAAGGCGACCGAAGACGACAAGTTCCTCGACCGCCTGGTCGGTACCGGCAAGGGGGATGGCAAGGGGAAGACGCTCACCCGCGACGAGTTGGCCAAGCGCAAGATCGACCTCAAGCCGGGCGACGAGAAGCGCGAGGGGTACGGGCAGGTCGAGTTCGACTTCCTGGAAAAGGTGCGGTTGAAACTGACCGGCCACGCGACCTGGAGCCGGGGGGCCGAGTCGGTGGTGGCGGCGGCCGAGGTGGACGCCCGCTTCCGCGGCGACGCCGACTTCCCGAACGAGTGGCGGTCGCTGTCGAGGGCGGGCGGGCAGGCTAAGGCCGGCGACCCGCAGCCCTACGGCGGGGCCGGCATGTACCTCAAGATCACCAAGATGGCGGAGCCGGCGGGGGCGCTCTTCATCGAGCAGCACATCGTCTTCGCCGAGCCGGTCGGGTGGTTCGACGGCGCGAACCTACTCCGCTCGAAGCTTCCCGCGGCGACGCAGATCAACGTCCGCAACATGCGCAAGGAGTGGGTCAAGACGATCGAGAAGTAACCGTATTCAAAAGGTGCTGGCGAGCTTGCCCGCCGTCGCGCTGCGGGGGATGGGCTAAGTAGACATTTCCGCGCGTTCAAGGCGCTCAAATCCGATAGGCGCACGCCTTGAGCGCCTTGAACGCCTTGCTTTATTCCAGTACGTCGTCGCGGCCAATCGTGGCCGTTCCGTCGGCAAAGTGCGCAGTTTTACCCCGTCGCGGCGGGGTCGGCGGTGGGGATCGAATCGACCGCGGTGTCGGCGACCACCCGGCCGTCCTTCATCCGCACCACCCGGTCGGCCCGGTCGGCCACGTCGTCGCTGTGGGTGACGATCACCAGCGTCAGCCCGCGGTCGCGCTGCATCGTCGTCAGCAGGTCGAGGACGTGGGCGGCGTTGTCCGAGTCGAGGTTCCCGGTCGGCTCGTCGGCCAGGAGCAACGCCGGGTCGTTCGCGATCGCCCGGGCCAGGGCCACCCGCTGCCGCTCCCCGACCGACAGCTGCGACGACCGGTGCCCGGCCCGCTTCCGCATCCCGACCAGTTCGAGCAGCTCGTCGGCCCGGGCCTCCCGCTCGCCGCTCGATCGCGGGCCGCCGAACATCGGCACCTGCACGTTCTCGCGGGCCGTGAGAGTCGGCAGGAGGAAGAACGACTGGAACACGAACCCGATCTGGTGCGCCCGGAAGGCGTCGAGGTCGCGGCACGCCGACAGCGGCTCGCCGCGGAAGAGGATGTCGCCCGAGTCCGGCCGGTCCAACACGCCGAGGAGGTTGAGCAGGGTGGACTTGCCGCACCCGGACGGGCCGGTGATGGCGACGTACTCGCCCGCCTTCACCGCGAGCGACACGCCGTTCAGGGCGTGTACGTCGCCGTCCGGGTAGGTCTTGACGAGGCGGTCGGCGACGAGCAGGGCGTCAGTCATGGCGGAGCGCCTCTGTCGGGAGCAGGCGGGCGGCCCGGAGCGCCGGGTACGCCCCGCCGATTAGCCCGATCAGCACGGTCAGCCCGAGTCCCTGGGCGATCACCCGCGGGGCGATGCCGCCCTCAATGAACCCGTTCACCTGGGGGAAAAACGTGAGCAAGTACGTGGCCGCGACCGCCCCGAGGGTGCCGAGGACGGACGCCGCGAGGCCGAGCAGCACCGCCTCGCCGAGGATCATCCGCACCACCCGCCCGGGCGACCACCCGACCGCCCGCAGGATGCCGATCTCCTGCGTCCGCTCGACGACGGACATGACCATCGTGTTGAGCATCCCGATCACCCCGATCATCAGCCCGACGGCGGACACCAGCCAGGCGATCGCCCGCACGAGTTTGAGCTGCGACAGGGACGTGACGAACGAGTCGGGCGGCTGGGCCGTCAGCCGGACCGACGGGTCGTCCGGGTCGCGGAGGGCCTCGATCCGGGCGCGGACCTCCTCGACCTCGGCCGTCGATTCCGGGGTCGGCTTGCGGACGCGGACGGAGAACCCGGTGACGCGGAGCGACGTGATCGCCCGGGCGTCGTCGATCGACATGATCGCCGCCCCCTTCTCGAACACGTCGATGCTGCTGACGACCCCGACCACCTCGAAGCGGTTCCCGGGGTTGTCCGGCTCGTCGCGGCCGAACACCACGGTGTCGCCGACGCCCTTGCCCAAGTTGCGGGCAAGCGTACTCCCGAGCATCACCCTCTGCCGCTCGCCGGGGACGAGTTTCCGGCCGTGGAGAACCTGGAGTTCCTCGTAGGCGAAGTTGTCCGGCCGCCACCCCATAATCATGACCTGGTCCGAGTTCCCGCGGGCGTTGGTGATGTCGGTCAGGTTGACCACGCCCTCGGCGACCGCCTCGACGCCGGGGAGCGCCCGGGCCGCCTCGACGAACCAGTCGCGGAAGTCGCTGTTCAACCCGCTCGACTTACCGGCCTGCTGGACGATCAAGTCGATCCGCCGCCGCTCGAACGACGCTTCGACCGACCGCGAGGCGTTGTGGCTGATGCCGAGCAGGGCGACGACCCCGCCGACCGCGACTGCCAGCCCGAGCACGGTCAGCGCCGACCGGACCCGGCGGCGGACGAGGTTCTTCGCGATGAACGTGACGAAGTGCATCGGGTGGTTCAGGCTCAGACCGGGGTGGACGCGGCGGTGGTCAGCCGCCGCAGGTGCCGGCGGACGGCGTCCGTGAACCCGGCGGTGTTGTCGAGTACCGCCAAGTGTTTGGCCGCCGGGATGATCTCGACCGTACACCGGGACAAGTGTTGTTCTAGCCACCGGCAGGTCGAAAGGAATGGGGAAAACTCGTCGTACAGGGCGACGACGGGCTGGGCGATACCCGCGAGGGCGGCGGCGGTCAGCCCGGCCTCGGCGAGTACGTCGCCGCCGCAGGTCGTCTCGGCGAGTTTCGGGAGTTGCCGCAGCCACCCGCGGCCGAACGCCCCGTAGATGTCTTCCAGCGCCTTCAACTTGTCGGCGTCGAGGGCGGCCGTCTCGCGGAACAGGCGGGTGAAATCGACCACGTCGCCGAGCGCGACGCCGACCTTCGCGAAGGTGTCGCGGAGGTCGGTCCAGATGGCCATGCGGCCGAAGTTCGGCTCGACGTGCCGCAAGCCGGGGAAGAACGAGTCGGACAGGACCACGCCGGCGACGGCGGCCGGGGCGACGACGGCGGCGTGCATCGCCGTGACCCCGCCGAAGCTGTGCCCGACGAGGACGGCCGGCCCGAGGCCGAGGGCGGCGTGGAGGGCGAGCAGGTCGTCGGCCATGACCGCGGAGGTGTAGCCGGTGGGCGGGCGGCCGCTGCCGCCGTGCCCGCGCAGGTCGTAGGTCGTGACCCGGTAATCGGCGGCGAGGGCGTCGGTCAGGCCGCTGAACAGCCACACGGCTTGGTTGCTAGTGACGGCGTGGACCAGCACCACGTCCGGCCCGTTGCCGGCCTGCTGGTAGAAGAGCCGCGTCCCGTTCACCTCGACTTCGGGCATGGTAACGATCACCCCGGCCGGCTTCAAACCACCTGCGACTGCAAGAACGCGACGAGTTCGCCCAACTCCAGGTCGTCCGCCCCGCGGTCGCGTAGCCCCTTGAGGAACGGGCCGAACGCCAGCCGCCGGCCGTAGAACGCTTCGAGCCTCTCGGCCAGGACGACGAGGTCGATCGACGCCAGTTCCAGGTCGGCGAACGCCCGCGTGTGCGGGCCGACGGTGGCGGAATAGTCGCGGTCCGGGAAGGTGGCCCGGACGACTCCCGCGAGGTCGGCGAGGACGAGGTCGGCGGTTCTCATCCGGGATCGGCCTCGCACGAGGTCGTCGCCACGACTACACCCTTCTGCCGGGCAGTCCGCACGCGCACCCGCCCCGTCACGTCAGGGTAGAGCGCCGCAACGGCCGGCGGGACGGCGACCACCGCCGAACCCGTCTCCGGGTCGAAGGCGTGAACGGCATAACCCGCAACGGCCGTCCGCAGGGCGTCGGCGACGGCGGCGCACGCGGCCGTTTCGCAGGCGGCCCGCTCGTCGCCCGGCGTCGCCTTTTTCGGCAGCGCGACTAACCCGAGGCCGACGCGGGTGGCGAAGGCCGAGTACGCCACGACCGTGCCCCCCAGGACGGCCACGGCGACGGGCGGGAGCGGTTCCGGCCCAACAGCGCCGCGCGGCCGGCATGTCAGCCGGCCCCCGACTTCGTCCGTCTCGATGTCGGCCGGGAAGGTGCCGTCGCCGTGCCGTTCGGCCCACGCCGACCGCACCGCGTCCTTCGCCACGAGCCGGCCGAAGAACCAGTCGGAGCGGGCCGCGTCGGTCCCGGCCCAGTCGGTGAACACGGCGATCTCCCGCGGCGTCATCGTGACCCGCACCCCGGACGCCCGCAGCACCGGCTGTTGCAGGTCGGGCGGCGGTTCGAGGAAGAAGCAGCGGACGGGGCCGCCGGGCACCTGCAATTCGGCCTCCGGCCAGCGGCGGCTGAGGAAGTACTGGTCCTTCGGGCCGAAGAAGTTCACGTCGCCGAACGGCAGGTAGAACCGCCAGTACCCGGCCCCGGTCATGCGCAGCCAGAGGCGGCCGTCGGGGGCGAAGAGTTCCAGCCCGTGCCGGACCTGCCGAGCCGTCTCCTCCTCGTTGTGGCCCCGGACGACGAGCGCGCTGCCGACGGCCGGGATCGGGCCGTAGAAGTCGATGCGGTTCACCCCGATCGGCAGCAGGATACGGCCGGACCAGTCGGGCTGTTCCAGGTGCCACGCCCCGAGCAGGTGCATCGCGGCATCGACGAGGACCGGGTCGAGGGCGACCCGCGGGGCCGGGTTCGACCGGAACCAGCGGTCGCGCGGCTGGACCTCCAGCGTCCCCTCGATCCCCTCGCGCCCGCAGCGGCCGAGCGAGCGGATCATCTGGAACGTTGGGCCGTGGAACATATTCCGCCGCAAGTCTTCGACCGTGGACCGGCACGGCTGCTCGGCGGTGAGTTCGAACGGCAGCGGGGCGGGCGGGTCGGGGTAACGGTCGGCGAGGACGACGACGGCCTCGCACGCCGCCTTGCCCGCCCCGTCGCGGAGGAAGGAGTTGCCCAAGTCGCGTACGTCGGCCTTCACCCGGACGATGCCGGTCTCGGGTTCGACGGCCGCGACCGCCGCCCGGACTTCGAGCGTAGTCGGGTCCGGGTCGAACGGGAGCCAGCGGAACAGGCGGATGTTCTCGACCGCGACGACGACCTTGCCCGGAGCGATCAACAGCGCGGCCTCGGCCATCGCCTCCAGGCTGAACGTCATCGGCAGGATCGGCAGGCCGTTCTGGGTCGGGTCCACCCGGCTCACGCCGCGGCCGCCGAGGGTGTGGTCGGCGGCGTACAGGTCTTCGCGCTCGTCCATCAACCGGCGGATGACGACCTCGCGGCCCGGTTCGAACCGCTCGACGCGCCCGACCAGGCAGTAGTCGGGTGGCGGCTCGACGGCGGCGAGTTCGGCGGCGAGTTCGGGGGCGAGCCAGTCGTCGAGCGGTGGCAACTCGCCCGCGGCGGGGCGGCCGGCGAAGAACGATTCCATCACCTCGCGCTGCACGTCGAGGAACTGTTCCATCACGCCGAGGTAGTCGTTGAGTACGGCCGACTGTTGGGAAAGCCCGCCCATTCCGACGGGTAGGCTCTGACCCCGCGCCTCCCACTCGACCCGCCGCACCTCCCGCCGCGCGTACAGGTGCCCCAGGTTCACCGGGACGTGGTGCGCGACCAGTTGGGCGACGAGGTGGTTGATCTGCGTCGGCCCGCTCTTGCGGGGGAGGTTCGCGGGCAGGGCGGCGAACGTCTTACCACGGAGGATGTCTTCGACGAACGCCGACAGGTTGCCGCGCGGCCCAGCCTCGACGAACAGACGCACCCCGTCGGCGTGCATCGCCTCGATCATCCGGGTGAACTCGACCGGGCTGACCCAGTGATCGACGGCGAGGCGGCGGGCGGCGTCCGGGTCGGGGGGGAACGGCCGCCCGGTCGAGCAGCAGTAGACGGGGACGGCGGGGGCGTCGAACGGTACGCCGGCGAACAGGGCACGGAACGGCCCCATCCACGGCTCGAACAGCGGGGTGTGGTACGGCCGGCGGAACGGGAGCCGCTCGCAGATCACCCCGCCGGCAGTCAGGGCCGCCTCGACCGCCGCGACGAGTGGGGTCGGGCCGACGGCGACGCACTGGTGCGGGCAGTTGTCCATAGCCACTACGACCGCCCCGCCGCCGACCGCCGCGGCCGCCGCCTCGACCGCCTTCCGCCCGGCCCCGACCGCGAGCAGGGCCACGTCCGGCCCGCCGGCTTCACTCTCCTGCCGCTGCATGATGTCCATGATCTCGGCGAGGCGCGGGCCGTGCTGGTCCTGCGACCGCATCGCCCCCGACACCAGCAGCGCGGCCAGCTCACCGGCGCTGTGCCCGGCGACGGCCGACACCGGGATTTGCAGGTTGTACAGGACGCGGAAGATGGCCTGGTCCGCGACCAGGACGCCGAAGATCGACGGCCCTAGCTGGCGGATTTGCGCCTCGGCCGCGGCGCGGTCGGCGGCGGTGGCGTCGGCCGGCAGGTGGAGCATCCGGCGGAGCGAGGTCTGGCCGGCGTCGGCGGCGAGTTGGTCGCACCACGCGAACGTCTCCTCGACTTCGGGGAAGACCCCGCACAGGTCGGCGAGCATGTTCAGGTACTGCGCCCCCTCACCCGGGAACAGCAGGGCGACGGTGCCCTGCTCGGCGAGGGGTTGGCCGAAGAAGTAGACGCCGTTGGAGTCGCGGACCTGCTTGCAGGCGGGGTCGGCGACGCGGTCGGCGGCGCGGCGTAGCTTCGCCGCGAGGTCGGTGGGCGTCGCGGCCACGACCGCGAGCCGAACGCCGCCGGGGGCGAGGTCGGCGGCGAGCGTAGAGGCGAGGTCGGCGGGAGTGACATCGGGCTGTAGCTCGACGAACCCGGCGAGCGCGAGCGCCTGGTCGCGCAGGCCGGAGCGGTCGTCGCCGCGGAGGACGAAGAGCTCGGTGTCCCAGCCGGTCGCGGGGGCGGCAGGCCGCGGGGCGGGCGCGGTCGTGGTCGCACTCATGGCGTTACTCGGCCCCCACCGCGACGCGGGCGGGTTCCGCGGCGGCGGCCGGCCGGCCGCCGCGGGGGGCCAACTCGGTCCCGCCGGCAACCAATACTTCCGGCTCGCCCTTCGCCCCGAACACAACCTCGTCCACCGCGAAGGCGGCCCCGACCGCCGGCTCGATCAACTTCAAACCGCGGGCGACGAGGTGCTTCTCCAGGTCGGCCACCATCCCGACCTCGGCCCACGGCCCCCACGCGACCGACACGACCCGCCCCGGCCACCGCCGGTCGAGGTCGCACGCCAGTTTGCTCAGCACCTCGTTCGCAGCCGCGTAGTCGGACTGCCCGCGGTTCCCGTACCGGCTCGTGATCGACGCGAACAGGGCGAAGAATTTGACCTTCGCCGGGTCGAGCTTGCGGGCGAGCGTCAACGCGCTGTCCACCTTCGTCCCGAACACCCGGTCGAACGACTCGGGCGTCTTGTCGCGGAGCAACTTGTCCTCGATCACTCCCGCCCCGTGGACGACGCCGGTGATGCCGCCGGCGGTGGCCAACTCGTCGAGCAGCCCGCCGAACGCTACCGGGTCGCGCACGTCCACCGCCCGGTACTCGACCGCGCTGCCGGCGGCCCGGATCGCGGCGAGATTCGCCCGGATTTCGCGGTCTTTGAGCAACCGCCGGTACGCCGCCTCGACCGCGGCGGGGGCGGCCGGCTTGCCGTCAGCCGCGAGCAACTTCATCAGCGCCGCCTTGAGTTCGGCCGGTGTGGTGAGCGGGGTCGTGTCCGGGTGTTCGGCGACCGGCTCCGGCGAACTCCCGACCAGCACCAGCCGCGCCTTGTACCGCGTCGCCAATTCGAGCGCCACCTTCGCCGTGATCCCGCGGGCACCACCCGTTACCAGCACGGTCGAATCCGGGCCGAGTTCGACGGCCGGTTCGTCGCGGTCGAGCGGGCCTGGTTCGACCTGCCACGTCACGCGGCGGTCGGCGGTGCGACCGACCTCGAACGGGCCGTCCGGATCGCCGAGTTCGCCGAGGAGTTGTTCGACCAACCGCGGTGCGGGGGTCGCGGCGTCCACGTCCACGACCCGGACGGTCACGTCCGGCCACTCGTACCCGAGGCACTTGGTAAACCCGGCGACGCCGCCGTGCCCGGCGAAGAAGTCGTCCGGCAGGTCGCCGCCGAAGCCCATCCGCCCGCCCATCGCCGTGACCGCGAGCAGGGCCGCGCTGCCCTCCTTGCCGGCCGCGCGGATGTCGGGTTCGAGGCCGCGGGCGAGCAGGTAGAGCGACTTCACCTCGCGCCGCATCCGGCGTTCCTCGGTTTCTCCCGCGGGTGGCTCGGCGAGCGGCAGCAAGTGGATCAGCCCCGACACCGGGCCGCACGCGGCGCGGACCTTCGCGAGTAGGTCGGCGACCGCGGCCGGGTCGGTCAGGTCGGCGACGAACCCGCCGGCGGCCGCGGCGTCACCCGGCGACGCCATGCGGACGAGGGCGGTTTTGATGTCGAGTTCGCCGAGGCGGTCGGCGAGTTCGCGGGCCGTGCCCTGGCGGTCGTCGGTGATGAGCAGCGTGCCGGTCGGCGGGGCGAACGTCGGGCGGAGCGGTAGCGGGGCGTCGGTCAGGCGGACGACAAGACGCTGCACATCGCCCTGGCGGGCACCGGGGTGCAGGGCCTTGACCTCGGGCGGCGCGGCGGTCGGTTCGTGCTTGCCGTTCGCCGACGGCTGCGGGGCGGTGTCGGCGAGCGCGCCCATGACGTAGTCGGCGATCCCGCGGAGGGTCTTGAGGACCGACAGTTTCTCCATCTCCAGATTCGGCTGCGCTCCGCCGGCCCCGGCCTCGATCGTCTCGGCCAGCGCCCCGAGCACCTCGACGCGCTTGATCGAATCGACGCCCAGGTCGGCTTCGAGGTCGAGGTCGATACTCAGTGCTTCCTTCGGGTAGCCGGTCCGCTCGCTGACGAGATCGAGCAGGCGGGCGAGGAGCGTATCGCGGTCGAGCGGGCCGGCGGCGGGCGGCACTTCCACAACGACGGCCGGAATCACCGCGATGGCGTGCGTGCCGTTCGCCTCGGGGGGAGCCGGCACCACCGCGGCCACCGGCGGGGGCACGGCGACGGGCCGCGGGGCGGGTTCGACGGCCGCCATCCGGTTCACGACCGCAGGGGCGGTGGCCGGCGGCGGGGGCAGGTAAGCGTGGCCGTTCGCGTGCCCGTTGCCGGTGCCGTTCGCGTAAGCCGCGTGGCCGTTCGCGGAAGGCGCGGGAACGCCGGGGGAAGCCCCGAGGAAGCCGAGCATGACGCTCCGCTGAGTATCGAGGAAGCGGGCCATCACCTCCTGGAAACGCATCACCACCTGGGCCGCTCCGTCGGGGGCGGCGTGGACGTGGGTGCCGTTCGCGGACGGGGTAGGCAGGCTGGGTGCGGTGGCGGTGGTGTTCATCGGCGCTCGCGGGGTCACGGTGACGGCCGGCGGAGAGGTCACGCGGGAAGGAATCGGCTGCGGGACGACGGGGACCGCCGGGGTCGGCTTGGTGGGCGGGGCAGCGAGGGTCGGCACGGGCTTCGAGACCGGCTTCGGTGCGGCCACGGGAGCGACGGCCGGCTTCGGCGTCGTCGCGGCCGGGTGGAAGGTCTGCCCGAGCAGGCGCGGTTCGGGGCCGTTGATGGGGCGACTGCGGACGCCGTTGACCACCCACGTCGTCGGCGTGTGTTTCGGCTTGCCGGTGTCGGGGCCGAGCTTCGCCAGATCGAACGACTGCACCCCGCGGCCCTGGAACAGCCGGTCGAGCCGGGCCGGGACGCCGGCCGCGAGGAGTTGCCCGAGCAGGTGGGCGAGCTGCACCAACCCCGGCCGCGCCTTCGCGTCCGACGCCACGGCGAGGTGCGGCTTGCCGGCGAGGATTTGCCCGGTCAACCCGGTCAGCACGCCCAGCGGCCCGACCTCGACGAACACCCGCGCCCCGGCCGCGTACATCGCCTCGACCTCGGCCGCGAAGCGGACCGGCGACACGAGGTGGTCGGCGAGCTGGCGGGCAATGGCGGGGCCGTCGGCCGGGTGCGGGGCGGCGGACGTGTTCGAGTAGACCGGCTTCCGCGGGGCCTCGAACGATGCGGCGGCGAGGGCGGCCGCCAGCGGGTCCTTCGCTCCGGCGATCAGCGGCGAGTGGAACCCGCACGCGACCGGGATGCGGGCGGCGCGAACCCCAGCAGCCTGCAACTTTTCGGCGGCGAGCTTTAACCCGTCCTCGGTGCCGGCGATAACCGTTTG
>Ga0105048_10013538_pt1 | contig 12746 bp, 14 predicted proteins | sample MAT05_FD_78382 | JGI IMG/M metagenome (GOLD analysis project Ga0105048, IMG submission 78382) | Freshwater microbial communities from Lake Fryxell liftoff mats and glacier meltwater in Antarctica - MAT-05 | ecosystem: Environmental > Aquatic > Freshwater > Ice > Liftoff microbial mat | place... | reverse complement strand
TGAAGCATTTGTGACAATTAATCATAAAAATCATAGCTATGATTTGCTGCGTATAAACTTTGGTTACATAATTTTCTTAAAGAAAATTAAAGATAATAAATTGCGACTGTAAAGAATAATTAGTTATACATACTCTATATTTACTAATTTATACTTAGTTAATTTTATACTTAGTTTAATATTGCTATCAAAAGATTGTAGATGGTTCTAAAGATTTAATTATGGAAACCTTTAGATTAGTATTTCCGTCATTCTTTTAAATAAATTAGTCATAAATCCGCAGTCAGTCAAATGCGTTCACCAATCAACGGTTATTCATGGCTTGCATATATTTCTCAATGGCTATTTGTCAACAGCAATATTTTAGTTTGCTAGTTTAAGCTTCAGGCTATTTTTATCTAAATTCCCAAACTAGATAAATGCATTTTTTAAAGTTAATATCCAAATTTCAGTATTAAGGCTTCATAATTTCATTTGGAATCACAAACTAACTTTTGGATCAAGCTAAAAAATAAGACTAGTAAGTGTAAATACTTAGTTAAATTCTTAGGTAAATTCATCTGGTCAAATCTTAGTCAAATCTTTAGAGAGATAGTGTTAGCCGCCCTTTGACTTTTTTAGTTTATTTGTAATAATATGTAACTCCAGACGTAAGAAATAAAAAGGTTAATCTTGTATTATACAAAACAACCTGAAAGCTATTGATAAATTTGAATACCAAGCTTACAAAACTTAAAGTTTGTGAATTTAGGCTGACAAGTTAAAAAGTTTGGAATTTAGAGTTATGAATCCTTTCTTTCATTAGTTTTCTGGTCTTAATAAAAGCACTCTTTAAAAACGCTTAGTTTAAAATATTAGGAGCGATATGTCTGAAGAACCATTGACCCAAACCACACCAAAAGCAGTGGATAGGCAAGCTAACAAGCAGGTCGGTCTGTCTGCTGACATGGTTCGTACATATCTACACGAAATCGGTAAGATTCCTCTGCTTAGTAATGAAGAGGAGATTATCTACGGTAAACAAGTGCAACAGATGATGATGCTATTTGAAGTGCAAGAAAGACTTGCTCAAACTAGCGATCGCCTACCAACTGAGCAAGAGTGGTTGGAAGCTGTTGGCTTAGCGCCTGAAGTTTTGCATAGCAATATTCGGGTTGGTACCAGAGCTAAGCGCAAAATGATTGAGGCAAACCTAAGGTTGGTTGTTTCGGTTGCTAAGAAATATCAAAAACGAAACTTAGAACTTCTAGATTTAGTACAAGAAGGGACTCTTGGCTTAGAGCGGGCTGTAGATAAGTTTGATCCAACTAAAGGCTTTAAGTTTTCAACTTATGCTTACTGGTGGATCCGTCAGGCGATTACTAGAGCGATCGCTCAACAAGCACGGACGATCCGCTTACCAGTTCATATTACTGAAAAGTTAAATAAGATTAAAAAAGCGCAGCGACAACTTTCGCAAGATCTCGGTCGAGTTGCCACTGTCGCCGAAATTGCTTATGAGCTAAACATTAAAACTGATCAAGTTCGTGAATGTCTCTCGCTATCGCGTCAGCCAATTTCACTTGATTTGCGGATTGGTGATAACCAAGATACAGAACTTGCAGAATTATTAGAAGATACAGGCCGTTCTCCTGATAATTATGTTGAGCGCGAGTCGCTGCGTACAGATATTCAGAGCTTATTGAAAGAATTACCCGAAAAGCAACGTCAAGTCATGATCTTGCGCTATGGCTTAGAAGATGGTCAAGAAATGTCACTTGCTAGCATTAGTAAGCGCATGGAGCTTAGCCGTGAGCAAGTAAGACAACTTGAACGTCAAGCCATGGATTATCTTCGTAAGCGCAAAATAAGAATGCAAGAATATCTTGCCAGTTAAATCTATTAAATGCAGCGTGAAGCTTTCCTTTTATATATAAAGAGAGCGTATAAATAGAGGTGGTACTTTGTATCCCCTCTATTTTTTGTTATAGAAATTTGCAATAATCTAAAGTTAGTAAATTCATAAACCCTATGCCGCTAAAATCTACGACTCGTCACATTCAGATTTATGCTGCTGTTATTGAAGAGCAGAACGATGAACTCATCGATAGCGAAAATATGCTGACACTGGATGTCGATCCTGATAATGAACTGAACTGGACTGATGGCGCTCTGCAAAAGGTATATCGTAAGTTTGATCAGCTTGTGGTGGACTATAAAGGTGCTGACTTGAGTGATTACAACTTGCGGCGGATTGGTTCAGATTTAGAGCATTTTGTGCGATCGCTATTGCAGCAAGGTGAAGTTACTTACAACCTCAATCATCGATCACTTAATTACAGTATGGGTTTACCCCAAATTGTTAACACTGACGCTCAATAGCATTAAGTAGTGCATTGAATAGTGCCTCGCGCCGCCGATTCTGCCATCTTTGATAATTTACTTACAAACTATGTCTGAAACCACTGAATCAAATCCTGAGCAGGTAAAGGCTAAGCCTCCTGCTAAACCCAAAGCCGAAAAGCCTCCTGCGATCGAAGAGTTACCGTTTGAAGAATTTATTGCCACCCACTATCTGCCTGCATTAACCAAAGCTTTTGATAAACAAGGAGTGGAGGATCTAAAACTGGAGTTTAACAATTCTCAAGTATGTGGGAAGTGGGCACAAGGATTACGCCAATTTACGGTGTATTTTTCTAAGTCTGATATCAATGCTCAGAAAGCTTTTTCCTGTGCTGATACTGGACAATTGCCTAGTACGCTCGAACCATTTTTGATCGATGAGCGTAAAGCACCACTTGATCTACTAGTATTCGGTGTGATTCAGCGTTTAAATGTCCAAAAGTGGCTTAAATCCAACTAAAAACTAACTAAAATCATAATTTTCGCTCTGCTAAGCAGGGCGAAAAATTATGATTTTAGTTGAGGAGAATTTTTAGGCGCAATCACAGGTAAGTCATTTTCAACCTCAATTTTCATGCCAAGTTTGTCTAACTCTTTAGAAATAGTTTCTACCGTTTTTTTATCTGTAGCATTTCGTAAAACTATTGACCAAGCTGCTATCTGCGCTTTAGTAAGATCGCGATCTTCTTCCAACCATTTTGCTGATTGACGGGATATTTGTGCAACTAGTTGGGGATCTTCAAAGGATTTGTCTGTCGCTTTTGATTGTTCAGCCCATTCTGCGGCTTTGAGATAAGATTCTCTTGCCCCCTTTGCATCACCCAAAAATAGAAGTTGATCAGTTGCCTTGCGCCGCCACACAGTATATGCAGTTGACTGTTTATCAGGATCTAGGGATAGTAGCCCTTTTGTATAAAGGCTAATCGCCTCACTTGGGACTGCCGCAAACATCGACACACTAGCTGACATATATAGATAGCTATTGATAAATCTGGGATCGCGGTCAACAATATTTTCAAAGTAAAGTGGACTAAGGCTATAACCTGTCTGAAAATAATTTCTTGCTGTGTCATCACCAAAATATTGCAAAAATTGCAAAAAGGTAAAGTTAGCAATCATATTATTAAAGCCAAGACCACGCATCGGCAATTGCCGAATTAATTTGAGACGAGCTTCTTCATCTATTACGCCTTTACGAGTATCTGCTAAAGTCTGTCCCAGCAAACGCTGATTTAGTTTTGGAAACTGTAAACTTAAAGCGATCGCTGCCAAAATCGCGATCGCTCCCAAATTAATAGCAAGATTACGAAACCGCATCTGACTTAATTGCCTTCTGAAACAAATGTATCTTTACTAAGACTATCAATTAGTTTATTGCTTGCTAAGCCGTTTGCTGGACTAATCGTATAAAAGTTTTGCGCTCTGACGATCGCATTACGAGTTTCTGCATTCAATACGCCATCAGGTTTGCCGTTATAAAAACCCCGCTTAGTCAACAAGTTTTGTAATGCTAAGACATCTGTATCATTTGCACTAGTTTGCGGTAGGGGTGCTGGGGATACGGGTGTTATTTTTGGTTGAGGGGCAACAGATTCTTGAGGTCTAGGCTGAATTTGTGGTGTAGGCTGCGGGGTTTGAGTGACTGTTGGCTGAGTGACTGTTGGCTGAGGAATTGCTGGCTGAGTAACTGTCGGCTGTGGTGGTTGAGGAGTTGATTGCGGTTTTGTCTCGACACGAACAGTTGGAGTGACATTATTGTTTACTCCAATTTGCTGGCGTGGCGCTCCTGATTCCAAGGCGGCAATAGTTTGCGCGCCCGCGATACCATCAGCTGTTAAGCCATAGGCTTTTTGTGCTGCAATAGTCGCGTCTTTGGTACGTGAACCAAGGAAACCTGTGATTGGTCCAGTATAGAAGCCGCGATCAGTAAGCAAATTTTGTAAATTGGCGACATCATCATTAACAGGTACTACAACAGCCTTAGCAGCTTGAGTGGGGACTTGATTATTAGTAGTGGGTTTCGGGCTTAGTGAGATTGATGGCTGCTTCACATTGTTTTGCAATGCTGCCATAGTTTTAGCGCCAGCCACACCGTCGGCAGTCAAACCATAAGCAGTTTGAGCAGAAGCGATCGCGGCCTTAGTTTGTGAACCCTTGACCCCATCGAGCGCACCTCTATAAAAACCACGGCTAGCTAATAACTGTTGCAATGCTAAAACATCTTTGTCAACAACTTTAATATCAGTAACTTTAATATCAGTCGTGGCTTTAGATATAGCATCACGATTCCTATCAGCAATGTTGACATTACTACTTCCAGATTCCAATGCGGCATAGGTCTGAGAACCAGCAATACCATCAGTTACCAATCCATAGTTTCTCTGAGCAGCAACGATCGCTAAGCGTGTTTGTGGACCCATGAGTCCATCCACCGCTCCATTATAAAAGCCACGTCTACTAAGTAACTCTTGCAAATTTGTGACTTTAGCACTTTTAGTTAAAGACGGAGTACTTATAGGTGTGACAGACGTTTTATTGCTATCGGATTCTAAGGCGGCTAAGGTTCGTGAACCTGCGATACCATCAGGCGTGAGATTATAAGTTTTTTGAGCCAAGATGATTGCAGCGCGAGTCTGTGAACCCATCACACCGTCAACTGCACCGTTGTAAAAACCACGATCTGCCAATAGTTTCTGAAGATTCATCACAGATGATGAAACACGAGCAGTAGTTTCTTTTAGTTCGGCTTTCGTGTTGATCGGAGTTACTGAACCACTATCTTCTAAAGCCGCAATTGTGCGACTTCCTGCAACACCATCAGTAGTCAGACCCAAAGATTGTTGGGCGCGAATAATCGCATTTTTAGTTGATGCTCCTGCCACACCATCGATCGCTCCAGGGTCAAAGCCATTTTTTGCCAGTAATGACTGTACATACCTAACATTCGATGATGGCGCGGTTTGGGCGAGAGCAGTTAGGGTTGAGCCTAAACCAATGAATACTGTTGTACTAGCGAGGATCACACTCAAACTAAGTTTGGCAGATTTAGTCGTTATCCTCTGTAACCAAGTTTGAAAGGTTAATTCAATATGTGAAGGTGAAGAAACATTGTCGTCAGGGGCGATCGCCTGATCAGAATATACAAATTCTTCATGAATATAAGCTAGGAGTTCCATAATTTAGACCTTGTTGTAATTTAGATTAAGATTTTTAATTAGTATGAATTGAGAATTAATACGGGAGAACTATTACGGGCTGTAAGGGTAAGTTTTGGCTGGAAACTGGAGTCTGATAACTATTTATTGGTTGAACAATTGCTGGTTGAACAATTACTGGTTGAACAATTACTGGCTGAACATTTACTGATTGAACTACTGGCTGAACATTTACTGGCTGTACAACTACTGGTTGAACATTATTAGAAATCAGACGAATATCTTGATTGTTTGAAACATACGCGATATTTTGAACATTGTTTTGCACTTGGAGAGCCGTGAGCAAATTTGGATTCCATTCTCCTGTTGCTTGCTGTCCATAGGCAAGTTGTGCCCTCAAGATACTTGACCTAGTACGAAGGTCATACAATCCGTTTAGCTGATCATCATAAAAACCTCGCTCCTTGAGCAATTGTTGAACTTCCAGAACATTTTGTGAGGACGGCAAACGGTTCAAAGCAGGTTGAGTAAAAGCGACATTACTACCGCCTGCTAACAATGCTCGAATTGTTAAAGGTCCCGCAAAACCATCTAAAGGCAATCCATAAGCCTGTTGCGCTCTTAATACTGCATCAGTTGTGACTTGTCCTTGCCGCCCATCAATTTCACCTTGATAAAAGCCCCTTTGCTTGAGTAATATCTGCAAATTACCAAATTCTTCTCCCGCAAATCTCTGAATATTAATTTCCTGAGGATTATCAGCGCGCACAATTATTGGCTGTCTAACGCGATCGCTACTAATAACTTGAGTTGTAACTTGATTTGTTCGATTAAATGATATTGGCACTGTCACTGAGGAATCTCTGCAAGGCTCACGCAGCAATGCAAGTGTTCTCTCTCCAGGAATACCATCGACAGTAAGATCTTTTTGGGTTTTCTGAAAATTCATTACCGACTGTTTGGTGTTTTTGCCGTAGACTCCGTCCATCACATCTAAAGCAAAACCACGTCTAGCTAGTAAGGTCTGTACCTCTAATACATAACTTGTATCACATAAATATAAGTTTTCGCACCAAGGTGGAGCATTCACAGATGGCTCTAGTAATTGACTAGCCTCAACTGAACCTCTAAAATCTAAGCCAAGCCCACTAAGACTTGCAATTGCGATCGCTGGCAGCAAATAGGATTGCCACTTAATCTCGGTCAAATCCCAGCCATGTATATTTGTCTGATTTTTAACATAGTCAGTATCATCCAAAGAACACAGATGTTCTTGATTGGCTTGTTCATACGCCCAAGCATCATATATATAGGCTGCAAGTTCCATAGATGCCACCACGCGATCGCTGTTTAACTTATTTTAAACGATTTTTTATGGCTTCTTACGTCAAAAAATGTATACATACCTAAAAGTAGAGAAAAGCTATTTACTTTCGGGTTAGACATCATATTTGTTGTGGGTTTCAGCCGCTATAGGCTGACTTTTTTGAATGTCGCCACCATACTGAATTCCTATTTGGACTACATTGTCATTTTGATTATTAGTTTGTGGACGCGATCGCTCAATGCCCCGCCGCCGCTCAGAAGTTCGCTCTTCACTTGTATCTTCGGTCACAACTTCATAGAGAATAGCTTGTTTATTTGCCTCACTTCCACGTCGCAACACCCGCCCTAAACGCTGGATATATTCACGGGCTGAACCTGTACCTGATAGCAGGATCGCAATACGCGCATCAGGCACATCGACACCTTCATTTAAAACATGAGATGTAACTAAAGTTTTGTACTTACCTTCTCGAAAAAAAGTCAAAATTTCGTGACGCTCTTTAACAGGAGTTTGATGCGTGAGTGCAGGAATTAATAAATCTTGAGAAATACGATAGACCGTCGCGTTGTCATTAGTGAAAATTAGAGTGCGTTCGGAAAAATGTTGAGCGAGTAAATCTGACAGAACTCGCAATTTTGATTCTGTGCCTAAAGATAATTCCTTTGATTCGCGATGTGCAAGCATCGCCCTTCTCCCCGCCTGCGATCGCCCACTAGCTTGGACAAATCTTTGCCATCCTTCCAAACTACCGAGTGAGATTTTCGATTCTTTTAAAAAATGATTACGACTTTTAATAAGCGAGTCGTAGCGATCGCGTTCTTGTTCAGAAAGCGAAACTTTAATCTGCACAATTTTATGTTCTGCTAAAGCCTGACCTGCTAGTTCTTCGGCAGATTTGCGATAAACTTCCTCACCAATCAGAAGTTCTAAATCAGCGTGTTTACCATCGCTACGTTCTGGCGTGGCAGTTAGTCCTAAACGATAGGGAGCGATCGCATATTCAGCAATTACACGAAAAAAGTCAGTCGGTAGATGATGACATTCATCGAATACAATCAAGCCGTAAAGATTGCCCAACGCTTCGGCTTGAATCGCGGCACTATCATAAGTTGACACTAAAATCGCCGTGCGATCGCGAGAACCTCCCCCTAATAGACCAATCTCCACGTCAGGGAAAGCTGCCAGTAAATGGGCATACCATTGATGCATCAAATCAAGAGTTGGTACAACGATTAAAGTACTCCGATTTGTCACTTGCATAGCAAGTTGCGCTAGATAGGTTTTACCTGCGGCAGTTGGCAATACAACCACACCTTGCTTTCCTACTCTCTGCCATGCTGTGAGAGCTTCGCTTTGGTGTGCATAAGGTTCCATTTGGGAATGAGAAATTAAGTTAAGTTCGCTATATTTCCGTGATTTATCTTCGATCACAATCCCTTCTGATCGCAAAGTCAAAATTAACTCGCGATATCGATTAGCAGGAATACGGAACTTCTCAATGCGATCATCCCAAGTTGCAAATTCAATCCATGCTTTGCCTTTAGGCGGTGGATGAAGAATTAAGGTGCCGCGATCATAAGTAAGTTGAGGTGTGCGGGGCATATTTCTAAAACTAGGAATTCAGAAATTAAGACTTGATAAACCAAAATCAACGAGATTCGGGTGACGGTGTGACGCGCTTGGGAGAGGGAATCAGATAAGCAACTACTGCACCACCGACAAACCCTGCGACATTGCGAACAATGGGAACCCATTCACTAGTCCTTGTCAAAACGGGACCAAGACCGAAAGAGATAAACAACATTCCCCATAGCGGCGTGAAAATTAGCGCCCATTTCCATGCAAAGATTTCGCCTTCTTTGCGTGGATGACCTGCAAAACCAAAGATGATGCCACCAACAATTGAAGTAATTAGGGTAAGAATCCATTGCTCTTGAGGAATACCAGGGACGGCTATACAGCCGTCTTGATCTAAACAAGTGGCGATCGCATCAATAGAGGACAAAATTGATTGAGCATGTCCCTGTTCGCGCACATAAAACTGATTACCATAACGTGATTGCAACTCGATCCAAAAGCCCCGTGACAGCAGGGGATACACTGCATCACCAACGCTGAAGTTAAGTAAATTACGTCCGCGTGAATCTGCAACTAGCATCACACTGGCATTGTCTAGCCCCCAAAATTCTTTGACTGCTCGACCAGGAGTGCGATCAACTTGGGTGAGTACTCGCAATTTCCAACCTGTTTTATCTTCAAATTCTGTCAGTTTTTGATCTAAAGCCAATTCTTCCGAATCACTCAGGAATCGTCCTAAATCAATCACATTTGTATACTTTTCAGGCAGCAACTCTGGCGCGTCGAAAGCATGGGCAGCAGGTATATTGATAAAAGCGATCGCTAATGGTAGAAAAAAGGCGATCGCCAAAGTTATAAATCTTTGAAAAATTTTTGAAAAAGTTAATTTGTACATAAGTATTTATTATAAAGAGCGTCTTAATATTTCTTAATATCTTAGCAGGGGTATATAGTTTAAGTAACTCTTCCCAGTATTTTTAGTAGTATTTTTAATTAATGGCAAGCCCAATTCAGTGGTATCCCGGACATATAGCCAAAGCTGAAAAACAATTGTTAGAACAGCTTAAGTTAGTGGATGTAGTAATTGAAGTGCGTGATTCACGCATTTTAATGTCTAGTAAACATCCAAAAATTGAAAAGTGGGTAGAAGGCAAGTCTCATATTTTGGTGTGCAATCGCATTGATGCCATATCTTCGAGCGTGAAATCTCAATGGACGCGCTGGTTTACTGAGCAAGAGCGCATCGCCTACTTCACTGATGCACAGGCTGGCAAAGGTATGGTGGATTTACTAAAAGCTGCCCAAGTGGCAGGCGAAAAGGTAAATGAACGGCGGCACGGTCGAGGAATGTTGCCGCGTCCAGTGCGCGCCGTGGTAGTAGGATTTCCAAATGTGGGCAAATCGGCGTTAATTAATCGGTTGCTCAATAAAAAGGTAGTCGCTAGTGCGAATCGTCCAGGGGTAACCCGTCAATTGCGCTGGATCAGAATTTCCGATCAGATCGAATTACTAGATACGCCTGGCGTAATCCCTCCTTTGCTGCACGATCAAGATGCGGCGATGAAATTAGCCATTTGTGATGATATCGGACAGGCTGCTTACGACAATGTGTTGGTAGCAGCCGAAGCAGTAGATCTGTTGATCAAATTAAATGCGAAATTGAGCAGCCGTTACATTATCGATCCTCAGACCGTGACTTCAGGCATTGAATATATTCACCAAGTCGCTACTTTAAATAAGTTTCAAGGTGATTTAGATAAAGTTGCGAGGTTGATTTTATATGATTTTCGCAAAGGTAAGTTAGGTGCGATCGCTTTAGAGATGCCGCCCTTCTAAATTTGCATATATTCGATTTCTCAGAAAGATATTTTTTGCTAGCTTTACCTAGAGATCTGCATAGAAGGTGATCGATTGAGTGATAATGAATTGCTTAAATGAAGCTCGAAGGATTATGTCAACTAGCAAAATTTATCTAAAAGGGGTAAGAGCCTATGGATATGTGGGTTATTTACCCGAAGAAAATGTATTGGGTCAATGGTTTGAAGTTGATGCAACGTTATGGGTGGATTTTGAGAAGTCAACCCACAGCGATGATATTGAAGATACAGTCAACTATATCTCTTGCATCAATAAGATCGAGACGCTGATTCAGACTCAAAAATATAAACTAATCGAGCGGCTAGTTGGTGCGATCGCTGACTCTCTTCTCGAAGACATGATGATTGAAAAAGTCGAACTGCGAGTAATTAAGCGTCCGCCAATTCCTAACTTTCAAGGTTCAGTTGCCGTGGAAATTGTGCGATCACGTTCTCAACTTTTAGAAACAAACACAAAAGAATCTATCTCCACATCGCAACCTCAAAGTTCAACTCCAAAGACTTCGCCAATCAATAATTCTCAAATTGCAGATTCAGTCGAATTAAAAATTATTAGCATTCACACTGATGGTGCTTGCTCCAAAAACCCAGGTCCTGGCGGTTGGGGAGCAGTCATCCATTTTTCAGATGGCAGCACTAAAGAACTTGGCGGCGGTATTCGCGAAACGACTAACAATCAAATGGAACTACAAGGCGCGATCGCGGCTTTAGAATTTCTTGCAACTCATAAACAATCAACACCTGTCGATCTTTATACTGATAGTAAATATGTGCTAGACGGGATTACCAAATGGATTAAAGGCTGGAAAATGAATGGTTGGAAAACCAAAGATAATAAACCTGTCAAAAATCAAGAATTTTGGCAACAACTCGATCCTCTTAATTCTGCAAATATTCGATGGCATTGGGTAGAGGGACATTCTGGCGATCCCGATAACGAGCGTTGCGATGTGATCGCTCGTAGCTACACCGCCAAATACATGTAAAAAATGCGATCACGGTAAATCAGTATGAAACTATTGCGATCGCCGAAACGATCCTCTTCTCAAGTTTGATATAGGCGATCGCACCATAAGCACCTCAACAAGCGATCGCTCCAACCCTCATCTTCCAAAATTTGCAGAATAGAGATCGCCTCAACTCTCACCTTCCAAATTCCACACAACAGCGATCGCTCTCTACTTCAATATGTCGAAAGATTAGATAGCGAATCTATTCTAATAAAGCATCAACGTTGTTAAAATATAAGCTAACCTATAGCTTCAAGCCTATGCAACTTCCTAACGGGTATCGAGCAGTACTTGGAGACAAACTTGAGCGATATTGTCTGAACTACGAGCATCAAAAAGGTAAACACAAAGCCCTTTTGTTTGAGAAACGTTTTGGAATTACCATAGCTAACAAAGAAATTTTAGAGCAGGCTTTACTTGAAGCTGCTAGTGAAGGTGAAGCTGAACTATATAAAATCGATCAATACGGCACACACTACGATCTTGCCTTTTCACTTTATACCGATGTTGGCGAATCTCTGCTTTTAAGTTGTTGGATTATTAAAATCACTGAAGACTCTCCCCGTCTGACAAACACTTACCCCATCGACTAACCATGAACGAAATCAAAGAATACGATCTGGTTGCTCTAACTGAAGATACGATCGCTACGCATAAAGTTACCCATCAGCAAATTCTACTCCGTCGAGGACAAATGGGAACTGTCTTAATGTCATTTGATCACAAAGCATTCCTAATTGATTTTACAGATAGTCGAGGCAATACCTTTGCAATGGAGACTATCGAACCAATTAAACTCTTACGCCTTATCAACGAACTAGAGTTAGTCCACACATAAAAGTTAAGTGCGATCGCAACATAAACACCCCAAAAAGCGATCGCCCCAACTCTAATCTCCAAAATTCCGCACAACAGCCGATCGCTCCATGAATCCCCAAAAAAGCGATCGCAACAACCATCATCTCCAAAGTTCCGCACAACAGCGATCGCACCATAAACTCCTCAAAAAGCGATCACCTATAGTTATTTGCTAAGATCGCATCATGTAAATTTTATCTGGAATAGATGAGTGCTTAGAAATGCAAATATCCATTAGTGATGAAAAGACTAGAGAGATGTTTACTGAAATCTTAATTGATTTGATTAAGACAAGAAAGGAGCTTTTTTCGGAAATAATTCAAGAAGCTTTAGAAGAGGTTGGTTTGGCGAATGCGATCGCCGAGGGTAGAAAGAATGAGTTTGTTCCTGAAGAGGATATATTCGCTCTGCTTGATGGTGATTCGGCATGAATGTCAAGTTTGAGTCTCGATTTGAAAAGGATTTGAAGTCGGTTAAGGATCGCAATCTTTTAGCAAGGTTAAAGCAATTAATTTTGAGTTGTAAGGAGGCTGAGGCTTTAGCTGAGATCAATAATCTT
>Ga0105048_10013536_pt1 | contig 12746 bp, 2 predicted proteins | sample MAT05_FD_78382 | JGI IMG/M metagenome (GOLD analysis project Ga0105048, IMG submission 78382) | Freshwater microbial communities from Lake Fryxell liftoff mats and glacier meltwater in Antarctica - MAT-05 | ecosystem: Environmental > Aquatic > Freshwater > Ice > Liftoff microbial mat | place... | reverse complement strand
TTTTATTCTGTTACGGCAAGCTCAAAATCAAGGAGGGCTTGCCGTGATCAGCGTGTCGAAAATTTCGAAACTCAGACGTTTGCGTAAACTGAACTATTCCATCTCTCGTTGTGCAAAGGAATGCCACGTGGATCGAAAGACCGCTTCTAAATATACCAATGACATGGACATGGACGCTCCTATTAGCGCCGCCAAGGCTCCCCGAAACTATGTAACGCGAAAGACCGAGTTCGACAGGTTCTGGCCCGAAATCCAAGCCATGCTCGAAAACGAAAAAAGACTGAAGCCGTATTCGATTCTTGAGCATATGATCGAGAAATACAAAGGTGATTTTGTTCGGCGACAGTTAGAACCCGAGCACTTTATGACTCGACAGGAAACCCTTGAACATCTAAAGTCGTAACAGAGACATCAGACCCTTGGCCCTGTTCTCTTGAGCGTAGGTCAATCCGTTTCCGCGTACAGCGATGTTAGGCAGAATGCTGCCCAGTGATAGGGGTGGCTGAGGTCTTCCTTTGTCTCATTTCGAATTTTCTTTTTGGCCAAATACAACTGGCGAGCAATCTCCGCTTGAGTCAGGTTGCCTGTGGAAGTCGCTGGTAGTGTCAAAAGCGTTTCTAGAGCAATTGGCTCCACCGAAGGGGCTTCGACCCGCCAATAGGTCGCAATCACGTTCCTGGCGCCTAAAATCAAAAACGTCGTGCCAATTGCTTTGTGCGTGTTACCTCCAAATTGAATGGATTTGACATTTACCTGCTGCGATTCGCATGCGGATAGAAACACGAGGTTCGTACGCAATAGTGTTCCGTTCATTGCATCTCGAAGCGCGACCATCGATAGTGTTTCTTCTTTCCAAACTTCAAAGCTAGCAGCTTGGCTGTCTGCCGATTCGACTTTGCCATGCGCTCCGATGTGGATAATGGAGTGTGGGTTTTTCAATGTCAATTCTATCATTAAATCTTCCTTGGTTGCCCGCCGTATCTCGTTCCATCCATTTTTCACGAGCATTCTACCCTCGTATCCAGCCGAGTCCGAGGTTTGAATGGAAACCCGACTCTCCTCCCCTTCGAAGCGATCCGAAGAATTCGAAGATCCAAGGGTTTGCAGGTAAATAGTGGGCGGAAGCAGATCGAAAAGGATTTCCATCGACGCATCTTCATTTCGCTCTTCTCCCTCATACTCCTGCAGGAGCGGTAGTGACTCGAATGCGATTTGGAACAAGGGACCATGCGGCAAGATGAACAGACATTTTTCAGGCGAACAGTTCTTTAGATCTTCCAGCATGCGTAAAGGCAACAATGCCCTACTCAATCCAAGTCCCAATCGACGATCAGCCGTCGATCGTTTCTGCTCTAGGTCATCAATTAGTGCCTTGATCTGGCGGTCGAGGTCTTTTCGCTCTATCGCGAAGGAGTCATGCTGGATCTCCTCTCCTTTTAACCGCCAAAAAATCTCAATCGCGTTTTGGCCAACATAGTAGGCTAATAGACGTTTAGGTAACGCGGGGATTGACATGTCCCCAATTGCATCCCTGTTTATCGACACTTGTTCAATAGCATCTTTCGAGTTACACATCTGGACTTTTCCCAAATCGTTGCTCGGACTTTTCTTGGATAGATCCGTGATAGCTTGATTCGTCGTCCAGGAAGCTAGCTCGATAGCATCTTGGTGTTTACCCAATTTAGCCAAAAGAGGGACCGAATGATCAAAGGCAACGCGGTACTTGGCCAGGAGAATGTCCTTTAGCTCCAAGGATGTATTTTGTAAGCCACGCAGACGTATTCCGATGAAGCAAGCTTTTCGACACTCTGCGACAACGAGACGTTGATCTTCATCTGATCCCGGTAACGCAAATCCATGCAACTGCAATAACAGGCAGTAGAGGTTGTATTGAAGGTTGGGGTGGTCGTCATCAAGTTCTTGGAGGTTGTCGATAATCTCTCGCACGTTAGCTATCTCAGCTTGAAGCTGGACTCTGTCCATGGCGCTCGGTGCCGTGATCGTGGACTGCGGAATCGTTTTCAATTGTTCATGATCCGCCTTAAGCGTCGTGTATTCTTGCGAGTCTGTCCCGCCTTGACTCTCAAACGCTTTGCTTTTTGATTCATATTTCGCAAGGGCCTGTCGCCAAGCGTCCTTAGGATTCCGTTCCGTCATTTCCGCTCGCGCCATCAAAGCCAAAAAATAAGCAGCCCGTAGCGCTATGAACTTGCTGCTTTCGTCTTTCCTTTGACACTCCCAAATGTCTCTAGCCCACTCGACTTTTTTTTCGTTTCTGGGTTCCGACAACCAATAGATCATTGCGAGATGATTTTGATTTTCCGTTCCGATCCTCTTGAGAACTTCAGTATCCGATTCCGAGTTTGCAGGGTCCGTACCCTTGATTTGTTCAGCAAGTGCCATAGCGAGCGATCGTGCCACTTTCATATCGTTTTCGCATCCCGATTGGAGATGGAGTTCGCACTGGATCAGTTTTGTCATGAGCTGAGTGTGAATAGATTCCTCCTCTACTTTGGCCGCGGAATCGGAAGTAGTTTTTTCGTCCTTATTAATGCGTTTTTTGGCATCCACGTAATGGCCTAGTTTCATTTCAGCCAAAGCGGCAATTAAGTTCGCCTCGTACGTAGGTCGATAAGCGTGGATTCCTTTTGCATTTTCGTAGCATCCTTCGCCAATGTACAGCATTCCAAGGTCCACGATTCCGCGCGCGACGTTTTTCGCCTCGTTGCTGGTACTAAAGATTTTGTTGAGAACTGTTTTACTCGATTCTCGCGAGAGCTTGTCCCTCTGTGAAAGTTGAATCTCCGACCAAGCCAACTGAATCTCTTCTATCTGTTTTTGCACCTCTGAGGACTGATTTTTCTCATCTGGCACCTGGGATTTTGCGAAGTTTAGTAGAGACTCCCAGGCTTGTGCGTCAACCGCTTTGCAGGCTTGGATCGCTTTCAGCAAAGTCGAGATGGTAGGATACAAGTCTTTCGTGGCAAATTTAAGCTTGCGATGGTGTTCTGCTAAGGCTTTGCACCGACAGGCGAGTTGCCAAGCGGCATTTGCTCTATCCCCGGGATTTTGTGATTGCAGTAAAAACAAATTGGTAGAAATTGCGATTCGCAATTGATGCCATCGATAGGAGGCTAGGTCTTGTTGACAAATTCGGAGTCGTTTCGACTCGCGTTGAAGCGATTTCGAGTCCAGGCCCTCCAGACGCTCGTAGGCACCATCGCATTTCTTGGCTGCCTCCTCGAGTAATGAGACCTTTGCCGATATCTCTGTCTCAGTTTCCGCCCTCTCAAAAAGAAGTTTCGGTGCAGCCAATGGATGTAATTTCGCAAGTTCATCATCTGTATCGAGAATGGCTAAGCAATGATCGATCGCGATCCGTTGTCCATCCGCCTCCGTCTTCTTTTCCGCCTCCGATAGCAATTGAAACTTGGAGACGCATAGAGTGGCTAGCGGAAAATCTTTCGGGAGAAGACTCTGCATTGATCGGCAGTATGCCAAAGTTTCCATCGGGGAGACAATTCTATTGGCGTAGCTGCAAGATCGTTCGCTGAGCTCTCGCTGAGAAATGATGCCGTCTTGATATGCATCCGTGCAGCTTAATACTCGCTTCTTCACCTCCTCAAAAATGGCTACCCGTGTCGTTGACTTCTCCAGCCTCAACCGGTCTAGGATATCGGTTAGAGCCAGTAATCCGTTCCAGCTCCAATCCTCCGCTGGTTCTCGATTCCAGATGCCCTCTATGTCTCTTTCAGAATTGACTCCCAAAGCAGCTTGTGTTGCTTGTCGGAGAAGCCAGGCAAGCAAATCTATTTCAAAACTGGCACGAGGGTCGAGGCTGGGATCGGACTTGCTCATCTGCGCGATTAGATCGCGAATCAAAGACTTGTCTGTGCCCTCGGACGCATCAAGAATCGAATGGATCGCGGTTGACAATGGATAGTCAAATCGTGCAAGACTTGCTGTACTTGAACGCTCCTCCGACTGCGGGTTGTCTCCCTGGCATGTGAGTTCCCCCGCAATGCCGAAAATCAGAAACAAGATGGGGATGACGAACTTGTGATGGATGCATTTGACCATATTGGATACAGACCTAATTGGAGACTTCTTTTTCGGTCATTCCAAAAATCACGCCAAAGTAGGATTGGAATTGAAGGTCTCCCAGCAATTGCTGCTTGAAGCTACTGTCGATCTCTAGCTCCTTGAAAGGAAGTTTCTGGCTAGAAAGTACGATCGCACCTGTTTTGGCAAGGGAGTCTTCCGGAATCCCATTTTGGTGTGAGATTGTGTAGCGACGGTTATCGGACTTTGCTACTCGATAGGTTTTTGTGAAAGGGACGCGGAGATCCGCTAGGGATTCCTTCGTCAGCTCCTTGTCAGTTACCCCAACCAAGATCAAGTTCGCACCAGGGCTAAGCCAGGTTGCAATTTCGCTCGGGCCGATTGACTCGCTATCATCATGGAACTGTTTTTTGTTCCAAGATTTGTCGTCCCTCTGCGTTGGTTCGTGGAAAACCAATAAGTATTTGAAGTATTGGGACGTGACGGCATCGTTAAAGCCCGGTGTAATGATGACCCGGGCCGTATTTGGCGGTAGAGGAAGAGACTCGACTAGAGGTAAAGTACTTTTCGCATCTCCATCAAGCAGCACCTTAACATCGAAAGACTGAATTTTCGGTCCTGGTGGAATAACCGGCGGCAAAACCGGCGGAGCGCTCGATAGCGCCGGCGAAACATCACTGATCCTTTTATTCGATTGAGCGAATTGCATCCAAGCACCAAGAATGCAGCCAATCCCAACGAGTAGCAACCCCCCCCCAAGCACCATGGGCCAAACACTTTGCTTCTCGGTCGAGGCCCAATTTCCCTTCTTCGAGGCGATCGCTTTTCGTAACGCTCTCGCAAAATCACCGCCAGTCGAGAATCTCTGCTGAGGTTTATTTGACATGGCTTTCAAGCAGACTTCTTCACAGGCGATTGACACTCCTTCTCGAATACTACGCAACGATGCAGGAGTCGAAGATTGAATTTGCTCCAGAATGTCTCTTTCACTTGTTCCTTGAAACGGGAGGCTTCCCGTCAGTGAATAATAGAGAACGCTCCCCAACGAAAACAGATCCGAATAAGCTGTCGCCCAATGAGGCTTTCGGCTCGCCTGTTCTGGGGACATGAAGTGGGGCGTACCCATGAGGCTATCTTTGTCCGAGGTGTAGAATCCACCATCGAGTCGTGATAGCCCGAAATCCAACAGCTTTGCTTGCCCGTTCTCATTAATCATGATATTGCGTGGCGAAACATCTCGATGGATCACTCCGCAACGATGCGCGAAATCCAATGCATCGGCGATGGACGCGATCCATTCCGCCATTTGCTCCTGAGTGGCAAGCGTCGGTTTTATGTACTGATCCAGTGTCTTACCTTGAACATATTCGTAGACGATGTACCCGATTCCATTGATGGTTTCATCGACATGCATAAGGCGAACAATACTGGGATGCTCCAGGCGAGCGATAGATTTGGCTTCGTGAAGAAATCCCTCGGAGAGCCCTAGCTCACCATCACCCTCTCTTACCTTGATCGCGACCATACGATCGGTATGCGTGTCGCGAGCAAGATAGACGCGGCCAAAAGTTCCTCGTCCAAGCTCCTTTAAAAGCTCGTACGCTCCCAGACGTTGACCTGCAAGACTTGCTCCTTTGCTTCGATTCGAAACTGGCAAAGCTGGATCGGAGGGCAGTGTCGGTGGAAGATCGTCGCTCCCAGTCAACGGAACGGATGCTTGAGAGAACAACGGAGTCTCATCTTCTTTATTTATCATTGGCCAGGGCTCCGGGCATTAAATTCCGCAAGTAAGGACTGAGGGGCTTCTGTGATGAATTCTCTCTCGGAACTCGGAATCAATGGCTGCCCATGTGCGAATTCCCAATCCCTTTTCTGAACACGATCTTGTCTCGTTCGATACGACTTCCAAAGCGATCTAGCGGTAAGCGATCCTCCCAGCAAAGAGAGGGCACTTCCACTCAGCAGCAACAACGTAGGAATGTACCATGTAACTCCCTCTCCCGCAGCATTCACTTCCTGGTTCGTGGTCGAACCACTTGCTCCGTCAGGCGTTTCTTTCGACTCTAAGGAAGTTGTCTCTGATATCTTCAAGACCGAGCCTTTCAAAGGAACGGTTCTGAGGATTGGTTCTGGCGGAAGTTCTGATGGTTTGCTCTTAACGGGTTCGAGATCCGATGTGACCGACATCAAGTCCAAAGAGAGTCCGGCGGAATAGATCGTATCTAGTATACTTTGGTCGATTTCAGTCTGATCGTTGGGTAGTAAATCGATGGACGCAGGATCAACTGGCGATTCGTACCACGAAAGCTCTTGCGAACCAGCATCGTCCTCTAATTCGGTAAGCGACGACTCGCTCACCGCGTCAACTACGGACACGAAATGAAAGAGTTGGGTAGAATTATCATCCTCAGGATTGAATGATGGCCCACCTTCTTTAGTACCCGGCCCGGTAGGGCAAAAAGGAGTTATCGGCGGGGCAATTTGGGCTCCAATCAGACGGTAGGCGTTGGTGAATTCTTGTTCCAGAAACATTTCCACTCCACCGACCTTTGGAAGAATCGCAGTGAATTCACCGGACCGCGAATTGTAGGTGACTAAATCGAAAATCTCACCAGGCTTAGGACGATAGTCATTGAGCAATGTCACCTCCATCGTGCCCTGAAGTATGGCTTGATCGCGAACGACGATCTGATCGTACCCTAGTCCTCCTATTGGCCCACCTACTTCCATCCGCAAGACCGATCCCTGCGCTAGCTCCAATTGATTCACCGTCAAGGAACCAGGGCTGTTTCCTGGGCTCACTACGCCGCCCCGTTCTACCTGCAATCGATCCAAGCTGGCAGAACCTTGAAGCACTCCACTAAGTTGGACGGTGGCCGACACATTAGGTATTCGAGCATTTGCCCGAAGAGAGCCGCCTTCTACGAAAAGGGCTCCAGCAAAATCCGATGAACCTTGGATCGTTAGCAAGCCATTACCTCGTTTTCTCAGGTTGCCATTGCCAGATAAAATGCCTTGCGCCAAATCGAAGGATTGCGTTCCCGATTCAGGTGAGAACACTAAACTCCCTTGCCCCAGATTGATTTCACCGAAGTTATTGAAACTCCCTTTTAAATCGATCGAACCACCGTTGATGGAAACTTTTGCATTCGGCCCGACAGTTGCCGCTTCTGCGACAGAAAGCAAACTCGAAGCATCCGCCAAAACAAGTGATCCCGAATTGGTAACGGATCGAATACTGGTGATCGCGTTGCCGATAGTAACATTACCTTGAGTACCGATTTGCAAGGAAGCATCAACAGGAAGCGATCCTTGCCCCTCGATCCTCAGAGTCCCGTTCGAGACTAAAGCATTTCCAAAGGAGTTGACGGCGGAGCGGAGGAACACCGTACCCTCAGTCGTTTTGCTTAGTCCCGATCCGCCAGTCAACTCTACCTCAACTGCACCACTTCGTAAGTCATAGTTAACACCCGCCGTATTGATCTGGCTACCTGCCAAGCCACGGATGAGACCACCATCAATCATTAGTCGATTGGCAAACAACCGATGGCCTTTTAGGTCCAGAGTGCCAACGCCTGATTTTCCAAGTGTACCGCTGAGTTGCAAGCTGCTAGCCAATTGCAATTCCCCAACACCCAAAACTGTAACATGATGGAAGGTAGTTTGACCATCACCTGACGTGGTGACCGTTTGCAGATTCCCCAGCCCAGCCGAAAACTCAACTTGACTTCCACCTGCATCAACAGATCCCAATGTAGTCCAGTTCCCACGAATTTTGAGTTGACTATCTCCTAAAGAAACTTGGCTAGCCGAGCCGCTCTCGAAGGCACCACGTACAGTCAGTTGACTTCTTGTTGTCTGTCCAGTGGTCGATACATTCCCAAGTTTTAGACTGCCGAGTGTTTCGAGCGATGCCAACTCGTGTACGGTATTGCCCAAGTCCAACACCCCAATCGTATTAATGCGCACGCTCGTCGTCGATGGGAGTCCGGCGTCCACCTCGACAATCAAACTCCCCTCGTCGATCAAGGTTAAGCCGCGATAGGTATTCGGCTTTTGTAGTCGAACAGTCCCGCTGGTCGACTTCGTCAATTGGCCCTCGCCAGCAACTGGAACGCCAAGCTGACCACTTTCCAGAGTCGTCAGCGTCTCTACCACCAATTGCCCCGATGTCAACGCTGACGATGTACCCAGATTTGGGTTTACAGATCCACCTCGCAATGTGAAGGCCGGAGTGTTCCAAATAGTTCCGTTGAGTCCCATCGCACCTTCGTTTAGTGAGGTCCCTAACACTTCGACCGTTGTAGCACCCCCAAGCCATTGCCCTGTCGCTCGATTGGTAACATTGCCGTTAACTCGGAGCCGAGTACTCGAAGCAGCAACACCCCCTGGCGCCATCTCAACCCTACCGTTGTTGTCCAAAGACGGAATCGTTTCATTGAACGCCGACAGAAACAGAATGGCCCCGTTTCCAATCGAGATTGGGGAACGATCGGAGAGAACTTCGTTACTATCCGCCGACAAAGTACCGGCTGAAACAACAGTCGGCCCCACAAAGACATTCGTTCCCGTCAACGAAAGACGATTTACTCCTTGTTTGGTAAAGGTTCCTGGTCCAGCTATCGAACCTGCAAACACTTGATCGACAGCTGGAGAAAGTATTATGTCTCCAGCATTCAATTGAACGGTGCCGTTGCCAGTCAACGAATCAAGCTGTTGCGACGCACTGGAGATTTGGAGCGTCGATCCGCTCGCAAGAACAACTGGCGAGCTTGTCGGTACCGCATTGTTGGTCGAGACAAGTACCGTCCCTTGCTCGATCGTCGTACCACCTAGATATGCGTGAGGAGCATTGAATTCAACCGTTCCCGCAGTCGACTTTCTTGCACCAACGTTACCGACCAACGGAACCGAAACGACCCCGGATCGAAGATCAAATGGTAAATTGCGACCGACGATACGACCGATCGCGGAGACACCACGCAGCGTTCCTGAAGAAAGAATTAAAGTCGATACCCCGATGGATTGCGATTGGACATCAAGGATACCTGATCCCGATTTTTCCAGTCGGCCATCGATCTCGATATTACTGTCGAGCAAAACAAGACTAGCAGACGAATGATTGACATTGTTAAGTCGGCCAGAAGCTCCGTTAGCCGTAATAGACAATCGTTGCAACGCTCCATTCGGTCCATTAAGTTCCAAAGTGCTCGCACCTGCTAGGACGACGCCTAAGCTGGAAACACTTCCCTGAACTTGGAGCAAGCCTGACCCCAATTCCATCGTGCCATTTGCTTGATTGGCTATGTTGCCGGTTACGCTGAATCGGCTACCAACGCCTGCGAGACCAATCGTTCCCGTATTTGCAAACGAGTCAACGGTATTGGTCGAACTGACGACCCGTAGTTCTCCAGGACCCGTTACGTTCACAGCAGAGGTGATTGGCAGGGTGTTGTCGGCCTCGAGACTAAGTACCCCGGACAAAATATCGGTAGAACCTGAATATGTGTTTGGACGCTGCAACTGAACCGTACCTAGGGTCGATTTCGACAATGATGCATTGCCTGAAATAGGGACCGCGATCGTTCCAGACTCCAAGTTGAAAGCGTTGCTCGCCAAAATGGTTCCGCTGACAGTACCATTCGGATTGGGACTTGAAGTGACACTGGCGTTGGACGAAAGAACAAAGGTCGGCGTACCTAAAGTAGAGCCTCGCAGATCCATGGTCGACGAATTTGTCACGATACCGTCGACTTGGATTGCTGATGGCCCACCGAAAAAGCTGGCACCCGGCCGATTTGCTAATGCACCACGCACACTGAGCCGAGTGTTCGAGCCAGGACCTGGGCGCGTCAATCGAATTTGACCGTCGTTAGTGAGTGCCCCGATCGTCTCATTGAAGTCACCTATCTCTAGAGTCGCAAAGGAAGCGACCACCACTTCTGAATCATCGGAAAGACTTTCTGTTGCCCCCGAGCGAAGTATCCCGCTATTTATGTTGGTGGTACCAATAAAAGAATTGGGACCGCTTAAGATGACCCTCCCACTGCCTTGCTTGTTGAATACGCCGGTGCCGCTTAAGGCGCCTGGGAATGCAACGTCAATTAATGGTTGCAAATTGATAGTGCCATTGACCAAATTGACCGTCCCTCCACCCGTCATAGATAGGAATTGTTGGGTGCTACTGACGATTTGCACGATCGCGTTGCTTGCGACATCGACGGTTGAGTTGTTTGGGATCGCATCGTTGACGATGGCTCTGAGAGTTCCCGCCTGGACATCGGTGCGTCCGGAGTAAGTATTGGCGGTTGCCAGTTCAACCGTCCCCAATCCCGACTTCTGAATTCGCCCCGTACCTGTAAGCCGTGTCCGAATCGCTCCTTGTCGAACATCGATTAAAGTGGAAACAGAAATCTGCGTCGTAGCATTTCCGGTGAGTACGCCGTCGTTGAGTTGCAGTCTCGCAGCGGCAACATTTAGGCCGCTGAAATCGAGCTGCCCAGCGTCATTGATGACGGTACCTGTAAGGTTAACGTTGGGGGCTGCTGCTTGGACAAGCAAACGTTGAGTGCCGGTGTGGTGCAGCGTTGCGAGAGAGCTCGTTCCGAGTCTCAGATTCTGCAACGCAGTATTGCCGACCATTTCCAGTATACCGCCTGAGGTCAAAAAAGAACCCTGGTTGTCGAAATCGCCAACAACTCGCAGTCGCGAGCCTCCAGTTTGTATCGTGCCGCCTGGACGATTGGTGATATTGCCGAGGACCAGATATGTCGTCGCATTGGACAATCCCAACAGTGCAATGCCACCCGCGTCGATACTGATCGAATTGATTGCGTCGTTACTCTGTGACGCATCAAAAGTGGCGCTGGACTGAACATCGATTGAAACGGTATCCGCCATAACGTTGTCGCCAATCGTTCGAATGGTGCCGCCAACGATCGTCAATTGCCCTGTGTTCGTGCTTTGTCCACGCAGGGTCAGCGTACTCGTTCCTTCTTTGGACACCGAGATATCGTTAGTAAATTGGCCTGCAAAGTCCGAGTCCGCTCCACGAACGATCAGCCTGGCAATTCTATCCCCCGCGATGGTTCTCTCCCCCTTTATGGTTCCATCAATGTCGGCAGCACTTCGTCGGAGAGATCGGACACGTTGAGAGTTGGACGCAAGATTGAGAGATGCTCCAGCGTCGACAGTCACGTCGGTCGTAGTTGGCAGAATATTATCGCCACCAATTCGCAGTTCACCTTGTGCAACCCGCATTGTGCCTGAAAAAGTGCTTACTCCGACAAGCGTAAGATCTGCGGCGCCCGTTTTGACGAGATTTCCGTTGCCAACAATGACACCAGTAAAGTTTATCGGCTGACTGTTCCTTACAGTAAGCACGCCAGTAGATGCGGCATTTGCTCCAAGGTTGATAGAACCATTACCAGTCAACGAAGAGACCTCTAGGGAACTCCCATTAAGATTCAAAAAGCTTCGGTCTAGAAGTTCAACAGCGGCACCAGTAGCAATGACGTTAGAGCTGGACAGTTGTAGTGTCCCACCGGCTTGAATTCGCGTCGAGCCTGTTCGAGAATTCGAAACTCTCGCATCCACAAGAAGGCCGGGGGGAATTGACCAGGTCAAATCGCCATTACCAGTTAGCGTAGACGCGAGTGTGACTACAGTTCCAACCGAAGCATCTAAGGGTGCAAGGACTTCAATGGTCGCTGGACCATTCTGCGCGATACTGGACAGCAATAAACTTCCTGGCTCAACCTGTATCGTTGCGTTGCTTTCAAGCGTGATGTTGCCGCTCAAACCTGCCCGCTGTCGCAAGTTGACACTTCCGGCTGAACCTATCGAAAGCGGTTCAGCAACCGTAAAAGGTTTGGTTGAAGGAAGTATTCCTAATCGGCCGCCATTCATTCGCGTCGCGCCAGATGTTGCTCCAAGAGCATTGCTACTCCCAGCAATCAACTCGCCTTCGTCAACAGTAGTCGCACCGGTATACGAGTTATCGCCTGTTAGTAAGAGGCTACCTTTACCAGACTTCCGTAACGTTCCTGGCCCCGAAATTGAGCCCGCGATTTGAAGGTAACTTGTTTGCTCTCGCGTGCCTGCGTCTGCAGCAGTCGACAGGGCATTGCCGAGTGTCAAATCGCCACTTACGGGGAAATTGAAATTATTGGATAGTAAGTATTTCGAAGCTGTTTGAAGAGCGACGTTTTCGGGAATCGCGGCAGCTAGAATCGTTCCGCTTGACAGAATTGTGACACTGGCTGTCGTTCCAAATGGATTGTCCCTAGCGGGGTATCCAACAATTACAGTTCCTCCGTCAATCGCAACACTTGAAAAGACCTGAGCGACATTGATCTCGACTCGCCCATTTCCGGAAACAGAGAGCGCGCCGATCGTAGATTCGCCAGTAAACTGAACAGTTCCGGCAAGGAGTGTTAGATTCTTGATCTTTGCTTTTCCACTAAACTTAACAGTTCCGCTCGTTATAATGAGATTTTCAAAAGTGGTTTCTCCTCCAAAATCCTGCGTACCTCCCCTTATTTCAACTGGGTTTGTTATTGATGTCACAGCCGCCCGAACTAACGGGCCGTCAATCACGATTATTCCAGAAGCACGATTGTTGATAATCAAATTCTGAGTATTCAACGGAACACTTCCAGTTACCCATAGCGATTTATCGAGTA
>Ga0105048_10013531_pt1 | contig 12749 bp, 17 predicted proteins | sample MAT05_FD_78382 | JGI IMG/M metagenome (GOLD analysis project Ga0105048, IMG submission 78382) | Freshwater microbial communities from Lake Fryxell liftoff mats and glacier meltwater in Antarctica - MAT-05 | ecosystem: Environmental > Aquatic > Freshwater > Ice > Liftoff microbial mat | place... | reverse complement strand
TCTCGCCCTCGGTGCGACCGTTCCAACGCCCTACCCCGCGTTCGAGCTCAAGCTCGGAGACATCGAGTGGAAGCCGGCTGTGGACTCGTTCAACGCGCCGACGCCGGTGCCAGTTGGCGTCGATGACAGCGGCAACGTGTACGCGCTCGGCGCCCATCGTACCTATCCCCTGCTCGAGGTCTTCGAGTTGCCGCCTGGTGGGACCGCGTGGAGACCGCTCGGGATGGAGCTCTACAAGGAGAGCAGAGGCGTGCAGGTGCGACCGAACGGCGATCTCTACACGTACGCGTTCAGCCGCGACGTCACCCACGAGGAAGCCGTCTACCGCCGGAGGGCACCGTGATGCGCGGGCTCTGGCTCCTCGCGTTGCTCGCGAGCGCGTGCGGCACCGGCGACGACGACGGTGCCTTCGATGGTGCAGTCGCGATGGCGATCATTCCTGACGACCTCAACACGGCACTCGACCGAAAGGTCCAGCTGCAGTTCGCGCTGCGCAACGAGGACGGTGATTACTTCCCCGTCGAGACCGCGAAGCTCGCGTGGGACTCGTCGAAGATCGCGATCGACGAGGCGGCGATCGCCGAGCCACTGGTCGCGGGCGACGTGACGTTCGAAGCGGAGGCCGAGGGCATCACCGGCAAGGCCACGTTCCACGTGATGGACCGCCGCCCGGTCACGGCCATCAACCAGACGCTCGCCGTCGGGACCTCCGAAGCCTGCTACATCGCGGTCGACAATTCGACCTACTGCATGGAGACGACCACCACGCCGGTACTGCGCACGCAGGATCCATTCATCTCGATCGCATCGTCGAACTACACGGCCTGCGGGCTCCGCGCCGACGGCACCGCCGTGTGCGGCCTCGAGCCACGCTCGACCATAATCCAGCTCACGCTGACCAACCTCATCTCCATCACCTCGTGGGCCGAGAGCACGTTCGCTGCGATCTGCGGCCTGACCCGCGCGGGCGAGACCGCGTGTGCAAACCAGCTGCCGTACCAGACAGCCAGCGTCGGCCTGATCCCTGCGGGACTCTCGAAGCACGGGCGCTGCACCATCGGAACCAACTACCGCGCATCGTGTGCGCCGACGCGTACCAACAACTCCGAGGACGTCGGCGCAGAGGGTGACTACGACGTCGAATACCCGACCGGCCAGTCGCGCGTGTACGGTGACTATTTCTGGAAGTCGATCGCCGACGGCTCGCGCTACTCGTGCGGCATAACGCTCGAGAACAAGGCGTACTGCTGGGGGCTCTCCGAGTACGGCTCGCTCGGAACCGAGGTGCCCGAAGAGATCTGCGGCCTCCGCCGCTGCCTCAACCGTCCCGTGCCCGTCGCTGGCGACCGGCGCTGGCTCGCACTCGCTGCAGGCGAGGTCATCACGTGCGGTCTCGACGAGAACGGCAAGGCGTGGTGCTGGGGCACTGGGCCAGCGCTTGGCGATCCAGTGCTGGAGACGACGCGTGTCCCGATCGCGGTCAGCGGCGATCACGTGTTCAACCAGATCGATGTCGGCACCCGGTTCGCGTGCGCGAGCAAGGCGAACGGCGAGCTGTGGTGCTGGGGCATCGTGCCGGGTACTCAACCGCCGGCACAGGCGCGCACGCCGCGAAAGATCACGCTGCCGTCACCGGTCAAGACGCCGTGATCAGTCCGGCGCGAGCTGCGCATGCGACGTGCGCCGCGCTTGGAGCGTCGTGATCTCGTCGGCCGTGAACCCGGCAGCATTGTTGTGATGGTTCGTCAGCTCTTCGACCAGGTGTCGAGCACGTACACCTATCTGCTCGCCGATCCGACCACGCGCGAGGCGGTGCTGATCGACTGCGTGTTCGAGCAGCACACGCGCGACGTCGCGCTGATCCGCGAGCTCGGGCTGAAGCTCCGGTTCACGCTCGACACGCACTGCCACGCCGATCACGTCACAGGCGCGTGGCTGATGAAGCAGGCGCACGGCAGCACGATCGGAATGGCGCGCGTGTACGGCGCCGAGTTCGTGGATCTCCCGCTCGCCCATGGCGACGTGATCACGTTCGGCTCCTGCTCGCTCGAAGTTCGCGCGACGCCCGGTCACACGAACGGATGCCTGTCGTTCGTCACGGCCGACCACACGAAGGTGTTCACCGGCGATGCGTTGCTCGTTCGCGGCGCCGGGCGCACCGACTTTCAAGAGGGCGACGCGCAGACGCTGTTTCGCTCGATCCAGACCCAGCTGTTCACGCTCCCCGATGACTGCGTCGTCTATCCGGCACACGACTACGACGGACGCACCGTGAGCACGATCGGCGAGGAGCGCGCGTACAACCCGCGCATCGGTGGCGGTGCACGCGAGGAGGACTTCGTCGGCTACATGCGAAACCTCGGGCTGCCGCACCCAAAGCTGCTCGCGATCGCCGTACCGGCGAACCTGCGCGCCGGACGTCCCGAGGATGGCGCGACGCTGCCCGGTGCGCCGTCGTGGGGCCCCGTCATCATGACCTACGCGGGCGTGCCGGAGATCGCGGCCGAGTGGGTCGCGGATCATCGCAGCGAGCTTGTCGTGCTCGACGTGCGCTCCGCCGCCGAGCTTGACGGCGAGCTCGGACACATCGAGGGCGCGCAACACATTCCGCTCGACGAGCTACGTCAGCGCGCATCCGAGCTGAGCGCGGAGCGTCCGATTGCGGTGGTCTGCCAGACCGGAAAGCGTGCGGCACTCGGCACCGCGATCCTCCGTGCCGCAGGCTTTGCGCGCGTCGCGAACCTCGCGGGCGGCATGGCGCGGTGGCGAGAGCTCGGACTTCCGGGCTAGGGAGGCGGCAGATCCGCCCGCGTCATGTTCGCGGCGAGCGGCTCGGGGAGCTATGCCTCGGGGTCTCGCGTCGACTCGGACGTGTCGAACGACGCCTCGTCGCACTTGCCGCACAGCTTGTTGTCGACGAGGTAGTGCCGCGCGCAGCTCGGTCGCACGCAGCAGGGGCACGTGTTCTTCGCCGGCCGTTCGCAACTGGTGGCACGGCGCCTCGCTCGACGCCTCGCGATACGGATAGCTCACAGCTTCGGCCTCGAAGGAGACCACGATCTGTCGCGGCGGTGTAGCGTCGCGGAATGCAGCCGAACTGGTTCGTCGTGGTGTGGCTCGTGCTCCTCGGCTGTGGCGGATCGACCGTGGCGCCCGCTCCTGTCCCGGCTCCGGCTCCGGCTCCGGCTCCACTCGCCGAGCAGGCACCGTGCGATGCGGGTGACCTCGATGCATGCGTGAACCTCGCCGTGCGCTACGCGGATGGCAGTGGCGTCGCCAAGGATCCGGCCCGGGCGGTCGCGCTCCTCCAGCGCGCGTGCACCGGAAACTACAGCCTCGGGTGCTCGGCGCTCGGCGTCGTGTACGAGCGCGGAATCGGCGTCCCGAAGGACATCAACCTCGCGATCGCGCACTACCAGAAGGCCTGCACCGGGAACATCTTCGGCGCGTGCGGCTCTCTCGGCTCGCTGTACGACGAGGGCGAGTCGGTTCCGCAGGACTACAACCAGGCGACGACGTACTACGTCCAGGCGTGCGACGGCGGCGTGGTCGCGTACTGCAACAACCTCGGCCGGCTCTACAAGTACGGACGCGGCGTGCCCAAAGATCTGGCGAAGGCGCGGGCGCTGTTCGAGCACGCGTGCGACGGCAAGGATCTCCTGTCGTGCAACAACCTCGGCGTTCTCTACGAGAACGGGCTCGGAGTCGCGATCGACTATCCAAAGGCGAAGGGTCTGTACGAGACCGCTTGCACCGGTGGCGAGCTCCGCGGCTGCCACAACCTCGGCGTGCTCTACACCGACGGTCACGGCGTCACGGCCGACGCCACGATCGCCAGGAGCTGGTTCAAGCGCGCGTGCGACGGTGGCCTCACCGAGAGCTGCGACGGCGCGAAGTAGCCCGCATCACGACGTGGCCGTCGACACTGCCAGGTCGATGCTGTTGATCCTCGTCGCGACGCCGCCCTGACCCATTCGTACCCGACCTCGTCGGACGAAGTGGGAAGAGATCAAGACCGCTGGCCGGTCATGGCCCCCACCGATGATCCGCAGTTCGTGGACGAGTCACCGGGCGGCATCCCGGTCACGTTCACCGTCGGCGTTGGCTTCGCCATGCGGTCGCTATGCGCGACGCGGCGGCACCGGTGGCGGTCCCTTGCGCACGGCGTGAAACGTCTCCTTGATCTCCTCGATCTCGATGTCGACGGTCAGGCCCGCGAGCGCCGACGAGGGCAATCCGAGCGCCGTCGCGAGCGCGCGCAGGTAGTCGCTCTCCGCGAAGTGCATCTGGTCGTCCGCGTCGACCACCGTGCTGGCAAGCAGCAGCAGCCGCCGCCGATCCTCCTCGGGATCATCGCGAAACGCGCTCGCGGTCGTCTTCAGATCGAACTGCGTGGGGTCGAACGATGCGATGCACGCCTCGACCTCGATGCGCATCTCGCCCGCAACCTCGGCGAGCAGAGCTCGGACCTCGGTCTTCTCCTGATGATGCAGCTCGCCATCCGCGTACGCGGCACCCAGCAACAGCTCGCACAGCGGAAAGATGCGGTCGCCCGAGGTCAGCATGCGTGCGGAACCTAACAGAGACAGGCCGGCGCAGCGTTGCTGCTGGAACCCCAGACGCCCACCTAGTCGCGCTGCGCGTCCGAGAGGCCCTCGTCGTTGCACCGATCGAGCGTGACCTTCGCGGTCTGATCGATCACCGCTTGCTCCTGGGAGCCCGGCTCGGATCCCGGAGGGCCGCTCGTCGTCACGATGGTGGTGACATGCTTGACCGCGAGCTCGCAGTTTCGGCTCGGCTTGCCGCATGCGGCGAGGAGTCCGACAGCAAGAGCGATGCGCAGCATGACGTTCGAGATCAGGCGCCGGTCTGCTTCCAGCCGTCAAGCGCCGTGATCCGGCCGAACCACGCCTCGACGTTCGGGAACTCCGAGACTGGAATCTGTGCCTGCTTGGCGTACATCAGCGACGACGCGATGGTCAGATCGGCGATCGTCAGTGTGTTGCCGACGAGGTACTGGCGCTTCGCGAGCTGCGCGTCGAGGACGGCCGCGAACCGGCGGAAGTGCGTCAGCGCCTCGGTGATCTTCGCTTCGTTCGGCTCGCCGAGTCCGAACATCGCCTTGAGGAGTCGCTCGAACGCGATCGTTCCGAGGTGCGGAGAGAAGTGGGACGCATCCCAGAACTGCCAGCGCGTCACGTCGGCACGCGCCGCCTCGTCGCGCGGTAGCAATCCCGACTCGGGCTTCTTCGACGCGAGGTACTGCATGATCGCGCGCGACTCGGAGAGTGCGAAGTCTCCGTCGACGAGCGTCGGGACCGCGCCGTTCGGATTGAGCGCCAGGAACTCGGCGCTCTTGTGCTCGCCCTTCGCGAAGTCGAGCGCGTGTTCCTCGAGCGTGATGCCGAGGACGGCAGCGGTGAGGCGAACGCGCCGAACGTTCGGAGACAACGGGTTGTGATAGAGCTTCATGGGACGAGAGCAGGCGCCGAAGCGTCGCTCTCGTCAAGGCCCTGGAACTGGCGGATAGTTCCCGGATGACCGCGTTCACTGACGCTCGCGCCCAGCTCCCTGCCCCGCTCCGCGCTCTCGTCGACGACGCGATCGCGAAGCACGAGCGCAACGCCCCCCGTGCGTCGCGGACTCGTGGCGTGGATCAGGCGTCGGTTCCGCTGACCCGGGGCGCGAGCGCTGCGGCTGCGAAGTAGAGGCCGGCGGCGAGGAGGAGCGCGTTCGTCGAGCCGGCGACGCGCAACGCGAGCACCGCCACGATGCCACCGACGACAGATGCCGCACCATTGATCGCCCACAGGCTCGCGATCCGACGCGCGGGTTCACCGTGCTGCGCGAGGAGGACCGGAAACGGACAACCGATCGCGAGGCCGGCGGGCGCGAGGATCGCGGTGATCAGGAGCATCCGGGCGGCGTCACTCGAGATCGAGTCCAGCCACTCGAGGTCGCGGACGATCAGCGCGGTCGCGGCGACGGCGAGCCCGGCCGCGAGACACGCCCAGGTGACGCCGCGATCGAGGCGACGCCAGCGGCCACCGAGGAGTAGCGCGCCTGCAGCGCTCCATGCGAGCAAGCTGAACAGGACGAACGACACGGCGTAGAGCGTTCCGCCTGCTGCGAGCGTGAACCGCTGGATCAGCGCGATCTCGACGCAGATGAACGCGGCGCCGAGGCCGGTCGCGACGGCTTCCGGGCGGAGCGACGGGCGGAGCGACGAGCGGTCCGCACGACGGCGCTCGATCATCAGGAGGAGCACGAGCAACACCGCACCTGCGAGCGCCCACAACCGACCCGGCTGCGCGAGTGCCGTTGCGAGCAGGCCCTTCGTGTTCTGAAAGAAGTAGGGGCGATCGTCGTGGACCGGCCTCAAGTCGTCGTCGCGGGTGGCGCCGAGCTGCTTGGAATCGAGGAGCTGGACGCTGCGCTCCGGCGGATCGCCCGGGCCCCACAGCAGCTCGACCTCGGGGAGATCGAAGCGATCGGCGACCTCCACCGGTATCGGAGACGTGCGGACCACGAGCATGAACCGGTACGCGGTTCCGGGCCGTGGATCGTGCAGAACGACGATTCCTTCGAGCGCGCGTGCGCGAGGGATGCCCATCGTCTCGAGCGCTGCGAGCACCGTGAGCAGCTGGCGATACGCGTTCCCCGGATCGCTGTGGATCAGCACGAGTGCGCCCGTCGGCGTCAGCCGACTCAGGTACAGCCGCACCGCCTCGACCGTGTAGAGATGCGCCTCCATCCCCGCGAGCTGCGCATGGACGTTGCCGGTCAGCGCCAGCGCGAGCTCGATCAGGTCGTAGCGCTCGGGCGTATCGGTCAGGTGACGGCGAGCGTCCTCGACGAACAGGCGGACGCCCGGCTGGTGATAGACGTCGCCGGCGAACTGCTTCCAGCGGGCGAGCACGCCGCGGATCGCGGGATTCACCTCCACCGCGTCGACGCGCGACGAGCCGTACTTCTTCGCGAGCCAGACACTCGCACCTGCGCCCGCGCCGAGCACGAGCACGCGGCCGGGCTCGAGCGCGCGATACGGCAACGACATGAGCAGCCCCCACGTACTCTCGAACGAGCCCTCCTTCGCGCGCGCCTCTTCCACCATGTATGTCGGGCTCATGCCGTCGGTGAACACGCCGAGTCGGACGCCGCGCTCGCCGGGCGCCTGGTTGACGTCGAGGCGACCGAGCGGACTCCAGACCGAATCGAGCACGTCGCGCGACGACGTTCCCGTCTCGACGATCGCCTTCTCGGAGCCCGTCTCGGATCCGAGCAACACCTCGAGCGGCCCGTCGGGCAGATGGCCCGCTCGCCCGACCACCAAAGCACTCAGGTGCGCGACCGCGATCAGCGCCACCACGGCCACGGAGCGACGCCTCTCCACCAGCATCACCGCGAGCACGCAGCAGATCAGCCCGAGTACGAGGACGATCTCCGTCGGCGACAGCGGACCGATCAGACGCGGTGCCACCAGACAGCCGCTCGCCGCTGCGAACAGATCGACGGCGTAGGTCGCGCGCGCGGCCGTGCTGCCGCGGGAGGCATACGCATCCGAGATCAGGATCCCCGCGAACGCGAACGGCACCAGCGACAGCGCGACGAGCCCCAGCACCGAGACTCCCGCGATCGCCGCCACGGCCATGACGAACAGCGATGCTGCGAGCGCCGGAGCGACGCGACGCGGCTCCGCCCAGCGCGGGAACCGCAGGAGAACGAACGCGCCGACGCCGAGGCCGAGTAGTGCGATCGACAGCGCGGTCGAGGTCGCGTGCGAGCTGCCGATGTACGCGTAGAGCCGGGTGGTCGTGAGCTCGAGGACCAGGACCACGAACGTGACAATCGCGATGGTCGCGGCCGGCCGATGTCTGCGCGCGCCGCTACTTGTCCTTGTCGGACTTGCCCTTGTCATGTTTGCCGTCGTCGCTGCTCGGCTCCACAGCGGGTGGTGCGATGGTCGGCGGAGCAGCGGGTGCACTGCTCGGTGCCGTGCTCGGCGACCTGGCCGGTGATCTCGATCTGCCCGACGACGAGGCCGTCGCCCTCGTGCTGTTCGCGTAGCTCAGGTACGCCATCACCGCGCCGAAGCCGCCGAACAGGACCGAGATGGCGATGGTGATCAACCAACGTCGGTGTGCGGATGCCTCGCTGGCAGTGGGCGCGACGTCGGATTTGACGACCATCGCGCCACCCTATCCCAATCCTCCCGACCGAACAGAGCTCCGGGGGAATCAGGAGTACGTAGGCCCTGATCGCGTAATGGCGTTGACAACGCGTAACTAATTGGTTACTGATTCGTCCGTGGACGCAGTCGCCCAGGCCCTTGCAGACCCGATTCGCCGGGACATCCTGCGGATGGTGCGCGAGCGCGCCGTGACGGCCGGGGCGATCGCGGGCGCGTTCTCGGTGAGCCGCCCCGCGGTCAGCCGCCACCTCCGCGTGCTGCGCGAAGCGGGCCTCGTTCGCGATGAGCTGCGCGGGCGCGAGCGGATCTATCAGATCGAGCTCGCTGCGCTCGTGGAGCTCGAAGCGTTCTTGAAAGAGCTCCGCGCCACCGTCGCGAGCGAGTGGGAGCGCCGGTTCATGGCGCTCGAGACCGAAGTTCATCGCGTGCGCCGCCAGCGCAAGCGTGCCCCCGTGATCACCAGTACCGAAGAAACCGAGAAGAAGGAGACCGCATGACGTCCCCCCGCCCCACCGGCCGCATCGCCGGCGACGACCTGATCATCACCCGCAGCTTTCACGCGCCGATCGAAGACGTGTGGACGAGCGTGACGAAGTCCGAGAGCACCGAGCGCTGGTTCGGCCGCTGGGAAGGCGACGCCGGTCCGGGCAAGACGGTCCGCCTGCTGATGGTGTTCGAGAAGGGCGACTCCTGGACCAACGTCCTGATCGAGAAGTGCGAGGCGCCGCATCACCTCGTCGTGAAGACGATCAGCGACTTCGGCGAGAAGCGCATGGAGATCCGGCTTGCCCAGACCGGCGACACGACGGAGCTGACCTTCGTGCATCACCTCGCGGACAAGCGCGGGATGCTCGGCGAGTTCGGTCCGGGCTGGGAGTACTACTTCGACAACCTCGTCGCCGCGCGCGAGGGCAAGCCGCTACCGAGCTTCGACGACTACTACCCGTCGCAGAAGCAGTACTTCCTCGACCAGGCGTGACGGAACCAGGTCGCGCGCACGCGCTTGGTCGTCGAGCCCGACTTCACGCGAACGCGCTGGAGCGATGCGGCCGGCACCGTCGTCGAGCTCCTCGCTCACGACTACTCGTCGAACGCGCAGGTCCCGTTCGTCTCCGCGTCGACGCTCCAAGGCCACTGCTTCCCCGGCTCGACCGACCCGGGCAACCAGCCCGGTCAGCTGTTCTCGTTCAAGTGCCAGCAGCCGGCGTCGTTCGCGTGGGGCGCCGAGGTGGTCGCCTTCTTCGTTGAGCATCCGCGCTGATCGCCCGTCGGCGACGGCGCTACTTGTCGAGCTTCATCTGGTGCTTGGCGGCCAGGGCGTCGACCTCGGCCGTTGTCCCGCCCGAGTACTCGGTCAGCCGTCCGGTGTCGAAGAACTTCACGGACCACGTCTTGCCGTTGTCGCCGCTCCGCGCCTCGATGCTCTTCTTGTCTCCGCTGTACTTTCGAATCATGCGGCTATCTGTACGTGCTTTGCTTGCCGATGAGGTCGCGCCACGCCGCTTTCGCTAGCAGCCTGGACGGATCGAACGCCTCGAGCGCAACGGGGGCCGCCTTGCCGCGTTTTGCGTCGACGCGCCAGCGACTGGAAGCGGGGGGCCCCTCGAGCTGGGGCGCGCGTTCCAGCCGTGGCACCGACCGCCACCAGTTGACCATCAGCGTGACGCGCGGCCATCGGCTCGAGGGTCCGGGCAACACACCGTGGAGGAGCGTCCCCGGGAACATGCCAAACCGACCCGGCCGCGGGTGCACGGCGATCGCGGCATTCGGTGCCGCTTTCCGCGACGGGGCTGCGTCCACCACGATGGTCGGTCCACCGGCGGTGCTCAGGTACAGGATCGACGCCACATCCGGCGAGACGATCTTGTTCCTGATGCCTTCGTCGCGATCGAAGTGGAAGGGAAAACCGGTGTCGGTCGTCGTCGAACGGAACCACCACTCCGCGCCGATGAACTGCGGCGCGCCGGGCACGAACCGTCGCAGGTGCTGGATCACCTGCTCGAACAGGAGGCGCGGTGGCGCGTCGAGCGAGTACCAGTGCGTTCCGCCATCCGTGCTCCTGGGGCGCTCCGCCTGAAACTCGATGATCTGATCCCTGACTTCGCCGAGCACCTGCACCGGGACGGCGTGATCCACGGCCGAGATTCGCGAGAGCGCGCCCGTCCTCATCATCGTCCGGCAGCCTGCGCGAGCGCGATCAGCTGCAGCTCTCCGACGACTGCCGTCGGAGCTCCCTCGCGCACGAGCAACGTGACCGGACTGATGCGATCGGCGACCGGCGCAGCATCGTGCTCGCCCCGCACGTGCTCGATGAACGATCTCATGCCCGCTACGCCACCCCCTACTCCCCCGACCAGAAGGCGCCCTCGGTGCGGCGTGGCGGCCAGATACACCTTGGCCTTGAGGATCTCGTGAAGCGCAGTGAGATGGTCGACGTCGAGCAGGAGCTCCGCCGCGTACAGGCCGTTGGTGGCGAGGTTGATGCCCGGCAGCTGTTCGAGCACCTCGTTCTTGAGGTCACCATCCATCATGGTCAGCATCGCGGAGCCGCGCATCGCATCCACCTCGGAGCGCTCGGACGCCGGGACGTGAACGAAGATGCCATCACGCTCGACCATCCATGCAACCTGCGGGATGAGCTCGTGCTCGCCGAACGGGCTCGTCGGTGGATTCTCGATCAGCGGCACGACGAGCGCATCGCGCGGTGCGGTCCCGGGCGGAACGAGACGCGGTGCATGGCGCATCATGGACGTTCTAACACCGCCGCACTGACCTGGCGACCAGCTGCACGGCCCGCCCGCCCGCACATCGCGACGCTGCCGCAAACGGACACTCAGCGCGCGGGCACTCAAAGTTCGCGGCGCTCACGCCGGTCTCGATCACGGTGCGGGCCAACGGGTGCGATCGACAGATGTGGAACGTGCGGTCCTCGAGATGAAACACGAGGCCCTCGCGCGTCTGCACGTACTCGCGCAGGTCATCGGTCCACGTCAGGAGCCCGTAGCTGCGCTGCTGAAGATCCACGGCACGCTCGATCGTGTGGCGTTCGAACATCGACCCGACCCTACTCGCACAACGTGTGCGAAGCGACCGAGCTTCAACCCACTGAGAACGCGGGGACTTCCCGCCGGTTCCGAGTCCGTTTGATCGCCCGGGACGATCTGATACCTTGCGCGCCTCATGACCACCCGCAAGTTCACCAAGCGCACCGCCGCCACCGCGAACCTCGATCCCGCCGCACTCGCCCAGAAGAAGACGTACGAGCGCCAGCGCGAGCTCGCCGCAGCCAAGCTCCTCAAGCGCCGCCAGAAGAAGTCCGGGCAGTAGCCGCGGGCCCGACCCGTGGGCCTCCTCGAGGCCGCAAGAAGGCGACGGAAGCTCGTCGTCGGGGCCGGCGCCATGGGCATGGCGTTCACCGACACGCTCCTCGATCACGTCGACGCGCACGTCATGCTGGTCGATCGCCGTCACGCGGCGGGCGGGCACTTGGATCGACGCGTATCCGTTCGTCCAGCTGCATCAGGCGTCGTTGTTCTACGGGGTCGGGTCGACCGTGCTCGGGACCGGCGCGGTGCAGGCGACCGGACCGGAGAAGGGCCTGCAGGAACGTGCGCGCGTCTCCGAGATCCGCGCCTACTACGATCGGATCCTCTTCGATTGCTTGCTCGGGTCCGGGCGCAGCTGGTCACCACGATGCACTTCAACGAGCACGTGATCGGCAAGCGCATCCCGCAGGTCGATGAGACGATGCCGTGGCCGGCCAGAACCAACCAACCCGTCTGGTGACAGATCCTCCACGCACGTCACCGCACCGCCCCATAGATTCGCGCGAGCGTGCGCGGCGAAACGCCCATGCGATGGAGCACAGGGAACACGTTGACCATCGCCGTGTAGACGATCGGGCGCGCGACGAAGCGCCGACCCGAGACCCGGACTGACGCCGGGCACGTATAGATCCGCCCAGTTCGCCAGAGCCGGCGCGACAGCTCGAGATCCTCCATCAGCGGGATGTCCAGGAAGCCTCCCGTCTCACGAAACACGCCGGCACGCACGAACATGGCCTGATCGCCGTAGGGATAGCGCGTCACGCGCGAGCGTAGGTCCGCAAGGTGGAGAAACGGGGCGAACCAGGGGCGCGGCTCGTCGGCCACCGTCCACGTGCGAAACGCACCGGCGATCGCGCGTGGCCGATCCAAGGCTCGCGCGACGTGCTCCGCGGCGTCACGAGGCAGCGACGTATCCGCGTGCAGAAACAGCAGCACGTCCCCGGTCGCGACGGCAGCTCCGGCGTTGAGCTGCGGGCCTCGACCACGAGGTGCATGGACGATCTGTACGGCATGCTCGCGCGCGAGGTCGACGGTTTGATCGGTACTTCCACCGTCGACCACGATGGCTTCGTGGAGGCCGGGAATCGCCGCGAGGTCGCCGAGCGCCTTGTCGATCCGGCGCTCCTCGTTGAGGACCGGCATCACCACCGAGATCCTCGGTCCGGTCAATAGCCGGAACGTGGCTGGTGCGACGAGGACCCGTGCGGAGAGGAGCGCCTGTAGCCGTTCGA
>Ga0105048_10013529_pt1 | contig 12751 bp, 9 predicted proteins | sample MAT05_FD_78382 | JGI IMG/M metagenome (GOLD analysis project Ga0105048, IMG submission 78382) | Freshwater microbial communities from Lake Fryxell liftoff mats and glacier meltwater in Antarctica - MAT-05 | ecosystem: Environmental > Aquatic > Freshwater > Ice > Liftoff microbial mat | place... | reverse complement strand
TTGTCCTGCTTTTTTCTGAACAAATACTTCCCACATCGGGCCTTGGCTATCAGTCATTGACTTTAAAAATGTTGGGTTAAAAATTAAAAAATACTAAGCGGCTAAAGATTGGTTTTGTTTTTTGCCATAGGCCATCGCTGCTTCACGCACCCAAGCACCTTCGTCGTGAGATTTATTACGCGATACCAAACGGTCTTTGTTACACATCCCATTTCCTTTAATCACGTTTTTAAATTCTACCCAATCTGGTTCACTGAAATCAAAACCATTTTTTTCTTCGTTCCATACCAGCTTGGCATCAGGTACGGTTAGCCCCAGATATTCGACTTGTTTTACTGTTTGATTTACAAAACGCTGACGCAACTGATCATTTGTTTCGCGTTTGATACGCCATTTGATGGCATTTTCGCTGTTCGGACTTTCGCTATCGGGTGGGCCAAACATCATCAGGGTTGGAAACCACCAGCGGTTGAGAGCATCCTGCGCCATTTCCTTTTGCGCTGGTGTGCCAAATGCAAGGTGGGTCATTAATTCATAACCCTGCCGTTGGTGAAAACTCTCCTCTTTGCAGATGCGAACCATCGCGCGGCTGTATGGTCCGTAAGATGAACGCTGCAGCATCACTTGATTCATGATGGCGGCACCATCCACCAGCCAGCCTACTGCGCCTATATCAGCCCAAGTTAAAGTTGGATAATTAAAAATAGAAGAGTATTTTGCTTTACCAGTTAATAAAGCATCCAGCATTTCATCGCGGCTAGTGCCCAGCGACTCTGCCGCGGTATAAAGGTATAAACCGTGTCCACCTTCATCTTGAACTTTGGCAAGTAATACCAATTTCGCCCTAAGGCTCGGCGCCCGGGTAATCCAGTTACCTTCAGGCAACATCCCTACTATCTCGCTGTGTGCATGTTGTGAAATCTGGCGAATCAAATGCTTGCGGTAGTTTTCAGGCATCCAATCTTTTGGTTCTATCATTTCATTTTTTGCCAGTTTGGCTTCAAATAAATCTTCGGGTTGCAGTGCGCTCATGTTTTTGTGATAATTAGATTACAAAGATAGTGTTTAAAGGCTTTTAATCAAAATATTAGGCCTCCCAAGGCGCCAATTCCAATCAAATGCAACAAAACTTGCTCGTTACTATTGTAGAGGACGCATAATGACTTTGTCTCTAAAAAACAAACGAAACGCACAAATGTTCAGAAAAAAGTTAAAAACCTCGCGTAAATTGCGTTAAAAAAATTTCGCAATGTCGTTCAATAAATCCTGTGGGTTTTAAATTTAAGTGCAAACCCAAACAGCCTAAATATAACTTTTTTTTATGACCATAAAGGGCTATTTTTGCACACATTTTAAAAAGGTCATGGCACGTTTTCATCAGTTAAAAATAAAGGACATCCGGCGCGAAACAGCCGATGCGGTTTCGGTAGCATTTGAAGTTCCACCGCAACAACAACCAGAGTTTCAATTTAAACAAGGGCAATACATTAGCTTAAAATTAAATTTAAAGGGAGAAGAGCTTCGCCGTTCTTACAGCTTGTGTTCAAGCCCCTACGGTGAAAAAGAATTGCGCGTGGCCATTAAAGAAGTTGCAGGTGGCAGGGTTTCGACCTTTATCAACCGCGAATTGAAAGTGGGTGATACGCTTGAGGTGATGACACCAATGGGTAATTTTTACACGGTGCTTTCTGGTAGCAACGCAAAACATTATGTATTGTTCGCCGGTGGAAGTGGCATTACGCCAATGATGAGCATTTTAAAAAGTATTTTATACGTTGAAAAACAAAGTAAGATCACTTTAATCTATGCCAATAAAAATGAAGAAAGTATTATTTTTAAATCTGAGATTGATACCCTCGCTTTAAATAATCCAGCGTTAACCGTTGTACACGTGCTCGACCGGCCTGCGAAAACAGTACCTGAGCTGCAAACCGGCATCATCACCATTGAAAAAGCTAAAACGCTAATTGAAAGTTTTAGCGCATTAAAGCCTGACGAATATTTTATTTGCGGTCCGGGGGCAATGATGGAAAACGTAAAAAGTGCTTTAGAAAATTTAAAGGTTGCTAAAGAAAAAATTCATATCGAATATTTCTCTTCGGTTGTTGATGCGGTAACCCAAGCCGTAATCGCGCCAGGCGGAAATGTAAACGCCCTAGTAAAAGTTTTGCAATACGGTATTGAAACTGATTTCCAACTCGAAACCAGCAGTATCAGTATTTTAGAAGCAGCGATTGAAGCCGGCGTTGATGCTCCGTTTAGTTGCAAGGGCGCGGTTTGTTGTACCTGCAGAGCAAAGGTGCTTGAAGGAAAAGTAAGAATGACTGCAAATTTTGCCCTCACTGACGCCGAAGTGGAAGAAGGATTTATTTTAACCTGTCAAGCGCACCCTATCACAGAAAAAGTTGTGATCGATTACGACGCTTAATTTTTAGATTGTGATTGCCACTCCGATGGATTAGGGCTTACCGTTACAATAACTTGGTGTAGGACGTCCAATTTTTAATATTTCTTGTCGAATTATTTTGTTATTTTAAGTTTAACAAACTCTTTACTGTGATTTCGTATTTGAATTAAATCTTTAATAAATATCTAAAAACCAAATTCAAAGTAGTTTATCCAGCAACCAATGAAAAAATTACTAGGGATTTTTCTAATCATTACAGGCGTAATACTGATTGTTATTTCCATCATGGGACTTGTTAAAGCCTTCGATATATTTACGACCTTGGGAACAGGCGTCGAAAGTATGGGCTATATTTTTGGAAGTATTATTTTTCCTTTATTACTGACAGTTTTTGGTAGATGGGTTTTTAGAAAAGGGATGGCAATAGTGAGAGAGAAAAGCGCGGTTAGTGGCAAGGAGTGATGGGGCTAGGAAGCAGCAAGCAGGCTGAAGGGAGCGGTTTCCATGCTGTAGCACAGATGCAGCCTTTAAAACCGGGCAGTAACCAGAGCGCGTGAAGCGGCTGTTTAAAACCAGGAGTAGAGGCAACAAGAGCTCTTAAATATTTTTGGCCGATATTAGTTTCTTTAAGATTAATTTTTTCAAAATAACGATTGACAATCTCGGCTACCAAAAATAAAATGATCAAATAAATCGCAAAAAACCAGCTGGATTTTAGAAATTCTGAATTCACGCTTTTTGTGCAAATCGCCTAAATCAAATACTGAAAAATAAAAAGCCCGTAACTGAAATCACCCATGCGGCTAATTCGCGGGTGCGACAGCGCTTTATTCACAAAAGTTGTTTCATAATTACAACAAAAGTATTAAAAGCATAAATACGAGTGACAAAAATCTGTTATGAACATACTTTAAAACTGGGTTAGGGACAAAAGAATATAGAAAAACATAAATAGCGCAAGGGTCATCGTCAACACGGCGTAACTTGGAAAAAAAAATCCTCCGAGCGTCGGTAGCGATTAATCTTGCCGTCACCATGCCTAAGAAAAAAGTTGAGAGATGCCACAAAGGAAACATGTTGCACTGATTGCAAGGCCTAAACCAAAAAAGCAATCGTTAATGGTTTTTTTTAAAGAAAAATCAAGAATTTATTTTAAAACAAATGGGAATAATAAATAAAAAATCAACTCTACAGAAATCGACCAAGTGGGATAATTGAGATTAAGCGCATGTCCAGGATTTAAACTTTGTAAACCCAAAGCATGAAGCACAATATTTAGTCCTTTCGGCGCGGCATTTTTTACACAGATCACAACGGTAAGTGTGCAAATTAAGGCTAGCCAATATAATGGAAAAGTACGCGCGAATCTGCGTTTGTAAAAATGTTTTGCGGTAAGACGTCCTGTTTACCTGCCATACACCATACACATCACAAACCCAAAGATAAAGAATAACAACGAAACTCGGAAAGCACTATTAACAATCAATGTGTTTAGTACGCCCTTATCGAAAGGAAAATAAGCGGGTTTATAATGGAACACGATAACGCCAAATGCAAGAACAAAACAAATAAAATTTAAAGGATGGAAACACACAAAACTTTTTTGAAGATTAAATCTAATTAATTTTTGAAGATTGCGATTGGTTCATTTTTCAAGGTTGGCTAAAACCCGTTGGAATTGCAAGCGGTCTTTTAACAATGCTTTTAATCCTCGGCCAACACCAAATTTTCCATCCCAACCGTCATTTTCATTAATCCAAATTTTATGTAAACTTTTTCTTCTTTGATCTCCTCTACAACGCCCACTTCATTACCATTCAACACCTTAACTCTACTGCCCACTTTAAGGCTTGGCTTAATACGTGCTATTTTTTTCTCTGCAAAAAGATCGTTTTTTTTCTGACGTTTTAAATCCTCCTGCTTTTTCGTTTCAGCTGTAATACTGTCTACAAAACGCTGGATCACTTCTTTTCTATCTTTCCGCAACTTCCAATCATCCATCAACCTTAAATATTTCGTCCCGTAATCGGCCATGCGCGACAGTTCTATTTTCCTTTCTCGTTCGCGATTAATTTTCTCCTCCCAGTTGTTAAACAGGGTATGGTATTTTTCTTTCGCAATCTTTCTTAAAAATTCTTCATGCTCTGACCGCTGAATTTGAGCTTCCATCTTAGTTTTCTGATCCTGCACTTCTGCCAGTAAACGATTGAGTTTTAATTTATCCTTGTCCACCTTCTCTTTCGCCCTTTCAATCAAGTATTTTGGGAAACCAATTCTCTCTGCAACCTCAAAAGTATAACTGCTTCCAGGTTCACCCACACTTAATATGTACTTTGGCTCCAAGTTATCGATGTCGAATAACATGCAACCATTTATTGCTCCATCGAGCTTTTCGGCCAATAACTTTACATCACCAAAGTGTGAGGTAATAATACCCTTAGTTTTTGAGCTCACCAGACTTTCTAAAACCGCTTCGGCGATGGCGCTGCCCAGCTCCGGATCTGTGCCGCTTCCGAACTCATCCATTAAAATTAATGTGGCTTCGTTGGTCTCGTTCAAAATGGTTGTCATCGATTTTAGCTTGGCACTGTAAGTACTCAGTTCATTTTCGATACTTTGCGTATCACCAATATCTACAAGTATCTTTTCGAAAAAACAATAGCTGCTGTTCTCTTTCACGGGGATCAACAAACCACTTTGCAACATCAGTTGTAATAGGCCAATCGTTTTTAAGGCTATTGTTTTTCCACCAGCGTTAGGGCCGCTAATCACCAGCACACGCTTTTCGGAATTTAATGCGACACTAACAGGAATTGTTTTTTTACCGATTTTTTTATTTTGTAAAAAAAGTAAAGGATGGACGGCAGAGATGACATCTAATTCAAAATTTTCTTGGATCAAAGGAAGCGTTGCATCTAACTCAGCGGCAAAGGTAGCTTTCGCTTTTAAAAAATCAGTGGTGATTAATATGGAAAGTCCATTTTTAAGTTCACGCGTGTTAGGCCTAATCAAATTACAAAGTGCTCTTAAAATTCTATTGATTTCTCGGTGTTCATCAATCTGCAATTCGGCAATATCGTTATTTAAACCAGCAGTAACACTGGGCTCTATAAAAATTGTTTTCCCACTTTCGCTTTTGCTGTGCACTAAACCGGGTACTAACGATTTATGCTCAGAAAGCACAGCAAGAGTTCTTCGTCCGTTAAAAAAACCTTCTTCGTTCTCGCGCAACACATCTTGTTTTCGCAATTCGCTGATATAATTATAAAACTTTTTGTCGCTTTCACGTTTTTTATCGACAATCTGCTTTCTAATGGCGTTTAGCTCCGGGGATGCGCTGTTTTTCACTTGTGCTTCTTCGTCGATGATCCGGTTAATTTCCGTTACAACCATTTGGCAAACCTCAACGTTTTTGACCAATGCATGGAGGTAAGGAAGTATCACTTTTTTTCCTTTAAGGAAACGGATCAAAGTATTCGAAACTTCAACGGTTTTTAAAACGTTCAATAATTGTTCTTCATGCAACAAAGATCCTTCAACACCAAGCAGGTTAAGCTCGGCGACAATGTCAATATGCTCTACCGAAGGAAAAAAATCGCTTGACGCGATAACATTTTTTAGTTCGTTTGTTTGATGAAGCGTTTCAATTACTTCTTTATTAGTACTTTTTGGGAAGATCGAATCGCACAGCAACCTGGCCTGTTTGCTAAAACACTTTTGCTGTATTAAATTTATTATTTTATCAAACTGAAGAAGTTCCAGCTGTTTCTGCCCAATTATCGCGAATTCCAAATTACAAGTTATATAAATCTTTACTAAAAAACAATAAAATTAAACATTTGTTGAATGTGCGAATTAGATTATTTTTGAGAATCTTAAATTTGAACTAATAAATGAAAACTGAATTACTTACCCGGATGGAAGAACTGCTGTTAAAAGACGCAGGTGAAGTTGCTTCTGACGTGCGCGCTCTGCAAAAAGAGTATCAAAGATTGTGGACTTCTGAATTTGAAAAAGCCAGGCAATCCTTTCTAGACGGAGGAGGAGCGTCAAAAGAATTTGAATTTGCCAAACAATCCGAAGACCTCCAATTCGAGGGGTTGATTGATCGCTATAACCAGCTGAAAAAAGGTAGTGATGCAAAAATAGCAGTTGAGCAATCTAAAAATTTATTAACGCGGCAAGAAATTGTCGCTAAAATAAAAGATTTAAGCCAGTTAAGCGACAACGTTGGTGCGGCTGTGAAAATGTTAGGCGAACTTCAAAAACAATGGAAAGAAACAGGGTCGGTTTCATCGCACAAATACAAAGACATTCAAGCCGAGTATAGCCGCGCCGTTGAAGATATTTACTATAATCTTAAAATTTTTCGTGACCTTCAGGAACATGACCTTAAAAAAAATCACGAATTAAAAACCGAGCTTATCGCTAAATTGAAAACGGTGCAATCAGTCGAAAATATTAAAGAAGCCGAACGGCTCATTAAATATTACAGGAATGAGTGGGATGAGATAGGCCCGGTACCCAACGGCAAATGGGAGCCTTTGAAACTAGACTATAAAAACATTTTGGATGAAACCTATGCCAAAATAAAAACCCATTATAATTCTCTCGAAGAGCAAAAAGGAAGTAACCTCAAACAAAAACAAGATGTTATTGAAAAGGTAAAAGAAATAGTTGCAGGGGTTGGGGAATACAGGTCTTCTAACTGGAACGAATCTTCAGAGAAAATAATTTCTTTTCAAAGTCAATGGAAATCTATTGGCCGAACCACAGAAAAAGATAATGAAAAGATTTGGGCTGAATTCAGAGCGCTTTGCGATACATTCTTCGAAAAGAAAAAAGAATTCTTCTCTTCTTTACATGAAAAATTTTCGGCCAATCGTAAAATTAAGTTAGAGTTAATAGCTAAAGCTGAAGCCATGCAAGAGAGCACCGACTGGCAAAAAACAGGCCTTGAATTAATTCGTTTACAGGAAACCTGGAAAAAAAATCCAGCGGGCGGTGATAAAGAAGAACCAAAGTTGTTCGCGCGTTTTAGGAAAGCTTGCAATACTTTTTTTGACGCAAAGAAAAAACATTACGAAGATATGGACGCTTCTTTCGAACAAAACTTATTGCTGAAAGAAGAAATCTTAACGCGTTTTAATGAGCTAAAACCTGGCGGGGACTTAAATGTTTCCCGCGAACAGTTAAAGTCTATTTCAGCAGAATGGAACGGCGTTGGACATGTGCCGATGAAAGATAAAAAACGCCTAAATGATGCCTTTTACAATAAGCTTGACGAATTGTACGAGCAAATGAATATGGATAAACAAGAAAAAGGCATGATGCAATTTAAGGCCAAGCTTGAACGCCTTGGTGGGTCTGAAAATGGCATGGAGATGTTACGTAAAGAATCGGATCATTTGAAAAAAATGAGTGATGAAATTGCTGCCAGAATCAGGACTTACGACAATAACTTGGGTTTCTTTAAAACATCAAAAGGTAGCAATACTTTTATGAAAGAGATCGAAGATAAGATCAACGCAGAGAAATCAAAAATAGATGAGTTAAACGCTAAACGCAAACTAATTACCTCAGAATTGAGCAAAACAACTGAGCCAAATAAGGCGTAAAGGCCGGATTAGGGTTTGAAAGATTAAGGAAGAAAAGTTTAAGAATCACTTTATTCCCAAGAAGCCACTTACAATTTCTTCAGCTTTTACGAAAGCTTCACCGAGGTTTTCGTTTAAAATAAATACATCGAATAACTCGGCTGTTTTTAGTTCTTTTTCAGCTTTTGATATGCGACGCGCGATGCTATCTTTGCTGTCGGTGCTTCGCGAATGCAGGCGTTCTTCGAGAATTTTAATACTGGGGGGCATTACAAAAACGCCAAGAGAATCTTGTTTAAACTGATTTTTAAGGTTTAGACCGCCTTCAACGTCGATGTCGAAGATCACTGCTTTGCCCTTAGCCCAAATCCTTTCAACTTCTGTTCTCAAAGTGCCATAATGCGTGCCAGCGTACACTTCTTCCCACTCTAAAAATTCGTTATTCGCGACTTTTTCTTTAAAATCGTCTACGCTCAGGTAATAATAATCCTTACCGTTCTCCTCTACACCTCTTTTAGGGCGGCTTGTGGCCGAAACCGAAAACTCAATTTGTTCGTGGAAGGTTTTTAAAATATGGCGCACCAATGTAGTTTTACCGGATCCTGAGGGTGCTGAAAAAATGATTAGTTTACCGCTATGCATTTGCAAATATAACAAAAGCTTAAAATATCAAACATACCCCAAATTTGTCCCTCTATCACAGGCGATAACCATTAATAAAAAAAACTCGCGCAATTGTTTCCTTTCCGCTAATTTTGCAGTCTACAATTACGATGAAGCAACTTTTATTTATTTTATTTTTATTTATTGCTCAAATCATTTATTCGCAAGCGCCTGGTGGAAGTAAAGATATGCTCAAAGCTATGAAAGACATTAAAGGTAGGGTTTACGGCAGAGTAGTTGATGCCAAAACAAAAAAACCTGTTGAATTTGCTTCAGTAGTCGTGTTATGGTTTAACAAAGACAGTTTAATGGGTGGCTCTTTGAGTGAGGCAAATGGTGATTTTAATGTAGAGAATCTGCCGGCAATGGGCGGCTTTAGGTTAAGAATTACCCAGATCGGGTATAAAACTTTTGAGACAAAATTTTATATCCAAATGCCAAATAAAATTGAGCAGGATCTAGGAAATATTTCCTTTGAAATAGATGAAAAATTATTGGGTGAAGTTGAAGTGAGGGCAGAAAAAACAAATGTAACCATGTCGATTGACAAGCGCATTTATAATGTTGACAAAGACCTTTCGGTGAAAGGTGGCACAGCTGCGGATGCCATGAAAAACGTGCCAGGGGTTACTGTCGACGCCGATGGTAACGCGCAGCTGAGAAATCAAAGTCCGATTATTTTTGTAGATGGCAGGCCTTCTAACTTAACGCTACAGCAGATCCCGGCCGACCAAATCGACCGAATTGAAGTGATTACCAACCCTTCGGTAAAGTTTGATGCCAATGCCACGGGTGGTATATTGAACATTATTATGAAAAAGAATTTAAAACCAGGATACAATGGCATGGCAATGGCTTATGTTGGCACAGGAGACCGATACGGTGGCATGCTTAATTTAAACGTAAAAGAAGGTAAGTGGAATTTTACGGGTATGTATTCTTATAACCAGGCTATCAATTTAACCAAAGGTTTCACAAGACGCACACAGCTAGATAGTGTTGAAGCACCACAGGGGTACTATAACCAAGACAATAACACGAAGCAAAAAAACGCTTTTAATTTCGGAAAAATAGGGGTGGATTATTCTATCAACAATCGAAACACTATTTCTTTAAATGGCATGATTGTGGGAGGTGAATTTAACACAAACGACAGGCAAACCTACGACATACTAAATAAAAGCCGTGATCAGGTTTTTTACGGCGACCGATTAAATGAGCAAAGAGCGGCGTTCCAAAATTACAACGGGCAATTACTTTATAAAAAAACTTATCCAAAGGCGGGCAAGGAATTAACGGCCGACTTTAGCTACAATTACACAAACTCAAACAACGGGTATTTATTTACCACGGGTACCCATTCTAACGTTTGGCCAGATACAATTCCAACCAGTTTCCAAAAAAACACTGGCATCAGTAGAGCCAATCAAGGCGTGTTTCAATTAGATTTTGTGAATCCATTGAGCGAAACTAAAAAATTTGAAGCAGGAATAAAATTGTACTATAAAAATTCTTTAACCGCCAATACCGCGTCCAATGCAACTACAACTCAGGATATTTATACCAGAGACAGCGTGATGAGCAACAGATATATTATTGACGATATGATCAATGCCGCTTATATTAACTATAGCTCAAAAACACTTTGGAATATTTCTTACCAAGCGGGTCTTCGTTTCGAGCAATCGTACTACAGCGGAACGATCACCGATAAAAAACAAAATTTTTCGTATAATTATCCTTCAAGTGCCGACGATCTTTTAAAATCTATTTTTCCTGGAATTTACTTTTCAAAAAAGTTTAAAAATAATAATGAATGGCAATTAAATTTTAGTCGTAAAATTAATCGCCCGAATTTTTTTCAGCTCATGCCAGTTGTAATGTTCGCCGACAAACAAAATTACCGCATCGGGAATCCACAATTAAAACCAGAATTCAAAAACATTTCTGAAGTTAACTATAACAAGATCTTAACCAAAGGCAATTATCTGGCTTCAGGTTATTTCCGTTACGAAGAGCAACCGATTACAGATGTGGCTTACCCGTCAATTGAAGATCCTGCGGTGCTTGTAAATACTTCGATTAACGGCCAAAATAGTATCCGATACGGCTTGGAAAACACCATCAAATACACCTTCTTTAAAAATCTGGATGTGACGTTTAACGCCAATATTTTTTATATTTACATTAAAGGTATTGTTGTGGCTACAGAACCCGAAGTTAAAAGAGAAGGGTACGCATACAATGCCAAAGCAACCTTTTCCTACCGATTTCCAAAACAACTAACTGTGCAGGTAAACGGCAATTATGAGTCGCCCCGAATTTTACTTTTAGGCGCCAGCATCCCGATCTATTCTATGGATTTATCAGTCAACAAAATGTTTGGCACAAAATGGATAGTAACCGCAACGCTCAGCGATGCTTTTAATACGCGCAGAATGGGAACACACTACGAAACACCTTATTACATCCAAGATCTTTCTCGTAGAAGAGAAAGTCGCTACGTGCGCTTAACCATCACGCACTTGTTCGGTAAAATGGATGCTTCGATCTTTAAGCGCGCAAAACAAATGAAAGGAAACGATAACCAGCAGGGTAGTCAAGACGGCCTTGATTTTGGAAAATAATTGACAGCATTATGACACACAACATTTATATTGACGGCATTAACCTCTACGCCTATCACGGCTGCCTAAAAGAAGAAGCGAAAATTGGGGGTCATTATATTGTAGATGTTCACATGACCACCGACTTTACGGAGGCCGCTGAAACCGACGATCTTTCGAAGACCATTGATTATTGCACCGTTTACGAAATTGCGAAAGCCGAAATGGCTGTTAGAAGCAAGCTCATCGAACAAGTAGGACAAAGGATCTTTAAAAAACTGCGTTTAGAATTTCCGACGTTGATCACTTTGGGTGTAAAGATCACCAAACTATTGCCGCCAATTAATGGCGACGTAGAAAAAGTAAGCATCGAAATTAAAGATTAAATTTTATAGTTAACTTTAAGCTTACTATGAGGCCTAAAAAATATACCAAAAAAGAATCGGACGCCGCCTTTATTCACTTAAAGGGCTGGGAACTGAAAACGAAAGAACTCCGCAAAAAAATCACTTTTAAAAATTTTACACAAGCCTTTGGTTTTATGACTTGCATCGCTATAGAAGCAGAAAAACTGAACCACCATCCCGAGTTGAAAAACAGTTACAACAAAGTAACGATCTCACTTTCAACACACGATGCGGGTGGACTTACGGAGTTAGATTTTATTCTAGCCAAAACAATAGATAAAATGCTTGAAAATGGATTTTGACAACTCTTCAGATACCGATTTAGCCGAGTTAGGTGAATTCGGATTGATAAAACATTTGACCCAACACATAGAGCTAAATCAGCAATCAACCATTAAGGGTGTGGGCGACGATGGGGCTGTAATCGATAACGAAAATCTGCAAACTGTTATCACCACAGACATGTTGGTTGAAGGCGTTCACTTTGACCTCACGTATGTTCCTTTGCGGCACCTGGGCTATAAAAGTGTGGTTGTAAATCTGAGCGATGTATATGCCATGAACGCCGAACCCAAACAGATTGTTGTGTCGATCGCAATTTCTAACCGTTTTCGTCTTGAAGCCATTGAAGAATTATATGCCGGCATGTTGATGGCTTGTAAAAAATACAAGATTGACCTGGTCGGCGGAGATACCACGTCGAGTTTGAGCGGACTAATTATTAATATTACAGCGGTTGGTGCAGCGAAAAAAGAAGACATTGTATACCGAACTGGCGCTAAAGAGGGCAATTTGCTTGTTGTGAGCGGCGACTTAGGCGGCGCTTACATGGGCCTGCAGGTGCTCGAAAGAGAGAAATCCGTATTTACAGACAATCCGAAGCTGCAACCAGATCTCGAAGGAAAAGATTATATTCTTGAGCGCCAATTGAAACCCGAAGCAAGAAAAGATATCTTCGAGCTTTTGAAAAGTCTTAATATTAAACCAACGTCAATGATCGACATCAGTGATGGGTTATCATCTGAAATTCTACATTTGTGCATCGGCTCTAAAGTTGGGGTAGAATTGTAT
>Ga0105048_10013528_pt1 | contig 12751 bp, 9 predicted proteins | sample MAT05_FD_78382 | JGI IMG/M metagenome (GOLD analysis project Ga0105048, IMG submission 78382) | Freshwater microbial communities from Lake Fryxell liftoff mats and glacier meltwater in Antarctica - MAT-05 | ecosystem: Environmental > Aquatic > Freshwater > Ice > Liftoff microbial mat | place... | reverse complement strand
GGAGTCGGCAAGACGGCCATCGCCGAAGGACTCGCGCAACGCATTGTGAGTGGCGACGTGCCCGAAGGGCTGCGCAACAAGCGACTGGTTTCGCTCGATCTCGGCGCACTGATCGCCGGTGCGAAGTTCCGCGGTGAGTTCGAAGAGCGATTGAAGTCCGTACTCAAGGAAATCACGTCCGCCGAAGGCCTGTACATCGTCTTCATCGACGAAATGCACACGCTGGTTGGCGCTGGCAAGGCAGAAGGCAGCATGGACGCGGGCAACATGCTCAAGCCCATGCTCGCGCGCGGCGAGTTGCGCGTCGTTGGCGCGACCACGCTTGACGAGTATCGCAAGCACGTCGAGAAGGATGCGGCACTCGAGCGTCGTTTTCAGCCGGTGTATGTTGGCGAACCCAGTGTCGAGAGCACGATCGCCATTCTGCGCGGACTCAAGGAACGCTACGAGGCGCATCACGGCGTGCGTATCACCGACGGCGCAATCGTTGCCGCCGCCACGTTGTCCAATCGCTACATCGGCGATCGTTTTCTGCCCGACAAGGCGATCGATCTCGTTGATGAAGCCGCCTCGCGGCTGCGCATCGAGATCGATTCGGTGCCGCAGGAAATCGACGAGGTCGAACGTCGCATCGTGCAACTCGAAATCGAGCGCCAGGCGTTGCGCAGGGAAACCGACGCGGCATCCATCGAGCGGCGCACCGTGCTCGAACGTGAGTTGGCCGACGCGAAAGAGGACGCATCCGCCATGCGCGCGCAGTGGCAACAGGAGAAGGACTCACTCGGCGCGGTCGGTCGTGTCAAGCAGGAGATCGAGCAGGCGCGTCTCGAGTTGGAGCAGGCGACGAATGCGGGCAACCTCGAAGCGGCGTCCAAGGTGAAGTACGACAAAATTCCGTCGCTCGAGCGACAGATGAAAGAGGCCGAGAGCAAGCTCGCCAGTCACGATGGCGGTCGACCGCAGTACCTGAAGGAGGAAGTCGCGGCCGACGATATCGCCGAGGTGGTGGCGCGCTGGACCGGTATCCCCGTCACCCGCATGCTCGAGTCGGAACGCGAGCGTTTGACGAAACTGGAAGACGTCCTCGCTACGCGCGTCGTCGGACAGCGCGAAGCGGTGCGCGCCGTTGCCAACGCGGTGCGTCGTTCGCGCGCCGGACTGCAGGACCCCAATCGTCCAATCGGTTCGTTCATTTTCCTCGGTCCGACCGGCGTCGGCAAAACGGAGACGGCAAAGGCACTCGCCGAGTTCCTGTTCGACGACGAACACGCGATGGTCCGCATCGACATGTCGGAGTACATGGAGAAGCATGCCGTTGCTCGGCTGATCGGTGCGCCTCCCGGATACGTGGGCTACGAGGAGGGCGGTCAGCTCACCGAGGCCGTGCGCCGTCGTCCGTACTCCGTCATTCTCTTCGACGAGATCGAGAAGGCGCATCCGGACGTCTTCAACATTCTGCTGCAGCTGCTCGACGATGGTCGTCTCACCGACTCACAGGGGCGCACCGTCGACTTCCGCAACGCGGTGGTCATCATGACGTCCAACGTCGGCAGTCAGATGATCCTCGAACGCGGGCAGTCGGGCGAAGGCGGTCAGTGGTCCCACGTGGAGCAGGAGGTTCTCGCCGCACTGCGCGGTGTCTTCAAGCCTGAGTTCCTCAATCGCATTGACGACGTTGTGGTCTTCCATCCGCTGGGTCGTGGCGACATCGACCACATCATCGACCTGCAGCTGGCACAGCTGCGCAAGCTGCTCGCCGATCGCAAACTCGTCATTCGACTGAGCGACGCCGCGCGTGCGCGACTGGCGGACGAAGGCTACGAGCCCGCATTCGGCGCCCGTCCGCTCAAGCGTGCGGTGCAGCGTCTGTTGCAGAACCCGCTGGCGATGGCGGTGCTCGAAGGTCGATTCAAGGACGGTGACGTAATCGTGGCGGACATCGGCGACGCTGAAGACGCACTGGTGTTCCGTCACGGAGATGCCGCTGACGCCGCGGCAGTGCTCGCGATGTCGGGTGCGGCGCGGCCGGTTGCCGCAAGCGAGGACGCCGCCGAGCCGAGTGCGCCGGTGGCCGCGGGCGTGTAGGGTTCGCGCATGTCACCTGCGCCGCCGAGCACCGCCGATCTCGATGCCATGCGCGCGGCGCTCGACGAGGCGACGGCCGCGCAGGCTGCCGGTGAGGTGCCGGTGGGTGCGGTGATGGTGCTCGAGGGCGGGATCGTGTTGCGCGCTCAGAACCGAATGCGGCGCGACGGCGATTCCACGGCGCACGCCGAAGTGCTGCTGATGCGGGCGGCCTCCGCCGCGCTTGGTGAGGACGTCCTGCGTCGCGCGACGTTGGTTGTCACGCTCGAGCCGTGTGCCATGTGTGCCGGTGCGATTGTGCTCGCGCGCGTGTCCAGACTGGTCTTTGGAGCGTGGGATGACAAAGCCGGGATGTGCGGCTCCGTCGGGGACATCGTGCGTCACCCGCGGCTCAACCACCGCCCAGAAGTACTCGGCGGCGTGATGGCTGACCAATCGGCCGGACTGCTGCGCGAGTTCTTCGCCCTGCGACGTTGAGACCGGGGCGATGTCGAGCCGGGCCGAGGCTGCCGCGCGTTCGCGTTCCCGTTCGCGATCGCCGAGTGCGTGCAGCACCTCGGTCACCCCCCAAGCCCTTCCCTAGCGACTCACTCCAAAGTTGACAAAATAGACAACGGCCCACATAGTACTACCATCATAGTAGCTCCTGCCGCCGCCCGTCGTCGCCCCTATCCTCGCCCGCATGACCGAATCCACCCTCGGCGATCGCGAACTCGACGTCATGTCCTCCCTGTGGGAGCTCGGCTCCGGTACCGTCACCGAAGTCCGGGAGCATCTGGGCGACCCGCTGGCCTACACCACCGTACTCACGGTGCTGCGGAATCTCGAGGTCAAGCGCTTCGTGCGACGCGAGGAGGAAGGGCGCGGGCACCGCTACTTCCCGCTCGTGGAGCGTCAGACCGCGCAGCGCAACGCCCTGTCGCGGCTCATGACCAGCCTCTTCGCCGGTTCGCCGCGCGCGCTCATCGCGCAGTTGGTGGACGAGCATGGCGTCTCCGTCGAGGAACTGCAGAAACTCGCCCGCGAGCTGAGAACGCCGCCGGAGGGTGAGACATGATCGGCACCTGGATGATGGCCGCCACCGGCTTTGCACTCTTTTTGGGCATCGCCGCCGCAGGAGTGGAACGCGTGCTCCGCGCCGCACGCCGCCCCACGCGAGCCGTGTGGGTCGTGGCGCTCGGCGCGGCCTTCGCCTGGCCACCGCTCGCCTGGATCTTCCTCACGCAGCGATCGGCGGCCGCAGGCTTGGTGCGCGTAGGTGCGCCCGTGCCCGTCGGTACTCCGGTCGGCGACGCGTCGATGCTGGCCCGTTTGCTCGGACACCTCGACACGACACTGCTGGTGCTCTGGGTCGCCGCGAGCCTCGTCATGCTCGTGCAGACGGCGCGCGCCATTCGCGTGCTGCGACGCGTGCGGCGCTGTGCAAAGGTGCGCGCGATGGATGGCGACTTCGTACTTGTGTCGGAATCACTGGGGCCGGCGGTGCTCGGCCTGCGCGACATGCGCATCGTCATTCCGTCGTGGCTGCTCGATCTCGATGCCCCGTTGCGCGCGCTCGTGCTGCGTCATGAACGCGGGACTCTGGTTCATCACCAGTCGCCTGCGCCTGGCCATGGAGGTGGACTGCGACGCGCGCACCCTCGTCGATCCCGCCGATCGACAGCGTTACGCCAGACTGCTTCTGCTCATCGCGCAGCGCGGCAGCAGCGCGCGTTTCGCCCCCATGCTCGCCCATCCCCGTTCACAACTCTCCCGGAGAATCACCGTCATGACCGCTGCCCCTGCCAAAGGTCCGATCATCACGGCGCTCGCCGCCGCCGGTGTCGCTGTGCTGGCTATCGCAGCCGCCTGCTCCAATCGGGTCACCGACAACCTCATGGGCCCCACGCCCGCCTCCGCGCGTGCCGCCGTCGCGCCCATCGTGGCGGACAAGCCGGTAAAAATTCCGCCCGACGAGCCCTACTTCGACTTTCAGGTGGAGCGGCCGGTGACGATGGTCGAGGGCAGCCAGGGTCCGCAGTATCCGGCGTCGCTGCGTAGCGCGCGCATCGAGGGCAGCGTGCTCGCACAGTTCGTGGTGAATGCGGAGGGCAAGGCGGAGATGGCCACTTTTAAGGTGCTCAAGAGCGCTCAGCCACTGTTCGCCGAAGCGGTTCGCGCGTCCCTCGTCGAGATGCGCTTCAATCCCGCACTGGTAGGCGGACGCGGCGTGCGGCAACTCGTGCAGCAGTCGTTTCAGTTTGCGTCGGATGCAGACGTCGCCGCGTCTCCGGTAAGGACGAGGGATGTAGCCGAGGTTAGGTCGGACAGGGCGGCGACCATCGCGCCCGGTGCCGACGGTCCGGTCTATCCGCCCACGCTCCGTGCGGCCGGTGTGGAAGGTTCGGTCATGGCCCAGGTGGTCATCAACGCCGACGGGACGGCCGAGCTGGGCACGCTCAAGGTGCTCAAGTCTTCCGATCCGCTCTTCACCGACGCCGTGCGCATGGCACTCGCGGAGATGAAGTTCACTCCGGCGATGGTGAAGGGACGGGCGGTGCGGCAACTCACGGAACTGCCGTTCGACTTCTCGCAGCGGCGGTAGTCGCGTCGGGTACGACACATCGACGGCGCGAGATGACGCCTCCTACGCCCTCGCCCCAGCCGGCGCCACGGACCCTCGCCTTCACCAGGCCGCCAGCAGTGCCAAAGTGAGCACCAGCCCGTTCGCTCCCCACATCCCCACCACCGGCGAGACCACCAGCTGATCGGCAAGGCTCTCCCCGGTCATCAGCGCTGCGTAGTACGCACTGAACACCACCAGTCTCGCGCCGATCGCCATCCACTTACTCCGCTTGCGACCGCCGAGCACCAGCGCCGACAGTCGCCTCATTTTGCTCGCAGGACCGACGTGCGGACGGTGAGATCGTCGATGCGGCCGACGTCGACGTCGACGCCGAGGCCGGGACGGTCGAGCGGGACGTCGACCATGCCGTCGGCACTCATCGTCCACTCCGGCGTTACGATGTCGCGCGCCCAGTAGCGCGCGCTCGGGCTTACGTCGCCGGGCTTGGTGAAGCCGGGCAGCGAGGCGAGGGCGACATTGGCCGCGCGGCCGATCCCGCTCTCCAGCATCCCACCGCACCACACCGGCACGCCGTGCATGCGGCACAGGTCGTGGATGGCGAGCGACGACGCGAAGCCACCCACCCGGCCCGGCTTCACGTTGACGACGCGGCCGGCGCCGAGCGTGATCATGTCGTGCGCGCGGTCGCGCGAAGTGATCGACTCGTCGAGGCAGATCGGGGTCGCGAGACGCCGCTGAAGCTCGGCATGCTGAACGAGGTCGTCCCACGCCAGCGGCTGCTCGATCATGATGAGCCCCAGTCCGTCGAGACGCGCGAGGTGGTCGGCGTCGGCGAGCGTGTAGGCGTTGTTGGCGTCGGCCATGAGCGGCGCGTCGGGGCCGAGCGCCTCGCGCACGGCGGTCACATACGCGATGTCGGCGCCGGGCTCAATCTTGAGCTTCACCTTTCGGTAGCCCTGCGCGAGCGCAAGCTCGGCCTTCCGCGCCAGCGCCTCCGGCGACTGCTCGATGCCGAGCGAGATGCCGGCCTCGATCTGCGAGCGTGTGCCGCCGAGTAGGCGCGCAAGCGGCGTACCGGCTCTCTCGGCGGCCACCACCCATACGCCCATCTCCACGGCCGCCTTGGCCATGAGATGGCCACGGAAGTCGCGCTCGAGCACCGGGAATACCTCGCACGGATGCGAGAACGCGTGGCCGAGCACGCGCGGCGATACCCACTCGGTGATCGCCAGCCAGGCCGTGTCGATGGTGTCCGGGCTGTAAATCGGCCGGTCGAACGCGACGCACTCGCTCCAGCCGGTGCTGCCGTCGGCGTCGCGCAGCTGCAGGAGGAAGATGCGGCGGTCGGTGATCACCCCCGACGAGATTCGGAACGGCTCGCGCAGCGGCAGGCGGAGCTCTCGCAGCACGATCTCCTCGATTCGGATCATGGGGTGTCAGGGGCAGAGGTGGGCGCACGGCGGGCGGCGTGCGCGCGGTGCGCGACGCCGTAGTGCGGGAGCGCGCCGTCGTGGCCGCGCTGGAAGCCGCCGTACACGTCTGGCACGTAATCGGACGAGCGAGCGCCTCGGCGCGCGAGGTGGAGGAGCGCGTTGCGCGCGACGACCGGGTCGAACGACCCGCGCATGGTGCCGACGCCGAGGTCGCGCACGAGGTCGCGCTGATGGCGTCCGAGTCGCTCGCCCATGCCGGTGCCGCGAGCCTCGTCACGCGCGCGGCCGACGGTGATGCCCCCGTTGTCCACGGAGGTGCCCGCAGCAGCGACGGAACGGACGGTCTGCGTGCTCATGGATGACACCATCGCTAGTGGGGGGCGCGGCCGCGCGGCGATCTGCCGATTGATGGACGCCAACTTAACGTGGCCGAGCGACTGTATACAAGATCGTGTACGAATGGGCCGGGCGGGGCGTGTGGTGGAAGCGCATCGCACGTGTTTAGTGTACCATGCCGGATTCAATTGGGCGGATTGAGTATCTTATCCCGCGATCGCACCGCGCCGCCCTTCGCGCCGCGACCAAGTCCATCGTCCAATCTCCGCCCCGAGCCCCGAGCCTCGTGCCGCCAGCCGACCGGAAGCTCCGAACCGCTCCTCCCGCGCTACTGCGTCGCCAGCGCGCCGCGCCCGACGTGCCTGCCGACGTTGAGCCGATGAAGGGTGACGGCACACCGGCCGCCCGCGGCGAGAGTGTGGCGCGCGCCTACGAGCAGCTGCGCGAGCTGATCGTGCGCGGGCGCCTCGCGCCCGGGAGCCGCATCGTGGAGAGTGAGATCGCCGGCCGCCTCGGGGTGAGCCGCACGCCCGCGCGCAGCGCGCTGCACCGCCTGCAGACCGAAGGCTACGTCATCGTCGCCGACCGCTCCAAGGAGCACCGGCTGGTGATCGCGCCGCTCACGCAGGACGACGCGCGCGAGCTGTTCCACATCGTCGGGCAGCTCGAGGGGCTCGCCGCGCGCGCTGCCGCCGAGCTCCCGCACGACGCGCGCGCCGAGCTGGTGGGCCGACTGCGCCAGCTCAATGCGGAGCTGGCCAGCGTGGCGGGTGCGTCCCGCCCCGACCCGATGCGCATCTTCGACCTCGACACGGCGTTCCACCGGGCCTACGTGGCCGGCGTCGGCGGCCCTCGGCTCCTTGCGCTGCACGACGCCATCAAACCGCAGAGCGAGCGTTACATCCGGCTTTACATCAGCAGCCTCGTGGACGAGATCGACACCTCGGTGGCCGAGCACGCGGTGATCGTCGGCCACATCGCCGACGGTGATCCGTCGGCGGCCCAGACGGCCGTGGACACGAATTGGCGCAACGCCGCGCTGCGCCTGAGGAGCGTGATTTCCACCCACGGCGAGCGCGGCAGCTGGTAATCGACCCCTCGGCGCGGTCCGGGAGCCACGCTGCGTGGCGTGACTCCCGGCGGGCACTCACCTGCCGCCGATGTTCGGGTTGTTCAGGCGCTCGATGTCCGGAAGCGCGAGGCACTTGTTCTCTCCATAAGTGCCGCCGCCGTTCGGGAACGGCGTTCCCGGCGCCGGGTTGAGCGCGATGTTGAAACGGATGGTGTCGTATAGCCGGTGGCTCTCAATGAAGAGCTCGCGCCGACGCTCCTCGACAATTTGCGTACGGACCGCAGCGGCGTCGCTGCTCGCGTAGGCAGGAAGGGCCACGCCGGGGCGCGTGCGCAGCGCGTTGATGAACCCGACCGCAGCGGCGGCATTGCCGGCCTGCGCGGCCGCCTCGGCTTGGATAAGCCGCGCCTCGCGCCAGGTGGCGATGGGGATCGAGGCGTTGAGGGACGTGTACTTTTCCTGCGAGTAGAGCCGGATCTGTGGGAAGGAGCCGCCGCGTCCGGCGTCCACCACCGCGACTCGCGAATCCGCCGTGGCGCCGGCGTTGAGTCCGCGGAACGTCTGGTCGACCGTGACGGTGCCGTTGGCATTGTTGACGCGGAACACGCGGTTCTCCGAGCGGCCCGAGGCGGAGCTGTAGCGCGCGTTGAACACGAACCCGGTCGGCACGAGCGCGGCGTCGGCTGCCGCCTCCGCGTACTTGGCCTGATTGAGCCGGGCGCGGGCGCGGCCCACGAGCGCGAGGTAGCGGAGCGAGTCGCCCGTCGCACCGCCCACCGCGGTGGCGATGGTGATGGAGCGCGTGAACCGCGCCTCCGCCTGCGTAAACACCTGGGCCGGGCTGAGCTCGGGCCCGAGGTCGACAGCCGACGAGCAGAAGCCCTCGCCAAGCAGAATGAGCGAGTAACCGGCGTAGGCGGCCGTGCGGGTGACAAACGACTGGCGTCCGGGCACCTCGGCGTCGGTCCAGCCGTCGAGCAGACTGAGCGCGTTGTCGGCCTGGTAGCGCGCGGCCGAGACCGGCGTATAGACGCCACCGAAGCCGCCGCAGCCACCGGTCGCGTACAGCGCGCTCGACGGGAAGTTGGTGCGGCGGTCAATGTCCCAGATGGCGGCATTGGCCTGCGAGTCGGAGAACTCGTCGGCCAGCGTGCCCATGGTGGCCACGTAGGAGGCGAAGGCGCACTCGAAGTCGGCGACCACGCCGGCGACGATCACCGGCGCGTTGCCCGACTGCTGCAGCGTGGACTCCTCGATGAGGGCGGGGGCCTCGGACTTGAGGATCTCATTGCATCCGCCAGCCGCGCCGAGGGCGACGCAGAGGGCCGCCGCCGCGGCCCAGCGGTGGCGCGCGCGTGCCGCGCCGGCGTTGTTGGTCCGTGTGTATGGCATGAGGGGAGGTTCAGAAGGTGAAGTTCATCGAGAACAGGATCTGGCGGAGCGGCGGCACTTGGGCCTGCTCAGTGCGGGCGAACTGCTCGACGACGAAGAACGCCTCGGGGTCCACTCCGGTCCACTTGGTCCACATGTGGAGGTTGCGGCCCGAGACCGTCAGGACCCCAGCGTTGGCGCCGACGTGGGCGGCGAACGCCTTGGGCAGCGAGTACGACAGCGACAGCTCGCGCAGCCTCGCGAAGCCGGCGTCCGCGTAGGTGAAGTTGCGGAGGATGTTCGGCGAGTCGTACTGCGCGATAAGCACGGGATCGTACTCGAGTGGCGCGAAGTTCTCCGGGCAGAGCCGGAAGATCTGGCACTTCGCGCGGATGTTGTTATTGAACTGCGTCTGCCCGGTCTTCCAGTCGACGAGGCCGTAGACGCGGAAGCGCTTGAAGAGCGTGAGTGTAGAGGAGATCGAGCCCTCGTTCGCGGGATCGCTGCGGCCATAAAAGACCCGCGGTGCGGCGGCGGAGCCGTTCGCATTGAGACACGCCGTCACGCCGCCCTTGCCGTCGTCGCACATTGTCTTCGTCGTGCGCCCGTCGGCCGTGAACTCGGCGCTCACCACGCGGAGATCCCAGTACGAGCCCACCGGGTAGCCCACCTGCTGCCGGATGTTGCCGGCGCCGATGAACTCGGGACCGCCGAGGTCGCGGACCTCGTTCGTGTTGCGCGACACGTTGAGGGTGACCTCGAGGCCCACGCGCTCGGTCTGGATCGGGGTGGCGCGCGTCTGCAGTTCGACGCCCTGCGTGCGGAGCAGGCCAATGTTCGTGAAACGCGATCCGGCGAAGCCGGTGGACGGGGCCACTGGCGCGGACAGGATGGCGTCCTCGGTGTTGCGGCGGTACGCGCTGAACTCGAACGACAGGCGGTCGGCGAGGGCCGAGGCGTCGAAGCCCACCTCCACTTCCTTGCCGCGCTCGGGTTTGAGGTCGGGATTGCCGAGCGAACCGGGCGTGACCCCCGAGCCGCCGTCGCCGCCCGTCACCGCCACGTAGGTGCGTAGGGCGGAGTTGGTGGCTGGCTGCTGGCCCGACTCGCCGTAGGCGGCGCGGAGCTTGACCGTGTTGAGGAAGCCGAGATTGAACCACGGCTCCTCGCTCAGCACGTATGACGCCGCCAACTTGGGGTACTGCACCCACGAAAAGTTGGAGCCGAAGGCGCTGTTGTCGTCCACGCGCAGGCCCGCCGTGAGGTAGAGCCGGTCGCCGAAGCTGAGCTCCTCCTGCGCGTAGAAGCCGAGCGTCGAGTTGCTGACGAATGACTCGCCGCCGAAGCTCACCGCCGTGGCGTCGATCACCGACAGGCCGCCCGTGGCGAAGCCCTCTCCGCGGGCGAGAAGCTGGTAGGTGTTGCGGCGGAAGAACTGCGCGCCAACGGAGGTGCTGGCGACGATGCCGCGCTTCAGCTGAGTGCGGGCGCTGGCGCCGTAGTCCACGCTGGCCACGCTCAACTCGCGCCGACGCGAGGTCTTGCCGCCGTTCTGGTCGATCGGATTGCCGAAGAACTGGCGCAGCTCGGGACCCATGCGCTTGGTGAGGCCGACGTTGTCCTCGCCGGTCTGGTCGTAGCCGGCGATCAGCCGTTGCGTGAACCACTTGAGCGGCCGGTGGTTGAGCGTGATGCTGCTCGTGGTGCGGGAGACGCGCTGGTAGTTCTCGAATGCGTTCCAGAACGCTTCGGGCGGCGCCGAGAAGAATCCGCGGCGGAGCGAGTCGGCGCTCGTGCGCGGCGCCTGGCCGAAGTACGCGCTGAACCACATGCCGCCGCCGGCCTCGAGCGGCAGGCGGATGTTCTGCTGTGTGATACCCACCGACGTCGTCACGTCGAAAGTGCGCGTGGGACTGATCGTGACGTTCGCGCGTCCCGAGTAGCGCCACAGGTCGTTGGTGGGCTCGATGCCGGTAGTGTTCTCGTAGCCGCTGCTCAGGAAGTATCGCACCTGCTCGGAGCCGCCGCTCAGCGACAGGTTGTGCTGCTGCGTGCCGCCCGTCTTGAAGAGCGGCGTGCCGCGGGCGTCTTCCTGCTCCACCGCGCTCCAGCGCTGCAGCTGCTGGGTGAGCGGGTTCCGGTTGATGTTGTACCCGATGCGCTCCTGTGCGTCGTTGTACCAGTTGGCGCCGCCGCGCGTGTCGAGCGTGAAGGTCGTTTGCCCGGCGCGGCCGCGCTTCGTGATGATCTGGATGACGCCGTTGTTGGCCTCGGTGCCGTACAGCGTCGCCGCGGCCGGCCCCTTGATGACCTCGATGCTCTCGATGTCGTCGGGGCTGATATCGTTGAGGCGGGAGACCACGGCCGAGCCGAAGAACTGCGTGTTGGGACCGGTCGAGACGTCGTTCGCCATGCGCACGCCGTCGATGTAGACGAGCGGCTGGTCGCTGAGCGAGAGGCTCGACGCGCCGCGGATGCGGAAGCGCGGGCTGCTGCCGATCGCGCCGCTGCCGCCCACCATCACGACGCCGGGCGCGCGGCCGTTGATGAGGCTCGCGGTGTTCGGCACGGGGGCCAGCCGCTGCACGGCGGCCGCGTCCACCGTGGTGACCGCGTGTCCGAGGGCGCGCCGCTCCACCGGCGCGGCAGTCCCGGTGACCACTAACTCGTCCAGCAGGCGCGGCGCGTCGACGAGGGCGATGCGCACGTCGGTGCGACCCACGGCCACGCTCTCGCTGAGCGCCCGGTAACCCACGCGGCGCACGACGAGCGTGATCTGCGTGCCGGGAACGTTGGTCAGCCGGAACTGGCCGTTCTCGTTCGTGGTCGTTCCCATCGCGCGGCCCTCGACGCCGAGCTGCACGTCGGAGAGCGGCCGCTGGGTGCGCGCGTCGACGACGACGCCGGCCACCACGCCGCCGGTCTGCGCGAGCAGTGGACGCGCCGGCGCGGTGAGGGTGAGGAGGGCGCCGGCGACTGCAGCGACGGCGGACAAGGCGGCGCGGCGCCACAGAGCGGGCGGGGCGCTGGCGGGGGTGGGACGGTGGACGGATTTCACGCGATCACGTGGCATGCGTCGCCTCTGTGCCGGGGAGAGTGGCCCTGTCGGGCGGGGGGGACACGTCGTGCGCGATTCGGCGCGCCCTGCTGGTGCAAGTGCGGGATGCTGCATATGTTTTCATCCATGTTCACGTCTTGGGATACGGAATTGGATGCCATTCTACACTTCGCCAACCGACTTTCGCAAGAGCCGATGTGGCACGCCGCTCCGGTCGTCGCCCTCGCCCTCGCCGCGACCGCCGCGTGCGCCCCACCGGTTACCACCGCTCGCCCGGCGGCCGCGCGGGCCGTTGCCACCGCAGAGCTCACCCCCGCCGTCCGCGACTCGCTGCGTACGGCCATCCGGCGCCTCGTCGACTCGGCCGGCCTGCCGTCGATGACCGTCGGAATCTCGGTGGGGGGGCGAACTGTCTGGGCCGAGGGCTTCGGATACGCGGACCTCGCGCGACGCGTTCCCGTCACTCCAGACACGCGATACTCGCTGGCGTCGATCAGCAAGCCGATCACCGCTACCGCCGTCATGCGCCTGGTGGAGCAGGGGCGCATTGCGCTCGACGCGCCAGCCAACCGCTACCTCAGGGCCGGCCGTATCACGGGCGTCGCCGGCAGCAACGACTCGGCCACCGTCGGCCGGCTTCTCAGCCACACCGCCGGCATTCCACTGCACTACCGCTTCTACTACGCCGACGGCACTGGCCGCATCGCCGAGCCGGACGTCGCCGGTGCCATCGACCGCTACGGCGTGGTGATGTTCCCGCCCGGCAGCGTCTACACCTATTCCAACCTCGGCTACGGCATCCTCGGTGCGATCGTCGGCGCGGCCTCAGG
>Ga0105048_10013526_pt1 | contig 12752 bp, 11 predicted proteins | sample MAT05_FD_78382 | JGI IMG/M metagenome (GOLD analysis project Ga0105048, IMG submission 78382) | Freshwater microbial communities from Lake Fryxell liftoff mats and glacier meltwater in Antarctica - MAT-05 | ecosystem: Environmental > Aquatic > Freshwater > Ice > Liftoff microbial mat | place... | reverse complement strand
GACTCCGAGCCCGCCGGCGGCTGGTCGAAGCTGCCCTGGTATGCGCTGCGCCAGAACTATTTCTCGGCGATCATCGCAGCAGGTGGCTTGCCAGTGGCATTGCCACATGCGCCACAGCTTGCGGCCGAATACCTCGATACGATGGATGGGCTGCTCGTCACGGGCGGCGCCTTTGATGTGGACCCTTCCCTTTGGGGCGGCGGCGCGCCGCACCCCAAGGTCACGCTCAAGCCCGGCCGCACGGATTTCGAACTCGCCGCGACCCGCGCGGCCCTGCAGCGCGACCGGCCCGTGCTTGGCATTTGCGGCGGGCAGCAGCTTCTCGCCGTTGCACTCGGTGCCACGCTGATCCAGCACATCCCCGATGAGCATCCGAGCGATATCGCCCACGAACAGCCCAACCCCCGCACCGAGCCTGGGCATGAGGTGGAGATCGCACCCGGCACGCTGCTCGCGCGCATCACGGGGCGCACGTGCATGGCGGTGAATTCCGCGCATCACCAGGCGGTGAAATCCGTCTGCGATGGCCTGCTAGTCAACGCCACTGCACCTGATGGCCTCATCGAGGGCATTGAGGCTCCGGGACACCGCTTTGCGCTGGGCGTGCAATGGCATCCCGAATACAACGTGGATGCGGCGGATGCGCTGATCTTGCGCGCCTTTGTGGAGGCCTGCCGATGAACGCGCCCACCAAACCCCCGTCGGATGGCCGAAAAGCGAGGCCCGAAGGTCTGAATCCGCCGGGCGACGACGATCCCGCCCGCGGCGAGCGCATCGCCAAGTGGATGGCCCGCGCCGGCGTGGCCAGCCGCCGGGACGCAGAGAAAATCATCGCCGAAGGCCGCGTGAAGATTGACGGCAAGCTCGTCACCCAGCCCGCCACCTTCGTGCAGCCCAGCGACACCGTCACGGTGGATGGCCAGGCCGTGAACGAGCCCGAGCGCACGCGCCTGTTTCGCTTCCATAAGCCTGCCGGCCTTGTCACCACCCATCGCGACCCCGAAGGCCGGCCCACCGTCTTCGAGCGCCTGCCCGCGGGTCTGCCGCGCCTGATCTCCGTCGGCCGGCTGGATCTCAACAGCGAGGGGCTGCTGCTGCTGACCAATGACGGCGCGCTCTCCCGCCGCCTCGAATTGCCCGCAAATGCCTGGGTGCGGCGCTATCGGGTGCGTGTGTTCGGTGACCTCGACCCCCGCGCTCTCGCGGCCCTGGCGCAGGGCAGCACCATTGATGGCGTGCGCTATGGCGCGATCGAGGCCGGTGTTGACAGCCGCAAGGGTGACAACGCCTGGCTGACCATGGCCTTGCAGGAGGGCAAGAACCGCGAAATCCGGCGTGTCCTGGCTTACCTGGGCCTGGAGGTTTCGCGTCTGCTGCGCATTGCCTATGGCCCCTTCCAGCTCGGCACGCTGGAGCGCGGCCTGGTGGATGAGGTGAACCCCAAGGTGCTGCGCGAGCAACTCGGCCTCGCAGCGCCAAGCCGAAAGCGCGGCTGATGCGGATCATCGCCGGCACCCTCAAGGGCAAGCGCCTGATCGCCCCCGAAGGCGAAACCACCCGCCCCACCTCCGACCGCGCCCGCCAGGCGCTGTTCGACATGCTCTGGCACGCACCCTGGGGTGGGCGCGAGCTCGTTGATGGCGCCATCGTGCTCGATGCCTTCGCCGGCACCGGGAGTTTGGGGCTGGAGGCGCTGTCCCGCGGGGCGGTCCGCGCGAGTTTCATCGAGAAGGACCGCGAAGCCCTTGCAGCGCTTCGCGCCAACATCGCCAACTGCAAGGCTGACGCGCAGGTGATCGCGGGCGATGCGACCAAGCCCCCGCGCCCCAGCCAACCCGCCATGTTGATCTTTGTGGACCCTCCTTATGGGGCAGGGCTGCTCGCCCCCGGGCTGGAAGCCCTGGACAAGGCCGGCTGGATCGCGCCGGGCGCCATCATCTGCACCGAACTCGGCCTGCGCGACGAAGTGCCCGAGACACGCTTCACGCCGCTTGCCGATCGCAGCCACGGCAAGGCGCGACTGCTGATCCTCCAGGCCTGAGCGGATGGGGATGCCAGAGCGCATCCTGGTCATCATCCCCTCGCCTGAATGCGGCGGGGCGGAACGCCAGACGATGCAGGTGGCGCGTGGCATGGCCCGGATGGGCGCCGAGGTCATTGCGGTGGCCGATCCCTCCATCCTGCCCGGCCTGACCCCGCTCGCCGAGGCGGTGACGCTGTACGCGGCGCCCATCGCTTTTGACGCGGGAGTTGAGATCAGCGCCATGCGGGCCCGCCAGCGCCAGGGGCTGGCTCCTTTGCTGGCGTTGCTTCGCGCCGACACCGCGCTGATCTGCCTGGGCCTGCCCAATGAGGGAGTGGGTGCGATGCAAGCTCTGCACGCTGCGGAAATCCGCATGTTGGCCATGACGCACCTGGTGCGACGCGATGGCGTGATGGGCGAGACGGATCGGGCAGCCCTGCGGGGCGTCCGTGCCAGTTGGGCCAGCGTCTCCGCCCCCGCCTCACGCCGGCTGGAGGCGATGCTGCGGCTTCCGCCCGGCGCAGTTGCCACCGTGCCCAACGGCTTGGCGCCTGGTGGCAGCATTCCGCGCACAGCGCGCGGGGGCCGGCCCATCCTGCTCAGCATCGGTCGCCTGGATGTGCGCAAGGGCGCGACCCTCGCACCTCAGCTCGCCGCCGCAATCACCCCCGCAAGGCTGCTGATGGCCGGCCGGGGGCCGCTGGCCGGGGTGCTCACCGGCGTACCCGGCCTGGAGCTCCTGGGCCAGGTGAACGATGTCCCTGCCCTTCTGGCGAAGGCCGACGCTTTCCTTCTCGCTTCCGACCACGAGGGCTGCCCGCTTTCTGTCCTGGAGGCCGCCGCCGCGGGCTGCCCGATCCTGGCCACCGTCGCCGCGCTGGAAGCCTGGCCCGAGCCAGCCCGCTTCGCTCGGTTCGTTTTGCGCGACGCCTCGCACATCGCCGCTGTCTTTGCCGAGACATTGCGCGACACCGAAGGCACCACCGTCCGTGTCGCCGAGGCCCGCCAAGTGGCCGCCGCCTGGGATGAGGCGGCGATGATCCGCCGCACCGCCTTCCTCCTGGCCGCCACATGCGCCTGATCTTTCAGCGCCGCCCCGGCAGCACCGCGCTCTGGCTGGACACATGGCCCCGACCGCTCGACCTCCCTGTCGGCGCGGCCCTCGGTCTGCATCTGCCCCGGCCCGCGCCTTCTTCCGAGCTCGTGGTGACCACCCAGGCTGGCGAAGTTCGACTGGCCAGTCCTGCCGCCGGCTGGGCCGTGCTGAGCCTGCGGGGACGCGTCCTGAGCCTGCATGCCGAAGGGGGGCCGGTGCGCCTGTCGGGCGGGGCTGGCGAGGGTCCCGAATTCCCAGCCTGCAGGGTTTGGTCTGGCGAAGGGCTGATCCCCGAAGCACTCTGGCGCGGCGCCCGCATCATGGGCGAAGGCCGCGTACTGGCCCTCGCAGGAGGACCCGCGCGGCCCTTCCTGCGGCTCCGCGCTGGCGAGTTGGGCCGCATTGCCTTGCCCCCCTACCCCTTGCCCGGCCCGGTTGACCCGGTGCTGACCGCTCTGCGCGGCGAACTTCCTCTGGCGCAACTGGAGGGCCTCACGCTGACGCTGCGCGCCGGCGCCTTTTGCGAAATCCTTTGGGAGGAGGTTCAGCTCCGCCCGAACAACTTGGCGAATTCAGTTGCCCCCAGCCGCAGATAGGTCGGCCGGCCGTGGCTGCATGTGGCGGCGCGCGGCGTGCGCTCCATGGCACGCAGCAGCGCATCCATCTCCGCGGGCGTAAGGCGGCGGCCGGCGCGGATGCTGCCATGGCAGGCAAGGCGTGCGATGGCACCATCCAGCCGGGCCGCGAGCGCAAGACCTTCGCCGGTTTCGGCCAACTCCTCGGCCAGATCGCGCAACAAGGATGCCGGGTCTGGCGCGCCGAGGACGGCCGGCAGGGCGCGAACGATGACCGCACCAGGGCCAAAACCCTCCAGCTCCAGCCCAAGCTGCGCCAGCTCGGGAGCGGCCTCGGCCAGCAGCGCGGCCTGCGGGAGTTCCACCACGGCCGGGATCAGCAGCGGCTGCGCGCGCACCCCGCCCGCATGGATCTCAGCCGCCAGCCGCTCATGGGTGAGGCGCTCATGCGCTGCATGCTGGTCCACGAGAATGAGTGCGCCATCCGGTGCCTCGGCCAGGATGTAGGTATCCAGAACCTGCGCCAAAGCCCGTCCGAGCGGGTGGTCAGAGGCGGTGGTGGATGCCGGCAGCGGCATGGGTGGCGCGAAGCCGAGCGGCAGAGCGGCCTCGGCGAAGCCCACGCGGTGGGACGCGAAGCTGCCCAGTGGCGCTGGCCGCGCAGCCGGGAAACCTGAACGAGACGGCGGGAAGCTGAGCCGCGCTGGCCCGGCATAACCCATGGATGTTCCCACACCCTGCCCCAACGCACGCCTCAGCGCAGATATCAGCGAACCACGCACCGCATTCGCGTCGCGGAAGCGCAGTTCCGTTTTCATCGGATGGACGTTCACATCCACCTCGGCGGGGGGGATATCGAGAAACAGTGCTGCCACGGCATGCCGGCCTGGCGTCATCACCTCTCGGTAGGCCGCGCGCAGCGCTGCGCGCAGCATGGGGTCCCGCACGGGGCGACGATTGACGACAAGATGCTGCTCCATCGCGGTCGCCTTGGTGAAGGCAGGGCCGCCGATCAATCCGCTGATCTCCAGCACGCCCGCCGCGCCCCCTGTCAGAGGCAGGGCGGCGGCTGCGAAATCGGTGCCCAACAGGTCGTGGATGCGCGTATCGCGGGTGGCAGGGCGAAGGTTGAGTACGCTCCGGCCATCCATCCGGGCGTCAAACCCCACCTCGGGCCAGGCGAGTGCCAGACGGCGCAGCGCCTCCAGCGCGGCGTCGCCCTCGCTGCGCGCTGTGCGGAGGAATTTGCGGCGCGCGGGGGTGGCGAAGAAAAGGTCGTTGACTTCAACCCGCGTGCCCGGCGCGCCGGACACCGGCTGCACTTCGGATTTGCGTCCACCCTCGACGGTGATGCGGTGCGCCTCACCCTCCCGCGTCCGAGAGGTGATCCAAAGCCGCGCCACAGCCCCAATGGAGGGCAGTGCCTCACCCCGAAAGCCCAGCGTCCCGATGTTAAAGAGCATCGCCTCCTCGGGCAGCTTGGAGGTCGCATGGCGTTCAACCGCCAGCGAGAGGTCCGCAGCGGCGATGCCAAAGCCGTCATCCTCCACCAGAACACGGCCAATTCCGCCATCCTCCAGCGTCACGCGGATTTGCTTCGCACCTGCATCCAGGGCGTTCTCCACCAACTCCTTCACCACGGCCGCCGGGCGTTCCACCACCTCGCCGGCGGCGATGCGGTTGGCGGTGGTCTCGGGGAGGAGGCGGATGGTCATAGCGGCCGGCGTCCGAGATCCTCGGTGAAGCGCAACAGATATCCGTCCGGGTCCTGTACGAGGAATTGGCGATTGCCGGCCTCTTCGGAAACGATCCGGTACCAGGCGTCTTCCAGCGGGCGGAACAGCGGCCATCCCCGTCCGGCGAGGGCACTGAGCAGCGGCGCGACGCTCTCCACCTTGATCTGGAAGTTGACGCCCCGGCCGAAGGGGCGTTCCAGCGGGGCGGTGTCCCAGTTGCCGTTGCGGCGGCACAGCATGACCTGTGCGCCCTCCCTTTGCATGAAGGCGAAGCCCTCCTCCGGTCGCTGATAGGCGATACGGAAGCCAAGCAAGCCGCACCAGAAATCCAGGCTTACATCGAGAGCCTCGACGTCAAGCTCTGGAACGAGGGCTGCAAAGCCGCCCATCGGGATCGTCTCAGCCACTCGCCTGCAGCCGCAGCAACTCGGCCAAAAGGCCAAGTGTGCTGCCATCATGCGCGCCCGAGACCGAACCAGCCTCCAGCTCCCGTACCAGTGGTGTGGCCAACACCTTGCCCAGTTCAACGCCCCATTGGTCAAAGGAATTGATGCCCCAGATTGCGCCCAGCACGAAGACCTTGTGCTCGTAAAGCGCGATCAGTGCACCGAGCGATTTCGGGTCGAGCCGAGGCAGCACGATGGTCACGGAAGGCCTGTCGCCGGGGAAGATGCGGTGCGGGAGCAGCCGCGCGATGGTCGCCTCGTCCGCGCCGGCCGCGCGCATGTCGGCCTCCACCCCTGCTGCATCGCGGCCCATCAGCAGCGCCTCGGCCTGGGCGAGGCCGTTGGCCAGGAGAATGCGATGGTTTTCCGCATGGCTGTGATCGGGCCTCGCGATCAGGATGAAGTCCACCGGTACTGGCTTGGGCCCCTGGTGTACCAATTGCATGAAACTGTGCTGGGCCGAAGTGCCAGGCTCGCCAAAGACCACGGGGCCGGTCATGCCAAGGACGGGGCTGCCATCCATTTGCACGCGCTTGCCCAGGCTCTCCATCTCCAATTGTTGCAGATGCGCGGGCAGGCGGCGCAGCCGCTCATCATAGGGCAGCACGGCACGGCGGTGGAGCCCGAGGCCGTTCACGTGCCAGGCCTCGGTCAGCGCGAGCAGGACGGGAAGATTGTCGGCGAGTGGCGTTTCCAGGAAATGCCGGTCCATCGCTGCCGCGCCATCCAGCAGCGCGCGGAACCGCTCCCACCCCAAGGCCAGCGCCAGCGAAAGCCCGATGGCCGACCAGAGCGAAAAACGCCCGCCCACCCAGTCCCGAAAGGGAAAGACACGATCGGGCGCGATGCCGAATTCATCGGTCGCCTTCAAATTGGTCGAGAGTGCCACGAAATGCGCCATGGCCCCGAGCTTGCCGACAGAAGCCTCCATCCACCGCCGAACCAGATGCGCATTGGCCATCGTCTCATGCGTGGTGAAGGTCTTGGAGCTGACAAGAACCAGGGTGCGCCGCGCATCCAGCAAGGGCAGCACGGTTTCCCAGCCATGACCGTCCACATTGCCCAGATGGATGGGCCGCATCGGATCACCGGCGCGCCAGAGTGCCCGGCTGACCATGACGGGGCCGAGATCGCTGCCGCCAATGCCGATATTGAGCACCGTGTCGAAGCGCTGATTGGTCGCACCCCGGATCTCGCCGCGATGCACGGCCTCGGTGAAGCCGTGCATGCGCTCCAACGTCTGCGCTGCATCGGCTGATTCGGCCGGAGCGTCGGGCAAGGCCCCGCGCAGCGCCATGTGAAGGGCCGCGCGTTGCTCCGTCGCATTCACCAAGGCGCCCGCTGCCATGGCGTCGCGCTTGCCGGCCACGTCTGCGGCTTGAGCCAGGCGAAGAAGGGCCGCGCGCACCCCGTCGGAGACCGCGGTTTTGGACATGTCGAGCATCAGCCCGGCACCGCGATGATGGAAGCGCGCGAAGCGCTGCGGGTCAGCCAGGAAAAGCGGCCGTATTGCCGCCGAGTCCGGAGCAGCGGCCAATGCCGCCACTGCTGCCCAAGCTTCCTGCACCGCGTCGGTCATGCCGTGGCCCGCTCCATCCAAGAATGAAGCCTTACAGCCCTTGCGGTTCTCCGGCCACTGCCACCACCAGCCCATCGGGCCGCAAAATGCGCCGCGCGACGGCGGCCACGCCCGCCCTGTCCAAGGCGGCCAGACGCGCCGGGCGTCCCGCCAGCCAATCCGGTGCACGACCTGTCTGGCGCAGGCCCAGCAGCAGCGCGGCGGTGCGGCGACTATCGGTGAATTGCTGAGGCAGGGAGCCGGCGAGGAAGGCCACCGCATCGGCCACCTCTTCCGCCGTTGGGCCATTGGCGGCCATCTCGGTCCAGGCGGCGCGGATGAGACCCCACACTTCACCCACCTTGGAATTCTCGGTCGCGACATTTCCGACCACGACGCCACGACCGAACAACACATCCAGCCCCGCGCCGATGCCGTAGGTCAGGCCGCGTTCCTCTCGCACCGAACGCATCAATCTGCTGGTGAAACCGCCGCCGGCGAGGATCCGAATGGCGACCTGAAACGCCTCCCAGCCTGGATCGGTGGGCATCAACCCATCCTGACCAAAAATCAGCGTGGATTGCGGAGCGGCCTTTTCGCGCCGGGCGACCCCAAATCCGGCCAGCGCAGGCAAGGGCGGTGTGGCGGCCGGAGCGCCGGCAGGCAAATCGGCGAAAAGCTGCGCCATGATGGACCGCAGCCCCGCTTCGTTGATCGCTCCAGAAGCCGCGACCATCACACCGCCACGGCGCATCTGCGCAGCGAGAGAAGCGCGGATCTCCGCCTCTGTGATTGCGGAGAGGCTCTCGGGGGTCGCCAGCCGCCCCGCCGGGAATCCAGGATAGCCCGCCTCCCAGAAGGCGCGGCGCGCAATTCCGGCCGGCGTTTCGAGCTGCTGGCGCGCACCCAGCACGGCCCGGGCGCGCACGCGCGTGATGGCGGCAGCATCGAGTCGCGGCTGCGTCATGGCAAGCCTGGCCAGCCGCACTGCTTCCGGCAGGGCCGCACTCAGCGCGCGGAAACTGCCTTCGAAACTGTCACGCCCACCCGAGAAGGACAGCCCGATCCCCTCATCGCGGAGCGCATCGGCGAAGGCGATGTTGTTCAAATCCCCCGCGCCCTCGCTCAGCATGGCCGCCGAGAAGCTTGACAGCCCCTCGCGCCCCTCGCGGTCGGTGGCACTTCCCCCGGGCCAGGCCCAGGCGAGCGAAACAACAGGAACGGAATGCTCCTCCACCAGCCAGGCGGTGATGCCGTCCTGCTCGATGACCTGGATGGGAACGGCAAAGCCGCGGCGGGGCGGCAGAGTGACGCCGAAAATCGTCTCGCTCATGCCGGCATCAGCCAGCCGGAGGTGGCGATGGCAGGCGTAGCCAAAACGGCACGCGCCGCCTCATTCACCTGCGCCAGGGTCACGGCCGCCATGCGGGCGGGCCATTGTTCGACCGCCTCGATCGGCAGCCCTATGGCGAGTGCGCCGCCCAGCATGCGTGGCGCTGCCCCCAGCCCATCCAAAGCGAGAAGGGCGCCGGAGGTCTGCTGCCGGATGGAGCGGCGGACCTCTCCCTCCGTCGCCCCTTCCTGCACAAGCTGGGCGATGGTCGCGGTGACGATTTCCTCGATGCGCTCTTGCGTGACACCCGGCCGCGGCGTCACAGCGACCACAAGCGAGCCGATGCCCACCACATCGCCGTCATAGCCGGCATTGGCGCTCACCGCATGTCCAGCCTCGACCAGGGCGCGATGCAGGCGGGAGCCAGGGCCCCCTCCCAGCAGATGGACCATGACTTCCAGCGGGTCGGCTTTTTGCGTCTCGCCAAACGTGACCGACGGGGCGGAGAAGGCTTGCCGGAAGCTGCTCTCCCGCACGCCCGGATCGCGCCGGACCAGACGGGCTTCGGGGGCGGCCGCAGGCGGAGCCGCGCGGTTGCGGATCGGTTTGGGGCGCGCGGGTATCGCCCCATAGAATTGCTGAGACCATTCGCGCAGATCCGCCTCGCGCACATCGCCAGCCACGATCAGCACGCAATTGGAGGGGGCGTAATGGGTGTGGTGAAAATCCACCATGTCCTTGCGGGTGATGGCGCGGATTTCGGGTTCCCAGCCGATCAGCGGACGGCCGCGCCAATGTTGAGGGCCCCACATGGCGGCGTCGAAGGCCTCCTGGAAGCGGCCACGTGGAACGGCGTCGGTGCGCTGCAGGCGCTCCTCGATCACCACGCCGCGCTCGGCTTCCACCTCTGTGGCGGGCATCAGCGGGCGCGCGAGCCGATCGGCCTCCATGCGCATCATCAGCGGCAGGCGCGAGGCTTCGACGATCTGGAAATAGGCAGTGACGTCGCGGCTCGTGAAGGCATTGTCCTGCCCGCCCTCACGCGCCACGGTCCGGCTGAAGGCGCCAGAGGGAACGCTGGGGCTTCCCTTGAACATCATATGTTCAAGGAAATGCGCAACGCCAGACTTGCCGGCCGGGTCCTCTCCGGCGCCGGCCGAGACATAGAGGTAATGCGCGGCGACAGGTGCGCGCCGGTTCGCGGCCAGGACCACACGCAGCCCATTCTCCAGCGTCCAGGTGACCGCCCCAAAAAGCGGCTGGCCAGCTTGGCGCAGCGGTGGCGCGTTCTGAGCCAGAACGGGTGCGGCCAGCGGCGCGACGAGGCTGGCAGCGGCGGCGCCCTTGAGGGCGTTTCGGCGGGTGAATGGCTTCATGCCCGCAATGTGGGGCCACCACGCCCATTACGCTAGCATCCCCAGCAGGGATGTTTTTACCGCAGGCCGAAGCTTTCCAACCAGGTGCGTCGCTGGGGCTGAATTACGGGCGTCTGCCCCTCCTGCGTCGGCCGGCCGAGCGCTGCGTTTTCGCGCAGGCGCTGGGATTCGCGCGTCGGGTCCACCGGAACTCCGGCCTCGGCCGTGGGGCGCCAGAACAGCACCTGGTCCACCACGCTGCGATTGGTCCGCTCGAAGCGCGAGGTTTCCTGATCCACGCGGTCGCGAATATTGGGCTGGGCGGCGATACCCGTGCTGGAGAGCAGGGCGCGCTCACCCGAGGTCTGGCCGGTGCGGGCCGCCGGGGCGAATGTACCGGGCGTGAGCGTTGCCTCGGCCTGTTCGCGTGCCGAAAGCTCCTGCGGGCGGTTGGCGCCAGGCCGCGGCGGAGGGAGATTGCCCAGCGAGGGTGGCATCGAAAGCGGCGCGCGGGTCGTCACCTGGAATTCGTCCGGCGCGTCACGCGTCAGGCCGAAGGTGCGCGCCGTGTCGCCACCGCAACCTGCGAGCACGAGCGCCAAGGCGAGTAGGGATGCGGTTGTCTTCATCATGCAGCCTCTTTGCGCTTCGTTTCGGGCCGGATCAAGGCGTCCACCACGAGGGCCAGCACGCCGCAGACAATCGCGGCGTCCGCGACATTGAACACATACCAGTGCCAGCCCCAGGCGTGAATATCCACGAAATCCACCACGGCACCAAAGCGAACCCGATCAATGACATTGCCGATGGCCCCGCCGATGACAGCGCCCAGCGCATAGGTGACCAGCCGAGTCTCGGACCGAGAGAGCCAACGCATCAGAAAGCCGGAAACCACCAACGCCAAGCCTGCCAGAATGAGATGGTTCCACGCCCCGCCCCCGGAAAACAGCCCAAAGGTGACGCCGCGATTCCACACCATGGTCAGGTCAAACCCGAAGGGGCCGAACTGCAGTACAGGCACGTTGCGCAGCGTCGGCAGTTCCAGGATTTCGAGAATCCAGAACTTGCTCGCCTGATCGGCGACCAGCAGGAGTGCTGCGAAGATCAGCCCGGTGCGGAGCGGCGCGCCCATCAGCCGACCACCGCCTCGCAGCGCAGGCACAGGCCCGGATGAGCGACTGAGGCGCCCACCTCCGGCAGAACACGCCAGCAGCGCTCGCATTTGGCGCCGGGGGCGAGGGTTACGTCGAGGGCGACCTCACTCCCCTGCCCCAGCACGACCTGCGAGACGATGAGGATATCCGCCCATTCCTCGGCGCCCAGGCCAGCCCCCTCGGGAAGGGTCAGCCGCAGCTTGGCCTGGAGCGAGGAGCCAAAGGCGCCATCGCGGCGGTGATCCTCCAGGCTGGACGTGACCAGACGACGTGTGCGGCGGATGCCAACCCATTTCTCCGCCAGCGCTTCATCGCGCCATTCGGCCGGCAGCAGCGGGAAATCCTGCATGTGGATGCTGGCCGCATCCTCGCCAAACCGCGAGAGCCAGGCTTCCTCCGCGGTGAAGACAAGGACTGGGGCAAGCCAGGCACAGAGGCAGCGATGCAATTGGTCGAGAACGGTGCGCGCACTGCGGCGGCGCAGCGTGTCCTGTGCGTCGCAATAAAGAGTGTCCTTGCGGATGTCGAAGTAGAAGGCGCTGAGATCCGTTGCGCAGAAGGCGTGAATTTCGGGCATGACGCCGTTCCAGTCATGGTCGCTGACGGCACGACGCACTCGCGCATCCAGCTCCGTCAGGCGGTGCAGCAACCAGCGTTCCAGCTCGGGCATCTCGGCGACTGCGACGCGCTCGCTGTCCTCGAAACCGGCCAGATTCCCCAGGAGCCAGCGCAGTGTGTTGCGGATGCGGCGATAAAGCTCCGCCTGCTGCTCCAGGATGTTCTTGCCCAGGCGGAGGTCCTCCGAGGTGTCGGAATTCATCACCCACAGGCGCAGGATATCAGCGCCATACTTGACCGTGACCTCCTGCGGCGCCGTCACATTGCCGAGCGACTTGGACATCTTCCGCCCGCTCTCATCCATCACGAAGCCGTGGGTCAGGATGGCCTTGAAGGGTGCGACACCGCGCGTGCCGACGGATTCCAGCAACGAGGACTGAAACCAGCCCCGATGCTGGTCCGAGCCTTCCAGATAAAGATCAGCCGGGAAGTTCAGGCCGCGCGGTGGCAGGACGAAAGCGTGGGTGGAGCCGCTTTCGAACCACACATCCACAATGTCCATCACTTGCTCGTAATCGGCGGGGTCACGGCCCGCCCCAAGGAAGCGGGCCGCGGCACCAGGCTGATACCAGGCATCCGCCCCTTCAATACGGAAGGCGTCCACAATGGCCTGCATTACGGCCGGGTCGCGCAGGACTTCGCCGCTGTTCTTGTCAACAAAAACGGCGATGGGAACGCCCCAGGCGCGTTGGCGGCTGATGCACCAATCGGGCCGGCCTGCTACCATCGAGCCAATGCGATTGCGCCCCACATCGGGCACGAAATGCGTGGCGGCGATGGCCTCCAGCGACTTCTGGCGGATTTGATTCGCGTCATCCATGGCGATGAACCATTGCGGCGTGGCGCGGTAGATCACCG
>Ga0105048_10013524_pt1 | contig 12753 bp, 11 predicted proteins | sample MAT05_FD_78382 | JGI IMG/M metagenome (GOLD analysis project Ga0105048, IMG submission 78382) | Freshwater microbial communities from Lake Fryxell liftoff mats and glacier meltwater in Antarctica - MAT-05 | ecosystem: Environmental > Aquatic > Freshwater > Ice > Liftoff microbial mat | place... | reverse complement strand
CAGCGAGCGACGACGTCGGACTGGATGGAGATCGAGAAGCAGCGCGGGATTTCGATCTCGTCGACGGTGCTCCAGTTCGACTACGGCGGCTGCCGCATCAACCTGCTGGACACGCCGGGCCACGAGGACTTCTCCGAGGACACCTACCGTACCCTCACCGCCGCAGACGCCGCGGTCATGGTGCTGGACGCCGCCAAGGGCATCGAGCCCCAGACCCTGAAGCTGTTCGAGGTCTGCCGCCTGCGCGACATCCCCATCGTCACCTTCATCAACAAGATGGACCGCGAGGCTCTCGATCCCATCGAACTGCTCGACGAGATCGCGTCCAAATTGGCCCTGGACCCCGCGCCCCTCTACTGGCCGGCTGGCTCGGGCAGCCGCTTCAAGGGCATGGTCGATATGCGCGACCAACGGTTCTTGCCCTACACCCGCAAGACCGCCGACGAGCCGGAGGGGCATCCGGAACCCGTCGCCCTGAACTCCAACGCCGTGGTGCGATACCTCGACCCAGAGGAACTGGCCGAGGCGCAGGAGGGCGCCGAATTGATCGCCGGGGCCGCCAAGGCTTTCGATCCGGCGGCGTTCCTGGAAGGGCATATGACGCCGGTGCTGTTCGGCTCCGCCCTGCGTCACTTCGGAGTGGACCAGTTGCTGCAGACCCTGGGCGCTTTCGCCCCGCCGCCCAAGGCTGTCCGGGCTGTGAAGGCGGGCGCCGACGCCCTTGTGGAGCCGGGGAATGCCGAGGTCTCGGGCTTTGTGTTCAAGGTCCAGGCGAACATGGACCCCAACCACCGCGACCGCATCGCCATGCTGCGGCTGACATCCGGCAAGTTCCAGCGCGGCATGAAGCTGAAGGTGCAGAACACCGGGCGGCAACTGTCGGTCAACGCCCCGATCATGTTCTTCGCCTCCGAGCGCGAACTGGCGGAAGAGGCCTTCGCCGGCGACGTCATCGGCATCCCCAACCACGGGGTGCTGCGGGTCGGCGACAGCCTGTCTGAAAGCGGGACGCTCCGCTTTGCCGGCCTGCCCAATTTCGCGCCGGAAATCCTGCGCCGCGTGCGGGTGAAGGACCCGCTGAAGGCCAAGCACCTAAAGAAGGCCCTGGAAGGCCTGGCCGAGGAGGGGGTGACCCAGCTGTTCCGCCCGACGCTCGGCTCGGACTTCATCGTCGGCGCGGTCGGCCAGCTGCAGTTCGAGGTGATGCAGGACCGGCTCGGCGGCGAATACGCCCTGGACGTGATCTTCGAGGCCGCCCCCTACGCCGAGGCCCGCTGGCTTTCCGGCGACAAGGCCGACATCGAGGATTTCACCTCCAAGCACCGCACCGCCATCGCCGATGACATCGACGGCCAGCCGGTGTTCCTGGCCAAATCAGCCTGGGAGATCAACTACGTCGCCGAGCGGTTTCCAAAGGTGGCGTTCAGCCGGACGAAGGAGCGGGGCTGATGGCGCGCCGCCCTCCGATCGCTAGCATCCTCAAAGGAGCAGTAGCGCCCGGATTTTGGCTTGCACCTGATCAAGAACCGCCCGCGTAACGGTGCCCTTGCGCACCGCGCGCCGCGCTCGCCAGTCCAGGCTCTTGACCTGATCCGCCAGCACGGCGCTGGGCGGATCGTGGCTGACCACCACCTCGAAAACATAGCCTTTGATCCGCGATGTCATCGGGCAGCAGATCATCATGCCGCGCGGGCCGTTGTAGCGGGCCGGGGAAAGGACGATGGCGGGGCGGTGACCGGCCTGCTCATGCCCTGCCTGGGGGTCGAACTGAAGCCAGACGATGTCTCCTACATCGGGCACATAGGCGGACGTCACCACGTTTCGCGGCCGACCGGTGGGCCGAAGTCGATCTCTTCGTGGAATGTCTCGGGCGTCATCTGGTCGAGCATTCGGTCCAGGGAATAGACGGGCGCGCGCACCGGTTCGATCACCACTCGCCCATCTTCCTCGCGCACGTCGACGGCTTGGTCGAGGCTAAGGGACGCAGCGGCCATGACCGACGAAGGGATTCTGACCGAAGCGCTGTTGCCCCACTTCTTGACGAGAACACGCATGGAGAACCTCGTATCTACAAAGTAGATACTTTGGGCGCTGCGGGTAGTGGTGTCAAGAACCCTGGATGCCACCCGTTTCGGTGCGAATTAACTTTTTCACCTTGAGCCCGTTCACAAAAAATCGACTCCGTTAACGTTTCCGCCCAGGTTGCGGCTTCGGCCTTGCTCACCAAGCGTTGAAGCTGCACCGGACGTCCCGGCGCGGGACACAAGAGCCAAGCGGAGCCGCGCTTATGTTCGAGTTCAGCCGTGAACTGAAGCGACTGTTCAGCGCCGATGGCCCGCGCGACGGCCTGACGGGGGGTCAGGCGCAACTGCTGGAACTGCTCGACCTCACCCTTCTGCGCGCCGAAGCCCGCGCGGCCGACATCGCCGCCGGCCGCATCAGCGCCAAGGACCCGGCGCAACGCTCGCTGGACGCCGCCCAGGTATGGCGCGAACTGTCCCGCCGCACCGGCGACGCCGTCGCCCTGCGCAAGGCCGCTCAGGCGGCCGAACGCGCCGCCGACTCCTTTCACCGCGACTCCCGCACAAAGGCCTGGGCCCATGCCCGGGTCGAACAGGCCGTCATAGCCATGACCGGCGCCGAGATGTTCGTCGACGAGGGTCTGGGAGCCGCCGCGCAGTTCGCCCTGGACGAGGTCCGCGCCGAGGCGCCTGCGTCGGCCGCCGCCGTCGTGGCCTGGGGCCGCCTGACACGCCTTGAGACCAAGACCGTGCTTCGATCCGGCGACGCGGCGGCGGTCGCGGCCGCCGCCCGCGCCTTCGACGCGCCGGTCGCGGCGCTCGAGGGCTTGCTGCGCAGCCGCTCGGCGGCCAAGGGCGAGGTGATCGGCCTGCGCTGCGACCGCGCCGAGATGCTGCTGACCGCCGGCGTCCGGCTGAGGGACGCCGTGCTTCTACAGTGGGCCGCCGATGAAGCGGCGGCGGCCGTGAGCCGCCTCGACGCCACCTACGAGCCGGTCGCCTGGGCGCGGGCGGCGGAGCTGCGCGCCTCAGCCCTGGTCGCCCTGGGCGAGACCCGCGGCGAAATCGAACTGATCAGTGAAGGGGTGGAGGTCCTCGCCGACGCCCTCGACGTGGTCGGCTCGCACCACAGCCCGATGGATTGGGCCCGCCTGCAGCATTCCCTGGCCGTGGCGCTGCGGGCGCTCGGCGAGACCAGCGACTGCGAACGCGCCTTCGATCAGGCTCTGGGCTGTTTCGACCGCGCCCTCTGGGTGCTGCGGGACTCGCCTGCCCTGGCCCTGCGCGCCGCCGCCGCCGGCAATCGCGCCGCCTGCCTGGCCCGCCGGGCCGAGCTGACCGGCGATCTGGACGCCATCGAGGAGGCGACCGAGGCGCTGAAGGTTCAACTGGGCGCTCTGTCGCCCAGCCTGGAGCCGGTGGTCTGGGCGGTGTGCCAGGTCAATTTGGCGCGGCTCTACGAGACCCGCATGATTGTCCGCGGCGCAAGGCGCGGCGAAGTGGCGGCGGCGACCCTGGCCCTGGCCTCGGCCCTGGACGTGTTCGGCGAGCACGGCCTGCGCTCTCTGGCCGACGACGCGGCGCGGTCGCTTGAGCGCCTCGCCGCCCGCGGCCGGGCGGAACTCAGCTAAGGCGCTATTTTTTCTTGTCGGCGCTCGCTCTGTCGCGGGCCCTCTGGCGGGTTTCTCGGCGCGCGTCGTCCTGTTCAGCCTGTTCGATCTGATCCTGATCGGCCGGGCTGACGAGCGTGTCCTCGACGTCCTTTCGCTCGTTCTGGGCCGCAAAGGTCGCCCCGACTTCCGGGCCGAACGCCAGGATAGACGGGGCCGGCATCGCGATCGGATCGGGCTGAACCCCGAACTCGCGGCCCACCGAATAGCGACGGGGAATCTGGGGGGCATAGGCCCCAGGCTGCGCCGCTCCGCGCCCCTGCGCGCCGTAGAGCCGCGCCATCCGCGCCGGATCGGGGGCGGCTGGCGGCGGAATTAACGCGGCGGTGGGCGGGCGGTCCGTTTGCACGGCGGGAATATTCTGTCTCGCAGCGACACTTGGTGTAGGGCGCTGCGCTGGTGCGGGCGCCGCGGTCTGCCGACCGCGCAACTGGGCTTCGCGGCTGGCCCAGGTCAGGAGCGGCCGGGCCGAGGCTCCGTCCGTGCGTCCGCGCAAGCCTTCTGGCGAGGGGCCGTAGCGGTCTTGCGCCGCCAGGGCGTCGCCCGCGGTGAGGCTGAACAGGACAAGGAGGACGAGCCGTGGTCGCATGACTGCAAGGTTAACGGCCAGCCCCTTAACCGGCGCCTAACGTCCGCGCCAGCGCCGCAGGACCCCGGCTTCCAGAGCCTGAAAGACGACATGCACCGCCACGCCCATCAGGCCGAGCACGAACAGGGCAGCGAACACCTTGGCGGTCTGAAGGCGGTTGCCGGCCTCCAGGATGCGCCAGGCCAGGCCCTGGGCGGCGCCGGTCCCCGAGACGAACTCAGCCACCACCGCGCCGACAATGGCCAGGCCGGCAGCCACCCGGTGCCCCTCCAGCAAATAGGGAACCGCGGACGGCAGCCACAGGCGGCGCAGGCGCTGGGCGCGGCTGGCGCCGTAGAGGTCGAACAGCCGCTCCAGATCCGGGTCCGCTGACCTCAGGCCGGTCATGGCCCCGGAGAAGATCGGGAAGAACGCCGCGACGGCCGCCAGGGCTATGACGGCGCGCTCGGGATGATCGATCCCCGCCCAGATGCTAACCAGGGGCGCGATGGCCAGGATCGGCGTGACCTGAATGACGATCGCCACCGGACGGATGGCCGCGTCGGCCAGACGGCTGAGCGTCAGCAGCACCGCCAGGCCGCAGGCGGCTGCGCTGGCCAGCGGCAGAGCCAACAGGGCCATGCGCAGGGTCGTCCACGCCGACTGGATCAGTAGCGGCGCCCCCTCGGCCATGGCGCGGCCGACGGCCACGGGTCCGGGCAGGAAATAGGCGGGGGTCTGGAGCGCCGTCACCGCGCCCTGCCAGGCGGCCAGGACCAGGGCGACGAACACCAGCGGGGCGGCGATGCGCATGGGGCGGTTCACGCCCCGCTCTCCATCGCGGCCATGAGCGCTGCGGAGACCTGTTCGACCACAGCCCGGAACGGGGCGCTGGCGCGGTAGCCGTCTGGGCGCGGCAGGTGGCCGTCCGCCATCACCTCTGCGGCGATTCGGCCAGGCCCCGGCGTCATCACCACCACTCGCGAGGCCATATAGGCGGCCTCCTCGACGCTGTGGGTGACGAACACGATGGCCGGGCGGCTCACCGCCCAAACCCCATGAAGGTCGTCGGCCAGGGCGCGGCGGGTGATCTCGTCGAGGGCCGCGAAGGGCTCGTCGAGCAACAGCAGGCGGGGTCCGGTGACCAGGGCGCGGGCGATGGACACGCGCATGGCCATGCCGCCCGACAGCTGGGCCGGCTTGGCCCCCTCGGCGCCTTGCAGACGGACCCGCGCCAGGGCGTCGGCGGCGCTGCGGCGGGCCTGGTCCCTCGCGGCGCCATGGAGGATCAGGGGAAGGGCGACATTGTCGACGGCGCTCGCCCACGGCATCAGGGTCGGAGCCTGGAACACCACCGCCGTCTCGCCCTTGCCCGCGGCGCGGACGACGCCGCCCAGGGTGGGCGCCTCCAGCCCTGCCAGGAGGCGCAAGGCGGTGGACTTGCCGCAGCCCGACGGCCCCACCAGGGCGACGATCTCCCCTGCCTCGACTCTGAAATCGAATGGCCCGAGCGCGCGGCCGCGCGGATAGTCGACCTCGACGGCGTCCAGGCGCGCCACGGTCGTCATTCAGGGGGCCACGAACTGCAGGCTATAGGCGCGGCGATAGTCCAGATCCTTGGGATAGACACCCTGGTCGGACGCCACCTTGAAGAACGCCGCCCAGCGCGCGTCGGTCATCGACCCTGGCCGGGCCTTGTCGTCGCCGTCGACGATGGCGTAGCGGCGCATCTTCTCGCGCGCCTGATCGAGGATGTCGCGGGTGATCTCGGGGTTGTCCTTGAGGATCAGGGCGTCGCCCGGCGCCGGGTCGCCGTGCAGATAGGACGTCCAGCCCGCCGCCGAGGCGGCCACGAAAGCCTTCACCGCTTGGGGATCGCCGGTGATGAGGGTGTCGGAGGCCAGGACCATCGCCGCGTAGCTGGGGTAGCCTTCGTCGGCGAGCAGGAACACGGCCGGCTTCACCTTGCCCTCCTTCTGGATGGTGTAGGGCTCGCTGGTCAGATAGCCCTGCTGGATCACCCGCTTGTCGGCCAGGAACGGGGCGGCGTTGAAGTTGTATTTGCGCACCTGATCGTCGGTGAAGCCGTATTTGGCTTTCAGCCACACCCAGAACGCGGTGATGGATGCGTCCGACAGCAGGATCGGCCGCCCCTTCATGTCGGCCAGAGATCGGATGCCCTGGTCGGGATGAGCGATCAGAACCTGCGGGTCCTTCTGCATGAAGGCGGCCACCGCCTTCACCGGCGCCTTCTCGGCGGCAAGGTTCATGACGATGAAGCTGTTGGAGCCCATTCCCATCTCCACGGCGCCCGCCGCGACCAGTTGCGGCACGTTCACCCCCGGCCCGCCCTGAACGATGGTGACCGCCAGGCCGCGCTTGGCGTATTCGCCCGTCGCCAGGGCTTGATAGAAGCCGCCCTGTTCAGCCTGGGCGCGCCAGTCGGTGGCGAAGCGGATGCGGGTGGGCCCGGCCTCGTGCGCAGGCTCGGGCGACGTGGCGGGCGAGCAGGCCCCCAGCGCCAGGACCACCGCGACGATCGCGAACCGCAAATGCTTCATGGACCCCTCCGAACGCCCGGGCAGAGTACGGCCGTCAGAGCCGCCGGATCAACCGATAAGCTTGGTTGGGAGGGTCAGATTGAGATTGCCGAGGGGGGCAAATCAGCGGACCTAGGGTCCGTCGCCGGGCGGGAGCTCGGCCGGCCGAGCAGCGAGAGGAAGCGGCCATCAGTTTGCGGCTTCAAGCCGCTTCCTCTCGCCTAGCCCCGGTTAGAGGGCAAAGCTTTGGTCTTCCCGGCTTGGCTTGGCCTGAGGGCTTGCGCCGCTCCGACTTCCGCTTCGCACAGCGTCCGGTTCGGTCCGACCTTCGGTTGCTGGGCCGTTCCGGTCGCCCGGTTCGTCCTAGCCCGAAAACAAGTTCCGCACCTGTCGCTCGCCCCATTCGCGGACCGCGGCGTCCGGCTTTCGCCCTGGCCCGTCTGCGAGCGGTTTTGGCAAGATCGCCTCCGCTTCGAGGTGATCTTCCTCCAGCCCTGAAAATGCGCAACGCGTTCTCGGCGGCCCACGCCTCGGGCCTGTGGAAAGCAAGCCGGCAGGGCTGGAAAAGCGGTGGATAACCGGTGCGTAACCGGCCGATTGTCAATTCACGCCGAGGGTTGCGCCCATCAACAGGTTTTCTGCCCGCGCCCCAGGGGAGGCGAAACGGCGCGCGGTGCTTGTATCGTCCGCAGCCTTGGCGTCAACTCTCCAAGCGTGACTGGAGGGAACGTCCATGAAGATCGTGCTGAGAGTCCTTGGAGTGCTGCTGATCCTGGTCGGCGGCATGTGGTTCCTGCAGGGCATCAACATTCTGCCGGGCAGCTTCATGACCGGCGATACGCAGTGGGCGATCAACGGCGCCATCGCCGCCGCGATCGGCGCCGCCCTGCTGTTCATCTCCTGGCGCCGCCCGGGGCCCAAGACCTAGAGGGTCAGAGCTTCGCGTTTCTCTTCAAGCGCCAGCCATTCCTCCTCGGCCGCCGCCAGCTGCGCCCGCGCCTTGGCGGCGGCGGCCATGATGCGGTCGAACTCGGCCCGGTTCCTCGCGTAGAGGTCGGGCTCGTGCAGGCGCGTGTCCAGCGCAGCGATCTCCGTCGTCAGGCGGGGGACCAGGGCGTCCAGCTCCTCCAGCCGCCGCGCGTCCTTGTAGGTCAGCTTGACCTTCGGCGCAGAGGCGGGCGGAGCGGCCTTGGCGCCGGTCTGGGCCTGGGAGATGGCCAGGTGAGCATCGCCGAACGCGGGGGCGAAGAACCCCGGGTTCTGCCGGGTGAAATCCTGCCAGCCCCCCGGAGTCTCCACCGCTCTCCCGCGGCCGTCCAGGGCGATGGTCGAGGTCGCTAGCCGGTCGATGAAATCGCGGTCATGGCTGACCAGCAGCAGGGTCCCGTCATAATCGGCGAGGATCTCCTCGAGCAGGTCCAGGGTATCCATGTCCAGATCGTTGGTCGGCTCGTCGAGGATCAGCAGATTGGCGGGGGAGGCCAGGGCGCGGGCGAGCAGCAGGCGGTTGCGTTCCCCGCCCGACAGGCTGGCGACGGGCTGGCGCAGCTGGCTCTCCTTGAACAGGAAATCCTTGGCGTAGGCGGCCACGTGCTTGGGCCGGCCATGGACCAGGATCTGGTCGCCGCCGAGGGGCGCCAGGACGTCCCACAGCGTCATCTCGGGCTTCAGCGCCGCGCGGGCCTGATCGACATAGGCGATCTCCAGATTGGTCCCCAGCTGGACCGTTCCGGCGTCGGGGGCGATCTCGCCCAGCAGCACCTTGAGCAGGGTGGTCTTGCCCGCGCCGTTGGGGCCGACGATGGCGATGCGGTCGCCGCGGACGATGCGGGTGGAAAAGTTGTCAAGCAGCCGGCGGCCGCCAAAGCCCTTGCTGAGCCCCTTGGCTTCGATCACCCGCCGGCCCGATTCACCGCCGGAATCGACGGCCATGGTCATGGATCCCTGGACCTGGCGAATCCGCTCGGATTTCTCGGCCCGCAGGGCCATCAGCTTGCGGCGCCGTCCCTCGTTGCGGGCGCGCCGGGCCGTCACCCCGCGCAGCAGCCAATGTTCTTCCTTCTGCAATTGCTTGCTCAGCCGGCGCGCGTCCTCGGCGTCCTGCTCCAGCACCTTGGCCGCCCATTCGTCGAAGTGGCCAAAGCCCTTGTCCAGGCGGCGGACCTTGCGGTTGTCGAGCCAGAAGCACCGCTGGGTGACGCGCTCGAGGAAGGCGCGGTCGTGGCTGACGATCAGGGCCGCGGCCCGGCTGGCGATGATCTCTTCTTCCAGGGTCTCGATGGCCAGAATGTCGAGGTGGTTGGTGGGCTCGTCGAGCAGCAGCACGTCTGGGTCCTCGGCGAAGGCGCGGGCCAGCGCCGCCCGCCGCGTCTCGCCGCCGGACAGGCCTTGGGCCGGCTTGGCGGGATCAAGGCCGAAGACGCCCAGCTCCGCCTCGGCCCGGTAGTCCGGCGCCCCCCCGGCCACGGCGTAGTCCAGCAGCGTCGCGCCGACGATGTCGGGCTCCTGGGGGACAATGGCGATCTTCAATCCGGGCGTGACGAAGCGCGAGCCGTCGTCGGGCTCCAAAGCGCCGATGAGGATGCGCATCAGGGTCGACTTACCGGCGCCGTTTCGCCCCACCAGGCAGGTGCGGATCCGCGGCTCCAGCGCCAGGTCGACGCCGTCGAACAGCGGATTGGGCCCATCGGCGAGACGGACGTCTTTAAGGGCCAGGGCGGGCGGGCGGGGACTCATGGGACTGCCGATTCCGGTTGGGACTGCCGAGGCGCCGAGGCGGCCTCCTCGGCGAAAGCCTTTGCAAGGTCGTTGTAGAAATCAGCGCGGCCGCTGACGCGGGAGGGTTCGGACGAGGCTTCGGCCCGCTCGGGCGGGGGCGGCGCCGGCGCCGGGGCGAAAGGATGAGCGGGGATATCGCGATGCGCAACGATCATGAAGCGCCGCCATATCTCTGCAGGGAGCTCGCCGCCGGTCACCTTGTCCATGGGCGTGTTGTCGTCGTTGCCGACCCAGACCCCGGCGGCCCAATCGGGCGTAAAGCCGACGAACCACGCGTCGCGCCAACCCTGGGTCGTGCCGGTCTTGCCCGCCGCCGGGCGGCCAAAGGCGGCGCGGCGACCCGTGCCGCGTTCGACAACGCCCTGCATCATCTGCACCATTTCGCGCGCACGGGCCGGATCATAGACCTGGAGGGCGTGCGACGGCGTGCGGCGGTAAAGCTCGCGGCCCTCTGCGGTCGATATCGCCGCGACGAGATAGGGCGGGTAGCGCCGGCCGCCGCGCTGGAACACCTGATAGCCGCCGGTCAGCTCCAGCAACGACACCTCGTAACTGCCAAGGGCGACGGAGAGTTGCGGACTGGCGGGGATGCCGCTGACGCCGAACCGCTTGGCCAGGTCGCTGATCCGCGCGGGGCCCGCATCCTGCGCCAAGCGCACCGCCACGGTGTTGATCGAGCGGGCGAAGGCCTCCTGAACGGTCACGGCGCCCCGGTAGGAACCGCCGTAGTTTTGCGGGGACCACGGCCCCAGGCGAACAGGCTTGTCCTGGCGGACGTCCGTCGGCCGCACCCCCCTCTCCAGGGCGGCGGCGTAGACAAAAGGTTTGAAGGCCGATCCCGGCTGGCGGCGCGCCTGGGAGGCGCGGTCGAACGGGCTATAGCTGTGGTCGACGCCGCCCACCAGGGCCCGCACCGCGCCGTCCGGGCCCAGGGCGACCAGAGCCGCCTGTCCGGCCTGCGCCCGCGCGCCCTCGCCTTGCATGACGCCGCGAACGATGTTGGCGGCAGCGGTCTGCAGGCCCGGATCGATCGTCGTCTGGACGACCAGGTCGGGCGCTTCGCGTCCAGCAAGCTGTTGGGCCTGCAAGGCCGCCAGGTCGAGGGCATAGGCAAAATCGCCTTCGCCCTGGCCCGCGGGGGCCAGGCGCGGAGGCGCGGCGATGGCCGCCAGCTCGGCCTCTCGCGTGATCCAATGCTCTTCGCGCATCTGCGCCAGGACGAGGTGGGACCGCTTCAGCGCCCCGGCCGGATCGCGGGTGGGCGACAGCCGCGATGGCGCCTTGGGAAGGGCGGCGAGCAGAGCGGATTCCGCCAGGGTCAATTCGGTCGCGTTCTTGCCGAAGTAGGTCTGAGCGGCCGCTTCCAGGCCGTAGGCGCCCGCGCCGAAGAACACCCGGTTCAGATAGAGCTCCAGGACCGCGTCCTTGCCTATCTTGCGCTCCAGGCGCCGGGCCAGGACGGCCTCCTGAAGCTTGCGTTTGAGGGTTTTGTCCGGACCCAGGAAGATGGTCTTGGCCAACTGCTGGGTCAGGGTGCTGCCGCCCTGGACGATCTCGCCGGCGTCGAGATTGGCCCGGGCCGAGCGGACGATGCCGATCAGGTCGACAGGCCCATGGCGGTAGAAGCGACGGTCCTCGGCGGCCAGGAACGCGTGCGCCACGTGCGGCGGCAGGGTCTTCAGCGACACGCGCAGGCCGTGGCGGGGCCCGCGGGTGGCTATCCGCATACCGTTGCGGTCCAGGAACGTCATCCCCGGCGCGCGGTTTGCGGACCACAGGGCTTCTCGCGAGGGAATTTGCGGCAGGTCTGACAGATAGGCCTTCCACCCGATCGCCGCAGCGAGGAAGGAAACCATCACCAGGACGACCGCGGCGGTGACCCATATGGTCCACTCATGACGACCGCCGCGTCTCGGACGCAGGTCCGCGCGGATCGTCTGGTGGGCGGCCTCGCGCGGGCCGCCGGGGGTGTTGTCTGGAAACTGGTCGGTCACGGCTCGGCTTGGACGGGGGCGCGGTACCGTTTAGGACGGCGGGGCCATGGCGCAAAAACCTTTTTGGGAAGCCAAGCGGCTTGAGCAGATGACGGTCCCTGAATGGGAGAGTCTTTGTGACGGCTGCGGCCTGTGCTGCCTGATCCGTTTCGAGGATGAGGACACCGGCCAGATCATTCCGACGCGGGTGGCTTGCCGGCTGCTGGACGCCGAGCTGTGCCGATGCGCCGACTATCCGGGGCGTAAGGTCCTGGTGCCCGATTGCGTCAAGCTGACACCCTACAATATCGACGACCTGCCCTGGATGCCGGGCAGCTGCGCCTACCGGCGGCTGCACGAAGGGCGGTCCCTGCCATCGTGGCATCCCTTGATTACCGGCGACCCGGAAAGCGTTCACGCCGCGCAGGTCAGCGTACGGGGCCAGACAATTTCAGAAGACTGCCTGGAGGATCCCGCCGACGCCCTCGATTTCGAGGCTTGGGATCTGCTCGCCGACAAAGGCGACCTTTAGTCACCCGTGTTGCAGAAATATCACGTTCGCTCTTGTGTCCGTGATTGAGTAGCTTAACTGAAGGCGCAGCTTCCCCAGTTTGTAAGGCCCCCCTTGGCTCAGGACCCCTATCAGGAACTCGGCGTCAGCCGCTCCGCCAGCGCCGACGAAATACGCCGCGCGTTCCGCAAGCTGGCCAAGCAGTTCCATCCGGACCAGAATCCCGACGACAAGGGGGCGGAGGACCGTTTCAAACGCCTGAGCGCGGCTTTCGATCTGCTTGGAGACGAGGAAAAGCGCCGCAAGTTCGACCGCGGCGAGATCGATGCTGACGGCCATGAAGTCCACCGGGGGTTTCGCGGCGGCCCTCAGGGCGGCGGCTACGGCGGGGCCGACTTCGAGGGTGTCGATCTGAACGACATTTTCGGCGAGGTGTTCGGCCGGGGCGGCGGCGCCGGAGCCGGAGCCGGAGCGGGACGGGGCGGGTTCGCCGGCTTCAACGCCAAGGGCTCGGACGTTCGCGCCCGCCTCGACATCGATCTCGAGGAAGCCATCCGCGGCGGCAAGAAGCGCATCGCCTTCTCGGACGGCCGCACTATCGAGGTGGCGATCCCCAAGGGCGCCCAGGAAGGCCAGGTCCTGCGGCTGAAGGGCCAGGGCGCACCGGGTCGGGCCGGGCCGGGAGACGCCTT
>Ga0105048_10013520_pt1 | contig 12755 bp, 6 predicted proteins | sample MAT05_FD_78382 | JGI IMG/M metagenome (GOLD analysis project Ga0105048, IMG submission 78382) | Freshwater microbial communities from Lake Fryxell liftoff mats and glacier meltwater in Antarctica - MAT-05 | ecosystem: Environmental > Aquatic > Freshwater > Ice > Liftoff microbial mat | place... | reverse complement strand
GAGTACATCTGGGTGGCATACGCTCCGTGCTCCTGAAAGACTTGTTGAACTGGGAAGGCGCCCTCTCAGTTCGTGACTGTGATCGACTGAATGAAGAAACCGAGTGTCCGTGCGTCTGATCCGGCCCCAATCTCTGCCGGGCTGACAGCGTCGGGCGCGACGAGTTCGACGTCGACCGTGGTGAGCTGCATCGGGCTGGGTGGAATCGGCACCATGATGTCCGGAACGGGGCCGTCGGCCCTTGCCGTGATCGCAATTCGCTCCACGCCGTTAACCCGAACGCTCAACCTTTGCGGTCGCTCGCTTGAAGCGAAGGCGCGCGAGATGCGTATGGCCACCATCTTCGGCGCTGATTCGTCCCCGACATCGCAGCGGAACGCTGCGGACTGAGTCGTCCATCGCCCCCCGACCTCTGCCGGCCAGAAACCCCATGTCCCGAGCGCTCGATCCGTCTCCTCGAGTTGGCCTGGAGTATCGCAGTTCAGCGTCGAGAAGTATGCGGATTGGACCTCGTACAGAAACCACGCCTGTCGCGACGATCGAAAGGCGACCGGCAGCAACATGTTCTCTGCCGAGTCGCTGTGGAACGCACTGCCATCGCGCCAGTGTTCGCCATTGGTGAGGTAGCCGACTTGAAAGTGGGTCTCGGCTATTGGCAAAAGCCCGGGAGCGGAGGATTGCTGAGGGAGCGCGAGCACCAGGCGGCCACCGCGTTGCCATGTGGCTTGCGCCAGATCTCGGAGCAAGAATCCGTAGAACTCTCCTGCAGTCTGTCCGTCTTGCAGCACCATCACGTTGTCGTCGAACGCAATCCGGAGCGACGCATAGATGGAATCATTGGACGCAGCGATGACAAACACGTCGTTCCGTTGAAGTTCTGAGCCGACGTCTCGGGCGAAGGCTGCGTCGTCGCCCTCGGTTCGACCCAATTGGAGAGCGCTGAACGGCAGCATCATGGCGACGACTGCGACGACGAGAACTCGGTACAGCGCAACGCGACCGCTTTGAGCGAGTCGGCTGATTCCGATGGCGGCGAGAGCGATCGTCAACGGCAAGGTGTCAGCGACGAGATACCGCCCGTAGTAATAGAGGTAGGGAACATAAGGCTGGAAGAGCATGGCGGTCCAGCAAACTGCGAGCAGCAGAGTGGCGGCGTTCACGAGCTTTGGTCTGTCCCTCCAAGCCACGAAACTGACAACAACGCAGAGCGCAACTGGAGTGGCGAACAGAGCGAGTCGAAACAGTGCGCTGTACCGGATCAGGAACACGTCGTCGATCGGCACCCTGTAGCCCCACGGCGGCATCACGCCGGTTCGGTAGAGCTGAAAGATGGACACCGCCGAGAGAAGCAGCGCGGCGCAGAGCAGCCACGGCGAAGCTCGCAGCAATCGCTCGGCAAAACGCCGGATGATGTCCTCACCCTTGCGGTACGCAACGATCCGGTAGCCGACCACGAGCGCCATCAATGCAACGAGTGCGGCAGCCATCACCGCCGGGCGTCCCAAGGGGGCGAAGTTGGACGTAGCGAGATCGAACAGCCGCCGCTGCTGGGTGCGGTAGAACAGCATGCTGAGGCCGAACACTGAGATCGTTGCACCGACGATGCCGAACACCGTGTTTCGGGCCGTGGCAGGAACGAATCGAATGAACGCCGCCGCCGCGATCAGAACCAAGAAAGGCAAGTACATCACCAGCTGAAACCTGACGAAGCACAGCGATGAGAACGAGAGCACGCTGACTATGGCATGAAAGTTGCGAGGTCGTCGGTGCACGGCGGCGCACGCCTTCAACAGGAAATTGAAACCGGCGAACGCGAATGCGCTGGCGACGATCTCGGTGACCGGGAACTTGCTGAAAAAGGCCAATGCCGGGTTGAGGGCGAGGAAAAGCGCCGCCAGTGGAGCGGCGTTCGAGTCCGGAAAGACCTGGCGTACGACACCCATCGCCATCACGATGCCGAACCAAGCGAAGAACAGCAGTGAGATCGTCTGATGTTGGACCCCCGCGATCGACCCTGCGATTGCCATCCACGCGGGGTGCAGCGGATAGAAATCGACCGTCATCACAGAGTGCGCTCGATCGACGAAACTCACGCTCGAGATGGCAGAGCGGTCGTAGATCTCGAGCAACCCGCCCGAAAGGGTCTGGCGGAACCGATCGGTGAACGTCAGAGAGCCGGTCCGCCGCATCTGGACTGCCATGTTTGTATACAGGCCGGGATCCTGACCGCCCATCAGGTGCGGATACGCACCCCATCGCAGCGCGAGCCCCGACACTACGGCTGCGAGACCCAGCGCCGTCGGCTGAATTCGCGGCTGATGAAATTCGATCCGAGCAACACGAACAACGAGTATGGCGAGGGCTGCACCGACGAACGGCACCACAATCGGGGTGAACAGGCCCAGCACGAGGAGCGCGATGGCGATCAGACTCGAACATGCTGCCCAGAGCGCGACCATCTCGACGACGTCAACCTTCTCGGCCGGCTCGGTGTTGCCCCTGACTTTCGTACTGGTCATCGAGGCCATCGTTCGAACAGGCGGATCAACGAGGTCAAGCACCCGACCATAGTTCTCGATCGGCATCGTTCCCCTCGATAGGGTCCGGTCTCGATGAGAGGGGACGGGGACATCGCTCCGGAGGACGCAGAGCAGCCCGGTCAGGGCTCCGGGATCGAGCGCGCGGGCCTTTACTGGAGTTTCGCGTCGTTTGCGATCGTGGGTTCGGCTGGGCTTGCGCTCAACCTCATCGTCGAACATGCATTCGGTCGAGAAGCCCTCGGGCGATTCAATGTGCTACTGGCGGTGTTCCTCATCGGCGGGCAGGCAGGGTCACTCGGAATCCAATCGGCGGTGCTGTACCACGCGCCCAGAGCGAGTGCTTTCGGGCAACCGGTCGCTTCGGTTCTTCGGGCTGGCCTGAAGGTGAACGCGGTCGGTTCGACCTTCTGCGCAGTGGCAGTGGTCGGCGCAGGCGCTCTGCTGTTCAGCACCACCGGCAACGTCGAGTATCGGGACGGCCTCTTCGCAATGTTCGTCGGGCTGGCGCTGTATCCGCTGAACAAGACGCTCCTTGCGTTCGTTAACGGCCTCCGGCAGATTCGCCTCTACTCCACGGTGTTCGCTGGCCGCTATGTGGTCCTCATCACTCTCGTCGGCTTGATCGCCGCGACGGGCGGGTCTCCGTCGTCGCTGCCATGGGCGATATCGCTCACCGAGGTCGTGCTCTTCGCTCTGCTCTGTCTGATCAACCAACGCCACCTCCGCTCACGCTCATCAGACGGCGATGCCCCAGCGCTCGGCAGGGTCCTGCTCGGGTTCGGCGTCCGAGGCCTGGCCGGTGGACTTCTGCTCGATCTCAACACAAGAGTCGACATCCTGATCCTCGGAGCACTCACGGGTTCTTCGGCCGTCGGGCGATACTCGATTGCGAGCATGTTCGCCGAAGGCATCTACCAGCTAGCGCTCGTGAGCCGTTCTAGCCTTGATCCGGCGGTCGCCCACCTGTACCTCCGGAGCGAGGAGACCGAATTGCGTCGCCTCTTCCGCATCGGCCGACTTCGCGTCTACGCGTTGATCGCGCCGGTCGGGGTGATGTCGATGCTGCTCTACCTGCCAGTCGTCGGCGCGCTCTTCGACAGCACCGTGGCGCGCGAAACGCTGTGGATATACGTCATCCTCGCAGGAGGAGTGTGTCTCAGCGCAGGTTTCATTCCGTTCACCAGTGTCCTCCAGCAAACAGGAGAGCCGGGTCGACAGTCGCTGCTCCTCGCTCTCGTGAGCGGGACGAACATCGTGATGAATCTTGCGCTGGTTCCGATGCTCGGGGTCTACGGGTCCGCGCTCGGCACCGGAATCGCTCAGGTCGCGTTGGTGTTTTACATCCGGACGATGTCTCGCTGCCACCTTGGCTACTCGGTCTGAGGTCGAAGTGCAGTTGATCATTTGGGTGCTCTCGACGGCAGCGATGATCATCGGTGCCGTCTTCATAGCGTCGATTACTCGCGTCGGTCGGCTCCACCTCTGGGTGCTCGTCGTCGCGATCGTCATTCAAGCCGAGACGGTGTTGGGTGGACGCATCCTCAGCGAGTTCGATCTGCTCGGTTGGTGGGTGGCCTGGACGTACACCGACGTCGTCTTCCTGATCGGCGCCTGGGCGCTGTGGGCCCGTGTCGGAGCCCCACCACTCCTCCCCAGCGTGGACTGGAGAGCATTATCCATGGGAAACACTTCGCGACCGCTGCGATGGTGCGTGCGCGTCTTCGCGTTGTTGACGGTGGCTATCTACGCCGTGTTGCTCGTTGCCGCCATTGCGATTCCGCAGGGCATGGACGACGTGTTGAGCGCATATCTACCCCGTGCGGGCTATTGGATTCAGCATGGAAACTTTGGCTCGTTTCCGACCTCGGCCTACAACTCCGTACAGGTTTCCTATCCGGTCGCCGGCCAACTGCCGCTCGTTCGATCGATCGTGCTGTCGGGGGGTGACCGCCTCGTCGGCATCGATCAATGGTTCGCTGCACTGTTGGGAGGGGTCGGTATTTTTGGTCTGGGCCGCGCCCTCGGTGCACGGCCGACTCCGGCCGTCATCTGCGGGCTGACGTGGCTGCTGATCCCCACTGTCACAAGCCAGGCCGGCCTCGCCCTGACGGACCTCGTCTCCGTCCACTGCGTGCTCGCTTCGCTGCTGTTCGGGTCTCGCGGCTGGACCGAGAACCAGCGTTCGCTGCTGGCCCTGTCGGCAATCGCGATGGGCTTGGCTCTCGGCACCAAGCAGACCGTTCTTTTCACTGCCCCAGGCATTGCGATCCTGCTCGTCGCCGTGCTCGTCGCCCGCCGGGAAGAGAGTCGGCGGATGCTTGGCTGGATTGCTTCGTCGATACCCGTCGTCTTCGTGATCGGGGGCGTCGACTACGTCCGGAATTGGCTGACGTTTGGTCACCCGTTGGGGGAGCCCGATTCGTTCACTCTCTTCGCGGTCGAGGCGACCACAGCCGCCCGGTTCAGCGCTCTCTTTCGGAATCTTGCGCGCGTCGGCGCTGACATGGTGGCCGGCAACACGCCGGCCCAATTCGCCGACGGCGTGCCGGGTATGACGCTGCTTCGAGGGCACGACGAATCGATTGGAACGGGCTACTCCGTGTTGGTCGGCTTGCCATGGACAGGCGCCGCTGTGTCGGCCGTGCTCGTTGTGTGCCTGCCGCTCGTACTGGTCGGAAGTGTTCGCCGAAACGGACGCACCGTGTTCGTCGCATTGATACCAGCGGTTTCGTTTGCGTGCGTGTTGTTCTGGACCCGTGTGAACTTTTCGCTGGCTTTCTCCCGCTATGTGCTCCTGCCGGTCGCGCTGGTGCTGGCTGCTGGAGCGGTGGGGATGTCTCGAATGGCTCTGAAGTTCAAGATCCGGCCGATTTATGTGACGATCCTGTTGATCCCGCTGATCAGTGCGATGATGGCCGAGACCGTCTACACGACGGGCCGGAATGGTGAGCGGCCATTGGTCGGTGCTCGGAGCGCATGGACGGCAACACAACTGGACCTGATCGATCGCTCCTACGGTTTTGGTGACGGACGGGACCAGGCAGCAGCGTTGCGTGAGATCGATCGTTGTGTCGGAGAAGGTGGCCGCGTCGCGATCCTGCTCCCTGGCAAGTTTGCCCAAGGAGCATTGTTCGGTCCTTCGTTCAAAAGGCGGGTGGTTCAGCTCGCAGCACCGTTCCCGGACGTGATCGACGAGGGTTTCTTGAACGATGTCGGAGCCGACATTGCCCTCATCGACGAGCAAGTGTTCGCAGACGGCGAGTTCGGCAGCGCTCTCAACCGTCGAAACTACGGTCGGTATGCACTGTTGCTTCCCCGAGTGATTGCCACATCCGCCGCCTGTCAGTTGCTGCCAGGGTGATGCGGCGCGTCGGCCACTAGGATCGATTTCCCGAGGGGGAGATGTGTATTTACAACGGAGCATCGCGGTCGTGGTGCCGGCCTACAAGGAAGAGACCCAGATTGCGGCGGTGATCGAGACGATGCCCTCGTTTGTCGATCACATCATCGTTGTCGACGATTGCAGCCCTGCCCCGGACCGCACTCGCGAAATCGTGATCGACATGGCAAGAGATCGACCATCGGTTGTCCTCGTGGATCACCAAGTGAACAGTGGCGTGGGTGCTGCAATAGAGACCGGGTATCGGCGAGCCGTCGAGTTGGACGCGGACATCGTGTGCGTGATGGCTGGTGATGGCCAGATGGATCCGGCCGACCTGCACCGCATCGTCTACCCAGTTGCTTCCGGTCGAGCCGACTACGCGAAGGCCAACCGGTTGACGCTCCGGTACGACTGGGGCGATATTCCGAGAACACGACTGATCGGGAACATGTTCCTTTCGTTTTTCACACGTTTTGCCACCGGGTATTGGACGATCGGTGACTCGCAGACCGGATTCACGGCAGCATCGAAGGAACTCACCGAGCAGTTCGTGCGTCGAGGTCTCTACCCTCGCTATGGCGTCCCGAACGATCTGCTCATCACCTGTGCGCTCGTCGGTGCACGGGTGGAAGATGTGCCGACGAAGCCGCGTTACGCCGTTGGGGAGGTCTCGAAGTTGCGACCTGGCAAGGTGGCGTTACCGATCGCAATGTTACTGTTCAAGGGCTACTGGCGGCGGATGTTCGTTCGTTATGTGATGATGGAAGCGAATCCTGTTCCGTTCGCGTATGTCGCGGGCTTTCTGAGTTTTCTCCTCGGAACGATCTGGTCGATCTTCCTCGTCGCCCGTGCATTCGCCGATTCGACGACGGCGACGGAAGTTGTCGCCGCGACGATGCTGTTCATCGGCGGCGCGATCTTGATCGTTCTGGCGATCGTTCTCGATGTGCTGTTCTCCGTCGGTTTCGCTCGCCGACGCGACAATTGGCAGGAACCGCCGCAGCCTGCCGAGCCGAATCAGTAGCCGCACCATGTGCGGGCTCTTCGGAATCGTCGACCTCGAAGCGACCGGCCTCGTTGGACAGGCTGATCGGTTCATCTCACTCGGGCGACTCGCTCAACGTCGTGGCTCGGACGCGAGCGGCGTCATCACGGTCGACGCCCACTCGAACCTCGAGGTGGTCAAGTCGGATCTCGACTTCAATCGCCTTCGCCGTTCAAGCGAGGCGAAGCACCTGTTGGCCCCGGATTCGCTCAACGAAACGGTGGCACTGTTCGGACACAGCCGATTGGAGACCCACGGATTCTCCGCCGATGTCGTCAACAACCAGCCCGTCGTCGTCGGCCGTTGGGCTGTACTGCACAACGGGATCATCACCAATCATCTGAGGATCCGCGAGCGTCTGGGATCACTCATTCCGACGGAAATTGAATCTGACTCGGCAGCGATCGCCGGGTTGCTCGAGGACTGGTCAGCGAATGGGCGATCCTCGCCGGTCGACGATGCGTTCTCGGGGCTGGAGGGGGAATACTCGTTCGTCGCCCTCTCGACCGAAGGCGACATCATGATGCGGACGAACGTCGGCAATCTCTACACCGTGTCGGTGGGTGGCGTGATGCTTATCGCGAGCGAGCAACGTCAATTCGTCTCGCCGGAGCTCGTGAGCCAGTGCCGCCGCGTGGACTTGAACTCGACGGTCATCCTTCGTGGTCGTTCGGAGGCAGCCGGAGTCATCCGTGTTGTCGAGTCGGGACGATCGATCAACCGATCGTTCACCGGCGCTCGTGGTCTCCACCTCAAGGCCGCCGAACTGACACCTGAGTTCGTCCACGTTCTGCACGACATCGCCGAGCGGGCAACCGAGCGTGCAAACGGACTTCGCCGGTGTTCCATCTGCGTGCTGCCGAATACCTTTCCCGGCATCGAATTCGACAGCAAGGGTCGTTGCTCGGTCTGCGCTGCGTTCACTCCGCCGGTGTACGCAGGCACCGACGCTCTCGTGGCCGATCTCGCCGCAGCGAGTCCGGATGGCAAGTCGGTTCTGGTCTGCCTGAGCGGAGGTCGCGACAGCTGCTACATCCTGCATCTCGTCGCCGAGTTGGGATTTGCACCGGTCACCTACACCTACGACTGGGGCATGGTCACGACGGCAGCGCGCGAAAACATGGCCAGGATGTGCGGCGCATTGGGTGTCGAGCACATTTTGGTGTCGCCGAACATTCGGAACAATCGGCGGCGGATCCGTCGGGCGCTGAAGGCCTGGCTCGGCAACCCCAGGTTGTCGACCTTGCCGATTCTGATGGCAGGTGACAAGCCGTACTTTCGGTTTGCCAAGGCTGTCGCCCGTGAACGGGGTGGGCTTCCTGCCGTCATGGCAGATCATCCGCTCGAGACGACCGGATTCAAGTCGATGTTGGCAGGAGCTCGACCAACGACCGGCGAGGAGGGCGGTGTGTCTTACCGGCTCGATCGAATGAGCCTCGCCAAGATGATGATGGCGTACGGCGGGCACTCGATTCGCTCGCCCGGGCTGCTGCCCTCGCTGATCGGCGAGGGAGCTGTTGGTTTTGTCGACTACTACGTTCGACACCACGAGTTCATCCGGCCGTTCTCGTACATCCCGTGGGATGAGCAGAAGGTCGAGACCACGCTCCGACAGCAGTACGGATGGACCTCCGGTGCCGACCCGTCTGTGCCGTCGTGGCGGATGGGCGACGGCACAGCGCCCTTCTACAACCTGATGTACTTCATGGTGCTCGGAATGACCGAACATGACGCGCTGCGGGCCAATCAGGTTCGCTTTGGACTACTCACTCGTGCCGAGGCGTTGGCACGACTCAGCGACGACAATCGAGTCTCGCCACTCGGCGTCGCCAGCTATTTCGGCACTGTCGACCTCGACATCCGCTGGGCGATGCAACGCATCGCCGAGTTCGATCGTCACGGAACGGATCGAGCGGACGGCTGAGAGAGCCCCCGTTACACTCTGGCGTCGATCGATCGAAGGAAACCCGGCTTGTGAATCGAAAAATCGTCGAAAGAGAACCTGTGCGATTCTGGCCACCAGCGGATCTGCTTGTCGCCCGCGCGCGAAGGGCAGTGTCAGCGACTTCGAACCTACGCATCGCGTCCTCGGCCCCGGTTCTGCCGCCGCGACACGAAGATCTGGAGGATGCAGCCCACAGCATTCACGTGGCCTACAACGGGGTCATCCCCCCGGTGCTCGCACCGGTTCGAGGCCTTGCCCATCGAGCGAACCGCATCGCAAAGCGGTTCGTACGAAAGGCCACCTTCTGGTACGTCGAGCCCCGCTGGGAAGCTCAGCGGGAGGTGAACGCGTCAGCGGCACGCTTCGCCACTCAGGCGTTGCTCACGGCGAAGCGGCTACAGGGTCAGCTGGACGACGCCGAGCGGCAGAGCGCTCAGTTGATGAGCTCCCAGGCGCGACTGACCCGGACGATGGCGGCGTTGGAATCGGAGATTGAAGCGCTACGGGTGAAGGAACGTGCGCTCGCCGACGAACTCCGGTCGATGGTCCAGGTTGGCGATCGCGTCTCGGGCCTGGCAAGTACGGTCGCACGCTTGTCGGACCAACTCCCCGCTCTCTTCGAGCGGGTAGGCGTGAGTTCAGCGAGCGGTCTGGACTTTAACTATGTCGAGTTCGAGAACCGATTTCGAGGATCGAGCGATCAAACGTCGCAACTTCAACTGCAGTACGTCGACCAGTTTCCCGATCCGACTGATGCCGGCCGAATCGTGGATATCGGTTGCGGACGCGGCGAGATGGTGGCTTTGCTCGCCGCGGCCGGGCACCAGGCGGTTGGCGTCGATTCGGACGCAGACATGATCTTGATCTGTCGCCAGCGCGGTCTGAACGTCGAGGAGGCCAACGGTATTTCGTGGCTCGAGTCGCAGCCGAACTGGTCCCTCAAAGGAATTTTCTGTTCGCAAGTCGTCGAGCACTTTGTGACACCGGAGTTGGAGCGATTCGTCATGGCCAGCTTCGCGGCATTGCGGCCTGACGGAATCCTGATCATCGAGACGATCAACCCTCGCAGTCTGTTTGCGCTTGCCAACCACTTCTTCGCAGATCTTTCCCATGTTCGACCAATTCATCCGGAAACGCTTCGATTCATGTGCGAACAAGCCGGGTTCAGTCAAAGCCTTCTCGAGGAACGGTCACCTCACGAAGCGATGGCAGCGCTCGCCGGCCTGGCCGAAGACAGCGATTCTGCAGTCGTTCGTGAACTTGTGAACACCGTCTTCGGTTTCCAGGACTACTCGTTGAAGGTCATCAAGTGACGATGGTCAGCGAGGTCCATCAGTTCCACTCCGGTACGTCGGTCGGTGACGCGATCACCAATGAGATGCTCTTGTGGCGGGACACACTTCGGTCGGCGGGCTACTCCTCCCGCATCTACGCGGAACACATCCCGTCGGAATTGAGCGATGAGATCGAACACGTGGACGAATTTGATCCGGGTCGCAACAGCGTGCTGCTGTTGCATCACTCGATGGGTCACCGCCGCCTCGACCAGGTTCTTGATCGGGCGTCCACCGTCGTGACCGTCTATCACAACATCACTCCGCGCGAACTGATCGCTGATGCCGGAAACCGAACGTTCGCCCAGTTGGGCCTGCAGCAACTCCGCAACCTTGCACGACGCTCGAGCGCCGCAGTAGGGGCGTCGAACTTCAATCGACGTGAGATGCTTCGTGCGGGTTTTCGCAAGGTCCACGTGATTCCCGTCAAGACCGACTTCGCCAACATCACGACCCGCCGCTCTGGCGAACGGTCCACCGATTGGCTCTTCGTCGGCCGGATGGTGCCGAGCAAATGCCAGCTCGAGCTGGTGACGGCGTTCGCTCATTACTCTCGCGAGTACGATCCGAACTCGTCCTTGCTGCTCGTCGGCGACGTGTCGGATCGCGACTATGTCAGTCGCGTTTTCGCCGAGGCATCCACGTTGGAGGTCGCCGATCGGGTCAACGTGATGGGAAAGGTCTCTGACGCCGAACTTGCCCGCGTCTTTGCCAAGGCAGGTGTCTACGTCAGCCTCAGCCGCCATGAGGGATTCGGCGTACCACTCCTGGAAGCGATGGCGGCGGGTGTTCCCGTTGTCGCTTTCGATGCAGCGGCTGTGGGTGAAACCATGGCAGGTGCTGGTGTCATCATTGATTCCAGCTCGCCGGTCGACGTGGTGGACGCATGTCAACGAGCGCTCGCGAACTCGGATCGCATCGTCGATGGACAGGACAGGAGAATCGAAGCGCTGCGTGCGTTCGACCTGCTCGGCGAACTGGAACGAGTGATCGCCGATGCGGTGACGGAGGATGTTGCACTGAGCGTTCAGATCCAGGGGCCATTCGAGACTTCGTACAGCCTCGCTGTGCTCAATCGCGAACTCGCTCTCGAGCTCGATCGTGATGAGTCCCTCGACGTCTCGATCTACGCCACAGAGGGCCCTGGGGACTATGAGCCTTTAGCCGCCGACCTCGCCCGCCATCCAGAAGCGACTCGCCTCTACCTCAAACAACAGCACGAGCCGAACCCTGACGTTGTCCTTCGTCAGATGTATCCGCCGCGGGTGAACGATTCCCCCGGCGGACTGACGTTTCAATACTTCGGGTGGGAAGAAAGCCGCTTGCCGGCCCTGTATGTCCAGGATTTCAACAAGCACCTCGACGGCATCGGAACGATGTCGCAATTTGTCGCCGATGTCCTTCGCGACTCTGGTGTCGTCGTGCCGATCCAGGTTGTCGGAGTCGGAGTTCGGTGTCCGAGAGCTGGGATCGCTTCTGGGCGGCCCGATCTCGACCAGCTTCGAGGCACCCGATTCCTGCATATCAGCTCGGCGTTTCCGCGTAAGGGCGTCGATGTTCTGCTCCGAGCGTTCTTCAAGAGCTTCACCGCAGCCGATGACGTATCGCTCGTCATCAAGACGTTCCCAAACCCACACAATTCGGTCGGTGACCTGCTTGCGGATCTCCGCCGGAGATACCCGGACGGCCCAGATGTTCGATGGATCGACGAAGACATGACGGTGGAGCAGATCGACGAGCTGTACGGACTCGCGTCGTGCCTCGTTCACCCGTGTCGTGGCGAAGGTTTCGGGCTACCCGTCGCTGAAGCCATGCTGGCGCGTGTGCCGGTCATTGCACCGGCGTCGACTGGGCTCGCCGACTTCGTCAACGACGACACCGCTCTGACGGTTCCATTCACGCCGGAGCGGGCCGGCACCCACCTTTCTGTTCCAGGATCCCAATGGGCCGAGCCCGACGAATCAGCCGTCGGCCGGCAGATGCGATTCGTCTTCGAGGAACCGAACTCGGCGGAGATAGCCAGGCGGGTCGAACGAGCCGCTCAGAACATCGCCGATCACTTTTCGTGGCAGGCCGTGGCCGGCCGATGGAAGCAGTTCATCAGACAGCGAGTAGAAGCGACACAGGCACCCAAGATCGCACTCGTCACGACGTGGAACTCTCGATGCGGCATTGCCGAATACTCGGCCGAGTTGGTGGAAGAAGCCGGCGCTCGATGGGATGTCGAGATCTATTCGGACATTGGCGCGAGTGTCGTGGACCCACTGAAGGACGAACTCACGTTCCGGTCGTGGACGCACGATCCGGCGGCCCCTATCAGCAATCTTCTCGACTTCCTCGACCGCTCGACAGCGGACGTGATTCATGTGCAGCACAACTTCGGCTTCATTGGACTGAAGCAGCTGGCCCAGTTGATCGATGTCGAATCGGCTCGCCGTCCGGTCGTCATCACGCTCCATCGAACGGAAGATCTTGAGCTGCCCCACCTGAAAGCGCGGCTTGCGGACAT
>Ga0105048_10013519_pt1 | contig 12755 bp, 10 predicted proteins | sample MAT05_FD_78382 | JGI IMG/M metagenome (GOLD analysis project Ga0105048, IMG submission 78382) | Freshwater microbial communities from Lake Fryxell liftoff mats and glacier meltwater in Antarctica - MAT-05 | ecosystem: Environmental > Aquatic > Freshwater > Ice > Liftoff microbial mat | place... | reverse complement strand
TTTGTTTTTTTGTGTCCAACGTGCATCAATATCTTTATGGCATTTTTTATGGGGATGCTCATTCCATAAATCATCCCCTTCTCCGTTTTTTATTTTCTCATTTTCTTCTCGAGTATTACGCTGACGTGGTGCTATTGTAAAACTTGCATCCACAAGCTGACCTTGGTTAAAAATTAATTCTTGCTAACAATTTTATTTTTAGAACTCCCCTAATCTTAACCGGATTTTGTTTTACGTGAAATACATCTGTTTTGATTATTTTACGATCGAGATATTGGTAGATGATTTTATAATTACCCTCATTAAATAACGACTATTTGTTCAAGATCCTTAAGTAGCTCTTCTTGCTGGCCTGATTCAGGAAAATTTTATAATAATTCAACGTTTTCAATTAGCCTTTTGATATATCTTTCTGCTGTATTTTCGGAATAAGTTTCATGAACGATGTATTCTTTAATTTCTCCCAAACATTTTAAAGTAAAATCTGTCCAGAAGATTCTAAATTTTTTCATTACTTCCGATTAAACTTCGCTTCAACTATTTTATGAACAGTGATTTTGCCTTCTTTAATCTCTTTTTGTGATTCTCTGTTTCGGGCATAAAATTCATCTTCAGTGAAAGCCCCTAACGCTTCCCTTTTTTGCTTTATTTTCTGATCCAGGATCAGGTGAATAGCTTTAAGAATTGGTCACTCTGAACTATATCAATGGCTTTATTTATTTGTTTTTTGATGGCGGTGGTGGCCATGATCCTTTTTTTTCCAAAGTAAATTTAAGAATTTTATTGTTCAGATCGGTTTAATGGCTAATTCGCAGCCTATTAAACGATCTGTTATTCAGAATCGCGATGTTGCTTCTACCAGCATTTTTTACCGGAATTCAGCCTTAACAATTTCATAATATTTGCATAAGAATAAAAACAGGCTGAGCCGTTATTTTTAAATTTTGAAAAAATTCATTTACATACTTTTCATTTTAATTCTTCAATTGGTCGGTTTTGCTGGTAATGCTGATAAAGATAAGTCAAACACCAGGGTTATTGCAGGCAAGGTGATCGACGCTTCGGGCGATGCCATTGCTGGGGCGAAGATTATTGTGAAAGAAACCGGTGAAACTATTTTTGCGGATCTTGACGGGAAATTTAAACTTTCATTAAAAAAAGATCGAAATTATTCTTTGGCCATCCAAATCATTGGTTTTCAGCCAAAAGAAATAAAATCATCAGAATTAGCTCTCTTTTCAGAACTTTTGCTCACCGAACTTAAGTAAAATCCTTCAATTGCTCTTAAACAGGGCGAAACATGAATTTTTTGTTTTTTTAAGTAAATTAATTGTTAACTTTTAGTTATCTTAATGTTTCAATAACGTTATCTTAATATCTTTGTGTCAATAAATTGGTTGTTTAACAGTTCTAAAAACAAAGATTATGAAAAGCTTAGGTTTTATTTTCGGGGCGGTTTTAAGTTTAAGTGCTATAAATGCTCAAACATTAAACGAAAAAGGTCTATATATCGATAACAATAACGATAACACTTTATTTAATGGCACACTTTTTAACGGCATCGTTTCAAAGACGCAAGAGGGCGTTAGGTCTGAATTTTCTGTAAAAGAAGGCGTGATTACCGGTTCAGCTAACTACTATTACGCTTCAGGTAAACTAATGGAAAGCGGTTTTTTTACGGACGGAAAAAAAGATCAGAAATGGACACGTTTTAATGAGAGCGGTTCAATTTCAGCTATTGCTTTTTACGCGCTTGGAAAAAAAACCGGCACCTGGCTTGTTTTTGATGACAATAACAAAAAACGTTTCGAAATGAATTACGAGAACGGAGAAAAGATCGGTGTTTGGACAAGCTGGGATGAAAATGGCGCTATAGCAAGCTCTAAAAATTTCGGACAGGTCAATTAAGCATCTAATTTTCTTATCTTTTTCAATACTCATTAAATCTTTCGGACTTCCGGAAGATTTTTTTGCTTCTATGCGTTCATTGCTATGAAGAAATTATACACGTACGCCATTGATCATCACAGTCGGCGTGAGTTAACAGCACGCATCGAATTTGAGATGTTCAAATCCTTTTAACACTAAACATGTAGCTGAAAAAGCCGCCATTTAAGGCGAACACTTAAGTTTTTTGTTATGATTTCGGGACTTTAACCATAAACTGACGATTGAAAAATCAATTGTCTGTCTCACCTGCCGTTTAACCTGAATTAAAGTTTTTCTTTTTCAAAATTGATAAGTGATTTATCTGCCTTTGGAGTCTTCAAATTTACAATAAAGATTTAAATGGTGTACCTATTCCTTCACGTTCACCTCACGCGAATTCCCATAACGCACACATCATCTACTTGTTCGAGTTTTCCTTTCCAATCGCTGAAAGTTTTCTCAATAATTTGAGCTTGTTTTTCTTGATCCAGTAAATTTATATTTTTTAGGAGCTCTGAAAATTGTTTGTATTTAAACTTTTTACCGAGAAGCCCACCAAACTGATCGGCTAGACCGTCCGTAAATAAAAAATAACTTGTGTCATTTTGATATTTGAGTTGATGTGTTGTAAATGGCCTCGGATATTCTGATTTGCCGATGGGTTGTTTGTCCGCCTTCACTGTAAAAAAATTTTCAGATGTTTGGGCGAACGAAGTCGCTTTTATATCATTGTTGTGAAAATACCAAAGAGGATTGTTTGCTCCCGACCAGTGAATTTTTTTATTTGCTTTGTCGATGGATAATAAAGAAATATCCATGCCGTCTTTTACGTCCTCAGAGCTTTTTTCAAAGGTCTCTATAACAAGTTCCCTGGTTTTGTCCAGAATTTTCCCAGTGTCTCTTAATCCGAACTCTTTTACCGAACGTGTTAAAGCGTTACTGCAAACTACAGAAACCATTGCGCCCGGAACGCCATGTCCAGTGCAATCTGCCGCCGCGATGAAAATAATATCGTCAAATTCTTCCATCCAGTAGAAATCGCCAGCAACAATGTCTTTGGGTTTATATATAACAAAACTCTCAGGAAATTTTTGTTTTACCAATTTCAAAGGAGGTAAAATAGCGTCCTGAATCCGTTTAGCGTAAGTAATGCTATCTATAATTTCTTTTTGATGTTCTTCAACCAAGAGCTTTTGTTCCTCTATGGTTTGTTTTTGTTTCCTAGCGATCCTCAGAGATCTAAATATTACCAATGCAATTGCACCTACTGATCCAGCCAAAGCTGCGATAAACCAAAAGAGGAGGCGCTGACGCTTTTTATCAGCATCAGCAATCGCAGCTTCTTTATCATGATCGGCTTTGGTGAGGGCTTCTTTTTTCTCAAACTCGTAGTTCATTTCTGTGCGGGTGATGTCTTTTTGTTTTTCTAAGCTGTACAGAGAGTCTTTTATTTTATGCGACACCTTAAGATAATAGTATGCTTTTTTAAAATCATTTTGGGAGCCGTATAATTTATTTAATTCTTGATACCCTTCCATTAAGTTTTCCAAAGTTCCAATTTCACTATTAATTTCCACCGACCGTAGCAGGTACCGTTCTGCATTGGGTAAGTTGTTTTGATACATTGATAGCGTTCCAAGACTAAAAAGAATGATAGCTTCATTTATTTTTCTCCCCTGCTCACGGGCGAAATTCAAAGCCTGAAAAAGATATTTTTCTGATTGCTTGTACTCTTTTAATTTAATAAATACACTTCCTATATTGGCAGTTGTTAACAGCATATTTTCCTTATCCTGAATTTTTGTTGCAATTTGAAGGCCGGTGAAATAATACTCAAGTGCCTTTTTGTTGTTGCCCTGATTTTGATAGGCTGTACCGATATTATTTGCTTCAAATGCCAGCCCCAAACTGTCGTTAATTTCCCTATACAAATTCATCGCTTTTTCATGATACTGAAGTGATTTATTAAATTCGCCGATAGAGCCGAAAGTGTTCGCAATGCCTCCCAACACTATTCCTGTCATCATTTTATCGCCAATACTTTCTGAAATTTTAATGGCGCGGAAATAGTAATCCAGCGCCTTCGAGTAGTTGCCTTGCTCATCGTAAATTGTTCCTATGCTTTGCAAGTTTCCTGACACTCCTTTTTTATAACCTATATTCTCGTGTATTTTCAGAGATTCCTTAGTGCAAGCAATCGCTTTCGAATACTCACCTGTCATTTGATGTGCAAACCCCAGATAGGTTAATGCTGTCGCCATCCCCTTCTTATAATTAAGATTCTTTGACAATTCCAAAGCTCTGGATCCAAAAGAAATTACTGAATCTGAATAACTGATGTCGTTGTACAATCTAGTCAACTTTAACAGTTTTTTTACTTGTGTCGTATCTTTAATTGACTTTTTAAGCGTTCCTTTTACTGAATCGATCTCATTTGTTTGTGAAAAGGAAAAACAATTAACGAATGTTAATCCCAAGCAAAATATTTTTACCAGCTTTGGAACATTAAATTTAATTAACACGATATAAATATTTAATTTTTTGACTATCATCTTAAACAATCTTTTTCGGCTCAATGCTTGACCCTATCATGCGAACATCATCTACTTGCTCCAACTTACTTTTCCAATCCTCTAAAACGATTTTGCTTGTGTTTGAAAGGTTCTGAAAAGGATTCTTTGACTTGCCCAATAATAGCTCCAAAAAAATTTCGCTAATAGATCCCGAGAATTGGTCTTCGGAGCCGAAAGCGAGCAAATTTCTGACAAGTAACTTATTGTTTCTTCGTAACTCCACTTTTTTAAATTAACAACACGAAATAAATTTTTGGCATTTGCGGCGCCTCTTTTAAAATCTAAATTTAACGCAAATGCTAAAACAGAATTTGCATATTTCATTTCAGAATCCAAACTACCTGCATTTACTTGTTCTTTGCCGGGCCAGTTAAAATCCTTAACTAATCTCATGGCGCCACTGTTTGTATTACTTCGTTTTAAAAGTGAAGCCCCCTTAGTGAGCTGACAAAAGCAAGCTAGGTTTGCGCTTAACAAGCGCCTTAAAAGTAGATGCCGCAACGGAAATATCAACACAAATCGAACAATTTTATTCATTCGTACAATTTTTTATGTTAAACTTTGACCCCCAGCACAGAACGTCCGCAAAAAAAACCAAGCGCTCTTAAGTATTTTTCTGCATCATGGCCAATAAAACCCAATAAATTGTAGGTAAACTCATCGCCTTTTGTATATCGGACCTCTTGCGTGAGTTTGCGGCATTTGTTGCCAACCTGTAAAGAAGAATCTTGCTTCTCCTGAACACAGAATGACCCGACAAAATTGGGCAATGTGTTGACAGTCAGCTTATCTTTTCTTCTTGGTTTAATAAGCTTTTCAAGGGTAATTATTTTAGCAGTCTGTGCTTGTATTTTACGAACGCAACATAAAAAAAATAACACAAACAAACAGAGGCGAGTAATTTTTGATAGGGAGGGACTTACCAAAATAATCGGGGCGCTGAGGCTAAGTCCTTTTAACATGTGCTTTGCTTGGAATATTTTCAAAATTCAGGGCTGGGGCTTTTTTTAAAACCGCTTATAAAAGTATAATTTTAATTGATGCAGACCAAATTCTTAAACCTCAGCAAAATTACCCTATTTGGTAAGCTAAATTCCTTTTATTCATTTGGGATGAACAACGAATGACTACCTTTGCCGCCATGAATTTACTATCTATTAATAACCTTTCTAAAGCATACGGTGCTAAGGTTCTCTTTAACAAAATAAGTTTCGGAATTAATTACGGCGAAAAAGTTGCCTTGGTGGCAAAAAACGGCTCCGGCAAAACAACGCTATTTCAAATTTTAAAAGGGATCGAAATTGCCGATGAAGGCGAGGTTGCTTTTAGAAAAGATATTACTGTTGGATTTTTAGAACAAAATTTTTCTTTTGATGAAAGCTTAACAATTCAACAATTAGTTGATACCGCAGACAATAAATTTGTGCGGTGCATCAGGAATTACGACGCGGTGATTAAATTGAGCGAAACCGATTTAAGCGATCAAGCCGCTGATAAGCTTGAAGCAGCATTAAATGAAATGAACTTGATAGATGCTTGGGATTACGAAAAAAATATTTTAGAGATTCTATCGAAGCTCGAAATTCGTGATACAACCAGGGTTATCAGCACTTTGTCGGGTGGACAAAAAAAACGCGTCGCCCTTGCGCTCACGCTCATCAATAAACCGAGCCTTATTATTATGGATGAGCCCACGAACCACCTCGACATTGAGATGATAGAGTGGCTCGAAAATTATTTACAGGATGGCTCTTTAAGTATTTTATTGGTAACCCACGACCGCTATTTTTTAGACGAGGTTTGCGATAAGATTATCGAAATAGACAACCACGAATTATACGAATACAAAGGGAATTTTGATTATTATCTTGAGAAAAAAGCAGAACGTGAACAGATTAAAGATGCTGAAATAGACAAGGCAAGAAATTTGTACCGCAAAGAAGTGGTTTGGGTGCGCAAAATGCCAAAAGCCCGCGGAACGAAGTCGAAATCGAGAGTTGACGCGTTTTACGAAATAGAAAAAAAGGCAAAACAAAAACGTATTGAGAAGAAAATTGAGCTCACGGTTAAAATGGAACGTATGGGTTCTAAAATTGTTGAGCTGCACAAAATCACAAAAAATTATCCGAATAAAGTTATTCTTTCTGAGCCGTTTACCTACACATTTATTCCCGGTGAAAAAATTGGTGTTGTTGGAAAAAATGGTGTGGGAAAAACCACCTTATTAAATATCATTCAGGGCAAAGAAGAAGTAGACTTTGGAAAAGTTGCATTAGGCGAAACAATCGTCTTTGGTTATTACTCGCAGGGCGGAATGATTATTAATGTTGATAAGCGCATCATCGAAATTATACAGGATATCGCTGAGTACATTCCTCTGGCCAATGGCGCAAGTTTAACAGCTTCGCAATTATTGACCCGTTTCAACTTCTCGCCCAATGTGCAACACAGTTATGCGCATACCTTAAGCGGTGGTGAAAAACGTAGGTTGTTTTTGTTGACCGTGTTAATGAAAAATCCGAATTTTTTAATTCTCGATGAGCCCACCAACGATCTTGACATTGTTACCTTACAAACACTCGAAGATTTTTTAGAAGAGTTTAAAGGCTGTGTGTTGATTGTTTCTCACGACAGGTATTTTATTGATCGTTTAGTTGATCACACTTTTGTTTTGGAAGGAGATGGTACCATTAAAGATTACCCTGGCAATTACACCGAATACAGGAACTGGAAGAGCGAACAAAAAGAAGAAGAAAAAGAGAATCTTAAAAAAGCAAAACCAATCGAAATTCCTGTGCCTTTAAAAGCTCCGGTCGTTTCCGAAATAAAACCGGCAATAAAAAAACGCTCGTTTAAATCGCAAAAAGAATTGGATGATCTTGAAACAGACATTTCTATACTCGAAGAACAAAAATTACGATTATCCGATGAGTTAGCAAGTGGTGTAACCGATTACAACGAAATTCAAAGATTGAGTGAGGCGCTAAAAAAGATAAGCGAGGAGCTTGACGTGAAATCAATGCGTTGGTTGGAGATTCAGGAAGAGGTTTGATAGAATCTAGCAGGTCAAACTATGAATTATCCTGAAAATCTACGAGATGCTCAAGCATATATCTAAGATGCACTTGGTTTTGAGGTAACTAATTTTATCGAAGAACAAAAGAGTAGGGAATACGATGCCTGTACTTTTAATCTTAATGGAAAAAACTTTAAGTTTAGATTCGCTAAAATTACCCACACAAAAACGGGCCAATTCGTAACACTTTGGAAACGCAACAAAGATGGCATCACTGAAACACACTGTGATTCGGATCCTTTTGATTTTTATATGATCGGTGTATAAAAAAACTTTTTTGGACATTTTGTTTTTACAAAAAAGGCACTGATCGAAAATGGCATTTTATCAACCTCAGAAAAAGAAGGAAAGAGAGGCTTTAGGGTTTATGCAGCTTGGGATGCAGTGTAAAACAAACAAGCAAAAAAAAAGCAGAAATGGCAGTTAAGGCTTTTTGCAGATCTCAGCGCGAATAAAAATATGAATTTTAAAAAATTAAGACAGCTGTATCAATAAAATCCTTCGTTTTCCGTCAATATATAACCTTCACCCTTTTAAATTAATTCAGTGGCCGTAATTTTGTATTAAAAAAATCTTTTGGTTAGCGTTTCTTAGTACCCGTGATGCCTTAGTAGGGAAGAAAGTTACATTACCTTTTAAAAGTACTCTTCATAAACTCGCTCGCAAAGACGAAATCAAAAAGCTCTTTATTTGTCGTATTTAAGATCTCTGTTTTATCGCCTGTCCACCAGTTTTCGCCTTGATAAACAAACATGATGTTATCGCCAATCTGCAAAACACTATTCATGTCGTGTGTGACAATAATTGTGGTTATTTTAAATTCCTGAGTGATATCTCGTATCAGATCGTCAATAATGATAGCGGTTTTAGGATCAAGTCCTGAATTAGGTTCATCACAAAACAAATACTTAGGATTGTTAGAAATAGCCCGTGCTAATGCCGCGCGCTTTTTCATGCCGCCACTCAATTCTGCCGGATATAAATCATTTTTGCCTTCAAGCTTTACGCGTTGCAAACAAAAATTTACCCTGTCTAGTTTTTCTTGCCTACTTAAATTGGTAAACATATCCAAAGGAAAACGTACATTTTCTTCAAGGGTTTGCGAATCAAATAGTGCGCCGCCCTGAAACAGCATGCCAATTTCCTTTCTTATACTTTGTTTTGCATCGCTTTTCATCGCAGGGAAATTCTTACCGTTGTACAAAACCTCGCCCGAATCAATCTCATGCAAACCTACCATGAGCTTTAGTATAGTGGTTTTGCCGCTACCGCTTTCACCGATAATAAGATTGGTTTTTGATGGATGAAACATAAAAGACACATCTTTTACAACATGCCTGTCGCCAAAAGTTTTATTTATGTTTTTTATTTCTATCACCTGCTAAAAAAGAGACTCGTAAGCACCAAGTTAAAAAATAAAATAAGAATACTGCTGTAAACAACAGCATTGGTGCTGCTCTTACCAACCTCAAGCGCCCCACCTTCGGTATGATAGCCGTAATAAGAAGATATGGAGGTTATTAAAAAAGCAAATACCAAAACCTTAGTAAAAGCATAATAAAGTTTCCAAGGTTCGAAAAAGGCCTGGATGCCAAAAACGTACTCATAAGCCGTGCAGGCGCCAGAAGAAACACCCATTAAGAAGCCACCACACAAACCCAAAAACATACTTAAAGCGATTAAAAAAGGAAAAATAAAAAGCGCTGCGGCAACTTTCGGAAAAATTAAATAACCCGCAGAATTGATTCCCATAATTTCTAATGCATCAATTTGCTCGGTTATCCGCATCGCGCCAATTTCCGATGCTATGTTTGACCCAACTTTTCCAGCGAGGATTAAACAAATAACTGTGGGACTAAATTCGAGCAACATACTCTCGCGCGCTGTAAAACCAACAGCGTATATGGGCACTAAAGGACTTGTAAAACTAAAAGCGGCCTGAATCGTAATAATTCCACCCATAAAAACAGAAATAATCGCCACTAGAGATAACGATGAGATTCCGATCGAATCAATTTCATAAACAATCTGCCGAATATATACTTTAAGCTTTTGTGGTCGTTTAAAAACCTTGGCAAGCAGCATAAAATAACGGCCGATATGATAAAACAACTTCATAAAAAAATCTTATTTTTTCTATGCATTTTATTTGGAAAAGTTTTTCGCTTTTCATTCACATCAATATAACTCCGGCAAAAGTGCATCATAAACGATGGTTAAAAATACTAAAATAATCGTTTATATTTGTTACGAAATTATGCTCAAAAGATGCCTGTTGATATTCACATTATTTGCTGTTATTGTGGTAACATTGGAGAGTTGCAAGTTACAGAAAAATAGGTGCGATGGTTGCCCGGGATTGCGGAAAAAGCGGGTCACAAAATCAAGTAAAGGATCTATATAGCCTCTGTCCGAAAACTAGTTGTTTGGATGGAAAAATTCAGTTTCGATGCGTGTTAAAAAAATGATTGTGAGGTTTACTGGGGTAAATGAGCGATTATTTTTTTTGACACAACGACGAAAATGGAGTTTTCGGCCAAACACTATGTAGATTGTCGTGATAAATTAATAGCCAACCTCAACATGCAACCCTACACCAATCGGTGAAACCTTTTCCCATTGTCCTTGACTTGCCTGCCTAAAATACGTGGCGCTCCCTACTAGTTTTGTTGAAAACTCGAGGCCACTTACATTACCAAGGTCTTTTATCCATTCGATAGCAATAAAAATATCTGTATTTAAAATAATACCAAAAGGAATCAGATCAAGTTCGATCAGTCCTGTTTTTTCTTTTGGCTCGATGAGGATATTTTGTTTTAAAAGGTTCTCTGCCGGCATCCCGTCTTTTCCAACCGAATAAACGTTAAACCTAAAGATAGGCAACCCTAAGGTATTGCGATTTATGTTCACCATAAACTTTCGCAATTCAGTTCCTTCATGCTTTACACGGAGCTAATGGCTATTTCTGCACCTAAGTTATTTTTATTAAAAAGTGTAGAAACTGATTTTGTTTTAGTGTCGTTCCCCAAGATCTTTATTTTTGTATTCCTTGGCTTGATTTCTACCTCTGCAAGTAAGGTTACATCTCTATCTAACTGGATTACAGATCCTTGATTAAAATTTAAAGCCGAAAAACTTTTAGGCTGGTAACCGATAATCGAGATCATGATCGTTTCGTTTAAAAGACTATCGGGTATATTAAAACTGAACGCGCCTTTTTCATTTGTAACCGTGCCAATATTTTTTCCTATTATTCCAATATTAGCGAATTCAATCGGCTGTTTGCTGAGACTGTCGCGCAAGATTCCACTTATATTTTTTTGTGCAAACAGCGAAAAATATTGCGACAAACAGATAAAAAAAATAAAAAATAATCTCATAATTTTAGGATTTATATGTAAAACATCAGTGCTATTTTATTTGGCAGCGAAATACTTTGAAATTAATTCCTAAAATAAACAATTATTAATAGCCCTTCTGTAAAAACTGTACAAGGTTTTTAATGATTTAAATCGAGATTTGATTCACGATGCAGGTAGAATTTATGCGACACGTAATTAAACACGGTTTTTAAACTTCTTAAAAAGGAACAAAGCTGATGCCCAGCATAAAATTAAATCTTTGACTCGGATAACGCTCCCAACGGTAATAACGCTGATTGGCGATGTTGTTCAATCTTACAAAACCGCTTAGCATTTTACTGTACCTGTATTCTGCTTCAAGATTTATATCGGCGTAACCTTTTAATTGTTTAGGCGTTAAAATGTCCGCTCCGTTTTCTCTAAGCTGTGTTAGTGCCCATTGTTTACCGACAAAAAAGATGTCCGCCTTTAAAATAAATTTGCTTTTAATATTATAGATCCCCGAAAAAGTAAGGTCAAAATCCGGCCTATGATACGCACGCACTAAATTTTTTGTTTTGTAATAATAATAATTACCTTTCCCTATAACATTGAGCTTTTCGCCCAACTGATGCGTGACCTGTCCGTTAACAGTTAACACGGATGTATTATCATATAAAATATTAAAACGGTTATACACTAAATTTGCACCACTGTAGTTCATCGTGAAAAAATAAAGACTATCATACTGGGCATAACTTACTTTGGCATTGTAGGCTGTATTGGCACTTAAATGGCCTTTTAGGCCGAAAAACGCGTTGTATTTATTATTTGTATTTGTGTAATTTAAAGTCGTGTCTACAAACGGATTTTCCTGACTGAACTTTCTAAAACTATTCTTCAATAGCCCGCCATTAACCCCCACGTAGGGAATTAACATGTGATTAAATGCATTATAGTTGACATTAAGCTGTGGATAAAAATAAAATCTTGCCATGCCTTTAAAATAGTCCATAGTGCCAGTTAAGCCTAGATCGGCATGCCATTTTTCACCCTTTGCTTCAAATGAAGGATTTAGGCTCACGATGATATCGTTAATTGTATCGTTGCTTTGTTTGTGATTGTAAAAATCAGTCAAAAAATTCACGTTCAGCTTCTCTTTATTAATGAACATACTTCCGGCAGCATCGAGCTTTATGTTATTCTCGGTTTCTTTGTGGAGATTCTGCAGATTGTAATATCCGATTTTAATATTGTGGTTAAAATGAGTGCTATCGGTGTAGTGACTTTGCAAACGGATGATGGGATTTACAAACTCATAGCGCTGTTTTGTGTAATTGTTTTCAAGTGTATTGATGGCAGGATCGTATCCGTAATAATGAATAACATTTCGTTGGTAATTTAAATCTCCGCTCACCGTGTGTTTTTTGTAAAACTTCTTTCCAAAAATACTCGCAAGGTTATCGCTAAATCCGCCGTAACCAGCATCTTCTAATTGCGTGGTGCTAGAAAAATGTTTGAGATGTGCGCCTGCACTTCCTTCGCGCGACCGGGCACTACTGATCCAAAATTCACCATAGGGCATATTATAAATCGGGCCATACCCAAGTTTTAACAAAGAATGATATAATTTTGGCAAAGGCTCATTTTGTAGTTGCGCAACATCAATTGTCTGAACCTGGTATTTCGGAAAAATAGGCTGGCTGTTAATTCCGTATTTTATGTTTTGAATACGTTTTACGCTATCTTTAATTTCTGGAAGATCAGAAAACTTTATTGCATCTTTAATTGTCGGTTGAAATTCACTCTGCGCCTGAAAATTAAGGTCGTTTAAAG
>Ga0105048_10013518_pt1 | contig 12755 bp, 14 predicted proteins | sample MAT05_FD_78382 | JGI IMG/M metagenome (GOLD analysis project Ga0105048, IMG submission 78382) | Freshwater microbial communities from Lake Fryxell liftoff mats and glacier meltwater in Antarctica - MAT-05 | ecosystem: Environmental > Aquatic > Freshwater > Ice > Liftoff microbial mat | place... | reverse complement strand
AAACCGCCGGAGCCGCGCGAACGCCAACCGATGTCCCCGCGCGACCAAGGTCAACAGCGCGATCAAGGTCAGCAGCGACCCACCGGCGACCGCGGTGGCTTTATGCCCCGCCCCGGTGGCCCCCCGCAAGGTCAGGGCCAAGGTCGCGGCCCCGGCGGCCCTGGTGGTGGCGGTCGCCAGTTCCCGCCGCGCGGCCCGCGCCCGGGTGGACCCGGCGGCCCGCCGCCACCGATGCAGCAACAACCCCCGGCCGCGCCTTTCCCGCCGCCGAAGCCGAGCAAGCCGAAGCCTCCGGCGAAACTGAGCACCGATCAGAAGCAAGGCAAAGCCGCGCTGAACACCTTTGCGCAACTGGCGGCCTTCTTCAAGCCGCCGGAGGAGCCGAAGCCGCCGGAGGCACCGAAGCCACCGGAGGCACCGACCCAAGAGACGCACCCGCCCGCAGCGGAAGGACACGGCGGCGTTGAGGAAGCGAAGCCGGAGTGAGTCTCGATCTCCGAGTGGATTCTGGTTTTCTTTATGAACGTATCGCATTGGATCTCGGATCGCTCCCAAGCCGTCGAGATGTCCGGCATCCGCAAAGTCTTCGAGTTGGCCCGCTCACTCAAAGACCCGGTGAACCTCAGCATCGGGCAGCCGCATTTCGACGTGCCCGAGTCGATCAAGGCCGCGGCGAAAGCGGCCATCGATTCCGGCAAGAACGGCTACACCGTCACGCAGGGGATCCCCGAACTGCGCGAGCGACTGTTGGCGGACGTGCGGAAAAACTTCGATCACCCCGACCGCGACCTGCTCATCACCAGCGGCACCAGTGGCGGCTTGATGCTCGCGATTCTGGCGACCGTGAACCCCGGCGATGAAGTCGTCGCGGCCGACCCGTATTTCGTCATGTACCCGAACATGGTCGCGCTCGCCGGGGGAACGTTCGTACCCATCGACACCGCGCCGAGCTTCCGCATCGACCCGGACAAGTTTATCGCGGCCTGCACCCCGCGCACCAAGATGATTCTTCTGTGCAGTCCGGCGAACCCGACCGGGGCCATCGTCGAACCCGAGGCGATGCAAGCCATCGCCGAGTTCGCCCGGACGCGCGGCATTCTCGTCGTCAGCGATGAAATCTACAAAGCCTTCCACTACGACACCCCACCGCGCAGCCCCGCGGAGTTCGACGATTCCGTACTCGTCATCGAAGGCTTCGGCAAGACCTACGGCATGACCGGCTGGCGCCTCGGTTACGCCCACGGCCCGAAAGCGCTGATCGACGAGATGATGAAACTGCAGCAGAGCACTTTCGTGTGCGCGCCGAGCATGGTGCAATGGGCCGGCCTCGCCGCGTGCGACTACGACGTCTCGGGTATCGTCGCGGACTACAAACGCAAGCGCGATCTGCTGATGGCCGGGTTGAAGGGGCACTACGAATTCGCGGTGCCCGGCGGGGCCTTCTACCTCTACCCGAAGGCCCCGTGGGGCACCGGCAGCGCGTTCGTCACCGAAGCGGTGAAGCGGAATTTGCTCGTGATCCCCGGCGCGGTCTTCAGCAAGGCCGACACGCATTTCCGGATCAGTTACGCCGCGAAGGACGAGACCCTCGAGCGCGGCATCGAGATTCTGCGAGCGATGGCGAAGGGTTAAACCCGCACCCAACTGCCGGCGCTGCGGTCGATCAACTGCTCCGGCGTCAGATTGAAAATGGCCCGGCCGTCGGAAGTCCAAATTCGCCGACGCCAACGGAAGACCGCCACGACCGCCCTCGGTTCGCGCGCTTGCGGCACATCTTCCAAGACTTCCCCGGCTATCGGCTCGAACTGCACGACGACGGGAACCAGTGCGAGCCAGTCGCCGGCGTGTTTCGCCCAAACGACATCGCCATTGTCGGTGTACGAGAGCCACGTCAACCCGCGCGGACTCCCGGCCGAAGCCGCTTTCGCGAACCACGCCATCGACAATTCTCGGCGCAGCCGGGTTAACTCGTCGCGCGGCGATGGGCGGTTCCAGAACCAGTTCATCGCGGGTTCTCCCAGTGGGCGAACGGGCCGAGTTTCGCGTCGCGCAGCATCGGGATTCCCCGCAAGGCCCGCGTTTCCTGTCCGGTGCCGTCGAGCGAGCGTTCGACGATTTCGTCCGCCGACTTCCCTTGCCGCAGCTGGCGTTCGATGTCGCCCAACCAGCGGTCGTGGTTCACCCCGTAGTTCAACCCGAAACCGGTATTGAAGGGCAACGCGATGGCCGCGGAGATCATCAGCGCCGGCCGCAGCCACCGACTATTCGGCGCGGCGAAATCAATGGCGGCGAGCAGCGGCCACGCGAGAACCGAGTAGCGCGGCCAGAGGCCCATTTGCGATCCGAAGCCGCCCCGGCCGGCGCCGATGGCCAGTGACAACAGGATGACACCGACGGCGACAGCGGCGAGACCAGCCGCGCGCAAGCGATGATCGGACCGCAGCCCTTCTCGAACGGCGAAGCCGAGCGCGAAGATGATCATCGGCAGCAAGACGAACCAGACAGGCCCGACACCGATGCCCAGGGAAATGGCGAGGAATTGCCCCGCGACTCGGAGCGACGCCGCCCAGTGTTTCGAGTCGAAGGGCGGGTGCTGTTCCGGGCGTTCGTACGTCGCCAAGTAGTAGCCGATGTACGCGATCGACGATAGCGCGCATGCGAGAGCCATCACGGTATTGAAGCGTTGGCGTGAGCCGGCGTGAACCGAGACGAGCGCGACCCAAGCGAGGATCGGGCCGGCCAAGATGATGCCGAAGCCGCCGCACAGAGTAAGGGCGAATGCCGCGAATGCACCCAGCAGCGCCGTGCGGGGGGCGTTGTCCGTCGTCAGTCGCACCGCGAGTTCCAACACCCCGAAGATGAGCGCCGACGCCAGTACGAAACAGAGCTGGTACCCCATTAGCAGATTTTCGCAATGGCCGACGTGCAAAAGCGCCAGCGGAAAGAACGCATCGGCCCAATGGGATCGGCCGCGCAGCAATGCGGTCAACTGCATGCCCCGCAGCGCCATTGCGGATAGCAGAAGCACTTGCAGAACCATGCCGGCGCGGAAATCGTGCGTGAATTCCCAAAGGCCCAAGTAGATCGCCCGCGGCAACGGCAGCCGGTGTTCGTTGTGTGGTTGAAAGAAAAACGCGTCGCTCGGTTCGTGCCCCGTCAGCGTCGGCACGAATTCCCATTCGTCGGCCCACGGCTGATTGTGGCCGAACAGGAGGACGTACCCGAGCAGCGCCACTGTCAGCGCCGCCCAGAGGCCGAGCAAGATTCGGCCCGTCCGCCTTGTCGCGCCGGGCGCTGGCCGATATTGTTGACTCATCACGAATACGACCTGCGTTAATCCGGAGTGCCAGTGTATGGTGGAACGGGCGATTGAGTTGCGTCGGCGTCATGCCCGCAAGAAGAAAATGAAGAAGCTGAAGGCCGCGCTCGGCACCGTCGCTGCGGCCCCCGGGCCGGATCGCGAGAAAGTACTGTATAAGATCAAGCGCCTCAGCCCGTGGTGGACGGAAGCCTCGCTGACGCAAACGACCAAGTCGGTCGCCACGGCTGCGCCGCAAGGCGAACGCCGGGCTCAAGCGCCGAAGAACAAAGGCCCGCAACGCGGCGGTAAGCCCGAAGGCAAGAAGTAACACGGCGAGCCGGCCAGCGCGAGCTGCCGGATTCGGACTTTCATTCTCGAATCGCTGCCAAGTCCTGCCAGAAACCGGGGTACGTCTTCGCGACGCAGCCCGGATCGTCGATCACCACTCCCGGCACCTTCAACCCGATCAACGCCAAGCTCATCGCCATCCGGTGATCCCGGTACGTCTGCACGGTCGCGCCGTGCAACTCGCCGGGGGTGATCGTCAACCCGTCTTCGAATTCTACGACACCCGCGCCGAGCTTCCGCAGTTCGGCCGCCATCGCCGCGATGCGGTCGGTCTCTTTGTGCCGCACATGTGCCACGTTGCGGATCGTGGTGAGCCCTTCGGCGAAGCAGGCGACCACGGCCAGTGTCATCATGGTGTCACTGATCGCGTTCATGTCGATGTCGATGCCGCGCAGCGGGCGGCCTTCGACGATGATTCCCTCCGGAGATTCCGCCACGATGCAACCCATGCGGGCGAGAGCATCCACGAAGAGCACATCGCCTTGGAGCATCTCGCGCTTCAGCCCGCGGACGAGGATCCGCCCGCCGGTGATCGCCGCGGCGCCGAAGAAGTACGATGCGGCGGAAGCGTCCGGTTCGATGGCGTACTCGGAATCGAACTCCGCGATCATCCGTTCGGTCATGGCGATGTACGGCTCGGACACCACCGGACCTTCGAGCACAATCTCCACCGGTGACGCTGCGAACGGTGCCGCCATCATCAAGGCACTGAGGTACTGACTGCTGATGTCGGCCCGGATGCGGACCTTTCCTCCGCTCAATCCTCCGGTCGCAATGACCACGGGCGGGCAACCGTTGCCGGCTTCGCTGCTCGCATTGACACCCAGTTGTCGCAACGCATCGAGCAGATCTCGAATCGGCCGCTCGTGCATGCGCGGCACGCCGGACAGTCGATAATTCCCCTGCCCTGCCGCGAGCATCGCCGTGAGGAAGCGGATCGTCGTCCCGGAATTGGCGACGTACAGATCGGCCGAAGTCGCGGGGATGAGTCGACCCGATTCGTTCTTCGCCATCGTGATCGTGTCGTCGGTCCACAACAGCTCGAAGCCAAGCTTCGTCAAGCAATCGACCATCACCTCGGTATCTTCGCTGCGCAACACGCCCGTCAGTCTGCACGCAGTCGATCGGCTCCCCAGTGCCGCAAGCACCAGCGCCCGGTTCGTGATACTCTTGCTCCCGGGCACAGACACCACGGCATCGACCGGCTTCGCCAGCGGCAGAATCTCCAGCGTCGGCGGGTAGGTGTGCATCTCAGTAAGTCACCTTCACGAGGAACAAACCCTGCGGCGGGGCGGTGATCCCCGCTTCACGGCGATCCTGAATTTCCACGACTTCGCGCATCTTCCCCACCGGCCAGTACCCGCGGCCAATCTGGTAGAGCGTCCCCGCGATCGAGCGCATCATGTTGTACAGAAAGCCGTCGGCTTCGATTTCGATCCGGACGGTTTCGTCGTGGCGGGCCACGCTGACGCTGGAAATCGTGCGGAAACTACTCATTCGGTTGGGCCACTCGGTCTCGAAACTGCGGAAGTCGTGCCGACCGAGCAGGGCGTTGGCCGCGAGTTGCATCGGCTCGGGATCGACGCCCCTGCGCGGTTGCCAAGCGTAGCGGCGCAGGAATGGGTCGGGGATGCGCGAGTCGTTGATGACGTAGCGGTACTTCTTTTTCACCGCGTCGCGGCTCGCGCAGAAGGCCTGCCCCACCTTCGTGCAATCGAGCACGCAAACATCGTCGGGCAGCTTCGCGTTGATCGCCTTCACCAACGTCGCTTCGTCGAGCCGGGTCGCGGTGAAGAAATTGACGATCTGCCCGAGGGCGTGCACCCCGGCGTCCGTCCGGCCGCTGGCGTTGGCCCGGATGCGCGGCTCGCAGGTGATCGCGCGGACGGCCTTCTCGAAAGTCTCCTGCACCGTGCGGTAGCCGGGCTGCGTCTGCCAGCCGTTGAATTCGGTGCCGTCGTAGCGCACGGTAAACTTGAGATTGCGCATGGTGCGTGACTAGTTCACGATGCCCCGCCGGATCAATTCTTCCGCGCACTGCACCGCGTTGGTCGCAGCGCCTTTGCGGAGGTTGTCCGACACGACCCACAAATTCAGGCACTTGGGGTTCGATGGATCCATGCGCACCCGGCCGACAAAGGTCATGTCCGAACCTTCCGCGTGGATCGGCTGCGGGAAGTGGCCTTGGAATTCGTCCATGAGCACGATGCCGGGGGCGTTTGCCAATGCGGCCTTGGCTTCGTCTACAGAGACGGCCCGTTCGAACTCGACGTTGATCGACAGACTGTGGGCGATGCGAACCGGCACCCGGACGCACGTCGGCGAGACGCCGATGGTGGCATCGCCCATGATTTTTCGCGTCTCGTGGACGACCTTGTTCTCTTCTTCGGTGTAGCCATTGGGGTCGAGTGTCCAATCGAGGGTGATGACGTTACCGGCGAGCTGCGACTTGTGCGCCGTCGGCGCGGGCACCGGCTCTTCGAGTGCATAAGGCTTCAACTGCGCGTTGAAGTCGGTCAACCCGGTTGCGCCTTTCCCCGATGACGATTGATACGTCGAAACGACGACGCGGCGAATCTTGTAGACGTCGTGCAGCGGCTTCAGCGCGACCGTCAGCGGGATGGCGACGCAGTTCGGGTTCGCCACGATTCCCTTGCGGGCGTGGTGCAGTTCCGCGGCGTTTACCTCGGGCACCACCAGCGGGCAATCGGGATCCATTCGCCACGCGGACGAATTGTCGACGACGATGGCCCCGGCCTTCGCGGCAATCGGGCTGAATTCCTTGCTGACGCTGCCGGGGGTGCTGCTGAGGACGATCTGGACGCCGGCGAAGGCTTCGGGCCGGAGGAGCTCGACCGTGCGGGGCTTCCCCGCGAACTCGACCGGTTTCCCCGCCGATTTCTCGGACGCGAGGAACTTGATGGATCGAATCGGGAAATCGCGCTCGACCAAGACGCGGCGGATCATCTCGCCGACGGCCCCGGTCGCCCCCACCACCGCCAAATGCACGCCCACGACCAACCCTCCCACTCGCGAAATTGCGAATGGTCTAACTTAGGAGTTGCGTGCGCCGTTGGCCCACCTCGGCCATTTCTCGGGCCTTGACGAACTCGGCGTAGTCTTCGGGGGTGTCGATACCGCGGTGGCCGATGGGGACGACTCCGACGCGGATGGGGATGCCGTGGGCCAGCGCCCGGAGTTGTTCGAGTTTCTCGGCGAGTTCCAGAGGATGCGCCGGGGTCCGCGCCAGTGACAGTAGGGTGTCACGCCGGTAAGCATACACGCCGAGGTGCTGCAGGAACCGGCCCGAAGCGAAATCCGGCGTGTCGTCGCGCACCATCGGGATCGGACTGCGGCTGAAATAGAGCGCCCGGCCGCCGTCGTCGCACACCACCTTTACGACGTTCGGGTTGCGGTAGGTGGCATCGTCGCGGATCGGCACGGCCAAGGTCGCCATGGGCGCGTCGAAGCCGATCAACAGGTCCAGCGCCGCCGGGTCGAATTGGGGTTCGTCCCCTTGCAAATTCACGATGATCTCGGCGCGCAATCCCCCGGCGACTTCGGCGATGCGGTCGGTGCCCGAGACGTGATCCCCGCGCGTCATGGCGACTTCGCCGCCGAAGGAGCGCACGGCATCGGCGATCCGTTCGTCGTCGGTGGCGACGATCACCCGGTTCGCGAGTTCGCACAAAAGGGCTTGTTCGTAGCAGTGCTGGATGAGGAACTTGCCGGTGGCTTTCAACAGCGGTTTGCCGGGCAAACGGCTGGAGGCGTAGCGGGCGGGGATGATGATCGCGGCTTTCATGCCGGGCTTTCCGAAAGTGGAACTAGCGGGTCGTCGCGCCGCCGGATTCAGCGCCGTTGATCGACTCGACCATGCGCTTCAGTTTGCGGTGCCCTTCGGACGTCCCGCGCGACAGCGCGACCGCTTCGGCCATCGTCAGGCCCGGATCGGGGCACGGGAGCTTGGCCCGGGCCGCGTCGAGCGCGCCGTCGAGCAGGTATTTGTCGCCTTCGGCGTTGACTTGGATGCCGAGCGAGCGCAGGAATCGGAGGTCGCGGTAGAAGGCGCGCTGGTCGGTCTTCAACTTGGCCATCAGCGCGGTGCGGGTCTTGGCGCTGCCCGTCAACAGCTTGAGGAACTTGGCCAGCCGCGCGGCGCGATCCCGGGTCACAGTGGCGGTTTCGGGGGCGGACTGGGCCATGGACTTCGTACCTGCGTGCGGTCGTTGGCCATGATCCTAGATGCCGCTCCGGGGGAAAGCAAGTTGTTCGTGTCGCGAACGCATAAAAGAAAACCAGCGGCGACCCGGAGACCGGTTCCACCGCTGGCAACGCGTTGTCACTCGGAATGGGAATTTACTTTTCGGAAGTCCAGCGGTAAGCGGTCAGGCCGTACAAATCGCGGATGAGAACCTCGTCCCCGGCGACGGCGATATGGGCCCAAGTCTCGTTCTTGGACACCGCGAGCTCGTCGAGGATTTCCAACTCCTTGGGGTTCGCCTTCAACAAATACAGGGTCCCCTTCTGATCGAGCGCCAAGATTTTGTCCTTGTGGGCCACGAGGCTCCAGTATTGGCCGAAGCGCTTCTCGCTCCGCCATGCCTCCTTGCCGGCCTTGAGGTCGACGCAGATCGCCTTTTGATCCTTGCCGAGGAAGTAGGCGTGTTGGCCGACGATCACCGGCGTGCTCATGTAGCCTTCGTACTTGAACGACCACGCGTCTTCGGTGCGGAAGCCCTCAGTACTCGATTGGACTTTGAACGCTTGGGTGGTGCCGCCGTAGGTGCTCGTCAGCAGCGTATCACCCGAGATCACCGGCGTCAGGATGTTCATGCCGCGAAACGTCGGCACGTCCCGCTTCCAGAGTTCTTTGCCCGTGGCAATGTCCAACCCGGCCAACCGCGTGCGGGTCTGCACCACGACTTGCTGCTGGCCCGCGAGCTTGGCGATGACCGGGCACGAGAACGCGCTGCCGTTCATGCCGCCGCCGTCCTTGAGCGATGTCCACAAGCTCTTGCCCGTCTTCTTGTCGAGCTTCGCCACGCAACCGCCGGCCTGGATGTAAACGCCGGTATCATCGACGAGCGGCGAGGACACGCAACCGAAGGTCGGCAACGACGCTTTTAGCTCGGCCGCAAAGTCGAACTTCCAGATTTCCTTGCCGGTCTTCGCATCGAGGCAGACGAGCACATCTTGGATACCGGCGACGTAGAGCCGATCGCCGTCGAGTGCGGGTGTGGAGCGGATCCAACTGCCGTTCTTGTTGGCGAAAAAAGGGACTTCGAGCGAGCCTTTCCAACTGGCTTTCCAGATTTCCTTGCCCGTCTTCCGGTCGAAGGCTCGCACGAATTCGGTCTTCTTGTCGACCGTCTCGGTGGTGAAAACCGCGTCTGCGGAAACAATCGGGCCCGAGTAACTCGGCCCGAGGTCGGGCACGTCCCAAGTCTTCTTGAAGTTCGTGGCGTTCAACCGTTCGGGCCAAGCCTTGGCATCCGACGGGATCACGCCATCGCGGGCGGGGCCACGCCACTGGGGCCACGACGCCGGTTCGGCGGCCAGGGCCGCTGAACCGAGAAGGCCGAGCATCGAGGCGAAAATCATACGGGACATGCGAGCGATCCTAGGAGAAAGGGAATCACGCGGGCGCGGCTTCGCCGACGAGAGCTTTACGTAGTTTATCGATGGCCGAGGCTTGCACTTGCCGGACGCGCTCTTTCGATAGCCCCATCGCGCGGCCGACATTTTCCAGCGTTGGCGCGCCGGCAACTTCGCGAATGTTGAAGCGGTGGGCCAAGATTTTCTTCTCGCGCTCGTTCAACAGCGGGTGGTCGTCTTTCAGGAATTCTTCGATGGGGATCTGCGACGCCCCGCTATCGCGGACGTTCGCTTTGCCACGCGGTTCCCCGTCGGGCAAGGCATCGAGCGACAGGGAATGCGTCAACCAATCTGCGGAGAACTTCTGCGAGAGCCGGGACAAGGCCCGGACCAAGCAGGTAAACGCGTAGGTACTGAAGCGAATACCCATCCACGGGTTGAAAGCCGCCACGGCTTGGATGAGTACGATGTGGCAATCGCCGATGAGATCGTCGGCCAAGTTCTGCTGGGCCATCCGCCGCCGTACGGCCCGGTAGATGAGCTTGCGGTTGCCGAGGACGATGCGGTCCCGCAGGCCGAAGTAGTAGGCCTGCCAGCGGGCCAAGTCGGCCGATGTCCGGGCTTTGTGCATGCGGTACGCCGCGTAGTGCATCCGCTTGGCGTGATCGCGCGTCACGTCGTCCGGCATGTAATGATCGTCGTAGTTTTCCAGCGATTCGAGCAGATCGGCGGGGTCGAAATCTTGGCGGGCGGATTTCGACGGAAACGAGTCGTGGTGAATGTGGCCGGGCAGCGCGGCCGAGCGCGGCGTCCGACGGGTCTCGGTTTCGACAGCGACAGTGGTGAGCATGGTGAGTCCCTTGCATAGCCGTGATTCTGCGATAGGAGTTGTACCGCACTGCAAAAGCCATTCCAACACAAATCGTCCGAATCGTCCGAATTAATTCTCGAACGCTTTTCGAGTTCCTTTCCGCGATCTCGGCTACTAATCTCTTGGAACTTGTGCCCGGAACACCGTCAATCGCATGAAACGGCCGAATATCGACACGCCCCCCGATTCCACCGAGCACTACGCCAGCACCGTGAAAGTCGCGTTGTTACTGGGCGTGAGCGTCACCACGGTGAAGCGCTGGGTGGACGATGGGATATTACCTGCGCACAAGTCGCCGGGCGGCCACCGAAAAATACTGCTCGGCGATGTGCGGCGCTTGGTGCGCGAGGGGAAGCTACCGCAGGCGGTCGAAGCGATTGCGGGCATCGACTGGGGGCTGCCCGAAATCCGAACCCGGCTCGATGCCGCCATCGATGCAGACGACACCGAACAGATTCGGGGACTGCTGCTCGGGGCCTATCGCAGTGGCCAGCCGATTGAAGTCCTCGCCGATACGGTGATCGCCCCGGCACTCCGCCGCGTCGGGTGGGAATGGGTACAAGGTTCGATGTCCGTGCTGCGCGAGCACCGCATCATGCAGGCGTTCGTCTCCGCCCTCTACCAGTTGAATGCCCCGACTCAGCCCGATCCGAACCGGCCGGTGGCGTTGGGCGCGGCGCCCGAGTTCGATCATTATCTCTTGCCGACTCTGATAGCGAAGTTGACCTTGCGCGACGGAGGGTGGAATGCGGTCAACGTGGGGCCGAATACGCCCTTTGCGGCACTGCTCGCCGCCGTCGATGAATTCCATCCGCGGCTGGTGTGGGTATCCGTGAGCCACTTGGCCGACCCGGAGCGATTCCTCGCGGAATACACCGATTTTTACGCCGCTTTGGAAGCACGGGGAATCGCCGTCGCCATCGGTGGCCAATCGCTGACGCAAGAAATCCGCAGTCGGATGAGGTACACTTCCTTCGGCGATGGCTGTGTCCAACTCGCGGCATTCGCCAAAGCGCTCCACAATCGAACGCCAGTCCCGAAGCGCGGTCGGCCGATCGGCAAAAAACCGGAATAGGCGATCCGGGTTCGATCCGCGAATTTCGGAGCAAACCATTGGCCCGTACCGGAAATTCGGTTACAGTGACCTGACTTCCGAGATTCACCGCGACCCGTTCGCGCCCGTTCTGTTCGGCTCCCATTCCGCAAGTTGATTTCCTATGGCAGTTGCTGCGACCGGTGTCGGCGTACTCGAAATGCATTCCAAAGGGCACGGTTACCTCCGCGACCCGAAGAAGAGCTACGCCGTCAAACCGCTCGATCCGTTCGTCCCGAGCGACCTCATCCGCCACTTCAAGCTGCGCCAAGGCGTCGCCGTGGCCGGTCCGCTCGGCCCACCGCAGAAGGGGAATGCCGCCCCGAGGCTCATCAACCTCGACAGCATCGAAGGGGCCGAGCCGAAGTACTACAAGCCCCGGAATTGGGACGAACTCACCGCGGTCGATCCGACGCGGTGGATCAAACTCGAAACCGGCAAAGAACCGCTGACGACCCGGGTTGTCGATTTGTTCACCCCCATCGGCATGGGCCAACGCGGGCTGATCGTGGCGCCGCCGCGGACGGGGAAGACCGTGCTGCTGTCGCACATTTCGCACGCCATCTCGGAGAACTACCCGGAGATGGTGCTGATCATGCTGCTGGTGGACGAACGGCCCGAAGAAGTGACCGAGATGAAACGGACCTGCAAAGGGGAAGTGATCGCGTCGAGCAACGACCAAGAGACGGTAGTCCACGTCCGCACGGCCGAGTTGGTGATGGAGCGCGCCAAACGCCTCACGGAACAGGGCAAAGACGTGCTCGTGTTACTCGATAGCCTGACGCGCTTGGCGCGGGCTTACAACAAGCACACGAGCAGCGGCCGGACAATGTCCGGCGGCGTCGATACGCGGGCGCTCGAGGTGCCCAAGCGACTCTTCGGTTCGGCCCGGGCTTTCGAAGAAGGCGGAACGCTGACGATCCTCGGCACGGCCCTCATCGAAACCGGCAGCCGGATGGACGATGTGATCTTCCAGGAGTTCAAAGGCACGGGGAATATGGAACTGGTGCTCGACCGCAAGCTCGCCGAGAAGCGCATCTATCCCGCCATCGACCTCGGGGCCTCGGGCACCCGCAAGGAAGAGCGCATCCTCCCCGCCGAGATGCTCGAGCGCATCACGCTATTGCGGCGCTCCCTCAGCTCAATGAAGGGCGGCGACAGCAACGAAGCGATGATCAAGCAGTTGGCCAAAACCGAATCGAACGCGGAGTTCTTGGATACCGTTGGCAAGTTCGTAAAGAAGTGATGGCCAACACCTACTCTTTGCCAAGCGCTTGACTCGGTCGAGCAGGTCGCTAAGGACCTGTCCAAGATCTATTCCGTGAACTCGACTCCTAGTGTTGGCTCTAGAGCACGCCAAGAAAGGGGTGGACAATGGCCACGGACTTGGCGGTTTACGGATGTGGGTGTGCGGCCTGTCAAGCGGGTGAGCATCCGGACCGGGATGATCATCGGCACCTCAATTTATTACTGAGCCGGTTGGACGAGCAGCAACGTCGCTGGGTGGCGGCGCGTGAGGCTCTGCGTCTGGGGTATGGCGGTTT
>Ga0105048_10013517_pt1 | contig 12756 bp, 9 predicted proteins | sample MAT05_FD_78382 | JGI IMG/M metagenome (GOLD analysis project Ga0105048, IMG submission 78382) | Freshwater microbial communities from Lake Fryxell liftoff mats and glacier meltwater in Antarctica - MAT-05 | ecosystem: Environmental > Aquatic > Freshwater > Ice > Liftoff microbial mat | place... | reverse complement strand
TCGGAGACCCCCGACCCCTAAAGGGGAGTCGCTGAGGATGTCAGCGACTCCCCTTTAGGGGTCGGGGGTCCATTGACGAAGCCAAAACCGAGTTCTTTTGCTGGAAGAGACGTTGAGAAATCCTTAATTTCGTGCCAATGGGACAGGTCTGAGACCTGCCCCTACATCGTCAATTTATCGCCTCGCATCAGTCATTCTTGTATTGATCGCCATACTGCCGCGTATCGGCCCGCATCACTGAAGGCGCATCCCGCGGCGTCCATTGCAGCTCGCGCAGCGTCGGCGGTTGCGATTGCCAGTCCATCGGTTTCACCACTCGCACCCCCATCATCAACGGCTGGCCGGGGTCGACCAGATCGCGCTCATGCGGCGTCAAATCTCGCGCTGGCAGGTTTAGCAAAAACGCCATTCGCGCCATCAGGTTGCCATAAATTTGCGTGGTGTAGTCGCTGGTGGTCAGGCCGGTGCGGTGCAGCAGATCGTGCACCTGAATGGGAGTGAACCAATGGTGCATGTAGAGCGCGCCGCCGGTGCCCATATCTAGGCCGCGATGAAAGTAAAAGTCCATGCACCAGAAGTTCACCAGCAGCACTCCACCCGGCTTTAGAAGGCGCACGGCGTGGTGCAAAGCCGCTTCGATGTCGTAAATCACGGCGGTGCTAAACGGCAACACGAAGCAATCGTATTGCTCGCCGGCCACGTGCTCAGCCCGGCTCAAATCGGCCACCACGCGCACCTCGTCATGATGCGCGGTCAGATCAATCGCATCGGCCTGGGTGACCGCATCGCCGCCATACTGCCGCAGAATGGTGGTCTCCTCCACCTCCAGCGCATGGCCGCGAATGTCGGCCACGTACTGCTCCAAAAAATCAGCCCAGTAATAACGAATGATCGACAGCCCCGCCGATTTACCTTTGCCCAGTGGCTGCAAGTTGCGAAACTGCATGGCGCGCAGATTGCGCACCAGCGGCCAGGTATGCCAGTGCCGGTGTGTCTTCACCTGGTCATGGCGCTCGCGCAGGCGGTCGTTTTTGGAAATCATGATTGGTGGCTGGTTGCTGGTTGCCGGTGGCTGGTTGCTGGTTGCTGGTTTTTCCCAGCAACCAGCCGCCAGCCACTAGCCACCAGTAACTTCTTACCGCAGCAATCGCTCCGGCAAATACTTCGCGTGCGCGGCGGCCATGTCGTCATAGATCGCCTCGGCTTTGTGCAGCGAGAACACCAGCGGGTTGCTGGCCAGAGCACGCACGGCATCAATGCGGGTGCCGTCCCAGGCGGCTTTACCGGCCAGTGCCTGATACTCGCCCAACATCTTGACCAGCCCACGCACATGCGCCGGCAGTTGCACCTGTGGCAATCGGTTGATGCCGTTTTTGTCGATGCGCGCAAACACCTCGACCACCAGATCATCGGGGAAGTCGGCCAGTGCGCCCTGGTTTGGCACATTCACCGGCAGCACATCGCCGCGATCATTGAAGATCGCGTCCATGCAATCCAGCGCCAACTCCAGCTCGTGGATGCCGCCGCGCGAGCGTTTGGGGTCGAGCACCGGCGCATCGCTCTCGGCCTGCTCTCGATAATGCGTCCAGTAATCGGGCACATTGGCCAGAATATCCTCGGCCCGCGTGGTCGGCTTGGCTTGCAGTTCGGCCAGCACCTCGTCCTTGAAATAGTAATACTTGAAATACGACGACGGCACCGACTCCATCGCCACCGCCAATTCCAACAACCGCACATCCGTCGGCTTGCTGGCCGGGTCGGCTTGCTTGCGCGCCAGTGCATCGTTCAACAACGGCATCACAGCCTGGCCGTCGTAGTTCTGGTCGATGGACCAGCAGCCATGATTCAGCCCCACCATCGTCCCCTTGAGCTTGTTCTCGTCGAGGCCGGCGGCGTGCGCAACCTCTTTCAAAAACACATACGGCCCCTCGCACAACGAGATGGCCTTGATCGGCGAGTGATGGGTGATCGCCTCAGACACCAGATTAATCGGATTGGTGTAGTTGAACAGGATCGCGTCCGGGCACACGGCCTCCATATCTGCGACGATGCCCTTCATGCTGTTGATCGAGCGCAGGGCCATGAAGAAGCCACCCGGCCCCTGTGTCTCCTGGCCGATGACGCCGTGTTTGAGCGGGATGCGCTCGTCGTTCACCCGCGCCTCGAAGCCGCCAGGGCGAAAGCTGGTCAGCACGGCATCGCAATCGCGCAGGCCTTCGCGCCGGTCTGTGGTCGTGCGCACGGTGATGTCGAGGCCGCGCGCCTTGATCATCTTGTCGGACAAGGTCTTGACCAGCGCCAGACGGGCTTCCGTGCCCGGCAAATCAATCAACACCACTTCCGAGCCGTCGAAGTTTTTACCCTGATCGATCAACGACGCCATCGTGCCAGGGCCGCGGGTGCTGCCACCGCCGATGTAGGCCAATTTAATTCTTGCCATGATTTTTGGTCTTGTGTTTGTTTTCGGCTAACTTCCTATTGCCACGCGCCAAGTTGGGTATACAACCACTTCAAATTGAATTTGCAATCCTCATCTGGATCAAACCGATACGCCACATGTTCTATCGAGATGCCGCCGGTATAGCCAACCTCGTGCAATGCCTGCATGACCTGGTTCATCGGCACCAGCCCAGTATCAAAGCGCGCGGCCTCTGGATTTGTGCGTGAGACACAATTGCGCAGATGCACCTGCAACATGCGCGGCCCCAATAATTGGATGGCCGCCACCGCATCGCCGCCATTCTCATCGAATGAGGCTGTGTCAATGACCGCGCCCAGCACATCCTCATCGCCCGTACCAAGCACGTTGTAAACACCCTCGGCTGTCGACCCTTCGTTTTCAAGGCCCAACTTCAAAGCATATTTGCGCAATAGGGTCAGTGTATCGGCGCGGTTCTCCAACAAACAGCGAGTGGTTCCGGCCAGCAACGGCACCTGCAACCCCAGCGCCAACTGACAAGCCGCTTCGAACTGTTCGAGGGTGTCGCCAAAGTAGCCGGCCAGACTCACCACGCGCAACTTTCGCCGTGCCACAGCCTCGCGCGCAATCATCATGTGCTCGAGCGTGGCCCAATGCGGGTTCAAGTGACCCGTCCACAAATCAATATTTTCAAATCCCAACGCCACGATTTCGTCCAGCAGTGCGCCAAATCTCCCAGCATAGCTGCTGATGGGTTGGAAGTAGGCATTGGCGGCCCGGTCGCCATCGCTCCAGCCCGCCGCCCGGTAGTTCACCTGACGCGACACAAAGCTGGATGTGTTTAATGAAATTGCAATCATGATCGTGCGGTGAGCGTGAGCCGTTCAGAAACGCGTGGTCAAGGTTTGGGCCTGCCCAGTCTCGGCCGCCAGATGGGCCTTCTCGATGAGCTCGACAATGTGACGGGCCTGTTCGCCGCCGGCCCGCGGCGCGCGATCTTCCAGAATGGCGTCGGCCAGTTCCATGATGTCGCAATACAAATGGGCTTCTTCCAGTTCCAGGTGCTTGCCGGTCAGATAGGGTTGCGCCGTCAAGGGTTCGGCAAAGGTGCGGTGTCCCACGCTCTGGCCAAACGTGCCCCACCCGCCACCACCCCGCACCTCGAAGGCCAGTGGGTAGCCTGTGCCGCCGTCCACATCCGTCACCGTTAGCGTGCCGTGGGTGCCAAAGAGTTCCATCGCCCCCCACGCAAACTTCTGGCTGCCGGAGCAATCGGCCCCAATCGCCGTCACCAACGCCCCCGATTCAAACTCCATCAGCACCATGTTGTTGTCCGGCACCTCGATCGAAATCTTCTCATCGCGCCAGGTGCGTTCGGGCATCAGTTTGTTGGCAAACGCGGTCACCCGCCGCACCGGCCCCAGCACGCTGGTCGCCAGTTGCAGCGAGTAGATCGTGACATCGGGCAAGGGGCCGGCACCCTTGCGGTAGTACCACATCGGGTTGATCGTGGACAGCACACCCTCGCCGTTGCGAATGCCCTCGAACTCGTGGCCGAAACCAATGGCGTAGGTGTGGCCGGCCGCCACCTTGCCCAACATGCCGCTTTGCACCAGCTCGCGCATTTGCAGGGTGATGGGAAACAGGTCGAACCCCGGCGCAGCCACCAGTTTGATGCCGGCCTGATCACGCGCCGCCAGCAACGCATCGGCCTCGGCCAGCGTCACTGTCATCGACTTTTGCACATACACATGCTTGCCAGCCGCAATCGCCGTCATGGCATTGGCAAAGTGCAAGGGGATCGGTGTCGTGATCAGCACCATGTCCAGGTCAGCACCCGCCAGCATCGCCTCCAGGCTGTTGAACCAGGCCGGCACGCCGAACTTCTCCGCCGACTGCTGCGCGCGCTCGGGTACCACATCGGCCACGGCCACCAGCCTGACCTTCTCCTGCGCATCGGGTTGGCTCAGATGCGGCAACACGCCGCGCAAGGCCACACTGCCGCAACCGATCAGTCCTGCTTTTAATATTTTTGACATGATGATTATTTGTCGTATAGATGTTGTGAGACGTTCCGCCGAAACGTCTTTCTACAAGTTCATGTTCATGGTTTGGCCTTGCGCGGCTGCAATGCCAGCCATCTCGATGATCTCGACCACGTGGGTGGCATGTTCAATGCTCAACACCGGTGACGTATGGTTTTGCAGACAGTTCACCAGATGCTCGACGCCGAGGATATGGTCTGGCCCACCCGCTCGCGCGTGAGGCACTTCAATATCGCGCCACTCCCACTTCGGGGAGGTTTGCAACAGGTGAATCGGGGCCGCGCCATCAATCAGATTCAACGCGATGCTGCCCTTCAGTCCAAATAATTCCAACTGCGCCGCCTTGGTGTCCTGCACACTATTATTAGCCTCGACCGTGCTAATCGTGCCATGACCGTGATCGAGCAGCATGAGCCAGGTATCAGCCTCTTCCAACGGCACCGTCTTGCCCACAAACGGCCCATCACCGATCACAAAGCTGGCTTGAGCCCGCGCATTCATGGCCGTTACGCGCTGGGCCGGCCCCAAAATGCCGGTGAGCGCGTGCAGCGGATACACGCCCATATCGCGCTGAGGACCGCCGCCCGTTGCAAAGAAAGGGCTGGGATCGGAGGTGAAGCCCGCCCACGGCGGCACCCCCCCATACCCCAGGCCGCGTGCGCTATGCACCTCACCAATGGCACCCTCATCAACGAGTTTTTTGGCCAGGAGAATCTGCGGCCACACCATGATGCACGGCGCGCACACGAGGGTCAGGTTACGCTGTTTCGCCTCGTCGGCCAGATGCCGTGCCTGTTGAGCCGTGCTGGTCACGGTCTTCTCGGTATACACGTGTTTGCCGGCTTGCAGACAGGCCAGGTTCGTCTCGTAGTGCATCTGCATGGGCGTCAGATTCACCACAGCGTCGGCCTCAGTTTCAGCCAGCATCGTCTGGTAATCGGTGTAGACATGGCGAATGCCGTAGCGCTCGGCTGTCAATTTTGCCCGCGCCTCACCCCGGCCGCACACCGCCACAATTTCGGCCGTCTCAGCAATGCGATGAAATTCTGGCAGATAGTCGCGGTGGGCCACATCGCCGCAGCCGAGTAGAGCCAGTTTGATTTTGGTCGTCATTTTTTATATCAGCGATGCCAGATACCATCGGACTAGTGGTCTAGACCAATTTAATAGATTTATAGAGGGACAGGCCCACATTGTCAAACTAACTAGACTTACGCGGCAACGAAACTCAGACCCTTCGGGTGGCGCATTTACGCACAAATTAGCCCAGATTCGAAGTGCGCCACCCGAAGGGTCTTGCGCTCACGTTGGCCATTCGCGTAAGCCCTATAACTTCAAATCAAACCACCTGCACTCAAACGATGCGAAACCCATTGGTGCCAAGCGGCAACCACCTGCAACTCCACTCGCGCCATGAGGAGCCAAAGGATTGCCGAAATCAGCTTGCTACAACACTATGCCGTGCGCGGCTATCAAAATGGCAATTGCAAGCCGGCGAGCGCACCAGATTATTGGCGTAGAATTTATTTTCACTCGTCGCTGTTCGTCACGCACTCCCACTGCAATCCACGACACACAAACCCAAGTAAAGATTGTTTTCCAACCATCATTTACTGAATCCAAAAGAGATAAGGAGAAACTGATTCTATGGATACGGATACGAAGTCACCACGAACCAATCCTGTGAGCCGGCGCGTGACCCGGCGCGAGTTGCTCAAGTTGTTGCCGTTGGCCGCCGTCGGCACCTTGGCCGCCTGCGCAGCCCCACCCGCTGCTGCACCAGCCGCACCTGCTGCTACCGCGCCGGCAGCCGCGCCGGCCGACGCGACTGCGACTGCACCACCTGAGGCAACCAGTGGCGCACCTGTCACCATCACCTGGGCATTCTGGGGCGACCCTGAAGAGGTCAAAGTCCATCAGGCCGTGGCCGATGCATTCATGGCTCAGGATGGGACCATCAAGGTCGAAATCAACACCGAGCCGTGGACCGATTACAACACCAAGCTCAACGCCCTGATCGCCAGCGGCGAGAAGCTCTACGATGTGTTCTGGTATCCCAACAATGTGCAAGCCCTGGCCGAGAAGGGCGTGATCGAGAACCTGACTCCGCTCGCCAAGCAGTCCACCTTTAACCTGGAAGATTACTGGCCCGGCACCCTCGCTCAGGCCACGTATAACGGCGATGTGTATGGCCTCATTCGCGATGCCGACGCCAGCATCCTCTACTACAACAAGGACATCTTCACCGAGGCCGGTGTCGATATTCCCACCGACACATGGACATTGGACGACCTGCAAGCCGCGGCTGAGAAGTTGACCAAGGTCGAGGCCAGTGGCCGCGTCGAGCGCTACGGCCTGGCCATGGAGGGCGGCAAGATCGATGCCTTCCTGGTGGGCAACGGCGGTGGCTATGTGGACAACGTCGAGAACCCCAGCAAGAGCATCCTGGACAGCAAGGAGTCGTTGCAGGTGCTCGACTGGTTTCACACCATGATCGAGAAGAACTTTGCCATGAAGCCGGCGGATCTGAACCAGGCCGGTGGTGATGCGGGCGTGTTCCAGAAGGGCCAGGCCGCGATGATCATCCAGAACGCCTCGCGCATTCCGGCGTTTAACACGGCGAATCTGAACTACGACATTGCCCCGTTGCCGTTGCCGTGGAGTGGCAAGCGGGCCAACCAGGCCGGCGGCGCACGCTGGTTGATGGATGCCAAGGGCGAGCACAAGATCGAAGCCTGGACCTTCATGATGTTCCTGAACAGCGCCAAGGGCGGCAACGGCATCTACGCCAAAGCCGGCGGCATGTTCCCGGCCCAAAAGTCGGTGGTCACTTCGCCCGAGTTCACCGATCCCAGCCAGAAGCCGGCCAACCGCAGCGTGTTCGCCACTGAGGGTGCGGGTCTGGCAATTCTGACACCAGGCCTGTTGCTGCCCATATGGGACGACATCGGCAACAACATCGTGGCACCTGGCCTGGACAAGATTTGGGCGCTGGAAACCACGCCGGAGAAGGCTGTGGCCGAGATCGTGCCGGCCGTGAACGACGCGCTGAAAGCCGCGGGGTTCCCGAAGTAAATCGCAATGAGTTTTTAGTGATTAGTTGTTAGTTGTTAGTTGTTAGTCGTCGATCAAGACTCAAGATTCTTGACTCATGACTAATCACTAACAACTAATCACTAATCACTAATCACTAATCACTAACAACTCTGCAATGACGAAATGGCGGCCGAATCGGCAACTGGAAGTGTATCTTTTTCTATTGCCAAATGCGCTCGGGTTCATTGTGTTCGTGCTGTTTCCAGTGGTCTTTGCACTGGGCATCAGCCTGACCAATTGGAATCTGTCGCAATCCATCTTTGAGAAATTGCCGCCGTTCGTCGGCCTCAGCAACTACCTCAATCTGTTCACCGGCAGCAGCAGCACCCTGTTCCGGCAGGTGGCCGGCAACATGGTGTTCTATGTGCTGAGCATTGTGCCGCTGCAAACGATGATTGCCCTGCTGATTGCGCTGGCGCTGAACCAGAAACTGCGCGGCATGAAGGGCTTTCGGCTGATCTACTACATGCCGGTGGTGACCACGATTGTGGCCGGCGCGCTGGCCTTCCAGCTCATGTTCGACCGCAACAACGGCCTGGTGAATGCGCCGCTGTGGTCGCTGGCCGAAACGTTTCACATCGCCATTCGGCCGCCCGACTGGCTGTCCAGTTCGATGTGGTCGAAGCCGGCCGTGGTCATCCTGACCCTGTGGAAAAACATCGGCTTCACCATTATTATTTTCCTGGCCGGCCTGCAATCCATTCCACAGGATTTGCAGGAGGCCGCGGCCATTGATGGGGCCAGCCGCCGCCAGCGCTTCTTCAACATCACCCTGCCGCTGCTTAGCCCCACCACGTTTTTTGTGCTGGTGATTCTGGTCATCGGCGCGTTCCAGCTCTTTGACGAAGCCTTTGTGATGACGCGCGGCGGCCCCGCCAACTCCAGCCTGACCGCGGTCATGGCCATCTACAACACCGCGTTTGGGGCCGCGCCGCGCATGGGCCTGGCCTCGGCCATGTCGTGGGTGTTGTTCATCGTCATCTTTATTTTCACAGTGCTGCAACAGCGGCTGCAAAAGCGCTGGGTCTACTATGAGACGACGGACGGCTGACGACGGACGGCGGGACGGTTCCTCAGTCGTCTGTCGTCAGCCGTCCGTCGTCTTTTAAATCAATGGCTTCCAAAATCCTAAACGTTCCGGCACCAGCCAACTCCACCAGCGCAACGCTGGCCAGACCGCCGCGCACCGGGGCCGCCGTTGGCATTTATCTTTTGCTGAGCCTGGGGGCGATTGCGATGTTGTTGCCGTTTTTTTGGATGCTCAGCACTTCGCTCAAATTGCCCAGCGAAGTGTTTACCTATCCACCGCAGTGGTTGCCCAAAACGCTGCAATGGCACAACTATGCCGACGCGTGGACGGCACTGCCTTTCAATCTGTTTTATCGCAACAGCCTCATCGTCGCCATCATCGGCACCTTCTTCGATGCGCTCACGGCATCGCTGGCCGCCTTCGCGTTTTCGCGGCTGCGCTTCCCTGGGCGCGACAAAATATTTTTGCTGTATCTGGCCGCGCTGATGATCCCGCAGCAGGTGACGCTAATTCCCAGCTTCATCATCATTCGCTATCTGGGTTTATACAACACCTACGGCGCATTAATTTTGCCCGGCATCTTCTCGGCCTTCAGCATGTTCCTGCTGCGCCAGTTCTATCGCAGCATTCCCAACGAGCTGGACGAAGCGGCCCGCATGGACGGTGCCTCATCGCTGCGCATCTGGCTGCAAATTGTGTTGCCGCTGGGCGCGCCGGCGCTATCCGCCGTGGTGATCTTCAGCTTTCTGGGCAAGTGGAATGCCTTTTTGTGGCCGCTGATGGTGACCCGCACCATGGACATGCGCACCCTGCCGGTCGGCCTCAGCATGTTTCAGGGCCAATACAACACCCAGTGGCACCTGCTCATGGCCGCGGCCATCCTCACCCTCGCCCCAGCCCTACTCGTCTACATCATCGGCCAGAAGTGGATCGTGCAAGCGGTGAATCTGTCGGGCGGGGGCGCAAGATAGGGGAAAGGGGCGGGGGGAAGAGGTGAGCGGGGATCTCTCTCCCCCTCTTTCCATTCCCCATTCCCCCTTCCCCCTCTCCACTCACCCCTTCCCGCTTCAACACCAGCAACGTCTGATCGTCGAACGGCGGCTCATCGCCGGCAAAATAGCTTACGGCCGACATGATGGCGCTGGCAATTTCGGTGGCCGGCAATAGCGCCGTGGTGCGCAACACTTTCTGCAAGCGCTCCAGGCCAAACTCTTCGTTGTTGCTGTTGAGCGCGTCGATGATGCCGTCGGTGTAGAACAACACCACGTCACCGGCCTCCAATGTCAACAACTCATCTTTTAATTGGACGTTGGCAATCACACCGAGTGCAATGCCGCGCACCGGCAACTGCTCGATGCAAGCCAATGTCTCCAGATCCGTCGGCTCGCCGCGCTCTTCACAGTGGGCGCGATAGACCAGCGGCGGGTTGTGGCCGGCATTCGAAAACGCAAGCTCGTTGCTGGCTGGGTCCCAACGCGCCAGAAACACAGTCACGAACAAATCGGTGTTCGAGTCGTTCAGAATGATCTGGTTGACGCGGGTGAGCAAGGCGGCCGGCGCGTAGTTCTCGAACGCGGCCGAGCGCACCAACGTCCGAGACATGGCCATGAACAACGCCGCCGGCACACCCTTGTCGGCCACATCCGCAATCACCAGGTTATAGCGGCCATTGGGCAGTGGAATCACATCATAGAAATCGCCGCCCACCTGCCGCGCGGCCTGCCAGGCCGGGGCCAGGCTCCAGCCCGCCACCTGTGGAATCTCCTTGGGCAAAAAGCTGCGCTGAATGTCGCGGGCAAAGTTGAGCTCTTGCTCCAGCCGACGCCGCTCGAACAACGCCAGTTGCAAGCGCGCGTTGTCCATGGCCACGGCCGATTGCTGCCCAATGCCCAGCAAAATGCGGAAGGTTCGATCATGGGGCAATTGGCTGGCATTGCGCGCGGCCACGATCAGCGCGCCAACCAATTGATTCTTCGCAATCAGCGGCAACACCGCCAGATTCCAATCACCCAACCGTGAGGCAATCCGCTCGGGCACGGGCTCTAGCGCCAGCGGCTTGTTGAGCGCATCGTTGTCGTGCTCCAGAACCCAATCACGCCAGGCCGCCATCGGCAGCTCGTTCTGGGCAATGGCCTGCTGGGCCTCAGCCGCAAACCCATAGCCACGCAACGCCCGCAGAATCGTGTCCTGACCTTCGCGCACAAATAACGCACACGCATCCACGCCGACCAGCAACGGCGTCAGGCTCATGACCGTCTCGGCAATGGCGCTGAGGTTGTCACTCTGATTCACGGCCTGAGCCACCTGCAACAGCGCCGCCGTAATCCAGGCCTCATCCTTCTGCGCCACCCGTGCCCGCACCGAATCGATCACCAGCGCGGCCTGGTTGGCCAGGCCGCTCATCATCTCGATGCGGCGGGCATTAAACCCATTGCCATCACTCTGACACGCCAGCAGCGCCCCCACCAACCGGCCCTGCCCCAGCAATGGTAGCGCCAGCATGGGCTGGCTCAGCCGGCCACACTCGGTGCCCATCACGGGTTTGTGATCCACGAGCATCTCGCGCAACGCTGGCACATCGTCGGCCAGCAACGTATCGCCCGTCGTCAAATTCTCATAGTCCGAGATCTGGCCTTCGAGCGCGGCAATCACAAACTGTTCGGCTCGCTCGTCCGTGGTCAGCACCGCGCACATTTCCACGCCGCTGAGCTTGGGCACAATCCGCGCCACCGCCGTCACGGCATCGTCCAGATCCTCGGCCCGCGACGAAATTTCGGCCACTTGCAGTAGCGCATTGCTCTGCCAGGCCTGCTCGCGCTCGGCCTCGTAGAGCCGCGCATCTTCAATCGCCACCGATACCTGCTGCCCCAAAATTTCCAGGAAGCGGGTGTCGCTGTGGGTGAAGTCGTTGAGGCGGGTGGACTGGAGATCGAGCGCGCCGATGGGCTGGCCGGCCACCATCAGCGGCACCACAGCCTCGCTATGGGTGTCCGGCAGGGAAGGTTCGTCCAAATAGCGCGGATCGTTGCCGACATCGGGCGATACCAGAATGGCCTGGGTGTGAATGCTGGCCCCGATCAACCCCACCCTGCTTTGCATGCGCTCATTCACCAGTTCGGCCTTCGAGGTGGACGCCCGGCACACCACTTCCCCTGTCTCATCATCAATCAAAAAAATGCCCATGAAATAGTAGCCAAAGGCGCCTTGCATCGCTTCAATGAGGCGCGGCAGCAGGGTATTGATGTTGAGGATCAGCGCTGTATCGCCAGCCACCTGGCTGACCAGTTCGAACTGGCGTGCGCGTTCGCGTTCGCGTTTGAGCGCGCGGGCATTCTGGATGGCCGAGGCAGACTGGTTGGCGATGATGCTGAGCAACCGTGCATGGGACTCGGTGTAGGCGCCGACCGTGTCGGACTGAATCGCCATTACACCGATAACGCCCTCGACAGCGACCAGGGGTACAAAAATGGCCGATTTTGGCGGGTTTTCGTTGATGTAACGCGGCTTGGCCGGCAGCATCGCCAACTCGCGATCGAAGTCGCGCACCAGCAGCCAGCGGCCCGACTCGCGCAGGTAGCCAAAGATGCCGCCGTTGTGAGCCAGATCAAACGGCTCCAAGGGCATGCCGACACTGCGATTGAAGCGCAATCGAGGCACATAGTAGGTGCCCTCGAACAGGCCGATCTGGAAGGTATCGGCATCGACAAAGCGAGCCACCTGATCGCGCACCAGTTTGCACAACTCATCCTCGTCCAGCCGGGCCGAGGCGATGGCACGCACCGCATCGCTGATCAGTTTCAGCTCCTGCACGCGCGCTTGCAGGTAGCGCCGGCTTTCACCACGCCGGCGCAAATACAACAACACCGCGATCGACGCCACCACACTGGGCACAATCGCCAGCAGGAGCAGGGTCGCGATAAAGGGCAAAGAGGGATTGGTTAAAGACAAGACATGGCGAGGATACTGAAAGGTGGCCGGACGCGCAAATTTGAAATGGCAGGGGGGAAGATGGAAAGATGTCAGACTTCGGCAAATGTCAGACATCTAACTTGAGTTTAGAGCCGTGAGCCATCGGACACGCAACTGAAAGGTTGGTGTCAAAAACGGCAGTGCGTGCAGTGAGGGGTTAAATCCGCTTGGCGGGGCGAGGTTTTTTGCGGATTGGG